>Ga0265316_10001951_pt1 | contig 21676 bp, 13 predicted proteins | sample 4522metaG_FD_202092 | JGI IMG/M metagenome (GOLD analysis project Ga0265316, IMG submission 202092) | Rhizosphere microbial communities from Carex aquatilis grown in University of Washington, Seatle, WA, United States - 4-5-22 metaG | ecosystem: Host-associated > Plants > Roots > Rhizosphere >... | reverse complement strand
GGCCGCAGAAATTTTCTGGCGCTTGGCGCTGCCGCTCCGCTTGCCGCCCTGACGCCGGTTCCGAATCCCTCGCTTGATACCTCCAGGGTGAAGACACGGTCCGTCGGCAAAGTAAATATCGCCTTTCAGTCGCCGATCCCGAAACCGAATGGTTTACAGGCCACCGCCGAAGGATTGTGGATTATTCATCAGGACGATGCCAATTCCGCGAGTCTGGTGAGTTACGACGACGGCAAACTGTTGCGCTCATTTCCCACCGAGACCAACAAATCTAGCGGGCTTACTTATCACGAAGGGACGCTTTGGATCGGCTCCACTTACAGCCGCGAAATTATTCATTGTGACGCCACAACCGGAAAGACGATCGACAAATATTTTACTCCGGGCGCGGGAATTATCTACGAGATGGCGGGAGACGCGCCGGGCCGCCGCAGCCCGCTTGCTCCGCCACCAAAGAAGCGCGAACGCGCTCCGGGCGAGGATGTGGGCGGATTCCAGATGGGGCACATCCTGGGCCCCGCAGCCGCTGGAACGGGCGCTCACGGCCAGGAATGGAGAGACGGCAAACTCTGGATGGCGGTGCCCCCTGCGCGCATGATGTTTTGCATGGATCCCAAAACGTGGGTCGTACAGAAGAGGTTTGAAACCGCCGGCAATCGTCCGCACGGAATCGGTTGGGAGGGCAAATATTTGTGGGTCACGGATTCCAACTTGAATGCGTTTTTCAAACACGATACGGAAACGGGAGAGATCGTCGAAAAAATTCAGTTAGCAGAAACGGATCCATTGCCGCATGGAATGAGCATCTGGGGTGACACGATGTGGTACTGCGACGATGTGGGCGTCGTGTGCCGCCTGAAACTTGCCTGACGAAAAATAATATCGCGCGCGGCTCGTGATTGTTGAATGCATCCTCCCGGTGGCATAGGCCTCAGCCTTTGCGCTTTTGACTTTCGCTGGAGTTGGCAGAATTCAAAAACGCACAGGCTGAAGCCTATGCCACTGAACGCCCGCCCATCCACCAGCCGAATCCCGCAAATCCACAAATTGAATTGGATTCTTTCCTCCTTTAGCAAGTATTGTCGCGGCCTGCACAAATATGGGCCTGTGCGGAGAATTCAAGCAGTGGCGCGGATTGAAATGCGAACCCGGTGGTGGGGTGTCGATTCCGTCGTCCTGCAGATGACTTGGGCCTTCGGCGAAAGCCTGAACAGGATCGGAACTGCCCTCCCCGTCGAGGTACCGTTTCTGAAAATCCTACACAGATAAATCTCGGGTTGACCCCTGAGATTTTGAAAAAACCGCCCGAAGACTGGAAGAAGGAACCATGAAAACCAAGAAACAAATTGCTCTCCGGAAGCTAAACGGGAAAGACAGTGAAAGCCCCCTGGCTGGCCCGATCTCAATACCGGAACCGGTTGCCGGGAACGGCCATATGGCCATGCCCGTGGATATGGTGGACATCGAGAAATTGACGAAGAAGCAGGAAAAGAAAAGAAAGAAAGCCCTGAAGAAAGCCGCCAAGAACGGCAATGGCGCTGCCGCCGCCCCGCCATTGCCCAAAGGACCTTTCCCGATGATCGAACTGATCGACGAGCAAGTGCGTTCGAACATTCCCGAAAAGCTCGTCGCCAAGGTCAAGAAAGCGAAGAACACAAAATTCATCATCAGCTCCGGCTATCCTTATCCGAAGCAGATGAAGGGCTCGGAATATCTGAAAAAGGTCGAGCGGCTGCAAATCGAACTGGTGAAGATGCAAGCCTGGGTCAAGGAAGCCGGCGAACGCATCGTGATGCTGTTTGAAGGCCGCGATGCCGCGGGCAAGGGCGGGACGATCCAGCGGTTCACCGAAAACCTCAACCCACGCGGCGCACGAGTCGTAGCTCTTTCCAAACCCTCCGACACCGAGCGCGGCCAATGGTATTTTCAGCGCTACATCGATAATCTTCCCACAAAGGGTGAGATCGTTTTCTTCGACCGCTCGTGGTACAACCGCGCAGGCGTCGAGCACGTGATGGGCTTCTGCACGCCGCACGAGTATCTCGAATTCATGCGTCAAACGCCTGAATTCGAACGCATGCTGGTGCGCAGCGGGATTCGTTTCTACAAATTCTGGTTCTCGGTAAGCCGCGAGGAACAACTGCGCCGTTTCCTGGGCCGCGCGCGCGATCCCCTCAAGCAATGGAAGCTGAGCCCGATGGACGTGGAATCCCTGGGACGCTGGGACTCCTACACGAAGGCGAAGGAAGCGATGCTATTTTACACGGACACAGCCGACGCGCCATGGACCATCGTGCGTTCCGACGACAAGAAGCGCGCGCGCCTCAACGCCATCAAGCACATCCTGCACACAATTCCGTATGCCGGCAAGGACCTGGAAGTCGTCTCCGCCCCCGATCCGCGCATCGTCGGATCGGCGAAAGCCATCTACGAGCACGGCGAAAATTCACACACGCACGCCGCATCGCACCACTCGCATACGGCTGCGCATCACGAGCACGGAACGCCGGCTCATTTGGCGTCTTGAAATTAGCCCGAGCGCTTCCGCTTCGCCCGGGGTATGCAGATTGTCCCTACGATCCGTTGTTTTGTTTCGTCCGACGGATTCATCGGGTCATATGTCCCGTGAACGACCCGACGCATTAAAAATCGAGTGCATTCCGGGTTGCCTGCGCCTCTGAGACCGATGGCTCCATTTTCCCCAAATTTAGATTTGTCGAGCCGGCATTCGCGATTCGCGCGATCGTCGCCAGCAGCACCGCCGTATCCGTACTGAAATCCCCGTGATGCCTGGCGCCCGCTGCATCGATTGCGCCTTCAGGCTGTTGATTCGGAGACTTGACCCAATCGCAACCGTTCTGCTGAAGCCACTGAGCAACCGACGAACCCGCTGCCAGGGAATCCGGCTTCGAGATGAATTTTTCCATTCCAAGAAGGGGTTCACCGTCCGGGCGGATCAACGGGATTCGTACAATGTCTTCAAACGCATCGGAAACCAGATAGAGAAGCGATTTATGATAAATTTCGGCGCAATTGTCGGCCCTCTCCGTGGCGTCGTTCATTGTAAACAGGGCGAACCTGTTGATCTTTTTTGCCGACCCGTCGGGGGGAACCACGGCAGGAACGTAGAACTGCCGGAAAACATCCATCGTGCACGCGGGCGCCCACAGCGTACAACTTTCGACGGTCAGGCCGCAGTCGATCGTCAAAAATTGCACGAGCGGTCCGAGGAAAATGCTTCCGGCACTGTGTCCGACAATGTGGATTTCGAAATTTTGTTTTTCCTGGCCGGTCAGTCCGTTGTAGTACTCCTTGATACTATTTGCCGCGATTCGCGCCCCTCCTTTTTCGATCTGCGTTGCCGCCAGTGCATTGGCTTTCATTTTGTCCCACTCGATTTTACCGCTCGCAACTCGCGCGATCGGCTCCAGCGTGTCGTCAAGCCGGTCCATCAGAAAATCTTTTGCCGCATCCAGAATACCTTCCGGGCGCACGCTTCCGATCGCGTCCTTCAGGATATCTCCGAGAGTGCTGAGATAGTCCGTGTGCCAGACGAAACCAACCAGGTACATTTGCCGCGAGACCAGGTTCGACCAGTAATAACCAACGCGATCGACCGCGGTAGATTCGCTGACCAGTCCGCCATGCGCATAGAGCACGAGCCGCCTCTTTGCCCAGGCTGCCGTTTGCTCCGGAAATTGAACCTTAAAAACGTCCCGGACCTGATCCTCGGACTTCGCCCATTGTCCGTTCTGTTTTAAGAAACCGTCATTGCCGATGCTGATGATGTGAGGCGCGAGCTCCGGGGTCGCGTAGTTCGAGGCATTTACGTCGAGGCTACTGGCATTCATAGTTACCGATGAAGTAACACTGTGCAGGTCTATCGGAACCCCGAGACGGGCGACCCAAACATCGGTTCCGTTCTCAAGCCAGTCGTCGTAGGAAACATATCCAAAACCTTTTGCTCCCCAGGCCTCGCCCCACGAATTTTGAATCCATAGGCCGCCCTTATCGTAGGCGACGATTGCGAACGCGTGACCGCCCGTCTTCACGCTGGAGTATGGAATCGCGCCGTCCTCTCCGGCGTTGGCCCACCCCTCATGAAGTACGGCTGAGGCATAAAGGATTCCCACCTCAGCCAGCGCTGTAAGCATCGCGACGATATCCTTGTGATTGACGCGATAATATGCCCCCAACGGCCGCAATCGCGCGTCGGCGGCCAAGGTGGCCGCGGGTTGCACGGGTCCCGGTTTCTCCCAGTAGCTGGTCTGACAGACTCCGTTCTGATTCCATCCCTTCATCGCCGATCGGCAGCTTGCCCCCACGTCCGGGTTGTCGGGTGTGGCATACCCCGCCGATGCGTCGTGAGGATCTGTTTCCTGGGCCTTTTGATACAACATCCACGGGCTGACATCGGTTTTGTCTCGCCAGACCTTGCGTGTCCGCAACAGATAATTGCAGACCGTGGCGAGTCCGAATCCGGCGCAGGCGCCGTCCGATCCTTGATCCAAAATCGGGACACCGGCCTTTTGATAGGCGCTCAGCGGCACTTCGACAGGAACTTCCGTCAGCGTCGCCACGTACATCTGATCGCGGAAATCGATTGTGTCCGGCCGTGCGTCCAGAGTCCTCGGCGGCAGAGCGGTTGTGACCATGGGCGATTCCTTCCCGATTTTAATTTTTGTTCCGGATTTTTTCTGTTTGGACGGTCTCGGCATGTTGTCCCCAACTCACCCGCGATTCCAAAGGAATGGGCTCCCTGACCGGAATGATCGCAGTCTTCACATGATTACAGTCTTCACTGGACGGACGTTGTCCTTTGCCCCAAGCCAAATGCAGACCCCACACAGGCTCCTTCTTATTAAGTTCTTATTGTCTTGTCAACTTGATTATTTAGAGTTTCGGTGGTTTGGGGTCGATGGTTTCAGCAGTTTGAAATTTCGGGATGGATGCCGGAGCGATTCCGGCAGTCCTCTTCGCGGCTACTGCCCGGCGAAAGCAATTGCAAACGGAACCGCCTCGGTCGTATAGGGAAACCCTTTGATCGGCGTCAGGGCGCCTGTCGCGCCGTTCACATTGAACCCTGTGATCGAGCCCGTACCCGCGTCCGCCGTGAAGGCAAACTTGCCGGATTGGTCAAGTCGAACCTGCATGGGGGCCGGGCGGGTTTTGAAGGGTGAGCCGCCGACCGGGGTGAGACCTCCTGTTGAGCTGTTGATGGAAAATGCCGAGACGTTGTAGCCACCGTAATTGGCCACATAGGCGAATTTCCCCGCAGCATCCAACTCGATCCAGAAAGGATTTCGGTCGGATTTGACAGGGGAATAGCTTGTGGCGGTCAGCACGCCCGACTTGCTGTTGATGGCGTACACAAAAAGATTATCCGAACTGTAATTCGCCACATACGCGAATTTCCCCGCGGGATCGATCGCCACCGAAATTGGATTCAAGCCCGCCGGCACCGGCATGCCGTTGAGGGCCGTCAAGGCGCCTGTCTTGGGGTTCACGGAGTAAGCGGAAACGTTATTGGAACCATAGTTCGCAACGTATGCAAACTTGCCCGAGGGAGCCAGAGTAACCGCTGCCGGCATCGTCCCAGCAGCGACGGGTGAACTGGAGATGGGAGATAGTGCGCCTGTCATCTGGTTGACGCTGAAGACCATCACGTTATCGGAATGATAGTTCGCCACGTAGGCGAACTTGCCCGTGGAGCTGAACGCGATGGAAATCGGATTTGTCCCAGCGGCGAAGGGCGACCCGGCGACCGGGGTTAATGCGCCCGTCGTGCTGTCGATCGCGTAAGCCGAAACGTTATTGGCCATATAATTCGCTGCGTAGACAAACTTATTCGACGGATCAACGGTCACCATGAAAGGCCCCTCACCCGACGCGTAGGGAGAGCCCTTGACCGGAGTCAGCGCGGCCGTCGTGCTATCGATTGCGTAGGCGTAGATATTGTTGGTGAAATAATTCGCTGTGTAGACGAATTTTGGTGTCGTGGCCGCGCAGATGGGGCCAGCAAAAGCAAATAGGACCAGCGCAACGCCAAACCCTGCGAAGGACACCCTGCACAATTTTCCCCAACGGTTCATGGATGACTCCCTTTTCCTTTTCAAGTTTCATATCAAACGCGGCACAAGCCGGACGACTGGCTCTGTCCAACAATCGGACGCAAAGCGATGTACTGTACTTGCCATAATATACGCAGGTCAAGTGTTGTGAAAAGGGGATGTTGCGAAAAGGGGTGTAAAAAATGATTTCTGAAAGATCGAAAAACCCGAGCCTCCATGAATTTCACTTTGCACCGCACACATGAAATTTTCAGATATGTTGTTCCCGAGGGCTGAGGTAGACTCAATCTTCATTTGAAGCGTTGTCGACGTACCCTGGATGTTCCCGGTCGCAAGCATGATCCTACTCACAAATGTCTCCAAGAGCTACGGAGACAACAAAGGCATTCAGGCGGTGCTCAATTTAAGTCTCGCCATCGAGCAGGGCGAGCGCGTGGCGGTGATGGGGCCGTCCGGTTCGGGGAAATCGACGCTGCTCAACCTGATTTGCGGGTTGGACCAACCCACCTCCGGCTCGATCAAAATCGAAGGGATTGAACTGTCGTCGCTGAATGACGATGAGCGCACACGCCTGCGCCGGGAAAAGCTGGGAATGATTTTCCAGACGTTCAATCTGCTGCCCACGCTCAGCTCGGTGGAAAATGTCGCGCTGCCACTGCGGCTGCAGGGTTTGCGGAGACACGAGGCCGAGCATAGAGCGCAGGTGATGCTCGAGCGCGTAGGCCTCAAAGCCCGATCGGTGCACTGTCCCGACGAGCTTTCCGGCGGTGAACGCCAGCGGGTCGCGATCGCCCGGGCTCTGGTGTTTCGTCCTCCCATCCTGCTGGCCGATGAGCCCACAGGCAACCTCGATTCCCATACCGGAGCGGACATCCTTCAGCTTCTTGACGATTTGCATTTTGAATTCAATACGACCGTGCTCCTGGTCACACACAACGATGACGCCGCGGGATACTGCGATCGAATCCTGACGCTGCGGGATGGACAGTTTGTGAAAGAAGTTCGGACCGGGCGCCCGGGAAGCACTCTGGAGAGAAACCGATAATGTTCGGCGCCCTGTGGCAGGTCACCTTCAAGCAGTGGCGGGGACACCGGCTGCGCGTCACGGTAACGACGCTTGGCATCGCCCTTGGCGTAGCCGTTTTTTTCGCGATTCGCGTCGGCAACGCCAGCCTGCTTGATTCCCTTCACGGAACGGTCGAAAAGCTCGCAGGAAAAGCGACTCTGCAGATTACCGCGGGAGAAGCCGGTTTTCCTGAAAGCGTTCTTGACCTGGTGCGCGCGACGCCAGGCGTGCAGCTTGCTGAACCGGTGATCGAAACGCTTGTGCAGACTTCCCTGCCCGGAGAAGGCGCGCTGCTGGTTCTGGGGGTGGACACGGCCGGAGATCAACAACTCCGGGACTATCAATTCGATCGCACCCAGACGCGAATCTCCGATCCGCTCGTTTTCCTTGCGCAACCGAACTCCATCCTCCTTTCCCGCGCCTTTGCCGACCGGCATGGATTGAAGGTCGGAGACAAACTCACGCTATTTGCTTCCGACGGGAAAAAAGATTTCACGGTCCAGGGAACATTCAAGCCGGTGGGCGTGGGAGAAATTTTTGGCGGGAACATCGCCATCATGGACGTGTACTCGGCCGAAGTGGTTTTCCATCGCGGGCGCAAATTCGATCGCATCGATTTGATGAACGCGGCAAACGTTCCGATCGAAACAGTGCAGCAGAGGTTGCGCGCGCAACTTCCGCCCGGCGTGGAAGTGGCGAGGCCGGAAGTGCGCGGCGAAGAGCTCGAGAACACGATCACCGCGATGCGCGTAGGAATGATGATCACTAGTTTCGTGGCCCTGCTGGTGGGCGTCTACATCATTTTTAATTCCTTCACGATCGCCGTCAACCAGCGCTGGAAGGAGATCGGCATTCTGCGGGCGATTGGAGTCGAGCAGGGAAATATCAGCCGCATGTTTATTTCCGAAGCGCTGCTGATGGGCGGCATCGGGTCGCTGCTGGGCATTGCCGGGGGCTTCTTTCTGGCGTCCGCGGCCAACAGGGTGATGCGAGGCATGGTCGCCGCCGTCTATGGAGTCGTCTCCTCGGCTTCCCCCGCGAAATTGCATTTCGACCAGTGCGCGATCGCGTTTGCCCTGGGCATGGGCGCGTCTTTGATCGGCGCGTGGTTCCCGGCTCGAGGGGCTGCGTCGCTTGACCCCGCGCTGGCGTTGCACAATATCGAGAAGCGTCGCGGGGAATCCGCGCAGGGATGGGAGCGGATCGGACTGGGCGTCCTGCTGATCTGCACAGGCTCCGCACTGGTCCTTTGGGTGCCGGCTCGTCTGGGCCTGCCGATACAATTCGGATTTGCCTCGATTGTCCTGCTGGGGTTAACACTCGTGCTGCCCAAGCTCGTGCTGTGGTCGGCGCTCGCGTTGCGACCGATCATGAATTGGGCTGGCGGATCGGAAGGAGCCCTGGCTGTCGACGCGATGATTCAATCGCCCGGCCGGTCTTCAGCGACGGTGGGCGCGTTGATGGTCGGACTGATGTTCGTTTTTTCCACGGCGTCTTACATTCAGAGTTACCGGCGGATGATCGACCGCTGGATGAATCAGGTGCTCAACGCCGATCTGTTTGTGTCCACGTCGTCGATGTTGCGATCGACCAGCTATCATTTCACCGAGGATCTGGGACGGCAAATCTCGGCCCTCCCCGGAGTGCAGCGTGTGGAAAATGTGCGCTTCACCGCCATTCCGTATCGAGGCGACACGGCAGCGGTGATTGCCATCGAAATGGATGGCTTCCTGATCCGCTCGCAAGAGGCTGTCGAGGGTGCGGATTCGCGGACCCTTCACGACCGGCTGACGCGCGGGGAAGGCGTGCTGGTCTCAAGAAATTTCGCGTCACATTGGGCAGTGAAGACGGGCGATCGATTGAGCCTCCAGGCGCCAACCGGCACACTGGATCTGCCGATACTCGGCTTCCTCAACGATTATCGGTCCGAAAAAGGCACAATTTTCATGGATCGTGCGCTTTACAAAAAATATTGGCAGGACGACGCGGTCGATTTCATCCACGTCGATTTGAAACCGGGCGTCGATCAGTTGGCGATGAAACATACGCTCGAACAACTTACCGCCGGATCCTTCCACGCATTCGTTTACACAAACGCCGAATTCAAGCGGTGGATCTCGAGCCTGGTGGATGAATTTTTCACGCTCAATTACATGCAGCTCGTCGTCGCCGTGCTGATCGCGATTCTCGGCATCGTCAACACGCTGCTGATCTCGGTGTCGGAACGGCGACGCGAGATCGGCATCGTTCGCGCGATCGGCGGGCTGCGTTCGCAGATCAGGAAGCTGGTGCTGCTGGAAGCGGTCGCCGTAGCGGTCGTGGGCGTGGCTGTGGGCGCGGTCGCGGGAATCCTGAACACGGTGTTTATGTCCCATACAGTTTCACTCGTCCTTGCCGGATATTCGGTGCCGTATGATTTTCCGTGGACGATTGTTTTGCTCTCACTGCCCGTCGTGGCCGCGGTGTCGCTTGCCGCAGGGTGGTGGCCTGCGCGGAACGCGGCTTGCATGAATGTGATCGAGGCGATCGGCTATGAATAAATTCATCGTGTCCCAACCCAATCGACAGCGAAGCCCTTTAATGGCCACACTGCTGTCCCTGGCATTTTTTGCATCCAGCGCAATCTCCGTTTTTGCCGCACCCGACGCCAAATCCATCATGGCCGCCGTGTATCGGCAGGACACCAGCCGGGACACGACGTTGCGGGCCACTATGGATGTGAAGGATCAAGACGGGCACACCGTGCGGAAACGCTTTACGCTCCTTCGCGTGGGAACATTCGGCGACGGCAAGACGCTGGTGCGCTTCTCCGATCCTCCCGAGCTTCGCGGGGTTGCCCTACTCTCCATCAATCGGCCGAACGCGACCGATCGTCAGTGGATTTACACTCCGGCAACCGAACGCGTGCGCAGCGTGCAGCCGCGCGAGCGCTCCGAGCTCTTCGCCGGAAGCGACTATACCTTCGAGGATATCGCCGAGCGCTCGCTCGATGACTTCACCTACCGCCTGCTGCCCGACGAGGACGTCATCGAGAATCACAAAACGTCCAAGGTGGAAGCCACGCCCGTCGCGCCCGATCGCTCTCAATACAAATTCATCTATTTCTGGGTCGCGCAGGATGTGCCCGTCATTCTGCACGCGGAAATGTACGACGCTCAGGGACGCAAGGTCCGCGAGATGCACGCGAGCGGCTTGAAAAAAGTCTCCGGGATTTGGGGCGCGCGAAAAACGGAAATGAGTTCCCTGCTCGAAGGCACGAAGACCGTCTTGACCGTTGATGAGGCCCATCTGAACACCGGACTGGATGAAAACCAGTTCACTCCGGAGGCTCTGGAGAAGCCCACGCTGAAAGGTCCTCAACACAAAGACAATTAGCGCGAGAAACACTGACGCGTCCCGGATCGGCCTTTCCACACCGCTCGAATGCACGAATAAGCGACACATGCAATCCCGCCCGCGATTCCTAATTTATTCCTAATTTAATTGTCCGGATCAGGCGGGCGTGGGATGGCCACTCTCGGCCATGTCGGTCGGCACGGCGTCGGATTCCACTTGGACGCGTCCGGTTCGGATTTGAATTGGCCGCTGGTTATAAAGTGATCGGTCAGATATTCCGGATCATCCACCACCGACGTCACAATCAGATAGGTAACGCCGTTCCGTTCAAACCGGTCGTAATACTCGGTGAGTATTGCGTTCGCGCTGTACGGCACGCCATTTTTGCGCAGATACCCGGGGCGCATGTGCGTCGTCACAACGTGCAGGCTCCCGCCTTTTCCGGGCACCGGCCCGCCATACGTGCCCCTCATGCCGCCGCTTTGGACTTGCTTCTCCCAATTCGCGACCGAATCGCCCTGCCACTGCGGCGCTCCGCCCTTCCATTTCGACCCGTCGAAGTGAAATTGACGGGTCTGCATCCCTGCGTCGATGTCCATCTGCAGCGTCTCGTCATTCGCCCAGGTGATATGCAGGCGTTCCGGGATGCGCATGATGTTTCCCGCGCCATAGGCGCGGCACTGATTGCCCTCGCGCTCGTCCTTCGCAGCATCCCACGTGTCAGAGACCCGCAGGCCTTCCAGATTGAGGGGAACGCCGGCGTAATCACCCTTGCCGGGCGTGATCATCCGGTAGCGCCAATCCTCGTTGACGATGGCCACCCAATAGCCGGTGATTTCGATCAGTGCCGATTCCTTTGCGGTTTTGTGTACCTGTTTTCCGGTTGGAATAACGGGAGAGGCCTGGGCCGCAACGCGACTCGCTGAGGCGCTCAAGGCCACGGAAAGTAGCGCGATTGCGGCGAAACGCATCCGTCGGCTCATCAAGCAAATCTGGCGGCTCAATTTAGCCCTCCGCTGACTTTCTGTTCTTTTTGTTTCTTCAGCATGCTCATATCGCGATAGATTGCGTCGATAAACATGTCCGTTGTCCACGGACCGGTTGTCGAACCGTAGATTCCATCGTATTCAAACGTCGGCTTCGCCGCCTTTACTTGTTCCAGCGTCATTCCCTTGTTGACCAGACTTCTGATGCGGTCGCGAATCACAGTCACCATGTCGCGATAATTCACCACATCGTGCCGGTCGCCGATATGTCCGTGGCCCGGAATGATATACGTGCCGCCTTCTTCGTTTTCCTTCGCCTCCATAATTTCAATCATGTGATTGAGGGCGTCGATTTCACCATTAATGCTACCGCCCTTGCCGATCACCGGATAGCTCAGCAGATTCACAATGTCGCCGGTACTGATTACATCGGAAGCGCGAAAAAAAACGTACGTGTCTCCATCGGTATGCGCGTTCGGCGCGTGATACAGAAACACGCCCTCATCGTTGTAAAATCTCCAGTAATCGGTCTCATATACATCCGTGGGCCAAAACTCCGACGCAATCTTCGGATCGTTCCCTCCCGGCTGGCTCATCGCATTGAGCACGTTGATATGCGCGAGGATCGACGCTCCCTTTTGCGGGGTTAATCCAGGATCCTCCATCGTTCTCCGCTGGAGAGGATTCAGGCTGGAATTCGGCAGCGCCCAGCCTTCCTTTGACAAGTTTACATTTCCGCCCGTGTGGTCCTGATCGACACACGTATCGATGATAAACAGGATGCCTTGCTTATCGGTTTTGACGCTGCGGATTGCCTGGATCACGTCCTTGCTCATCTCGGGAAGCCCAGCGTCAACCACGAACACATATTGACTGCCCACTTGCACAGTGATGTTCGCTCCGGCGCCGGCGATCATGTACACGTTCCCCTGCACGTGGAGCATTTCGATCTTCCCGTTCGCGAATAGTTGAGACTCGGGAATGGAGAGCTGCCTCTGCTGCTGTTGCGCAGAGGCGCCGCTTCCCATTCCAGCAAGAGCAACCAGGAAAAAGCCGAGGACCATTCGCAAGGCGCTCGAACAAATAGCCCGCATCGTTTTGGTCATTATTTCTGCCCTTTGTCATCCGGAATTTTTGGCGGGTCCGGCATTTTCGCAATCTTCTCCTGATACTCGGGGTACATCGTCTCGGCTCCGCCCCGAGCCGCTTCCACCGGGATTCCATGCCGGGAGGCGAACTCGGTCAACCATGGATTCTCTCCAGGCAAATGGTGCGCGACATAACCGAACGGGTGATCGGCCTCGACGCTGGGAACGCAGTAATTTCCGCGGAGCCGACCGCCATTGTCCAAAACCCAGTTCGAAGTCCGCACGAACGGTTCGGTCAGATAGATCGGGTCTTCAACGTCGGTAACAAGCGTGAGGTAGTCTCCGTGCCGGATAAAATATTCGACCAGGATTCCTTTTTCACTGCGCGCAAGGCCGTTCCGGCGAACCCACCCTTCCTTCAGGTGAGTGGTGGTCACTTTCAGCATGTCGCCCTCCCATTCCCCGGTAGAAAAACCCTGCCAGGTGTGCGGCGCGTTCTCGGAGGGATGGGGGCGGCCGTCCAGCCAGATCGTTCGCTTGTTCAGCAAGAATCTCGCCGTCTCGTGCCAGGCGAGAACTCCTTGCGTGAACGGATCCATCTCCGGCTCAAGAACCAGGTCCGCAGGTCCGCGTGGCGCGTAGTCCGCCGGATGCGGATCGCATTCGTGCTCGACCACTTCCCACTTCTGCGCGTCCCACGCATCCGCCCTGTGGCGGTCCGCTTCGTTGATGGGAAGCCCGGTGTAGTCGCCGATCTCCGGGCCGGGGCCACGCTCGGGTTGATCTTCGCTGAACTTCTGGTGCCAGTATCCGTCGAGTCGTACCTGAGCGGATGCAGGACGGCTGACCAGTCCCAGGAAAATCAGCAGAATGGATGTCGAAATCCCGAGCCGATAGACGCGAAACATCTTTCTCCTCCTCGTTCTTGCAAATCGATCACATATCATGTGGCACGAACCGCATCTAAAATTGTGCTGTGGCGGCCATTCTATCGAGCCTCCGCAACGTGACAATGTGCAGGCGGCTCGCTTCCGTCCACAGGCCTGTATTCTTTCACCCGGCCTTAAAACTAAATGCAAAAGTTATACACGGGTCGGGTCGCCATGTTACATACTATTTTATCCGCGGCTTGTACAAGTTTTTTAAGGACGCCCGGTCGTTTCGATCCTGATTCGGGTAACGCGGCATAATCCTCAAATTCCAGCGCTCGCATTCCCGCGCTTCACGAACCGCTGCGTTGGATGACGAGTAAAGAGTAGAGTATAGTACGCGAATAAGACGTCCCCATCGGTAATTCTGGTTACGGAGAAAACAGTGAAGACGATACAGTCGTCCTTCTGGACCACGATCCGAAGTATTGCATTCCCGGCAGCCTTTGGCATTTGCGGAATGGGATTCCTGTGGCAATCCGTCCAAGCGCGTCCTGCAACCGACGTTGTCGCGACCGGAACGATCTCCGGAAAGGTGACTGCCGGACAAGGCGGCGTACGGGCGGTCCGCGTGCGCGCCCGGGATACGGTCCATCTGATCACCTACACAGTCTTTACCCACAAAGGCGAATATCATATCTATAATCTCCCGCCAAGCACCTACGAGATGCAGGCGAAAGAGCCCGACTTTGATTCCTCTCCGCTCACCATCCAGCTCGGCTCCGGCGAAACAAAGACCGCCGATCTCGCAATGAAAGCCAAGCCACAGGTTGCAAGCGACGTCAAATATCTGGATTACGATCAGCTTTATCCGCCCGGCCCGGCGCGCGCCATCCTGGAAAAAAACTGCTTTGGCTGCCACGGTTATCAGGAAATGGGCGTCCGGCCATACCACCTGATGTCCGGCAAGACCGAAGAAGAGTGGGCCGAGGCTGTGGTGAAGATGTTTTGGGTTCCCGGCGTTTTCCCATCGCCCACCTGGAATTCCCCTTCGGCGCAGGCGCCCAACGGATACAACGCGCCGAACTGGCTCTCATCGCAGGAACGCCTGCAGGTGATCAAATATCTCGCGGCGAATTTCGGCCCGGATCAGGAAAAGCGCGACATCAAGCTGGATGCATGGGAGCGCGACGAGGACGCTCTGTCGCAGGCGATTTACGTTCAATACGACCTGCCGCCCGTGGACAAATCTCAGTCCGACGGAATGCTGCTCGCCCGGGGAACGCATGACGTCATGCCAAGCAAGAATCCCAACCGCCGGGGAACCGTGTGGATGGCCGAGAACGCGGCAAGCTCGGTTCTTCGCCTCGACACTGAAAATCTCGATCCAAATACGCGCGCGAAGGAATGGACAATTCACGACGCGCGCGGGAAATTCAACGTGGCTCCCACCGCCATTGCCGAACGCAACGACCATGTGTATTGGGCGGAAGCGAAAAGCGACATGATCGGCGACCTGGATATCGCCACGGGAGAAATTCATCGCTATCTCGCGCCGACGGTGAGCCAGGCAATGCATTCGGTGGATGTCGATTCCCACGGAAACATCTGGACCTCTTCATTTGTGGGAACGGTGACGCGCGTGGATGCCGAAACCAAAAAGGTGACCGAATGGATGCCGGCCGACGGTTTCGGAAATTACTACGGCCTGATGGTGGATAAAAAAGATCGCGTTTGGGTCCCCAGCGACGCGCGGCAAATCCTCTCCATGTGGGATCCCAAAACAGAAAAGTGGACGACGTTCAAGCCTCCGAACAACGTACGCCGCGTCACCATCGACTCCAAAGGAATGATTTGGCTGTGCGAATATTTCGCCAATGCCTTCGTGATGTTGAACCCCGACACTGGGAAATTCACCGAATACAAGCTGCCCCTGAAATACGGCAATCCCTACGAAATCGCCGCGGACGCGAGCGACAATATCTGGCTCGAAAATGCAGCCTACAATTCTTTCGTGCGCTTTGACACCAAAACCAAAAAATTTACGTATTTCCCTTATCCGGACCCGAAAGTGCACACCGAAAAAGTGGAATTCGATAACAATGGCACAATGTGGTCCAGCTTGCCCGCCGGCCCAGGCCAGCCCCGGCTGACGGGTTTTAAGCCGTACGGCAATGTGCCGCCGAATAGCAAGATGGCGAGCAAATAAAGTGGCGCAGGTTTTAGTCGCACAGGCTGAAGCCCGGCTACTGGAAACCGCTACTGACATTACGCTGATCCAATATCTGCGCAAAGTGTCAGCTGATTTTTTGGGAGAAAATATGAAGAAGTTTTTGATTCTGGCCACCGCCCTAATTTTCACGAGCACCCTGGGCGCCGCGCCAAAAGAATTGAATATTTATATGATTGACGTCGAAGGCGGGGGCGGCACGCTCATTGTCAGCCCCTCCGGCGAATCCCTGCTCATCGACTCCGGCTCGGGCGGCCACGATGACCGCGACCCGAAGCGAATCGCCGACCTCGCCAGAAATGTCGCGCACATCACAAAAATCGATTACGTCCTCATCACGCATTACCATGGCGACCATATCGGCGGCATTTACGCCCTCTCAAAATTAATTCCCATTGGCAGATATCTCGACCACGGAGAGCTGACGCTTGAACTCCAGAAACCCGAAATGGTCGCCTGGTGGAGGGACTACAAAGCCCTGACCGGCGACGACCGCACGGTCCTAAAGGCAGGCGACAAAATTCCGCTAAAAGGTGTGAACGCTACAGTCGTCATCGCCGCCGGGCAAGCGATTACCACCCCGCTCAAAGGCGGCGGCCCGAATCCCGTCTATTGCAAGGACGCGGTGCAAAAACCGACCGACCAGGACCCGGAAAACGGCATGAGCATAGGAACCGTCCTGACGTACGGCCACTTCCGCTTCTCCGACCTCGGCGACCTGCCGTGGATTCAGGAGCAACTCCTCGCCTGCCCCACCAACATGATCGGCCACGTGGACGTTTACCAGACCAATCACCACGGCTTTGACCGTTCCGGCTCTCCACAACTTGTCTGGGCGCTCCAGCCCCGCGTCGCGATCATGAATAACGGTTTCAAAAAAGCCGGAAATCAATTCACGTTCGAGACGATCAGGAAATCTCTCAACTTTGAAGACCTCTGGCAATCGCATCTCTCTTTAAATGCCGACAAAGCGATCCAAAGCGACGAAAAAATGATCGCCAACGCGGACCCTAACGATGACAAGGGGTACTGGATTCAGGTGACGGTAAAGCCGGACGGCAAGTACACGGTCACCAACGGGAGAAATAATTTCAGCAAGAGCTATGTCGCCCGGAATTAGCTTTCAATTGTGGTTTGGTGGTTCAGGTGAAATCTAAACACGCGCCCTTGTTAACCCGCAAGGGTGCTGCACCCGAAAATTCAAGTTCATAAGCTGCTCCTCCCGCTTGCCGGTGCGTTGCATCCCTCAGCGATCGTCTTGCCCAGGCATAATCATCCTGTCCGGCGCACTCCCCGGCGTCGCTGAATTGCTCTCCACCACGGTCGGCGGCGCGGATTCAATCGGAGAGCCTGTCACGATAATCTGGCCGATCATGAACGAGTGCGGCAGGCAGGCATAGTTGAATGTCCCCGGGCGATTGAAAGTCACTGAGGCTGATTTTCCACCGGCGAGCATGCCGGTGTCCCATCCTCCGGCGTCCGACGAAGATGCGTTGTGAATTTGTTTGCCGTTGTTGACGAATGTCACTTTCGTTCCCACAGGCACTGAAATACGGAGTGGCGTGAAGGCGTAATCCACCAGCGTGATGACATTCGTGTTTACAATCGCTCCCGTGATTTCTCGAACCGTCACCGGCGGTTTCGGCGCTGCAAATGGATGCAGCCGGTTTCCCGGAGAACCGTTCAGTGAAAAAGCCCAGATCATATCGCCATTCGCCGAATTTGTTTGAGTGGAAACGCCTCCGGCGGCGATCGCGACATATTGCACGCCGTCGATTTCATAGGTGACGGCCGGGGCATCCGCGCCCGCACCCGTCTGCCATTGCCACAGCAGATCGCCGTTCTTTGCGTCAAACGCCTGCATGTTGCCGTCGGGATCGCCATGGAACACAAGGCCGCCCGCCGTCGCCAGCGCTCCGCTGCCCTGGCCGATCGAATAGGGAGTCTTTTTTTGCCAGGCAATCTTATTGGTTCGTGAGTCGATTGCGGTGAATGTGCCGGAGTAGTGCGCGCCGATCACAGGCCCCAGAAATGCGCCGTTATTTCGAGGGTCGGGGTTCGCGGCAGAAAGCGGCTTGGCTTCCACGTGGCCAATCGAGGGATATGGCCGGTCCGCCGCGGTTACGTAAAAATATCCGGTTTGAGGGCTGTAGGCCATCGGGGCCCAGTTCACGCCGCCATTGCCACCGGGAGAAATCAAAACGGGGTGATCGTAGATCGTCCCGAAGATGCATTTCGTGAGCCAACCCGGCAGAGGTTGGGGACACTGCGGAATCACAGCGTCGCCGCGCGGAATGGGCTGCGTCGCTGCGGTCGCAAGGCGAGGTTCCTGCTCGACGGGTTTCTCATCAATCCCAACCAGGGGCTTTCCATTGGTGCGGTCCAGGATATATACCCAACCTGTTTTGCAGCCCTCGGCAATGCCCTTGCGCTTCACTCCTTCATAGACCTGATCGAATAGGATGACAGGGCTGGGACAATCGAAGTCCCACATATCGTGATGAACCACTTGGTAATGCCACGCGTATGTGCCATCGAGATGCAGCGCGACCATGGAGGAGCCGAACAAATTATTGCCGGGGCGGTGATCGCCCGTGCCCGAGGGATTGCCGGTGCTGAAGTAGATGAGCCCAAGTTCCGGGTCGATGGCCGGCGCCTGCCAGATGCTGGCGCCTCCGTTCATCATCGCTTTGGCGCGCGCCGGATCGGAATCGTTCGGCGACGGCCAAGTGTCGGCGCCGAACTCTCCTGGACTTGGAGTTGTCCAGAAATGCCAGAGTTCCTTGCCGGTTTTTCCGTCCAGCGCGGTCAACTTGCCGCGCGCCGCAATGTCTCCGCCGGATACGCCGGTATACACAACGCCTTTATAATAAAGAGGCGCGGACGTGATGGTATAGCCGTCCTGCCACCGTCCGATCCTCGTCGTCCAGATCAATTTTCCTGTCTCGGCATCCAGCGCGTTAAATGTTCCATCCAGATAGCCGATAAAAACTTTTCCTTCGCCCAAAGCAACGCCGCGATTGTCCCAGCCGCAACAGATCGTATTAATGTTTTGATCGATGCCGGACCGGTGTTCCCAGATCAACGCGCCCGTTTTGGCGTCCAGCGCAAAGACGTCGTCATTCCCCGAGCTCACGTACATCACGCCGTCTTTCACCACAGGCGTGCCTTCCAGGGAATATTTGCTTGTCACGCCACCTGAGGGGGAATACGGAATTTCATTGCCCAGTCCGGAGCCCAGATGCGTGACCCATGCTCCCTTCAGGTCCTTCACGTTCGCGGGAGTGATCTGTTGCAGTGTGGAATAACGTGAATTGCCCCAGTCGCCGCCTACGGTCGGCCATTCCTTCGCGGCGGGCTGTTGCAAATCCAAAAGTCCCTGCGCTTTAAAAGCGAAGAAGGGTGCGATTGAACAAATCGCAACTGTAACTACTGCTATCTTTAGACGCATCCTGATTGTCCCCTTCTTCGAAACTCCGCCCTCTGCGCAATTCCGCCGCTCGAAAGTGGGAGTGTTAACCTCGGATCGGCAATCTCGAATTTGAATCCCGACTGCCGGCAGCCAAAGAATTTTTATTGCCCGACCCTATTCAACCTTGAAACGGCATCCGCGATTGGGCAACCGGGCCGGGGGGCCTCTGGAAATGCGCCGCATACGGCATCATTCTATTTCCGCTTTTCCGATGCCACGTCATTCTTACATCGTTGCCTGCACGGAGCACGTCTGCTTCGCCGCAATTCAGTCACCCCAACTCAATCGCCGCAACTCAATCTCCGCAATTCAATCACCGCAACTCAATCACGGTGACACTCGCCTTGGGGAACGTGTGCAGAAATGCCGATCCATTGACGGATTGCGTGACGGGCTGCGGAATGACGGCGTTCGGTTCAGCATCGCTATTATAAAAATAAATATCCGGAGCGGTGAGAACCTGCCCCTTGGCCGAATGCATCGAAAAGTTTGTCAGTTTAATGCCGGCCGAGATATCGTTATCGAGGCTGCGATTCACGACAAAAAGTGTGATCGCATCGCCCTTCTGGTTCGCCGCCGCGACAACATCAAGATAGGGCACATCCGGAATCTCGGGGCTGCGGTTGGAGCCGTCGTGCACATCATAATGCGCAACGTCTACTTTGGTTTCCAGCAGATTTGCCGCGTCCGCGTTCGAGTACATGCGCAGGGCCCAATAGTTGGGCGGAGTGAAAATAATGCCGCGCTTTTCCCACACACGGCCGAACTCGGTTGCGGATGTCATGTGCGAAATCGGAACGACGTCGGCCACTCGCATCATCATATTCAAGATGCCGGCCTCAAAAATTGCGCCGCCCAGATTGCGGAACTCCGCCTCGCGCGGCGTCGGAATATCGGGAGGCGCTGGCGCATAAGGCGCGCGAAACAATCTCTCGGTGAACGCCAGCTTCACGTTTTTCATCCTCGGGTCCGCATCAATTTGCGCCTTCATGCCGGAAATCATTCGTTCGATGCCGACGGGAATCGCGAACATCGCCTGCGCCAGAAATTCGGGTGACGGATCGGGCTTCAGTGTCTGTCCCGCATTCACGACCAGATGAGTTGAAAGATATTCGTAAAATCCAGGGCCGGACGACAATTGCGCCGCGTTCCAATCCTTGTACCGGTCGGGATCGGCGCCCGTCGCAATCAATATCGCCTTCGGATCGACTTTCCGGACGGCGGCGCTGAATTCCCGAGTCCGCGCGGCAACTTCCTCGAGTCTGGGATAGCCGTTATTTCCCATGTTCCACAATTCATTGCCGAGTTCCCACGTGAGACCGCCCGTCTTGTCGCCCCATCTCGCGTTGACGTACTTCACCCAGTCCACGGCTTCCTGAACCGTGCCGCTTCCCAGGTTCAGGCAAAAAATCGGCTGCGCCCCGATTAATTTCACATAGTTCAGAAATTCGTCCGTGCCGAACTGGTTGTATTCCGGCTGCGCCCATGCCACATTGAGCATGCTCACACGCTTGTCCATCGGCCCAACGCCGTCGCGCCAGTGATAGCCCGACGTAAAATTTCCGCCATAGCGCACGCTGGACATCTTGAGCGCCTTGGACATTTCGATCACTTCGGGATCGAGGCCATCTACGTTGTCGGCGGGAAACAGGAGCGCCTGATCGATCAGCACGCGCGTATTTTTCATGACCGCCACCACGAAATCGGCCGGCTCGCGCGAAGCGAGCTGTCCTTGCGAAAGTTGCAGCGAATATTCGTAGCGCTTCCAGCCAACTCCGTTCAGCATGATCGGCGCTCTCACAAAAACTTCTTCCGGATGATCGCGCCGCCGCAACGAGATTTCGATCTGCTTCTCGCCGCTCACGTATTTCGCCCAGATGCTGCCCGTGTACCGCAGCTCGCGATGCACCGGTGGATATATCCTTTGCCGCACGCCGACTTCCTTGTCGGGCAGCCCCATCATGAGCAGCGAACGAAACGAATTCGCCGCGTCACCGAACCGCGGTTCGAACCGGTACCCCTGCTCGTAGAGCGACTCCCATGGCACGGGCAACCCGATTCTTGACGGCCGGCTCAATTCGGGCCTGCCTTGAATCATATGCGCCAACGCGTCGGGCCCCCACAGGTTCTCCTCGAAGCTCGGATTATCCAGAAGCTGCGACCATATGCCTCCGTTATAAATCCCGCTGCGCAGCGGTTCAATAAAACCGCCAAAAATCGTGTGCGGTATGGCGTGTACGACTTTATGTGTGTCAATTTCAATCGACGCGTTCTGCTGGGCAAATACCGTCACTGCGCAGACCAACATAACCGTGGCAAACCCGCAAATTGTACGCAAGATCGAGAGATAATAACGCCGAGCTTGGCCCCGAGTGGCACAGGCTTCAGCCCATGGATTTTTGCCCTTGGAATTTATCCATCCGAAAGTTCCGCAGGTCGCAGTGCGTGCAGGATTGCGCGTCATAGGCTTGAGGCTCCCAATATCAATTCGGTTTTGCGTGCGCCGATATTACTCCTTCCGGGAATCAAACGCACCTTCGACCCCGGCAGCCCGCCCA
>Ga0265316_10001950_pt1 | contig 21676 bp, 16 predicted proteins | sample 4522metaG_FD_202092 | JGI IMG/M metagenome (GOLD analysis project Ga0265316, IMG submission 202092) | Rhizosphere microbial communities from Carex aquatilis grown in University of Washington, Seatle, WA, United States - 4-5-22 metaG | ecosystem: Host-associated > Plants > Roots > Rhizosphere >... | reverse complement strand
CCGTGGGCAACCCGGCCGCCAACCATAACCTGGGTCCGGTCATCAACAAGGCGGCTCTCGATGCGATGTTGGGGTATATCGAGACCGGCAAGAAAGAAGGCAAGTTAATTGCCGGCGGCCATGCGCCTGCAACCGCCGATGGCGGCTATTTCCTTGAGCCGACAATCTTTTCGGACATCCAGCCACATGGGGTTCTCGCCCAGGAGGAGATCTTTGGGCCGGTGCTGGCGCTCATGAAGGTCGGCAGTTTCGAGGAGGGCCTTCAGGTAGCGAACAACACCGAATACGGCCTGACCGGCTCGGTCTATACCTCTGACCGCAAAAAACTGGATCGCGCCCGCCGCGAGTTTCATGTGGGCAATCTCTATTTCAACCGCAAATGCACCGGAGCCATGGTGGGTGCGCATCCTTTCGGCGGCTTCAACATGAGCGGCACAGACTCCAAGGCCGGCGGCCCGGATTACCTGACCCTCTTCACCCAGGCCAAGAGCGTAGCTGAAAAGCTATAGGCCCCCCGTGCGCCTCGCTACTCGTACCGTAGCGCCTCGATGGGGTCCAGGTTGGCGGCGCGGATGGCTGGAATCATCCCGCTGATCAGGCCGGTAACGACAAGAATCGCCGCAGCCACAATTACCGATGCGGGCGAGATAATGAGCCGGATATCCGCGTCCTGGGCATTCTTGGCCAGCACGCTGTAAAACGGGATGCGGCCCACCAGCACGGAAATCAGATAGGCCAGCGAGATGCCGGCCACGCCGCCCACGCCGGTAATGGCCATGGCCTCGGCCAGAAATTGGATAAGGATGTGGCGCTTGCGCGCGCCCAGCGCTTTTTCAATGCCGATTTCGCGGGTACGCTGCTGCACGGCCACCAGCATAATGTTCATCAGGCCGATACCCGCGATGCCCAGCGTAAGCGCTCCCACCATGGAGAGCAGCACTTGCAAGGCGATGGTGAGAAGCTGGAACTGCTTGAGCTGAGTGAGCAGGTTGGCTACGTAGATCGCCCTTTTATCCGTGGGACGGAAGTGGTGGGCCGCGGCCATGGTATCGCGCAAGCTCTTTTCGGCCAGTTCATTGTCGCCGCGATAATTGAACCAGATGCCATCCAGATATTTCATGTCGTCCAGTTCGCTCATGGTGTTGAAGGGTACATAGATTGTCCGATTGCGGTCGTCGTCGCCCTCCTGCATCTTGGGGCTGAGCACGCCGACGATGGTGTACGTCACTCCGTTGAGGCGAATGGTCTCTCCAAGCGCCCAGCCGCCCGAGAAGAGCTTCGTCTTCGATTCAGACCCGATAACGCAGACATGAGCCCTCTGCTGGTCCTCAGCCCCGTTGAAAAAGCGGCCCTGGTCGGTATCCAGCTTGAAGATGTCCTGAAAGACGGTGCGAACGCCAGTTACAGGCCACGAATAAGTGTGCAGATCGTTCTTCACCGTAACAGTTTTATATTGGGCGGGCGAGATATGGATGATGCCGGGAACGCTGTTGAAGACGCGATCCACGTCGTCCTGGGTAAAGCGGACCCTTACGCCCGCTTTATCGCCGCCGGCCTGTTCACTGGTGCGGCCGGGAAAGACTCCAATGATGTTGGTCCCCCAATTGGCGAAAATAGCTTCGGTGGCGTGACTGAATCCTGCGCCGTAGGCCAGCAGCAGCACGACCGTGGCAATGCCCCACGCCATGCCGATCATGGTGATGGCGGTGCGGCGGCGGTTGTAGAGCATCGCCTCCCAGGCCTGGCCGAGTATATCTTTCAGCATGATCCAGCTCCTAGCTTCTAGCTATTAGCTTCTTGCTTTTACGTTCTCTGCGCAGCATCAACGATTAACTGAAGCAGCAAATACATCCACAAACGGTTAAAGCTAAGAGCTAACAGCTAGAAGCTATGATTCCTACTCTCGCCGCAGCGCCTCGATAGGGTCCATTTGCGCCGCCTTGTTGGCCGGATAAAGCCCGGCAACCACACCGCAGATTACCAGCGATCCCAGAGCCAGCGCCGCCGACCACGGCACCAGACGCGGCGGATCCCAGCCCGGCATTTTGCCGGTAAGCCCCTGCTGCAGCAGCCACATGAACCCCGCCGAAGCGACAATGCCAATCAGGCCGCTGATGCCGGTCAGCAGCAGGCCCTCCCAGAAGAACTGCGACAGGATGCTGCGCTTAGTGGCTCCAATGGCCTTCAAGACTCCAATCTCGCGGGTCCGTTCCGTCACCGAAACCAGCATGATGTTGATGATGCCCACCGCTCCCAGCCCCAGCGTTACGATACCCACCCCGCCCAGAAATACATCCATGGCATCAAAGATCGCCCCGATCATCTTCTCTTCCTCGATAGTGTCCCACTCATCGAAGGCATCCTTGAGCGAAGGGTCAAAGCCGTGCCGCGCGGCGATCACCCGGTGCACCGCAACCTTGGCCGCCGTGGCGTCGCCCTTGATCGCCGGTTGATACTGGATAGAAACGAGCGCGTCGCGAGGCACATTGCCGCCCTTCATCGCGAAGAGTTCCTGCATGGTGGTCAGCGGGACGTAAAGCCTCTGATTGTCGTTGTCGTTGTTGCCACGGCTGATGGATTGCACACGTCCGATCACGGTAAAGCTGACATCGTTGATGGTGATGGTCTCTCCAAGCATGGGATGGCCGTGGAAAAGAAGCTGGGCGCTTTTCAAGCCCAGCACGACCACTCGGCGGCGCTCGGCCAGGTCCTGATCGTTCAGAAAGCGGCCCTCGGCGATGGGCACAAAGCGCACGGCAGAGAAGTTCGGTTCCACGCCACACACCGTGCCGGAGGCGTTGGCATAAGCGCTGACCTGGTAGAGGTCATTGCGGTTGAGGATAGCGGTGGCCGCGCGCACCTGCGGCAACGCGCGCACGGCGTCTGCGTCGCCCAGCGTAAGCTGGTAAGGGCGCATCCCCGTATGCTGGTTGGCCAGGGCCGGAATGGTGCTGTTCCACATCATAACCACATCGTTGCCCAGAGTGGCGAACTGGCGGTGCTGTCCTGAGCGGAAGCCCTCGCCCAGCCCGACGAGAACCAGCAGGGAGCCAACGCCCCAGGCGATCCCGAACATGGTCAGGAAGCTGCGCAGTTTGTTGGCCGCGATGGCGCGGAAGACCTGGCCGAGAGTGTCAGAGAATGACTGCATAGCCTTTGGACGCTGGAGGAAGGCGTTCGGAGAGTGATACGCGCCGCCGATGGCAGGAGTTCCCTCAAAAGGCAGTCATCCTGCCTTCTGACGAACACTGTCCTGCTGAACTTCCATAAAGACGCAATGGTCCAGAGCGTAGCCTGGCGGGTTAGGCCCTAGTTCTCGCTCGCTACGGTCGGGACCATGCTGAGCGGCTCGGTTAGCGTGAAAAGAAGCGTTGTGCCTATCTCGAGCGTGGCCTGCGGATGGCTGATGAGCAGGTGGGCCGTCACCACGCCGGCGCCGATGAGGCTTCCGGTCATAGCGCCCACCGGGCCGCCCAGAAAAGCGCCGGTTACCGCGCCGCCTCCCACCGCCCCGCCATACTCGATGCTGTCGCGCTTCAGCCGCGAGCCGGGCAGGATCGTGCCCTCGTTTCCCAGCCGGGTTCTGGAGCCGGGAGTTCCGGTCACCTCAGCGCTCAGGTGGAAACGCGTGCCGTCGGGCAGAACTACAGCCTCCGGCAACAGGTGCATGGAACCGTGACCGCCTGCATGGCCGCTTGAAACTTGGACTACTCGGCCGTCTATCTCCGCTCCCGCGGGAATCAACACCTTGTCTCCCAGCACTACGTCTGAAGCCACCCGGCTGCTGAAGGCTTCGCCCTTTTCGCTGGACGCAGTTGAAAGCCGTTGCAACAGCGTGACTCGAATGGCGGTGCCCTCCGGAAGATCGCCCGGAAGGAGTGCTCGCGGATGCACGATGTCGCCATCCGGATCGGAGGCCTCGGGTTGCGAGATCAAAACCTGGTTCGCGGACGCGGAATCTTTGGGATGCACAATCCCATCATCGCTGCTGGGCGCCGGATCACTGGCCCAAGGTTCGACGGAAGCCGGCTTGGGCGCTGCGTGAGCCGATTCATCCGGCTGAATGGACGCATACTGGCCAGCCAGGGGCTTGGCATGCAAAGTGCTCGTGGTGAGTACATTGTCATCCGGGGGGGGATTCGACGTGCCTTGGTAGGGGCTTGCATGGCTCGCGTCCTGCGCCCCAAGAGCGGCAGCGGCTGCGATAAAAACAGCGCAAACAAGTATCAGCCGGTTCATCCGAGTCTCCTTTTTCACGGGCAGGCTTCTCCTGTAAATCGAAACCCCGCCGGAACAGGGAAGTTGCGCGGTGGCAGGGCTGGAATTGGCTCTCCGCCCACTCACCCAACCTAAGGCTATCGCCGATCACTTGGACTGGCGCACCCCCCGGACGGGCAGGTGCTTTGAGCGGCACGAATCAACCAAGGCAACCCGCGCCGACTGGTTGCAACAACTTAGGCGCGTGTGACCGCGGCCACACCGGGTGTTGCCGCCTTGTTTGCTAGAATCCATACGGGATAACACGCTTTTTTACGCTGGGCGGAGAGGATTTCTTGAACGAGCAGGAGCTTCTGGACACCATTCAAAGCGCCGCCGGAGAGGCTCTTGCCGTGGATCGCCGTCCGCAACTAAATGACCGGCTGCTGCACCGCATTATGAGGACTGATATGACTGAGATTGTTGCCATTCGTGCCCGCGAGGTTTTGGATTCGCGCGGCAACCCGACCGTGGAAGCGGACGTGATTCTGGAAAGCGGCGCTTTGGGCCGCGCCATCGTGCCTTCGGGCGCCTCTACCGGCGAGCATGAGGCCGTAGAACTGCGCGACGGCGATAAAACCCACTTCCTGGGCAAGGGCGTGCTGCAGGCCGTCGAGAATGTTGAAACCATCATCGGGCCCGAACTGGAGGGCATGGATGCAGCCAACCAGCGGCTGCTCGACCAGACCATGATCGCCCTGGATGGCACACCGAACAAGGGCAAGCTGGGCGCCAACGCGATCCTTGCCGTCTCTATGGCCGCCGCCCGCGCCGTGGCCCAGACGTTGGAGATTCCGCTCTACCGCTACCTGGGCGGCGTCAACGCCAGCATTCTGCCCACGCCGATGTTGAACGTGCTGAACGGCGGGGCTCATGCGGATTCGAATGTGGACTTTCAGGAGTTCATGATCATGCCGGTGGGTGCCGAGCGCTTCAGTGAGGCGCTGCGCTGGGCCGCTGAGACCTTCCACACCCTCAGGAGCGTGCTCAAAAAGAAGGGTTACAACACCGCGGTAGGCGATGAGGGCGGCTTTGCTCCCTCGCTCAAGTCGAACACTGAAGCCATTGAGCTGATCCTTGAAGCCATTGAGCAGGCCGGCTACAAGCCCGGCGAGCAGATCGCTATCGCCCTCGATCCCGCGTCGAGCGAGTTCTACGACAAGGAAAAGAACAAGTATGTCTTCAAGAAGAGCGACAAGCGCGAGCTGACGAGCGAGGAGATGGTCGCCTTCTACGACAACTGGACGCGCCAGTATCCCATCGTCTCCCTCGAGGATGGCCTGGCCGAGGACGACTGGGCGGGCTGGAAGATTCTGACCGACAAGCTAGGCAGCCGCATTCAGATCGTCGGCGACGACATCTTCGTCACCAATATCAAGCGGTTGCAGCGTGGCATCGACGAGGGCGTAGGCAACTCCATCCTCATCAAGCTCAACCAGATCGGCACCGTCACCGAGACCCTGGAAGCCATCGACCTGGGCCGCCGCTACGGCTACACCTCGGTCATCAGCCATCGTTCGGGCGAAACCGAAGACACCTTCATCGCCGACCTGGCTGTCGCTACCGGCGTGGGCCAGATCAAGACCGGCTCCGCCAGCCGCACCGACCGCATCGCCAAGTACAACCAACTGCTCCGCATCGAAGAGGAACTGGGCTCCGGCGCGGTTTACCTCGGCATCGAAAGCATCAACTACAACGACTAACTCCGGGTCGAAGAATCAGGCCTGCTCTGAAGGGTGCGGCCTAAACACCGTACCCTTCAGAGCATCAGTCTCGGACGAACCCAGAACAAATTTCCTTCCCCCCAACCTCGGCATTTAAGGAATCGACACGTGCCCATCTTCAAGCGTCCTCTCGTTCTGACCATCCTCGATGGATGGGGCTATCGCGTTGAAACCGCCAACAACGCCATTGCACTGGCCCGCAAGCCAACCTACGACAAGCTGCTGCGCGAGTATCCCAACACGCTCATCCAGGCCAGCGACCACTTTGTCGGCCTGCCAGACGGGCAGATGGGCAACAGCGAGGTCGGCCACCTGAACATCGGCGCCGGGCGCATTGTGCAGATGGATATTACCCGCATCGACGCCCAGATCGCCTCCGGCGAGTTCGCCAAGAACCCGCCCGTCGCCATGGCAATGAAACGGGCGCGCGAGGCGGGGCGGCAACTGCATCTCTTCGGACTCTGTTCGGACGGCGGCGTTCACTCGCAGCTTGAGCACCTTTATGCGCTGCTGCGCACCGCGCGCGAGTATGGATTGACACGGGTCTATGTGCATTGCTTTATGGACGGCCGCGACACGCCGCCTGCCTCCGGCGCGGGCTACATCGCCCAGCTTGAACAGAAGATGCGCGAGTACGGCGTTGGTAAAGTGGCCACCGTCAGCGGACGCTACTATGCCATGGACCGCGACAAGCGCTGGGAGCGCGAGCGCAAGGCCTTCGACGCCATGGTCACAGGCAAGGCCGAGGGCGGCGCATACCCGAATCCTGTGGCGCGCATGACCGAGTGTTACAACAACGGCGTGACCGACGAGTTCATCATTCCCTTTGTCGTGGTCGACGGCGCGGGCAAGCCGGTGGCGCAGATTCGCGACGAGGATGTCTGCATCAACTTCAACTTCCGCGCCGACCGCGCCCGCGAGATTACCCGCGTACTGGCCCGCGAGAGCGGCCTGAACAAGCAGGGCGGCCGCGACCTGGATGGTTGGGAGTCGCTGGACCAGACGATCCCTCGCTCCGAGATTCCAAAAGGTCTCTACTACTTGTGCATGACGCAGTACGACAAGCTCTACGATCTACCGCTCATTATGCCGCCGGAGTCGCTCGACAATATTCTGGCCAATGTGCTGGCCCTGCACAAACTGCGCAATCTGCGCGTGGCCGAGACCGAGAAGTTCGCCCATGTGACTTACTTCTTCAACGGCGGCATCGAGACACCCTTCTCCGGCGAGGAGCGTGTTCTGATTCCATCGCTAAAGGTGGCCACCTACGACCTGGCCCCGGAAATGAAGGCCGAGGCTATCGGCGACGCGATCATCAAGGCCATCAAGGACGGCGCCTTCGACCTGATTGTGGCCAACTTCGCCAACGCCGACATGGTGGGCCACTCCGGCAAACTGGAGCCCACCATACGGGCCATCGAGGCCATCGACGCGCAGTTGGGCCGCATCTACAAGGCCATCAAGGAGAAAAACGGCAGTTGGCTGATCACCGCCGACCATGGCAATGCCGAGCAGATGGTGGACCTGGTGACCGGCGCTCCGCACACCGCGCACACCACCAACCCGGTGCCGCTCATCTACGTTGCCGAAGAGGCCAACCGCTACCGCCTGCGCTCTGACGGCTCTCTGCGCGACATCTCGCCCACGTTGCTCGCCATTCTCAACCTCGGCGAGCCGAGTCAGATGACCGGAGGCGATTTGCGCGTGCCACTGGCGAAGTAACACCAGTGACAGAATAAACTACAGGGCCTCCCGTGTGAGGAGGCCCTGTAGTTTTGAAGTTCCAAATTCATTTTTACCGCGAACGCAGGGACTTGATCGCCGCCGGCAGCCGTTCTTCAATCAGCTTGGCGCGCTCTGCGGCGATGCCGCCCAGATACGTGGGCGCGGGCGTGGCCGTGAGCACCAGCACCAGAGCAATCAACGAGAAGACAAGCCCTGCGATGCCCGCCGAGACCAGCATATGGTAGGTGTCGGCAACGTCGAGGCCGAAGACGTTGAAGGCCATGTGCTCAACCGGCCCGATGTGCTTGAGAACCGCCAGCGCGAAGAGGAAGAAGAAAACCGCCAGAGAGGTTAAAACCGCCAGCGTCACATCCAGGCTGCGGTGGAACTTCTGACGGGCGCTGCAGTGGGCGCATTCGGCAAAATGCTGTTCATAGTCCTTGCGCATCTCAGGGGAGATCCCCGAGATGTCATAGCGCCAGCTTGCCAGGATGCCGCCTACGACTCTATCGGTACATTCGGTCCTTGCCATAAATGAAAGACTCACTTTGCAAAGGATGTGTCTGACCGCAACCAAGTTGAGCGGCTCACGTAGCAACGGAGAACCCGATACTGTGCGAAGCTCCACTCACCCGTTTGGGCTTCAGTGACGCACCGCTCTACTCTGCATCGCCTCGGCGAATATGCCTTGGCGTTTTCCCTTGCCAATCTACCTGGTACAGAGTGATGCCCGTTTTATTATTGTAATCTCATTTACTTAAAAATAAATGCCAGGAAGAGACACGTGCTGCTCCGCCAGCAGCAAATGGTTGGCCAGCAGGCTCGCTCGGCCGTTCAATGCGTGCTCGGCCGTCACCCGCGCCAGTTCTGGAAGGTTATTGTTTTCAGATAGATGCGCCAGAATCACGTAGGCCGCCTGCCCGTCGTACCCGTTCTCAAGGAACTCCGCCGCCGCTTCGTTTGATAGATGCCCTACCCGTGAAAGCACCCGTTGCTTCACCGCCCAGGGGTAGGGTCCGTCCCGCAGCATCTCCAGGTCATGGTTCGATTCCAGCAGCAGCAGGTCTACCCCCTGGAGCTGCGCCTTCACGTTGGGGGGAATGTATCCCAAATCAGTGGCATAGCCCATCCGCACCCCTTCGGCCCGGAAGACAAAGCCCACCGGATCGGCTGCGTCGTGGGGCACGGTGAAAGGACTGATAGCTATATCACCGATCTCGAAGGGCTGTCCGGCCTGGAAGTATTCGACCGCCGGGAGCCAGGTAGGGTCTTTTGATTTTGCGGGTTCTGACTCAGCCTGCGCCTCGGCGCTCTCAGATGACGTTTCGGCCAGCAGATCGCTCTCGTCCGGCTCGCCCTCATCGGTGGCGGCATCGGCCTCCGCCTGGCGCTCCGCGGCCTGCTTGCGGCAGAGCTCCAACCACTGCGCATAGGTCATCTGCTTGCGCGGAGTCAGCCATCGCATCCAGGCGCGGTGCGTGGCCTCGGTGAAGAATACCGGAATACCCAGCTTGCGCGCGGTCACGGCCACGCCGTTCACATGATCCGAGTGCTCGTGGGTGATGACGATGGCAGCGAGCGATTTCGGCTCTTCGCCGGCCAGCTTCATGCGCCGGAAGAGTTCGCGGCAGCTCAGCCCGCAGTCCACCAGGATGCTCGTCCGGGCACCGGAGATGACGGTTGAATTGCCCTTGGAACCCGAAGCCAGCACAGTGAAACGTACCATGATTTGAGAATACAGCGAAGGGCTGTGCAATACGCGCTTCAGCCTTCTCGGCTGAGGTTCTCGCGCACGCGCTCCATGATTCCCAGGTAATATGCCAGGTTGTGGATAGTGTTCAGCGTTCCGGAGAGCGCCTCGCCGGCCTGCATCAGGTGGCGCAGGTAGGCGCGCGAGTAGCGGCGGCAGACCATGCACGCGCAAGCGGGGTCGGGCGGGCCCTGGTCTTCGGCAAATCTCTTACTCTTGATGTTCAGCCGCCCTTCGCTGGTAAACAGCAACCCGTGCCGCGCGGCCCGCGTGGGCAGCACGCAGTCCATCATGTCCACGCCCATGCGAGCATATTGTTCGATCTCGTCCGGGTAGCCCACGCCCATCACGTAGCGGGGCTTGCCGGCGGGCAGCAGCGGCAGCACCTCGGCGATCATCTCCAGGGTTAGTTCCCTGGGCTCGCCCACGCTCAGGCCTCCAATGGCGTAGCCGTCGAAGTCCATCTCGACCAGCCGCTCGGCGCTCTCGCGGCGCAGATCGGCGAACATGCCACCCTGCACAATGCCAAATAAACTCTGCGTCCGGCCGACAAACTCATCACGCCACGGAACCTCGTCTTGATGGGCACGAAAGTGCTCCCGCGACCGCCGCGCCCAGGCCATGGTCAGCCGCAGGCTCTCTTCGGCGCGGCTGCGGTCGGCCGGATATTCGGTACACTCGTCGAAGGCCATGCAAATATCCGCGCCCAGCGCGATCTGCACGTCCATGGAGTGTTCAGGAGTAAAAAAGTGGCTGCTGCCGTCCAGATGCGAGCGGAAGCGCACGCCCTCATCCGTCACCTTGCGCAACTGGCTCAAACTGAAGACCTGAAAGCCGCCGGAGTCGGTGAGCATTGCGCGCGGCCAGCTCATAAAGCGGTGCAGCCCGCCCATGCGCCGGATGGCCTCGTGGCCGGGCCTCAGATAGAGGTGGTAAGTGTTGCCGAGGATGATCTCGGCGCCCAGGGATTCCAGCACGTCCTGCGCGACGGCCTTGACCGTTCCGGCGGTCCCCACCGGCATGAAGACCGGCGTCTCGACCGTGCGGTGAGGCAGATGCATCTGTCCCCGCCGCCCGCCCGCCGCGGTAGTTGCAATCACGTTGAAGTCGAGAGCCACAAGATGATTTTAACGGGGCCGGATGGGGAAGGAAGAACTTACGAAGACGGGGAAGTAATCAGTTAGAGCGTGTTCTCGGCTGTTCACCCACCCTTCCGCAAACGCGCGGAAGGGTGGGTAACGCATGCATATGTGGCTGGGTTAAGGATGGCCTGCCCGTCCATCCTTGAAGCTGAGGTTGAAGACTCTTTCGGTGACTGCCCGTTTGCTCTCCTTTTCCTCGAAGATCAAGCGGACCTTCCATATGCCGAAGAGAGGATTGGCGCGGTCAGGGCTGCGCTCCCAAAAGAGTGTGGGCAGGGTGAAGGTCCGATCTGCATATCCCTGCTCGTCGAATCCGTACATATCGTTCCAGACCTCGGTCCCATCGGGAGCGGTGACGATCACCCGGAAATAGTAATCGAAGGTGCCATAGTGGCTCAGGTTGCCCTGACGCTGCACCCGCATATAGAACTTGACTTCCTTGCTGACCTTGTCCAGCGGCGTATCGAAGGTCCAGTTGCTTTGGTTAGGAGCCATACCCGCTTGCAAGACAGCGGGTTGGGCGAGAGCAGGCAAAGAAAGCAGCATCAACATGGCGGTGCAAATGACTGATTGCATCCGAATGGACATGAATCCTCCAACGCAGGAAGTCTCTGAAACGAAGTTAAGGTCGGACTTCGAGCAGAAAAAGTGTAAATCCCCCTTTGTATGCCGAGTCAAATATTTGTGGACGGGAACCTGAAAATCCCTGATTAGCCCGTATAGAAAGCCCGCAAACCTGGAGGTCTTCAGCTTCTTGAGGGAATGTCTGCTGCGTGCCAAGGCTTGTTCAGTGATTCCTTAGACCCCTTCCGGCAGATTTGCCGGAATCTCGATGGAGACCAGCGTACCGCGGCCCGGATTGCTGACCACCTCGAAGCGCGCCTGGTTGCCGTAGAGCACCTCGAGCCGCTCCTGCACGTTTTTCATCCCGATGCCCGCGCCGGCGCGCTTGAGCGCCGAGGCTGGTTTGTTGCCCATGCCCACCCCGTCGTCGGCCACCTCGATGGTTACACGGTCTCCATGGAGCCTGCTGCGCAGGGTTACAGTTCCCCCATTGATGCGCGGCTCCAGGCCGTGCTTGATGCTGTTTTCAATCAGCGGCTGCAAGAGGATGCTGGGCACCAGCACCTCCAGCGTGCGCGGATCGATCTCCTTTTCGACCCGCAGCTTGCCGGCCCCGAAGCGCACCACTTCAATGTCCAGATAATCGTCTGTGAATTGCAACTCCTCGCGCAGTGGGACGTACGTGTCGTGGTCGCGGAGCAGCGTGCGGAGGATGTTTGCCAGCTTGACCGTCATCTCCCGCGCCAGTTCGGGCTTGACGCGCACCAGCGAGGCGATGGAGTTGAGCGTATTGAAGAGGAAGTGGGGGTTGATCTGGCGCTGCAGGGCGTCGAGCCGCGCTTCCAGCAGCAGCCGCTTCTGCTCTTCGAGTTTCAACTCGATACGTAGCGCATTCCAGACCTTGAGCGCGACGCCCACCGTTATTGGCGCGCTGAGCCATACCAGTATCTGCAAGCTCAGGTTGCCGGTGTTGAGCGCAAAGAGCCAGCGGGACCCGGGCCGTCGCGGATAGCTGCGCGCCACCCATTCGCGGCCGATCTCCAGGGCCGCAATGAGAAAAAGCATCATGATCTGGCGGTCGATGCGTGGCTTCCGCAGGTTGCGCCGTACCCAGCGGTAGAGGCTCAGGTCGATGAAAGGCGTAAACGACCAGATCTCGTCCATCTCGGCAAAGCAGCCCAGCGAGCCTGCAACTAATCCCAGCGCAACATTGAAGGGCAGGGCCAGAAACTCGTGGTGGTAGACGGCCGGGCCAGATAGCACCGCACCGCCCAGCATAGCCCAGCCCGGACCGAGGAGCAGGCCCATCAGAATCACTGTCTCGAAGGAGATATCCGCGGCCAGAAAGTTGGGCACTGTGGTCCGTACCAGCACGCCCAGCGTGAGCGGCACCAGCAGAAACGCCAGCAAAGCCGCGGTCTGGCCGTGGCTGCGGCGTTCGGCAAAGAGCAGCCGCTGAAAGATGCGCGATCGCGCCAGCGCACTGGCCACCGCCGCCGCCACCCCCAGCTTCACCAGCAGCGTAATGAGTATAAGCTTGTCGTCTACCACGCTTTCAATGTACAGCACTGGAGAACAGGAGTGAGGTTTACGATAATCGATTCGGCCTTTTGCGAATGCAAAGTGGTCTCCCGCCCTTTTCGCAAAGAAGGCGAAAAGGGCGGGGCACTGTGTTGCAATGCTTTCGGACCGGATCAACACGTACGCCGTAGAATAGAAGCATGGGATTTGAGAGCGTGAAGAAGATCGCCGAGGCGGATTTTCCGACCCGTTGGGGAGCCTTCCGCATTCTGGGCTTCGAGGGCCGGATGCCGCACCCCTCTGACGGCATGTGCAAAGGCAAGGTCGAAGGCCTGGTCGCGCTGGTCATGGGCGACATCTTTTCTGCGTCTCCGCTGGTCCGCATCCACTCCCAATGCCTGACCGGCGATGTCTTCGGCTCGCTGCGCTGCGATTGCCGCCTGCAACTGGAGCTGGCTATGCGCCGCATCTCCCTGGAGGGCGCGGGCATCCTGCTCTATGAGCAGCAGGAGGGACGCGGCATCGGCCTGATGGCCAAGTTAAAGGCCTACGAGTTGCAGGACCAGGGGCTGGACACCGTGGAGGCCAACGAAGAGCTGGGCTACGCCGCCGACTGCCGCGAGTACGAACTGCCCGCTGAAGTCCTGAAGCTGCTTGGAGTGACCTCGGTCCGGTTAATCACCAACAATCCGGCCAAGGTAGTCGCGCTGGAGTCCGCCGGCATCGCGGTGGTGGAGCGCGTCTCCGCCGAGGTTGAGCCGCAGGAGAGTTTTGCGGGCTACCTGCGCACCAAGCAGGAAAAGATGGGGCACATACAGGATTCGGTTGAGGAATAAGGGATCTCTGAACGAGTTGAAATCTTGAAGCCTGCGGCCGTTACCCCGCGCTCTTTACCCGCACCACGGTGATCTTCGCAAATCCCTCTTCAAAGACCGGCGGTTTCAGCTTCTCCGCCATCTTGCGCATTACGTCTTCGCTGACCGAACGGTCGCGCTTGCGGTTGCGCTCAAGGCAGACCTCCAGCGGCACGTCGAAGAAGACCGCCTGCACCTCATAGCCGAAACTCTTGGCCATCTTGATCCACTGGCGGCGCTCGTGAATGGACAAGTTGGTGGCGTCGACGTAGTTCAGCGGCATGCGCGCGATGAGCCTGGCCCGCAGCAGCGAGCGCAAGGTCGAAAAGACTAGCCCTTGGTAGCGCTGCTCCTCCACGTCGTCGAAGAGGATATTGCGCAGCAGGTCGCTCGAAAGCGGCGTTACCCCGCGGCGCCGGAACCAGGTGGTCTTACCCGAGCCGGGCAGCCCGATAGCCAGCACTACAAATCCCTTCGGTTCCTGGGGCGAGCGCTCTGCGGCTTCAATCTCAGGTTTCGGCATCGAGGGCATCTCCGGCTGGTCCTCCAGCTCGAATCGCCCGGAATCGGCCGCTTCATTCCACTCATGCCTGGCGGGCCTGGGTGTAGCCGCGGGACGGCGCTCCGGGGAGCGTTGTGAGCGGGGTTGCTGCGCCTGGATTGCCCGCGCGGGAGCCTCGTCCGGATAGAGCGGAACCAGCGGAGCTGGTTGATTCGATGGAACTTCTCGGCCGGTCTTGCCTGTGGATTCCGATGTATTAGGAGCGCGTCTGGAGCGTCTTCTCATGCCGCCTATATTCCTTTTGCCCTTCAATCCTAGTATAGACACCCGAATACCACACGCCCCACTGGCGTTGCAAACAATCAAAGGGTGTGCACCCCGTCACATACTGCTTCTAAGCTGCAAACGCACACTTTCAGTGAGGGAGTTTCTGTAAAGAAGCTGAACAAGCGGGTTTTCATCCCGCTCCCGTTGGCTCCAGTGTTACGATCAAGGGTTTGGTGGATTTGCCTGCGGAGACGATATGAGCCGCAGAACCACCAGGCTCAAACCGCAGCTTCACCCATAATGAAGGAGAAATCAGACATGGCAGTAAAGGTTGGAATTAACGGTTTCGGCCGCATTGGCCGCAACGTCTTGCGCGCCGCGCTTAGCAACCCGGAGATCGATTTTGTCGCCGTCAATGACCTGACCAGCCCGGCGACGCTGGCCCACCTGCTCAAGTACGACTCGATTCTGGGCAATCTGAAAAACGAGATCACCTCCGGCGACGACTTTATCTCCGTCGATGGCAAGAAGATCAAGGTCTGGGCCGAGCGTGACCCTGCCAAGCTGCCCTGGGCTGAAGTCGGCGCGCAGATCGTCGTCGAATCGACCGGCCACTTCACCGACGGGGCCAAGGCCAAGGCGCACCTGGGCGCGACCGTGAAGAAGGTCATCATCTCCGCTCCAGCCTCCAACGAGGACATGACCATCGTGATGGGCGTCAACGACGGCAAGTATGACCCGGCCAAGCACAACATCCTCTCCAACGCCAGCTGCACCACCAACTGCCTGGCGCCGGTGGTCAAGGTCATCCTGGAAACATGCGGCATCGTCAGCGGCATCATGACCACAATCCACAGTTACACCAACGACCAGGTCATCCTCGACTTTCCGCACAAGGACCTGCGCCGCGCCCGCGCCGCCGCCCTGTCAATGATTCCCACCTCGACCGGCGCCGCCAAGGCCCTCAAGCTGGTCATTCCCGAGTCCGCAGGCAAGCTCGACGGCTTTGCCATCCGCGTCCCAACGCCCAACGTCTCGCTGGTCGATCTGACCTTCATCGCCGAGAAGCCCATCACTGCCGAAGCCCTGAACGCCGCGTTCAAGAAAGCCTCCGAGGGTGAACTCAAGGGCATCCTGGGCGTCGATTCGAACCTGCTGGTCAGCTCCGACTTCAAGGGCAACCCGCTCTCTTCCATCGTGGACACGCCCCTGACCAAGGTGGTCGGCAATAGCGTGAAGGTGCTCAGTTGGTACGACAACGAGTGGGCTTACTCCTGCCGCGTCGTCGATCTGATCGACTTCCTGGCCAAAAAGGGCCTGTAAGAAGCAAATTACCAGCGGACAGCTAACAGTTATCGGCATTGACCGGTGAACTGTTAGCTGTTTGCTGTGAACTGACAACTGTCTCTCCCGGAGTGATTCTTATGCCCAAGCTCTCCATTCGCGACATCGACCTGGCCAACAAGCGGGTCTTCATCCGCGTCGATTTCAATGTGCCGCTCACCGAAGACGGCTCGACCATCACCGACGACACCCGCATAGTGGCCACGCTGCCCACCATCGTCTACGCCCTCCAGCACAAGGCCAAGGTCATCCTGGCCTCGCACCTGGGCCGTCCCAAGGGCAAATCGAATCCGAAGTATTCTCTCAGGCCCGTCGTCGACCGGCTGCGCGAACTGCTCGACAAGGAGCTGGGCGAATCCGTCAACGTCGGCTTTGCCCCCGACTGCATCGGCGAAGTAGCCAGCGAGATGGCTCGCCAACTCGAATCCGGCCAAGTGCTGCTGCTTGAGAATCTGCGCTACCACGCCGAGGAAGAGGCCAACGATCCTGTCTTTTCAAAACAACTGGCCTCGCTTGCCGATCTCTACGTCAACGACGCCTTCGGCTCGGCCCATCGCGCCCACGCCTCGACGGAAGGGATTACGCATTTTCTCAAGCCCGCCGTGGCCGGTCTGCTGATGGAAAAGGAGATCACCTACCTGGGCAAAGCCCTCGAAAACCCCGAAAAGCCCTTCGTGGCCATCATCGGCGGCTCCAAAATCTCCGGCAAGATCGACGTCATCAGCAACCTGCTCGACAAGGTCGATACACTGGTCATCGTCGGCGGCATGGCCTACACCTTCGAGCGCGCCCTCGGCGTGGCCACCGGCAAGTCTCTCGTTGAAGAGGACAAGATCGATATGGCGAAGGACGCGCTGGCCAAAGCCAAGGCCAAGGGAGTCAACCTTCTGCTGCCCGTCGATAACATCCTGGCCGACAGCTTTGCCGCCGACGCCAAGACGCAGGTGTGGGACTGCTCGGTCGATTTCCCCGCAGACTGGCAGGGACTCGACATCGGTCCCAAATCCATCGCGGCCATCGAGAAGGTGGTTGCGACGGCCAAGACTATCGTCTGGAACGGTCCGGCCGGCGTCTTCGAGTTTCCCAAGTTTGCGGTAGGCACCAACGCAATCGCCAGGGCCGTCGCGGCCAACAAATCGGCTATCTCCATCATCGGCGGGGGCGATTCGGTCTCGGCCATCAACCAGGCCGGCGTAGCCGACCAGATTACGCACATCTCCACCGGCGGTGGAGCCAGCCTCGAATTCTTAGAGGGCAAGAAGCTGCCGGGCGTCGAAGCGTTGACGGACAAGTAAGGCAGTTGTCGGTAATCAGTTTTCAGTTGTCAACAAGAGCCGCATCCGGCCAGGACACCGCACCGGGTGCGGCTTTACGTTAGGATGCATTGCTCGAATGAGAATCCCGGCTTGACTTCCTGCTCTCTCCGAGGTAACTTGAGCAAAATTGCCAAAGAACCCGAGTTCTTGGTTCCTGTAAAGAAACAGCCCTGACCCTTTCCCTCCAGATGCGCCCACTGAGATGACTACTGTGCCCAAAAACGCCGTTCTGGCGGCAGCTCCTTCTCTGGATGAAGATCGGCTGGCGTGGCTGGCGCTGGTGCTGGCGCCAGGGCTGGGCCCCAAGCGGATTCTGGACGCCGTGCGTGAGCTCGACGCCCCCAGCCAAATCTTCGGCTTGCCGCTGACCTCGCTTGAAGGGCTACGGTTCCCTGCCGAGGCAGCGCAGTTCATCTTTGACGGCAAGGCCCGCGCCGCGGCCAAGGAAGAGTGGGCGAGGGTGGCGGCGCAGGGCGCGACCCTGGTGACCTTCGGCTGTCCTGAATATCCAGAGCGGCTCAAGGAAATCTATGACCCGCCGCCGGTGCTATGGGTGCGCGGGGCGGCGAGTTTGCTTTCCCGTCCGGCCATCGCCGTGGTGGGTACGCGGCACCCTTCTCCATACGGCTCAGGAGTGGCGGAGATGATCTCGCGCGATCTGGCGGTGCGGCGGCTGCTGATTGTGAGCGGCATGGCGCGGGGCATCGACTCCTGCGCGCACCGCGGAGCGCTGGCAGCGCGCATGCCCACGGTCGCGGTGTGGGGCACGGGCATCGACGTGGTCTATCCGAAAGAAAACAAAAAGCTGGCCGAGGAGATTCTTGTCGCCGGCGGAGCCATCATCAGCGAACTGCCTATGGGCACATTTCCCGCGCCGCAGAACTTTCCCCGCCGCAACCGCATCCTGAGCGGGCTGTGCGTGGCGGTGCTGGTGGTCGAGGCAGGAGAGAACTCCGGCACGCGCGTGACCGCCCGCTGCGCCGCCGATCAAAATCGCGACCTCTTTGCCGTGCCCGGCAACGTGACCAGCTCGGGCTCGTGGACCCCCAACACGCTGATTAAGCAGGGCGCAAAGCTGACCGCTACCTGGGAGGACGTGTGGGAGGACCTGCCCTCGCAGGTGCGGCTGGAACTGGAGGCCGAAGCGCCGCCTGAATCCAAATCGGAGACCACAGCATCTCTACTGCCTGATCCGGTTCTGCGCCCCAGGAGGCTATGGTGCTTGAGGCTCTGCGCACTGACGAGTCGTTGCAGATCGACGAGATTCTTGAGCTGCTGGAGACGCAACTAACCTCCTCCGAGGTCTTTACGGCGCTCTTCGAGCTGGAGATCACGGGCCGCGTGCGCTGCCTGCCGGGGAAGAACTACGTACGCACAATGTGACGGTTTTCTTATTTACCGTCTAAATTACAGCGCCTTTCATACTTCTGAGAACTCGATCCGATGACAACTGAGTAGTTTTCTAAGGGGATTTATTGACCACGAAGGGCTACCTGCATACCCGGTATTACGAGAGCAAGTGATGGGGAAAAACTACTCTACGAGTGGAAACGGAACGGTATTTCATGGTAGTGTCCAACTTTCGCGGCGGTTTTTCCCGAATGGGGAGAATAGCCGGGATTGCGGATACAATCTGGACTACGCACCAACAAGACGAATAGCCCTATTTCTGAGTCAAAGGGGCCAGACGGGGTAAAGTGTGTACTGTATTAAGGATGGCAATGAGCAAATCACTGGTTATCGTCGAATCCCCCGCCAAGGCTAAGACGATCGAGAAGTATCTGGGCAAGGGCTTTGACGTCCGGGCATCTGTCGGGCACATCATGGACCTGCCCAAGAAAGATATTGGCGTGGAGCTGGAGAACCGCACCTTCGAGCCGACGCTGGTTATCTCCCCCGGCAAAGAGAAGGTCGTGGATCAGTTGAAGAAGCTGGCCGCCAAGGCCGACGAGATTTATCTGGCGCCTGACCCGGATCGTGAAGGCGAGGCTATTGCGTACCACCTGGCCCTTCAACTGGGAACGAACGCAAAAGAAAGAAAAAAAATTCGCCGCGTTACCTTCAATGAGATCACTAAGAATGCCGTGCAGGAGGCCTTCAAGCATCCCCGTGACCTGGATCAGAACCTCATCGACTCGCAGCAGACGCGGCGCGTGCTTGACCGCCTGGTGGGCTATCAGATTTCGCCGCTGCTGTGGGAGAAGGTACGGCGCGGCCTCTCCGCCGGCCGCGTGCAGACGGTTGCCGTGCGGCTGATCGTCGAGCGGGAGCGGGAGATTGGCGCCTTCCAGCCCGTCGAGTACTGGACCCTGGACGCGCTACTCCACCCTGAGGAGCAAGCCGGCAATACTTTCAAGGCCCGTTTTGTGGGCATCGATGGCGAACCGGTGCGGGTTCCGAACGGCCAGGATAAGGACGGCAAGGACCAGTTCATCGGCAATGCCCTGCCTGATGAAAAGTCGATGAAGGATGTGGTCGCGACGCTGGAAAAGGCCAAATGGTCTCTGGTATCGGTTCAGTCGAGAGAGCAGCAGAGAAGGCCTTTGCCCCCCTTCATCACCAGCCAATTGCAGCGGGACGCATCGAACAAGCTGGGCTTCAATGTGCGGCGCACTATGGGTGTGGCGCAACGGTTGTATGAAGGAATTGATGTTGGCGCAGAGGGCACGGTCGGCCTGATCACGTATATGCGCACCGATTCGCCGCGCGTGGCGCCCGAAGCCATTGCCGGGGCGCGCGAGTGGATCGGAAAACAGCTGGGCAAACAATATCTGCCCATAGAGCCCAACGAGTACAAGGGCAAGAAGGCCGCCCAGGACGCGCATGAAGCGATTCGCCCCACCGACGCTTCGCGTACTCCGGAGTCGATTGCCCGCTATTTGAGCGATGAACAACTGAAGCTCTACACGCTGATCTGGAGACGGTTCGTGGCCTCGCAGATGACTCCTGCCGTCCTTGACGTAACCACGGCCCGGATTGCCGCGGTCTCTACGAAGACAGGCAAGACCTACGATTTCAGGGCCAGCGGTTCAGTTATGCGCTTCGACGGATTCCTGAAGGTATACGAGATCTCCGAAGAAAAGAAAGAGGACGACGATGAATCGGCCAACAAATTGCCCAGCCTGGATAACGTTAATACTCTGGAACTGGACAATCTGGAGAGCCGGCAGAGCTTTACGCAGCCGCCCCCGCGCTACAACGAGGCCTCGCTGGTTAAGGAGCTGGAGGAGCGCGGCGTGGGCCGCCCTTCGACCTACGCGTCGATTATTTCGACCATCCAGGACCGCGAATACGTGGTGAAACACGGCGGCTCGCGCGGACGCTTTTATCCCACGGAAATTGGCGTCGTGGTCTGCGACCTGCTGGTGAAGAACTTTCCTTACATCTTCGATACCGCCTATACGGCCAAGCTGGAAGAAGAGCTGGACGATATCGAGGAAGGCAAGGAGAAGTGGATCGACCTGCTCACGGGCTTCTACGGCTACTTTGAGGAAGAGCTAAAAGACGCTGGGAAGCACATGGAAAACATCAAGCGCATGGAGCAGGTGACAAAGGAAAAGTGCGAAGTGTGCGGGTCGCCCCTGGTGTTGAAGTGGGGCAAATTCGGCACCTTCTTTTCCTGTTCGGCTTACAACAAGAAGGACCCCGCAAGCTGCACCTTCACCAAGGAGAACATCGCCGCCAAGCCGGACATGAATACTCCGGAGGCCCAGGAGGCCGGCGATACTGAGGAATACTGCGACAACTGCGGACGGGTGATGGTGCTCAGGCGCGGTATCTTCGGGCCGTTTATGTCGTGCCCTGGATACAACGAGGATCCGCCCTGCAAGACCATTCGTAAGCTGAGCCAGAAGCAGCAGCAGAAACAGGCCACGCCGCAGCCCACTGGCGAGGATTGTCCGCTGTGCTCGAAACCTCTGGTCCTGCGCCAAGGCGCGTACGGTGAATTCGTCTCCTGCTCCGGGTATCCCAAGTGCAAGTACGTGAAGCAGAACCTGATTGAAGGAATGAAGTGCCCTAAATGCGGCCTGGGCGACGTGGCCGAGCGCAAGGCACGCCGCGGCAACATCTTCTGGGGCTGTACTAATTATCCGAAGTGTGACTTCACCTCCAATTACAAACCCGTCGCGAAACCGTGCCCGGAGTGCAAAAGCCCGTACCTGGTAGAAAAAACCCTCCGCTCCGGCGTCTATCTGGAATGCCCCAACAAGAAGAAGGCAGCAGAAGAGGAGGCTGCGTCGAAGAAGCGCGCCAAAAAGACCTCCGTTGCGACTGATAAAGCCGTTGTGTGCAGCTACTCCAAGCGCATCGGCGACGCACCGCTGCCGCCCACGGTTGAGACGCACGGGCCAGTGCTAGAAAAGAACGCCGTCAAGAAGGGCGGCAGAAAGAAGTTGCAGCCGGCATAGTCGCAGGCTACGGCTGATGCGAGAGCCAGTGAAAAGCGCTCCCCCGGCTGTATCCGTTACGATGAGTCAGCGGAGAAATCTCTATGGAAAGAATGCTTGCCACGCCGGCTGATGCCGAAATCATCCTTAGACTCTATGAATTGCGCACCGAAACGGTGATGCGCCAGGCCCGTACGTGGATGGTCGGCGAATTTTGGCCGGCCACTGCCGCAGACTACTTTGCCGTGGCCGATAACCCCGCCGACCCGCACAATCCCTGGTTGCGCCAGGTGCTCACCTACTGGGAGATGGCGGCTGCCAT
>Ga0265316_10001948_pt1 | contig 21692 bp, 18 predicted proteins | sample 4522metaG_FD_202092 | JGI IMG/M metagenome (GOLD analysis project Ga0265316, IMG submission 202092) | Rhizosphere microbial communities from Carex aquatilis grown in University of Washington, Seatle, WA, United States - 4-5-22 metaG | ecosystem: Host-associated > Plants > Roots > Rhizosphere >... | reverse complement strand
CTGACCACCAAGCCGCGCGACAGCGCGGCGGTATAGTTTATTTTGTTTCCACAACCGATTATCTTTGGTAGAATTATTCCGGTGTTTCTTTGAAGTATTTTAGAATCTTGTCCCCTATGGGACCCCAACGTTTCAAATCTTTTCAGTTCTGACTACATTATTCTCAATTAATTCTACGCAGCAAGCTGCCTAAGAAGCTCTTTCTCTGTAGGCAATGTCAGCTTATATTTAGAAGCAAATATTTTATTATTCAAATTACCTAAAACATACTCGGCGAAAATAGCGTCTTTTTTTGAACAAAGAATAATACCCACCGGCGGATTCTCTCCGCTTACAGCCTCGTGCTTTTTAAAATAATTCAAATAAAAATTCATCTGCCCGGCATCAGCATGAGTTAATTCCCCGCGTTTAAAATCAATCAACACAAAACATTTTAAAAAGCGATTATATAAAACTAAATCAATAAAATAGTGCCGGTTATTCATGGTTATCCGTTTTTGCCGCGCCACAAAGGTAAAACCTTTCCCCATCTCCAACAAAAACCGCTGCAACTTTTCGAGCACCGCCCGCTCTAAGTCGCTTTCCGTATATTCTTTTTCTTCCTTAAGCCCAAGAAACTCTAAAATATATGGCTCCTTAACTATGTCTTGCGGCTTTTCAATGATCTGCCCCTTACACGCCAACTCTTTAAGCTTTTTCTTGCTCTTACTTAAACAAAGCCGTTCATATAACAACGAATCCATCTGGCGCCTTAGTTCACGCATCGACCAACCATTCTCAAATGCTTCGATCTCGTAAAACGACCGCGCGCTCAAATTATCCTCTTTTAGCAATTCACAATAATGCGACCAGGAAAGCTTAAATTTCGCAGACAATGTCTGCTTAAATATTACGTCCTGGTTCGATTGCGCAGACACTGTCTGCGCAATCTGGTATTCAAGATAAAATAACCTCATCATTTCTAGGTTTCTCTGCGAAAATCCTTTCCCGTATCTAATAATCAAATCATCTGCCAGCTTGCCAAGAATACGCTCACCATAACCGGCACGTTCACGCCCTTGCTGATAAAATTCCACGATCCGCTTGCCTATAAGCCAATACGTAATCACCTGAGCAGTATTTATCTGCCTTAGGGCAACAGCACGGCCATGCGTAATAATATTCGATACATCCACCAATAAGTTTTTGTAACCACCAATTCTCATTTTCTTCATAGGCCAACATCTTATCTTGCTCTACGACATTAGTAAATATATTTTTGTATATTTATGTTATGTGCTTATGGCAAGAGATCCCTTAGCCGTTATCGCGTACTGCTAAGCCTTCGTTTAAAAAAATCTTGGTTAAGAATAAACAAAAAAATATTGACAGTTTTTTAACCTGGCATAAACTAATAAATTCCTGTTTTTTAAATAATAAAAATAACGCCTTAAAGGAAAGGATTTACCATGACTAATTACGATTCAAAATTAAGAAAGCAACTCTACAAATCCGGATTTGAGCTTTTGCATAACCCGGTTTTAAACAAAGGTACGGCTTTTACGGAAAGAGAGCGCGATGAATTCGGGCTTCGCGGCCTGCTTCCTCCCCATGTACATTCGCAGAAAGAACAGATCATCCGGGTATTGAAAAATTTTCGGGCTAAAACCTCGCCCCTTTCGAAATATATCTACTTAATGGGGTTAAAAGACCGCAATGAAACGCTATTTTACCGGGCAGTTGAGGATAACATCGAAGAGATGATGCCGATTATTTATACTCCGACAATCGGCGAGGTATGCGTCGAATACGGAAATATTTTTCGGGGGCCGCAAGGCCTTTTCATTACCGCCAAAGATAAGGGCCATATTGAGGATGTTTTACGCAATTGGCCCTACGAAAATATACGCGCCATCGTAGTAACCGACGGTGAACGGATTTTAGGCTTAGGCGACCTGGGCGCCAACGGAATGGGAATACCTGTAGGAAAATTGTCCTTGTATACCGTCTGCGCAGGAATTAATCCTACCGCTTGCCTGCCGATCACAATCGACGTAGGCACAAATAATGAGGCCCTTTTAAACAGTGTTCTTTATGTCGGCACAAAACGCAAACGCATTAAAGGCAAGGTTTACGATGAGCTTCTGGAAGAATTTTTTGTATCAATAAAAAAAGTTTTTCCCGACGCGCTAATCCAGCTGGAAGATTTCGCCACGCATAACGCCTTTGCCCTGTTAAACCGTTACCGCAACGATTACTGTGTTTTTGATGATGATATTCAGGGCACGGCCTCGGTGGCGCTCGCCGGTATTTATTCGGCGTTAAAGATCACCAAAGAAAAACTGCGCGACCAAAAATTTCTTTTTATGGGAATGGGCGAAGCGGGATTAGGCATCGGCCGTTTACTCGTCTCCGCCATGCTCGAAGAAGGCTTAACAGAGGCCCAATCGCGCCGCCGGTGCTTTTATTTTGATTCGAAAGGTTTAGTGGTAAACAACCGCCAGGACATAAACGCGCTTAAACGCGAATTTGCGCAGGACCATCAACCGGAAACCAATTTTTTATCGGCGGTGCAATCGATAAAACCCACGGCCTTGATCGGAGTTTGCGGACAACCCAAGGTATTTACCGAACCGATCATCAAAGAAATGAGCCGCTTAAACAAACGCCCGGTAATTTTCGCCTTTTCCAACCCTTCTTCTAAAGCCGAATGCACCGCGCAGGAGGCTTATACCTGGAGCCAGTGCCAAGCAATCTTCGCCGGCGGCAGCCCATTTGGCCCGGTCAAGATAAACGGAAAAACATTGGTGCCGGGACAGGGTAATAATGCCTATATTTTTCCGGGTATTGGATTAGGCGTCTTAAGCTGCGGAGCAAAAATAGTATTAGACGAAATGTTTTTAGCCGCAGCAAAAACATTGTCTAAAGAAGTCACGCCAAAAGACTTGGGCGCGGGGCGCATATATCCCCCATTAACGAAAATTCGCATTATCTCGGCTAAGATCGCGCAAGCCGTAGCAGAAATCGCTTACAAGCGCGGGATCGCGGCAAAATCAAAACCGATAAATATTCTCCATAAGATCAAAAGCAACATGTACGAGCCGAATTATAAAAAATTTGTTTAATCTGCGGTTGCAAACTTAAGAGTGAAACGCATTTTGGGCCCGGGAACACTAATCCCGGAAAGAGAAATCCCGGAAGATGATCCATCCGACCATTTTAATTCCGGCACAACGCCCAAGTCGGTATCACTTGTGCCGTGGTAGGCGGCATTCGCGTCGTTCACAGGAGTGCCGCCATTAGAACGCAGTAAGTGGATGTTGTTACGGCCCCAATCGCCGGCGGTGGACGGATTTAAAATATCCCATATTAACAGGCCGGGCTGACCAACATCCTGATATGTGTTTAATTCACGATTTTCAATTATAAAGAATTCACTGCTGTTGGGCCTTGGTATTTTCACAACCGTATGCCCGACGGCAATATCTTCAAGCTCATAAGTACCGCTTTCTGTCACGACTGCCTGGTTTATCCAACCGGCAACTGTTTTTTCCCAAGGATCAACTTCGGAATTGGAATAAGAACTGTCAAATATTGAATACCCGCCGGCACGGTATGGGCTTTCCATATACATATCGGTAAAACCAAACAAGAGGTGGCCGATTTCATGGGCAAACGCGCCAAAGTTGGGCGGGGTGCCGGCATAGACTTCAGCGATCACGCCGATAGAAACCCCGTCAACGATCAACGGTTCCACAATCGGCGCTTCGCGGCCGACTATCGGGCGATTAGTGCCGAATGGGCCGGCGGATGGTATAACAATAAGAACCCCTAATTCTGTTGTCGGATCCAGATGATGGTCGTGATTAAAATCATAGCTGGAATAATCAAAATCGGGATCGGCATCGCGGATCGCTTCTACCCATTTTTCATTATGGCCGCTGATGAATCCATCGCCGTCTGCGTCGGTCGGGTCGGGATCAGCCCAATAATGTTCAGCCGGCTTAAGCGCCGGATACCAGCCCATAACCCCGGCCTTTTGTATATCGATTTTACCGCCCGATTCCTGGGCGTAATAATTCTTAACGCTTTTTCCGGGGCCAAAAATCAAATCGTCGATTGTTTGCGCATCCGGAACAGTAACCGCCGGATCCTGCTGGTTCCATAATAATACCAGCAAATGCTTAACCTGCGGTTGAGCGCGGGCCTCAATTACGTTGGCGTAATCGGTCACGCTATCGCCGTCATCCCCTTGTGCTACCCCGGGATAAACGAAAGAAGCGCAAATAAAAAATATCAATAAAAATTTTTCTACCTTCACAACCCGTCCACGAGCATTTCGCGCGGGTGTTCGATCGTATATTCGTAATCTATTTCTTTGTTTTTTCCGGGCTCGAGTTCAAATTCCCAAAGATAAATGCCTTTGCGCGCCTGCCAATCTTTCTGCGTGGCGTCCGGGTTAACTTTAAGCTGTTTGATCCGGATGCGGTCTTCCTGCGATACCGGCATTGCTTCAAAGAGGCGCATTTTGATCTTATGCGCTTTATAATTTTCTACTTTGATTTTGTATTTAAACGTAGTATTTTTATTAGGCGATAGCATGTTGCCGATGATCGTCTCGTCGACCTTCTTCTCCAACTGCTCGCGCTTTACTTTGACATTTTCATCCGCGCCCAAATACAGGTCAAACTCTTCGCCGGGGCCGACATTGTCGAGTGTAGAGCTGCCGACAAATTCGTTGTTTAAAAATATATTCATGTTCCCCGCTAAAAGCTGTAAGTTATCCGCATTTTTTACCCGGCTGCCTAAATAAGCCAGGGCCGAAGCGCGCGGGAAAGAAGAATAAGTAAAATCTGCCTTAAGCTGTTGGGTAGAAATCGCTAATTTGTTTTCGTTATTATCGGTATCGATCGTAATTTTTTTGGGCAGCTTATAAGTTACCGCTACGCCGCTATCGGCCACGGTACTGAGCGGCGCCGGAGCTGGGGCCGCTGCCGGGGCTTCCTCAGAAAAAAAATCTGAGTGCGCCTCTTCAAGGGCAAAAGCAGTTTTTTGATACGCCCTGGCCTGGCGCATCCCGCCCCCTCTATAGCTTACTTTGCCAATCAGCCCCATATTATCTTGCACACGATTTTCCATGGGTTTTAAAAACCAGGGCGCCACATAAGGCAGCCGGCCGCCGGTAACCGGCTTGGCGGTCGATACCGTCATCTCTACATCCTGCCACTTTTCCCCGCTCGCCTGGCGGATCAAAGCATAAGAAACCAATTCGACCCGGCCCTTTTCCACGTCGGCGCGGGCATCATAGAGCGGCTGCCAGGCAGCGCCGGGAACCATATAAGAAACCGTAACTTGGCAGGTAACCGGCCTGGCCGCCTGCAAATCAACGCTGATCGTACGCTTAACTTTGTTATTCGAACCGGAAAGCCCGCCGAGTTTTTGGCGCAAGGCCATTAACCGCTTCTCGGCATCACGCATCTTAATATCCAACGCGGCGCTATCTTTGTAATTTTGCCTTAACCGGTTACTTAAAAAAGTTAAAGTATTTTCCAAATCCTGTGCCGAGGGCATCTTGGTGACTAAATCTTTGGGCAATTGGCCGGAAGCAAAAAGCTGTATTGAATCGAGATATTTCTTCTCATCCCTTAAAGCGGTCTGCTCATCTCGTAGGGCGCGCATCTCATCGGAAACCGCCATAATGTCGGTTTCCACACTGCGGATATTTTCCGCCGAAGCGACAGTTAAGTATTCGCTTTTTAGTGTTGCCCCCATGATTTTTACGCTATCGTTATCAGCTATGGCGCGGACCGAATTATCTTCCACCTGCGAAAGGATATTATCAAAAATAATCGTATTATCGCCCGCATCGACCTTTACCTGGGTAGTACGGCTGACAAAAGCCGAATCGTTATAAACCGTAACCGCGCTAATGCGCGATTCAACCGTTTTATCCTGCGCGTAAAGGCCCACGGCAAAACAAGACAAGACAAAAAAAGCTAAAACCTTATGCATAAACCCTCCTTATAAAAAGTAACCAATAAATTATGCCACGTAAAGCGCATCGACTTGTTTTAGCCAAAGCTCGGATAATTGCCCGTAAAAAATAATGTCGTGGGCACCGGCATTGGCAACGACCTTTCCGCCAAACTTCTTTTTAAATTCGGTAAACCGCGCATAAGGATGAAACGGTTTACCTTCCGGAGCGATGCCGTAAAAATCGTAAGCGCGGCAGCCGCATTGCCGGGCATCCTGCATCATACGCCAATGCAGCAGATAGTTCGACATAAGTTTCGGCAAAAACGGCGAAGACGCGCCGTAAAGGTAAGTCGCATTCGCGCCGTAGAAGATTGCGATGGCCGCAGCGGTAGCCATGCCTTTGTAACGCGCCAGATAAACCCGCGCCATCCCTGCCGGGCCTAAATATTCCATAAGCCTGCAAAAGAACTCCTTGGCCTCTACGGGAAAACGATGGCGCACGCCGGTCAATTCTAATAAAGCGTAAAATTCTTCCACAAAATCATCGGAGGCGCCGTAAACGATCTCTACGCCGCGGCGCATTGCCTGTTTGATGTGATAACGGCCTTTTTGTTTCATCCCGGCCAGAATCTCGGCGTCACTGCGGCCGATATCCACGACCAGGCTGGGTGTCGGTACCAAATCGATCGGCGCGCGCTTCGCCGAAGGAAAAAATTTCGCGGCAATATCCGGCGGTAAAACCGGTTCTACCCGTAAAGCCGGCGCGTTCAATTTTTGCGCCAGGGCCGCGCACTCCTGTTCTAAAAGTAACAACCCCCGGCGGGCGATATCCGGTTGATGCCAGGGCAAAACCGGGCCGTGCGGCATAAGCAAAGGCGAAGCGCCCAATGACGATTCTACCGTATAAACCATGGCGCCGCCGCAAAGCGTGCCCTCATGGACGAGCCCTAAGCGCAATACTTTTTGGCCGGAGCCCTCTTTAAGCCGGCTCCACGCCCAGGATTGCATGAATCCGCCGGAAGCAGAAGTTTGGGCCAGCTTTTCCCACGCTTCTTTGTCGCTATTGTTTAAATAACGTAACTCCATAAAATCAGCGGCGCTTAAGCCGGTTGACAATAAGATCGTACATGGGGTCCTGGGGCTTTAAATCATTTAAAACGCTCTTCAATACTTCGTCGGAAAAATCATCCAGACCGCAATCTATCCATATACCGCCCAAAGCCCGCATAATCACCTTACCCTCCCGGGTAATGCGCAGGCTGGGCGCGATCTTTACCGAAAACTCCTCCGGCGGCGCGCTGTAATTAACGATATAGGTATTCCGCGCCAGTTGATCGAGAATATTCAGCAATATCTCCATCTTTGCCAACTCTTTTTTTTCATCGGCAATCTCTTTTACTAAAAAATTGGCGCTGCCCGACCAATTGAGCCAGCGCTTCATTTTTTCGACGGAAGCGGCCAGGGTTTTGCGATGGACCTCAAGGTTTTTTTTCAACCCATCGACTATTTCGCCGTCCAAAGCAAATTCGGAGACCGGCAGCGGCCGGCGCCACTCATACAAGACCAGATGATCGGTCTCTACCTTATAAAAGAAATGGGTGCGCGGCACCGCCGTAAAAATTTCTCCGTTTTCGGTAAGATAAGTGTTATCATCCAAAGCAAAAAAAGCCGGTACGCTTTTATCGCCTACCGGAAAAGAGAGTTTATCGTGATATTTTCCCGCCATATCCGGCACGCCGGCCGAGCTTAACCAATATTTACTTACAAAAGCCGTGGACGGTACGGCGGCGATCAGCGCGATTTCCGTATCCCCGTCGCCGCTATAATGGCCGCTTCCGTAATATCCTTTAGCAAAGGCATTATCCGGGCACAACATATTGGTAATAATGATCACGACCAAAAGCGCGGCAAAGGCCCGGCGAAAAGTATCGCCGCTGAAGTTTTTATTTTCCCAGCAGCGTCCGGCTTTTTTAAGCAGCGCGCGTACTCCGTCGGCGGTTTCGCTCAAATGCCCGGCGAGGTTCTTCTCAACTGCCGCCGCGAAGGCATCCCAATCCCAGCTCTCTATAATCCCGAAAATACGCTCTTTCCAGTAAGCCGATAAGGAAAAAAAGAGATATTCCGCGGGATAGGGAAAATATCGGCCGATGCCTTCAGGGGCCGCATCAAGGGAAAAGTCTACAGTCGAGCCGCTCAACGAAGTAAAGATCCCTGCCGTATTTAAAAGCGCGCGCAGGTCCTCTGCTTTATCGATCGTCCGGCGGAAATTAAGACCATGGATTAACGGGCCGCTCTCCAAGCGCATTGCTTCTAAAAGAGTTTGCCGGGAAAGGTAACGGCAATCCGGCGGCAATACGATCTTGTTTAATTCTGCGGATTTTATCGGGCAGGGCGAAGCCAGGAAAAATCCCCACTCGCCGTACCCTAAAGCAGCAAACGAATCGATCGAGACCTGCAGCGGCTTAGGATAAAGCCCGGCCCGGGAAATGGTCTGAAAAATCGACCAATAAGCCTGCGGCGAACGCGTCGGCGAGCAGGCATTAAAGGCTGCGATACCGCGGCGTTTCAACCGGCGCGCCACAAAACCGAAAAATTTCCGGGTGAATAATTCGCACCCGGCCAGGCTCTCAGGATAAGTAAAATCGGCAACGATATAATCGAATGATTTTTTATGCGTTTTTAAAAATTGGGACGCCTCGGCAATATGGATGTGGGCCCGGCAATCATCCAGCGCCGCGCGGTTATACACAGAAAGTTCCTTGCGCGCTAAATCGACGATCTGATGATCGTAATCGACCAGATCGACCCGGTTGGTCTTGGCGATTTTTAGGACTTCTCTTAAACCCAACCCGTCGCCGCCGCCTAAGATCAAACCGGTTATACTTGACCGCGCGCGCGTGGCCGCCAGGGCCGCCGGCGGAAGGAAAAGGGCCTCGTGATAAATATGCTCGTCACGCGTATCGAATTGTAAAGAGCCGTCGATATATAAAGCCGCATCGGCGCGATCATTAAAGTGTTCGAACCGGTAATCAGCCACGGCGTTTCCACCCCCAACCGATAAACATAGTTATTCCCCCAATAATCACCGGTAAAAGCAAAACCGCTAAAATCTGGCCGCCGTTATGCGGCCCGGGCGCAAAACGAAAATAAACGACAAAACCATAGATCGCGGCAGCAGTAAAGGCCGTCAAACCGGCTGCTGCGGGAAGGTCATCACCAGAAATACCCAGAGAAGAACCGGCGCTCCCCGAAGAAAATAAAATCGCTGCCACAGTCGATGCCGCCGCAATGATCAACGCGGCAAATAACCCGGGAAGGCTCGCAAGCGCCGCAGATAGCACAATCGCAATGGCCGCCGCACCGGCAAAAACCGCCAAACCGGCCGAACCTGAAAACATTATCACTGCCGCGATGGGACCTAGAACCGCCATGACCCCGGCTAAGATCCAATCGCCGGGCACCCCATTACCAAGCAGGCAGAAAACGATGCAAAACGCAATCCACAATAAATTTGAAGAAATATGATATATCGCCGCCGTGTGACTCCTGCCCCGATAGACCAAGATACCGGGATCGATTAATACGCCCAGGTAAGCCTCGGGATAATTACGATCCGCCTCTTCCCAGATCTCGATCGCCAGGTTGATCTTTCCCGTATGGTCATAATAATCCCAGGTCAACTCGGGTACAAAATTTCCCTCGTCATCTTTGGCCTTGATCTCATACGACTCTTTAAAATAATATTTTTCACCGTTATAGGTTACTTCCGGGGCCGACTCGGCCGGCACACGTTCCGGCGACGGTGTATAAAGATGGCTGGGAAACGAAACATGCGATAAAGCGATCGGCCGGCTGAAGATCCACTTTTCTTCGGTTGAACCTTGAACCTCTTCAATGCACAAAAGCAGGTAGGCGACGCCCCCAAATTTAGCGTGCACGGTCCACTGACGCTCCTTGTACCCTTCGCGTGACGCCAGAGAATAATCGCTGACTACCCAGGTTTTGCCGTCATAATCGAAACTATCGCCTCGGTTATAATATTGGGGTTTTTTGGGAATGGTATTGCCGGCCATAAAAAGTCAAAGCCCTCTTTTCTTAAGGGCCCGGGTAACCTTTTGCGGCACAAGATAGGCTTCAAGCGCCGCGGCGACGGGCCGGGGATCGCATTTTCCGCAGGAATAAACATCTAAAGCAATATAACCGGCTTCGGGATAAGAATGAAAAGCGGCATGCGATTCGGAAAGAAGGATAAACCCGGTAACGCCCTGCCCGCCGGTTTTGAATTGATGGCTGCCGGCCGCACCGATAATCTGAAAACCGGCTTTTTTTAATGCCGCGCGCATGACCCGCATCAATCCCCGGCAATTACGCAATTTAACGGGGTCGACCCCGAAAAAATCGACCAGTAGATGGCGGCCGCGAAACGAATAAGGCATGGGTTTATTTTACCAAATTTTACCCGTTTGCCCAATATTAATTGTGTTTTTCTACGCGCTTACTTTTTCGAAAGGCTAAAGCTGCGGCCAACTTAACCATGTGCGATACGCTGATCAGGCGGGCAGTGAATATTTTTGTCGCGATCCTTAATATCGTAAAAAAATTATAATAATTTTTACTGATACAACGGCGGATATCCTTCAATTTTTTTACGGAACATTCGTCGGAATAAACCATTTCCTTATCGTTAATATGATAGCTATCGGAATGGGCAATCACATCATTGAGCGGCGAATATTTTTCCGTCCTTAACAAACTTAAGCTGATCGAATCGAGTTTAAGCGCGCGGGCAAAGGGGCCGATCTCGAGCATCTCCAATTCGCTTTCGCCGATGCACCCGACGATAAAATAACCGTGGATATAAAAATTGACTTTACCGATCGCGGCAAAAGCCTTTTTGGCCAATGCAATATCAAAACCTTTTTCCATTGCTTTTAAAGTTTTATTTTGCGCCGACTCGATACCGATCGATAATATTTTAAAACCGGCAGCGAACATCTTTTTTAAAACTTCCGGATGCTTATAGACCTCAAGCCGCAAAGAGACGGCTAAAGTCTTTTTTATCCCTTCGGCGATGATCAGGTCGCAGATCTCCTCTACTCTTTTCATATCCACGGCGAAATTATCGTCCACGACAAAAATAAATTCCGCGTCGATCGTTTTTAACTCATCCACGACCGAACGGGCCGAGCGTCCGCTCCAGCGGCGTTTCTGGCCTAAAGGATTATTGGTAAAAGTACAGAATTTGCAGCTATAAGGACAGCCGCGGGAAGTCGAGATAAAATCCATTCCCAGGCCGAGGTCGACATTTTTGTATAAAAGCCGGTAATCGTCGCGGCGCATCTTTCGATCGGGATAAATAGTATCGTCCATCAAAATAAGCTCGCGTGGTTTGTTGTGGATAATATCATTATTACGTCGGTAAGAGATCCCCGCGATCTGCGCAAAATCGAGCCCCACCGCAATATCCCGCATGATCTCCTCGCCGTCGCCTCTAACGATAATATCGATCCGGGGGGCTGAGCAGAAAAGTTCTTCTACGTAAGCCGTGGCATACCTTCCTCCCACAATAACCTTGATGCGGGGCGGAATGCGGGCAATAAGATCGATGGCGGCCTGGCGCTGGTAATCCCAGGATATTGAAATGCAGATCAAATCAACCGGACCGTTCTGGAAAAACCGATCAAAGTCCGGATCAAAGCGCATATCAACGATGGTAACCTTACGAGAAGGGTCTTTCAGCGCGGCGGCAATATACTCTAAGCCGATGGGCGGACAATATTTTTTTTCAGGTGCGCCTTTTTGATGCGGGTAAACGCACAATACATTTTCATATAATATTCTTTCTTCGACTAACACTTATTCTCCGGTTATGCAGGCGAGTTATGCTAACATCGAAAGGGTTAAATGTCCAACCTTTAAAGGTTGGCTCAAAAAGACTGGACGGGATAGCTTAAGTATTGCACCTAAGCCCATCGTTGTAAACTTGTACCCGCCTCTACTTAAATGATACCATTTTTATATCATTTTGTCAAGCCCGGAAGATGAGGAAAAGGCCTAAGCCGAAGAACATCACCGCCAGCAGGATCTTTAAAAGCCCCATATGGCGTTTTAGCCAAGCGGCGAATTGCTCGGAGGTAGTCCCGGCCAAAGCGCAAATAAATATCCCTAAAAGCGGGATGACGAAGAGCAAATTGTATAGCAGCAAATAGCCAAAAGCCTGAATGCGGTGACCGGTGGTTTTAAGCATAAAAATAATCGTCGGCAAATAAATTTTTACTACGCAGACCGCCTCAAAAGCCGAGACAAGAAAACCGGTGATCAGCGCGCCGACAGCCAGTTTGACTAAGGTCTTTTTCCGATGTACCGCTTCTGCCGCAGCGTCGCCGGCTTTATACTCTTCCCTGATTACTTTATGGATGCGGTTAGTCATCGATTTTGGCAATTGCAAAAGAAGTCCGCTGGTATTTTTATCTTTTTTAAATTTCATATAATCGTAAAGCGCCATAAACCCGGTAATGATACTGAAGATACCCACCGAAACATTGACGGCTTTAGCGATCGTGTAAAAACCTTGGATGCGGTAAATAAACTCGAGCGTACCCACACCGATCAAAACATAAGTCAAATAGACCGAAAAGATAAAAATCAAACCGATTAAAACGATCTCCCGGCGCCGGTATCCCTGCATCGCCAGAAAGGACATAAAAAATACGATTACCGTGATCGCGCAGGGGTTAAACCCGTCCAAAAGTCCGACGCTGACAATCGCCAGCGGCGTCAATTTCTCAAAACGCTTTAGGATATCCACCTGTGGAACGCTCTCTTCCACCGCCGGCGCTTTATAGTTAGCGAGCGCATTGTCGATGAACGGCCTTAAGTTCTCTTTGATCTTATCGTCGGGTCCAAGAAATTTTCCGTCGAGAAAAAATACGGGAAATTCCTGGTAAGGCTTAGAGTGATACTTTTCTTCCAGGCCCAGCAATAATTTATAATTCGTCTGGTCTTCAATCTCGCGGTACTCGATCTTTAACCGGCCTTTGTATGCTTTTTCTATCCCCGGCATCACCTCGGCTTTGGTCTGGATACAATCGTAACAGGTAGCAGAGACAAAAACGGTCAAAACCGGCGTACCGGAGGTTTTCGCCTGGACCAAAGGGCTGCAAACAAAACAACCGAATGCCAGAAGAAAAATCAGCGCTCTTTTGTATTTCATAATTTAATCACTCCCTAAAATGACTTTTAACCCGCTCTTCCTTATTATCCCAGAAAAATCCCTTACCGAAAGTATCTTGGGGAATATCCGCGATCATGCCTACCGACACCAGTTCCGACAGCTCTGCGGGAAAACGCCCGTAGCGGCGCTTAAATTCATGGGCGGCATCTTCCAAAAAGACGATCGTCTTAAGCCATTTAACCTTCGCGCTGATCCAAACCAGTTTCTGCGGGTCTTTTTCTTTATGTAAAAGATCTTCAAAATAAGCTACCCCCATACGCGCCATCGCCGCTTTATAAAAAAACAGCGATTGGTTGCTCTGCAAAAATTGGGGCGCATTAGGAAGTTTTGACGCTTTCTGGAAAAATTCTATCGCTTTTGTATACATACCCAATTCGTAAAAATTAAAACCGGTCCAGTAAGGAATGTGCCAATCGTCGGGCGCAAGGCATCCATAGGTCAAAAGGAATTCGTTCCCTTTTTCAAGCGTCGCTTTATTGCGGGCGATCAATTCTCCGGCAAAAAAATAAGCCTCAATAAAATCGTGATCGAATAAGACCGCGGCGGCAAAATTATCCTGTATCCATTTTATGTTGGCGGGTTTGCTCGATAAGCTGTCGCTTACCGCCATCACTCCCTGGATGTAAAAAAGATCGGCCAAAACGCTTTTAATACCGGGGGAAAGCATCGCCAGCCTTTCCGCTCTGGGAACGTAATGAAACTCCTGCGCCTTAAACGGATAGCGGTGCGTCAGCGCTAAAGAAAATTCGCGTACGCAAAAAAGATTAGCCGCGATCAAAGCGCAAATAACTATCCTGCTGGACCGGATTCCGCGAAGCTTCACTTTTTTCGGAAAAGAAAAATATTGATTAACCATAATAACAAAAAGTAAGCTAACGCATAAAGAGTTATCGCCGCAAAATAACCAACGCCGGGCAAACGGCCCCAGACCGCCAGGTAACGGATATCCAGCTTATCCATATTAGGAAGCAGGGTATAAAAGATACCGATCAAAGTTTTCTGCATCTGGGACCCTAGGGAATTCGCAAGGCCTAAGGTCGAAGGCGTCGCGACACAAAGAATATAAATGCACAAACTCATGAATAACGCCGTGGGCGCCGAGGTAAAAATATAGCAGGCGATGGCGGTAAAACCGGTCAAAAGCGTAAGCTTAAGAAAAATCGGGTAGATCGCGACTGCCGCTGCCGGATCAAAAGATTTAAATAACAAAAGCGCCGCGCTAAGCGCTACCCCCGATAAAAAAAGATAGCAAAAGCTGATTAAAACAAACCCCAGAAGTTTCCCGGTGATATAGGCGGTGCGGCTCATGTTGGTAAAATAGACTTCCTGGATACGGCTTGATTTTTCGCGGTAAAAGCTGAAGACAAAACCCGACAGGACCAAAACAACCGCGCTTAACTCCACACCGATCAACCCCCAATTACGCATTACTTTAGCCATGTAACCGGCGGTCAACTCCCCTAAAAATGCGCAGAAGAAAAGATAAAAAGCGAAAAAGACCGCCACACCCCAGAATAATTTATCCCTTACTGCCTCGATCAAGTTAAGCATCATGATCGAAATTATTTTTTTCATCGGGTAAGCCCCCCGTCGATCAATGTTATCTCTTTTATAAAGGCCTCTTCTAAATACGCCACACCATGTTTACGCTTTAACTCATCGCAGTTTCCGTGAAATACTACGCGGCCGCCATGGATCAAACCGATATGCGTACACAACCGTTCCATCTGCGAAAGAATATGCGAAGAGAAGAAAACCGTACGCCCTTCTTGTTTTAGGTCGGAAATAATCTTTAAGATAGCACTCTGGCCCAACGGATCGAGCCCTAAAGTCGGCTCGTCCAAAACCAATACTTTGGGGTTCTTTACCAACGCGCAGGCAAGTCCAAGGCGTTGCACCATACCGCGGGAAAAATTTTTAATATACTTACCGGCGTGGGCAGTTAACCCGACAGTTTCAATTATTTTATTTACATCGGCGCTTTCTTTCGCCTGTAAGCTGATCGCAATTAAAAATTCTCTGGCTTTTAAATTAGGCGGGGGCAGAAAACTTTCCGGTAAAAAACCGAAATCGTCGCGGATCGTGGCATCGTCTAAAATTTTATCTTTAAAATTTATACTACCGGCATTGGGTTTAAGCAAACCCAAGATTATCCGCATTAAAGTGGTTTTGCCGGCGCCGTTGGCCCCTAAAAGACCGAAGACCTCGCCTTCCTTAATACTTAAAGAAACACCGCGCAAAGCTGCAACCTTGCCGAAGCGTTTTTCGATATTGTTTACAGAAATCAAAGTATTCTCGGGCATGGTTTAAACCTCTTTGTTTGTTAATTTTATTACATTCAAAAAAATATGCAACATGAAATAAGTACACATATGCAGAGAGCGATGATAAAATATAAGGGAACTTTTAAGCACGCAGCGGTGTCTAAGCTATTGAAGGAAATTTACTTTGTTTATGCATACATTACAGAAACTAATATTGCGATCGTTGAGTGAGCCGCGCCCTTCGATACATTATCGTACCCTGAGTGATTTGCTCGTTTCGATACATCCCGCCGAAGGCGGGACACTCAACGAGCAGATTGTATCGAAGGGTACGAAAACACTCAGGGAGCGGCTTGTATCGAAACGCCCGCAATGTTTATCCACTATTACAATAGCTTTAGCTGTAGTTTTATTCTGCCCCGGCGCAAAAGCAGAAGATCAAACTACGCTCACCTGGAAAGATTGCCTTGTCACGGCGGCGCAAAACCATCCCAACCTGATATCTGCCCAGGAAGTAATAAAACAAAGAGAAGCCGCCAAAGATATTGCCGCAAGCGGATTACTCCCCCAGGTCTCAGCCGAAGCGGCAGCATCGCGTGCGCGCAACGGCATCGGCATCGGCAAAGCCGGAACGAACGATAGCTATACTTACGGAGTCTCCGCCCAGCAATTATTGTTCGACGGCTTTAAAAAAATCAACAATACCAAATCCGCATCTCTGGGGATAGATGCTGCTACCGAACAATTTAAATTTACCTCAGGCCAAGTAAGGTATAATCTGCGTACCGCTTTCGTCGACTTACTGCGTGCACAGGAAATGGTGAAAACCACACAGGAGATTGTCGACCTGCGTAAACAAGAGGTCGATCTGATTACCTTGCGCTACCAATCGGGTTTAGAGCACCGCGGTGCTCTGCTCACTACCCAGGCTAACTTAGCTCAAGCTGATTTTGAGCTGGCGCAGGCAAAACGCGATATCCGCCTTTTCCAACGCGAATTAGCCGTGGCTATGGGCTGGGATGATTTTAAACCTTTAATCGCTGACGGCGATTTAGCGATTACCAACGATGACCCTAATCTCCCGGATTTTGACAATCTCGTAAATACTCAACCGCAATTTTTGGCCGCGATCGCCAAGAGTAACGGTGCCGGTTATGATTTAAAAGCCGCTTATGGCGATTTTGCGCCGCAAATTATGGCCGCGGCAGGGTATAGCAAAAGTGACACGAATTGGCCGCCGTCTCAAACCGGTTGGAACACGGGGGTAAGCTTAAATTTACCTCTCTTCGAGGGAGGCTTACGCCTGGCGCAAGTGCGCGAAGCAAAAGCTGCCCAGGCGCAAGACATCGCAGATGAACACAGCACACGCAACTCTCTGGTCTTCGCTCTTGAAAAGACCTGGACTGATTGGCGCGATGCCGTAGAGATGGTCACCGTGGACGCCAAAGTCCTAGAAGCTGCGGACCAGCGCCGCGAAATCGCCGAAGAACAATATTCGATCGGTTCAATCAGTTACGACAATTATATAATCATCGTCAATGACTTTGTTAATGCCAAAAAAGCGGATTTAAACGCGAAAGCTAATGCGTTATATACCCAGGCAAATTGGGTCTATGCGAAAGGAGAAACTTTAGAATATGTGGAATAAAAAAATTATTATACCTTTATTAGTGATCGTAGCCGCGGCAGCAATCTATTTTGCACCTAAATTCCTGCAGAAACACCATTCAAACGGCCGCAACGCCACGACCCGGGAAATATCCCCGCATATCGGATCTTTACAAAACATAATTTCCGATACCGGCACGGTATTACCGCGGAACCGTTTAGAAATAAAGCCGCCGGTAGCCGGACGCGTAGACCAAATCCTGGTACAGGAAGGCGATATGGTCAAAACCGGCCAGGTGGTAGCCTGGATGAGCTCGACCGACCGGGCCGCTCTCCTTGACGCGGCAGGCGGGCAAGGCAAAGAAGCGGTGAAACACTGGCAGGATGTCTATAAACCGATCGCTCTTATCGCCCCCATCGACGGAGAAGTTATCGTAGCGCGCATGCAGCCGGGCCAGACCGTAACTGTCACCGATGACGTAATCGTACTTTCCGACACCCTGATCGTACGCGCCCAGGTCGATGAAACCGATATCGGCAAGATCTCTTTAAAACAACCGGCAACCATTACCCTCGATGCTTATCCGGACAACGTGGTAAAAGCCAAAGTCGATCATATCTATTACGAATCCGTCACAATCAGCAACGTCACGATCTATGAAGTCGACCTTTTGCCCGAAACCATCCCTCCCTTTTTCCGTTCGGGGATGAACGCCACAGTAAATTTTGTCGTAGAAAGCCGAGATAACGTCTTACTCTTGCCGGTTGACGCAATCACAAAAATAAAAGACAAAAGTTTAGTTTTTCTTAAAGGCGCAGAGGGCGAAGAACCAGTAAAACAACCGGTGGTTACCGGGATCAGCGACGATAAAAATATCGAGATTATTTCCGGCATTACCGCCGACGATGTGGTCGTCGTCAAAGCCAAAAAATATTCGCTGCCTAAAAATGATACCGGATCAAACCCCTTTATGATGCAGGGACGCCCGTCCGGTACCGGTAAAAAACCTTAACATGATCGAATTAAGAAACGTCTACAAAACCTATCATTCGGGAAGCGAACCGGTAAAAGCGGTAAATGGGATATCGCTGACAATCGCCGACGGTGAATTTACCGCGATTATGGGCGCATCGGGCTCAGGAAAATCTACCCTGATGCATGTTTTAGGGCTTTTAGACCGTTTTGACAGCGGGACATATCTACTCGACGGCCGGGATGTCTCACTCTTTAGCGATGACGAATTGGCGGCGCTGCGTAACCACTCGATCGGCTTTGTCTTCCAGCAATTTCATCTTTTAGCGCGCGCCAGCGCTCTGGAGAATGCCAAATTGCCTTTGCTGTATGCCGGAACGATCGTAAAAGACGCTCCGGCGCGTAAAGCCCTGGAAAGTGTGGGCTTAAGCGATCGCATAAAACACACTCCTAACCAATTATCCGGCGGCCAACAACAGCGTGTAGCAATCGCGCGCGCGTTGGTCAATGGCCCAAGTTTGATTTTCGCCGACGAACCGACCGGCAACCTTGATTCAAAGAGCAAGCAGGAGATCGTGGAAATATTAAAAGATTTAAACCGCCAGGGTAAAACCGTGATCATTGTTACACACGAACCGGAAGTCGCCGAGCACGCCAACCGTATAATCACCATGCGTGATGGTGTGATCATCAGCGACACCTTAACCAAGAAAATAGTAACCGAACCTATAGAAACCGATAAGATCGAAACCAAACCGGAACGTAATTTAAAAATAAACGGAATGCGCTTTTTGGAGTATTTTCACGAAGCCGCTTCGGCGATATTCTCCCATAAATTACGCGCCTTCCTCTCGATCCTGGGTATTTTGATCGGCATCGCCGCAGTGATCGCCATGCTCTCGATCGGCGAAGGCGCCAAGATCTCGATTGAAAAACAATTGGCTTCATTAGGCTCTAACCTACTCATGGTACGCCCGGGTTCACCCAAAGCCGGTGGCATCGCCTTGGGCGTCGGCGCGGTAACGCGTTTTACCCTGCAGGATGTCGATGCAATCGCAGGGATGAAAAGCGAAGTATCCGGCGTAAGCCCTTCGGTACAAGGCAAAGGCCAGTTAGTCTACGCCAATAAAAACTGGAATACCCAGGTAGAAGGCGTCGGCATCGACTATGCCCGAATGCGCGCCGCCGAACCGGCAGTAGGCAGATTTTTCACCGCCGAAGAAATAAAGACGCGCGATAAAGTGGCATTGTTGGGCACGACCGTGGCCCGTGAACTTTTCGGCGATACCAACCCGATCGGCGAAACTATGAAGATCAACCTCATCAATTTCAAGATCATCGGAGTACTTCCATCCAAAGGAACCAATACTTTCCGTGATCAAGACGATACCGTACTGGTACCGGCGACCACGGCGATGTACCGGCTCTTCGGCAAGCAATATGTCGACACCATATATGTCGAAGCCGCAAGCCCTGCCTTAATAGACAACGCTCAGGATGATATACAGCAATTATTAATAAAACGCCACCGCCTGCGTAAAGACAACGAAGATTCGTTCCAGATACGTAACATGTCGGATATTAAAAACGCTATGGAATCGACGACCAAAACCATGTCATTGCTTTTAGGCGGCATTGCCGCAATATCCCTTTTAGTGGGCGGCATCGGCATTATGAATATCATGCTCGTATCGGTAAGCGAACGCACCCGCGAGATCGGTTTGCGTAAAGCGATCGGCGCCACCAACCGCGATATCTTGATCCAATTCTTGATCGAAGCGGTAATGATGTGCTTTATTGGCGGCCTCTTAGGGATAGCCCTGGGCACCGGCACGGCAATCGTGATCACCAAGATCGCCGGCTGGAGCGTACGCGTTTCATTATTCTCGATCATCCTCGCCACCGCCGTATCTTTAATTATCGGTATTGTTTTTGGGCTTTGGCCGGCCAAACAGGCGTCACGCTTAAACCCCATCGAAGCCTTGCGCTACGAGTAACAAGCTATGTAAATTGTTTGTTCGGCATTCGCGGTCGTTTCGATACAAGCCGCACCCTGAGTGTTCCGCCGATGGCGGAATGTATCGAAGGGCGCGGCTCACTCAACGACCGCAGTATTGCCTCATGTAATTTACATCACATCAGTATAAAATTTCTGCTAAAATGAATTAATGTTTTTCTACACAATTATCATTATTGCCTTAATGCTTGGCTTTAACGCACTCTTTGCCTGCTACGAGATGGCGCTTGCCTCGATCAGCCGAGCGCGCTTAAGCGTATTGCTGAACGAAAACAAAAAAGGCGCCGCAGCAGCTGTTTTCATGAAAGACAATATGGAACAGAGCCTGGCGGTGATCCAACTGGGCGTCACTTTGTTCGGAGCCGTGGCCGCAGCGGTCGGCGGCGCGGGTGTCGAAGAAAAATTTTCACCGTTTTTAATCAAAGTGTTAGGCATCTCGGCAGGCTTCGCCAACTTCATCGCCATCATCGCCCTGATTATTCCCTTGACCGCAGTGACCATGGTCTTTGCCGAACTCTTTCCTAAAATGTTTGCCCTCTACAACAAAGAGAAGGTACTATTAAAATTTTCTCCCGCTTTTAAGGCTTTGACCGGGTTCCTTTACCCGCTTACCTCAGTCCTTGAGAATCTAGTCAAAAAAATGATCTCAATGACCGGCGTTGCCAAAGAAACCGGGCCGGGACAGCATAGCTCACTGCATGAACTACACGCCGCAGCCGGTTTAGCCCGCCAGGCCAAGATCATGGGCGCCCAGGCGGAAAAAATAGTTTTAGCCGCTGCAGCTCTATCTACACGCATGATCAAAGAAATCATTATCCCGATCAACGACGTATCGATGATCTCCTCGAAAATGACTTTGACCGAAGCCCTGCTTAAAGCCCATACAGATATGCACACGCGTTTCCCGGTATGTGCCGAAAGCAATAACCCGCAGACAATCGAAGGCTATATAAATTTTAAAGATATCATTATGGCGCTAAAAAATAATCCCACGAACCCGTCGGTAAAAGGGATCGCGCGACCCATTAAAAAAATCAATGAAAACACGCTGATTTCCCAGCTTTTAGAAAAAATGGTGCAGGAAAAAACGCACATTATCATTACTACCGGCCAGGAAGGAAAAATCACCGGGCTTATAACGCTCGAAGATATTCTGGAAGAGTTAGTGGGCGATATCGATAATGTTTACGAGAGGCTGCCCTCGCACATTTATTCTTACGAAGCCTCCTGGATCGTCGGCGGCAGCGCCTCGATGCACAGGATTTGTGAGATAACCGGTATCTGCTGGCAGGGTACATGCGACACTGTCGACTGCACTCTGGCCGATTGGTGGCAAAAGCAAACCGGCGGCGACCTTAGAGAATCAATCACTGCCGGAGACTACACAATCCTCGCCCGCAAATTCAAACGTAAAAAATTAGCCGAAGCGATCATCACGAAAAAATAATTATCCGCGACTGGCCAGCTTACCGTTAATGTACTTATGAATAATCGATGTAATCAAAGTTTGGTAGGGCAACCCTTCATCAATCGCCTTAGCCTGAATACCTAAAAAATCCTGGCGCGAAATACGAATACTCACTCTCTGATCCTTTTTTAATGTGTTTTTAGCATAAGCAGCATAAGTCTGCATTAGTTGCG
>Ga0265316_10001947_pt1 | contig 21692 bp, 10 predicted proteins | sample 4522metaG_FD_202092 | JGI IMG/M metagenome (GOLD analysis project Ga0265316, IMG submission 202092) | Rhizosphere microbial communities from Carex aquatilis grown in University of Washington, Seatle, WA, United States - 4-5-22 metaG | ecosystem: Host-associated > Plants > Roots > Rhizosphere >... | reverse complement strand
AAATCAAACGCACCCAACGGAGCGTCGTCGCTGGTGAATGTCTCCGATACACAGTTGACCTTGCTCCATAGAAGTATCCTCGCCAGACCCTCGTGAAATTCGCCGGCAGCTTGAAAGTGGGGTTCGATCGCCATTCGACCCGAGGTGTCGATGTATCCCCACTTGCGGCCGATCCTGACCGGGGCCAGGTCGTCAATGAAGTCCCGAACTTCGTCGAAGCGTGCGGGGATGGAGAGCTTCCCCGATTCGTCAATGAATCCCCACTCACCATCTGACAACTCGACCGCCGCCAGACCATGAAAGAAGTCGTGCTCGTCAGCAAATGCTGGAGTGACAACGACTCGGCCTGTGCGATCCATGAAGCCCCATTTGTGTTTCCGAGCAATTCGAAAGAGGGGACCCGCTCCTGCTCTTTTCGAGGAATTCCGTACTTTCTCGGCGCTCACACAAGCAACTCCGAGTATTACCACGATCAGTAACTTCGAACAGCGGGAAAAGGATGCCAAGGGATTAGGCTCCGCGAATGTTAACTATAAAAAGCTGTAGATAAAGATATCTCACCGTAATCAACGCAGGAACTGTGCGGGATGCAGGTGTCCCGGAAAGAGGCGACCGCAGATCCTTCGACTCCGTCCGCCAAGGCGGACTTCGCTCAGGATGACATGCCGCCAGGACGGTTTGGGCTCGCGTAACCCCACCCTAGCGAAGCTAGGATGGGGCACCCAAATTCTGTTGCTGATAAAAGTTATTCTTCCTCTTCGTCGACGGGCCGTTTGGCGTTGGCGAGGATTTTGTCGGCGACTAGTTGCGGGACTATGTCGTAGTGGTCGACTTCCATGCGGTAGCTGCCTTTGCCCTGGGTCATGGAGGTGAGTTGGGTGCCGTAGGCGAGCATCTCGGCCATGGGAACCTGGGCGTTGATGACCGTGGTGCGGCCCTTGGACTCCATTCCGCCGACGCGGCCGCGGCGGCCGTTGAGGTCGCCCATGAGCGCGCCGGCGAATTCGTCGGGCGCCTCGATTTCGACCTTCATGACCGGCTCGAGCAGGCAGGGCTTGCATAGCTCCATGGCATTTTTGAAGGCAAGTCGGCCGGCGGTCTTGAAGCTGAGCTCGTTCGAATCGACGTCGTGGTAGGAGCCGTCGAAGACAGTGACCTTGAAGTCGACGACGGGGTAGCCGGCGAGGTAGCCGCGCGCGGCCGTCTCAACGATTCCCTTTTCGATGGCGGGGATGAAATTGCGCGGGATTGCGCCGCCGAAAACTTCGTTGGCGAATTCGAATCCGGCTCCGCGAGGCTGAGGCTCCATGCGGATTTTGCAGTCGCCGAACTGGCCGTGGCCGCCGGACTGTTTTTTGTGGCGGCCGTGGGCCTCGGCCTTGCCGCGAATGGTTTCAAGGTAGGGGACCTTGGGCGCCTTGAGAGTGACTTCAGCGTGATAGCGCTTTTTGAGGCGGCTGACGATGGCCTCGATGTGCGGTTGGCCTGCGCCGGCGATGAGGAATTCGTTGGTCTGAGGGTCGCGGTAAAAGCGGATGAGCAGGTCCTCTTCCATGAGCTTGTGGATGGCTGGGGCGAGCTTGTCCTCGTCGGCGCGGCTTTTGGGCTCGATGGCATAGGTCATGGCGGGCTCGGGCGGCTTGGCCATGTCGACCTGGAAATCGCCGCCCTTCTGCCCGAGCGTGTCGCCGGTGAGCGTGTCGCGGAGCTTGCCCACTGCGCCCAAGTCGCCCGCGTGCAGCTCGGAGACTTCGACGGGCTTGCGGCCCTGCATGATGCTCAGGTGCGCGAGCTTTTCCTGGCCGCGGCGCGTGTAGTTCTCAAGCGTGACGTCGTTCTTGACGACGCCGCTGATGACCTTGAAGAATGTGATGCGGCCGGCGAAGGGATCGGACATGGTTTTGAAGACGACTGCGCCGGTGGGACCGGAGTCGTCGATTTTGCGGACAATTCCGGGAGCGTCGGAAGCGGGAGCATCGGCGGCTGCACCGGGCACTTTGCCGGCGAGGGGCTCGCGCTCGGTTGGAGCAGGCGTGTAGGCCTTGAGGAAGTCGAGGAGATGATCGAGGGCCATGTTGCTGAGGCCACTCGAAAAGAGGACGGGGAAGATGCGGTCTTCGCGAATCGCTTCATGCAGCGCGGCAATGAGGTGGTCCTCGGGGATGGTGCCTTTCTCAAAGTACTCTTCCATCAGTTCGTCTTTGCCTTCAGCGACGAGCTCAACGAGAGCTTCGTGGCGCGCCTTGGCATCGGCTGCGAGCGCGGCGGGAATCTCAGTCGAGACTTTGCCGCGGCCATCGCCGCCGGGCGTGTAGGTATAAGCCTCCATGGTGACAAGATCGACGACGCCATGAAATCCCTGCGCGTCAGAGATGGGCAACTGGACGGGAACACAGTTGCGGCCCCAGCGGTCGGTGAGGTCGTCCATGAGCGCGTTGAGGCCACCGCCGCCGCCGGCCTTGGGGTGGTCCATTTGATTCACGACGACGACGCGCGGAACATTGGCTTCTTCAGCAAAGCGCCAGACGCGCTCGGTGACAGGCTCGACGCCGGATTGGGCGTTGATGACGACGATAGCGGATTCGACGGGGAAGAGAGCGGCGCGGGCCTCATGGGTGAACATATGGAAGCCGGGCGTGTCGACAAAATTGATCTTGATGCCCTGCCACTCGGCGAAGGCGACGGCGTTCTGCATGGTGATGCCGCGGGCAACTTCTTCTTCGTCGTAGGCGGTGGCGGCGGAGCCGTCCTCGACGCGGCCCTGGGTGGGTGTCATTTTGGCGGCATGCAGCAGAGCGGCAATGAGGGTGGTTTTGCCACAGTGCGCATGCCCCACTACAGCGACATTGCGGATCTCACTTCCCTGGTACGTTTTCATGGGTGTCTCCTTCTTGAAGGCACGCTTTCGGCGGGATTTACGGCAGGAAAAGCAGCGTCCGCGGCGCGCGTCTTTCTCGAAAGACGGATGCTATCACAGCGAGAGTGTGAACGTCCTGTGACTGCAAATACAGAGAACAAGAAAACAAGGGAACAAGGGAGCAAGAGAACAAGGAAGCATGGAAGTGAAGCGGCGAGTCAGCAGGTCAGCAAGTTAGCGAGTCAGCGGGTCGGCGCGGTTCGTGAAGTGGCGTCGTGGCCCGGTAACATCGTAGAGTGGATGCGGTTTGAGAACGCGGGAGGGGAAAGGACTTAGGGATGAAGGTAAGGATCGTGGGTTGCGTGGTTGCGGCGGGAGTTGTGATGTTGGCAGCCGGGGTGTTGAGTGCGCAGGCGGTTGGCGGGGCTGCGAATCCCGCTCCGGCGGCCGCGCCTGCGCAGGCCCCCGCGCAAGCGGGTCCAGGAACACCGGGGGCCATGCCGGGATGGATGATGCCGGCGCCGCACGAGAACGCGCCGCTGGGAAAGTTCGAACGCTTCCCGGGCGATGGCGAGGGCGCGTACAAGACGGGGCACTATCGCGATTTATTTCAAGAGCAGGGGCACACGCCAGCCGAGACGCACACCAAGATCGAGAAGGCGTTCCAACAACTGTTTCATGGCGACGGGCAGGAAGAGCGGGTCTACTTTGAGACCGGGGCCAACGAGAACGGGACGCTGGCCTACGTGACGGATTGGAACAACAACGACGCGCGCACCGAGGGTATGAGCTACGGCATGATGATCTGCGTGGAGCTCGGCAAGAAGCGCGAGTTCGATGCGCTGTGGAACTGGGCGCATACATATATGTTGATTACCGATCCTAAAGATCCCTCGGTGGGGTACTTTGCATGGTCGATGAATACGGATGGAACACCGCGCTCGACGGGTGCGGCGCCGGATGGGGAAGAGTACTTCACCATGGCGCTCTATTTTGCGGCTCACCGTTGGGGAAATGGGAAGGGAATTTACAATTACCAGGCCGAGGCGGACAAGATTCTGCGCGGGATGCGGCATCACCCGGTGCTGACAGGGACGGGGCCGTTCAGGATTCATCCAGACGATCCGCCGTTTGTGCAGCCGGATCATCCGTGGCCGGGTCTGAATACAGACCGGATGGAGGCGGAAGCGAAGGCCAAGGGAACGACATGGCCGCCGGCTTATTTCCGGTTTATGCGCGGGGGGCCGCAGCAGGAGACGATCGGGCCGATGGTGGACGAGGCGCACAACATGATCAAGTTTGTGCCGAATTCGCCGGGTGGCGTGACGGATGCGTCGTATCATTTGCCGGCGTTTTACGAATTGTGGGCGCGGTGGGGGCCGGTGGAGGATCGCGTGTTCTGGGCTACGGCAGCGGATGTGAGCCGCGACTTGTTCAATCGCGTGACGGGACCGGAGACGGGGTTGACGCCGGACCGGAGCAACTTTGACGGGACTCCGATGGTGGGGCGCGATGGGACGCCGGTGCCGTTTATGGCCGACTCGTGGCGCAGCGTGAGCAACTGGAGCGTGGATTATTCGTGGTGGAAGAAGGACGTGCGCGAGACGGTGCTGAGCGATCGGATTCAGAAGTTCTTTTACGGGCAGGGAATCGACAAGGTCGTGGACCGATACACGCTGGATGGGAAACCGCTGAGCAGTAGTCACCCGACGGGGCCGATTTCAACCGCGGCGGTGGGCAGCCTGGCGGCCGATGGACCGGAGGCGAAGGAGTTTGTCGATGCGCTGTGGAATGAGCCGGTGCCGAGCGGCGAGTCGCGGTATTACGACGGGATGCTTTATTTGATGAGCATGATGCATGTGAGCGGGGAGTTCAGGATTATTGAAAAGCCAGCTATTAGCCATTAGCTGTTAGCTTTTGGTGCGCAAGCCGGCGGGTTGGGGTCAATCGGTGCGCGGTTCGCTGACGCAGGGCTCGATTGGCCCACCTGCAACCCGGCTGACGGTTTCGGCGTCTACTGAAACAAGAACCACTACCACGACTGACGAGTGCCGGGGCGGCCCCGGCCTGTGATGTGATCGTGCATCAGGGTTGAGCCGCGGCGGCAGGGGACATTGGCTTCAGTAGAACCAAGAGCGCGCGATGCGCAGGAACGGAGTGCATCGATGAACAAGAATTTGAGTTTGGTGTGGCGGCGAGCCGGCGTTGCAGCATTGGGATTGTCGGCTGCTCTGTGGCTGACGGGATGCACGGCGATCAGGGTAAAGCTGGGGATGAGAACTCATCTCGACAAGCTGCCCGTGACGGCAATTGCGGTGAACCTGCCGATGGGCCCGGCCATTGCGCCGGGAGAGACATCGCCCATGGTGGTCACGTTGACCGACTCAAATGGCAAGATCTGGGTTACAGAGGGAAAGGGCAAAGGCAAGATTCTGTGGTCCGATTTGACGGTGACGCCAAGCGTGGTGACGGTGAACAAGAAGGGCGTGTTGAGGCTGGCGAACGACCCACGGAAAAGCGACGGCAAGACGGGGCATGTGGAGATCACGGTTCCCAGCCATCCCGGCCTGAAAGCCACGCTGGACATTCCGGTGCGCTACGACATCGCCTTTGTGGCAAATTTCAACGGAGCCAGTGGATCGTCTGGCACGGACGGAACGAGTGGAACGGATGGCACGTCAGGGTTGAGCGGTTCGGCAGGATCGTGCGGGCCTGACAACAATACAGCTGGAGGAGATGGCGGCAGCGGCAGCGACGGTAGCGACGGCGGAAATGGCGGCGATGGCGATAATGGCGGCGATGGGCCGCCAGTACAGGTCACGATCGCTTTACGGCAGGGCGCAAATCCACTGTTGCAGGCTTTTGTGATCGCACCAGGCCGAAAAGGCCGGCATTTTCTGGTGGACCCGCAGGGCGGCTCGCTGACCATTACGTCCAATGGGGGCGCAGGAGGCAGCGGTGGCCGCGGCGGAAAGGGCGGGCGTGGGGGATCGGGCGGATCGGGTGGATTTGGCTGCCCCAGCGGATCGAGCGGCAGAAGCGGTTCGGATGGGCATGATGGCCTGGCGGGAAGCGATGGACGGAGCGGGCGTGGCGGCACAATTGAAATCACCTATGATCCGGCCGTAAGGCCATACCTCGCGGCCATCAAGACATCGAACAGCGGCGGGCCTCCTCCGGTTTATCGGGAAGCTTCGGTCGCGCCACTCTGGTAGGGTGCTGCGACATCAGGAATCTCAATTACGCTAAGCCGATCCTGATTTCAGGCAAGCCGTGGTACATTGTGCTCACGGTTCCCCTTTCTTCATTCCCCGATTTTTCTTGCTGAAAACTGCGATTCGCACGAGGTGAGCGCCCATGGCCGCTGCCGGTTCCGCGCACGAAATATATGCGATGGCGGGAGCGCCGGCGGATGAGGCAGCGCGCCTGAAGAAGTTTGGCGAATCGGCAATGCGCAAGGCGAGCCTGCGGCTCCTTCCGGTGATCGCGGTTGGCTATGGGCTGTCTTACATGGACCGCATCAATATCAGCTTTGCGTCGTTGCAGATGAACCGGGATCTGCATTTCAGCGCGTCGGTGTACGGATTTGGCGCGGGACTTTTCTTCATCGGATATGCGCTTTGCGAGGTGCCGTCGAATTTGATGTTGCTACGTTTCGGCGCCAGGCGGTGGCTGGCGCGCATCATGTTCACCTGGGGATTGCTGGCGGCGGCGATGCTGTTTGTGCGCACGCCGCTCGAGTTCAACGTATTGCGGTTCCTGCTGGGCATGGCTGAGGCCGGGTTCTTTCCTGGGGTGGTTTATTACCTGACTTTGTGGTTTCCGGCAAAGGTGAGAGCGCGCGCGGTGAGCCGGTTTTATGTTTCGCTGCCGTTGAGTTCAGTGTTGATGGGTTCAGTGGCGGGATGGCTGCTGGGACTGGGCGGAAAGATGGGGCTTTCAGGTTGGCAATGGCTTTTTCTGCTGGAAGGACTGCCGGCGGCGGCATTCAGCCTGGTGATCCTGAAGATGCTTCCGGACAATCCGGCCAAAGCGGCGTGGCTGACGACAGACGAAAAGGCGTGGCTTGAGGGCCAGCTCAAGGCCGACGGCGAAAAGGCACACCTGGGGCACACTGCCGGCGTGATGCGAGCGCTGCTCGAGCCGAAGGTATGGATGATGGGGGCGTACTTCTTTTTTGCGCTGACGGCGAGCTACGCTTACAGTTTCTCGCAACCTGCGATTCTGCAGGGTGCGACCGGATGGAGCGTGAAGAATGTTGGTTTCCTTGTGGCTTGCTTTGGATTGGCGGGAGCGGCGGGGATGCTCGTGAACGGTGCGCACTCCGATCGCAAAGGCGAGCGGGCGATGCATTGCATTGTTCCCTGCGTGGTGATGGCGGCTGGCTTTTTGATTGCGAGTTATGTGCGGGAGCCGTGGATTCTGGTGGCTGCCCTGGCGGCCAGTTTCATTGCGTTCATGTCTATGCTCGGGCCGGGGGTAGCCGTGCCGACAGAGTTCCTGGCCGGGCGCGCGGCGGCGGCCGGCATTGCGGCGATGAACACGATCACCATGTTCGCCGGATTTGTAGGACCTTACTGGATGGGCGTGATGAAGGACTACACGGGGAGTTACACCGCGGGACTAAGAGGGCTGGTGCTGCCTTGTCTTCTGGCGGCAGGAACGATGTTCCTCTTGACGCGAAGCCTGGCGCGACGGCCGGTGGGAGCCGGGGCGAAGTTGGCGGAAGAAGCGGTGTGACGGTAGATTCAGATCGGTGAGTTGAAAGAAGCGGGTGGTGGTTCGTGGTATCCCACCCTAGCGAAGCTAGGATGGGGCACCCATTTTTTGTGCTGGGCGAAGGGCGAGAAGAGCAATCGCAGATCCTTCGTCGCCGATGGGACAGGCTCCTCAGGATGACAGTGGTTGGATTTGGGATCGCGGTATCCCACGTCTCAAAATCGAGACGTGGGGCACCCGACATCGAGCGAATCGCGGTTAGGGCGCTACCGCGGCGGGGAGAATCTCTTCCACGTCGACCCACTGCGTAGGGTAATTGCCTGTGTAGCAGGCGGTGCAGTAGCCCGTATTCTTCTCGTCTCGGACTGACTTTAACAACCCATCCAGGGACAGATACGCGAGCGAGTCAGCCTCGATGAATTGGCGAATTCCTTCGACAGACTGATTGGCGGCGATGAGTTCGCGCTTGGATGGCGTGTCGACGCCATAGAAGCAGGGCGAGATGGTGGGCGGACAGCTGATGCGGAGATGAACTTCGGTTGCGCCTGCACCGCGGACCATGCGCACGATCTTGCGGCTGGTGGTTCCGCGGATGATGGAGTCGTCAATAAGGATGACGCGCTTGCCGGCAAGGAGATTGTGCACGGGGTTGAGCTTGAGGCGGACGCCGAAGTCGCGGACGCGCTGCTCGGGCTCAATAAAAGTGCGGCCAACATAGTGGTTGCGGATGAGGCCCATGCGGAATGGGAGACCGGCCTCTTCCGCGTAGCCGAGCGCCGCGGTCACGCCGGAGTCGGGCACGGGAACGACGACGTCGGCGGGGACACCGGACTCGCGGGCGAGCTGGCGGCCCATCTGGTCGCGCGACTCCTGCACCCAGCGGCCAAAGATGCGCGAATCGGGGCGCGCGAAGTAGACGTGCTCGAAGACGCAGCTCGATTGCGGAAGGCCGCTCGCATACTGGCGGCTGGTTACGCCATCCTGAGAGACCATGACCAGCTCGCCGGGAAGAACGTCGCGAATGAATTCGGCGCGGAGCAAATCGAAGGCGCAGGATTCGCTGGCGAAGACGATGGCATCGTGCCCCTCGGGAGTTTTCATTTTTCCCATCGAGAGCGGGCGGAAGCCGCGAGGATCGCGGGCGGCGAAGATGCGGTCGCGCGTCATCATGACGATGGAGAACGCGCCTTCGACCTGCGAGAGCGAGTCGGCGATGCAATCGACGAGCGTGCCGGAATGGGAGTGGGCGATGAGCTGGACGATGATTTCGGAGTCGGAAGTCGTCTGGAAGTATGCGCCGTCGCGCTCCAGGCTTGCGCGGAGGTTGCCGAGATTCACAAGGTTGCCGTTGTGCGCGATGGCGATGAGGCCCTTGGTGGAGTCGACGCGGATGGGCTGCGCATTGAGGAGCGCGGAATCGCCGGTGGTGGAGTAGCGCGTGTGTCCGATGGCCAGGTGGCCGGGGAGCTTGGCGAGCACGTCGTCCGTGAAGATTTCCGAAACCAGGCCCATGCCCTTGATGTTGGCCAGATGCGTGCCGTCGGCAGTGGCGATGCCTGCCGACTCCTGGCCGCGGTGCTGCAGAGCGTAGAGCGCAAGATAGGCTTCGCGGGCGGCGTGCGGATGGCCGTGAATCGCGACGACGCCACATTCTTCGTGAAGCGTGTCGCCTTCGCGAGGGAACAGGGAACCGGGATCAGGGATCAGGGGAAAAGCAACCGCAGGTCCTTCGACTCCGTTTGGCGATAAAGCTGCCAAACTCCGCTCAGGATGACAACCTTTTGAGGTTGCGCTGAGGGATTCGGAAAGGTCGGGTTCACCGCAGACTCCCTGAAACAGCAACTGGCTCATGCAGTGACCTCGCCTTGGAGATTGGCTTCCAGGGCGTTGGCCCAGAGGGTCTTAAGTTCGGCGAGCGGAGCGGAGATGAAGGAATCGCCGTCGACGGAGATCTCAAGGCGGCTGCCGCCGGTTGTGCCGATGCGGGCTGAGAAGAAGTTGTACTCACTCGCCAACTTTCCGATGGCCGAAACGCTGGAGGGGTGTGTCGTGACGAGGATTGTGGAGGCGGGCTCGGCAAAGAGGCCAAAGAGCGGATGTGCGAGGAGTGAGGGATCCTGCTCGACTTTGGCGCCGATGCTTTTCAAGAATGCGCTTTGCGCGAGGGCAACGGCGATGCCGCCGTCGGAGATGTCACGCGCTGAAGTTATGAGCTCTTGCCAGGCGAGCTCGGCCAGCAATTTGTGCAGGCCAGCTTCTGCGCCAAGATCGAGCGAGGGCGGAGTGCCCCAAAGGCTGCCGAGGATGACTTTGGCAAACTCCGATGAGCCGAAGGCTGCGAGATTTGCCGCGACCTCGGCGTCGGATGCATCCGGCTGCTCGCGATCTCTGGGCTCGCGCTCGAGCGCAGGCAGCGGGTACTGGCTGATGGGTGGGGGATTGAGCGGAACCTTGAGGCTGGGATTCGGCTCTTCGCCGCGCGGAATGGGCCATAGCAAAACTATTGCGTCTTTCTCGCGTTGAAAGTGCGCGGGAACGGCTTTGGTGACGTCGTCGAGAATGCCAACGATGCCGAGGACCGGCGTGGGATAGATGCCTTCGCCGCGCGTCTCGTTATATAAGGAGACGTTGCCGCCGGTGATCGGAGTGCCGAGCGCGGTGCAGGCTTCGGCGATGCCGTCGATGGCGGCCGATAGTTGCGCCATGATCTCCGGCTTCTCGGGATTGCCGAAGTTGAGGCAGTTGGTGGCGGCCACGGGCGTTGCGCCGGTCATCGCCACTTTGCGCGCGGCCTCGGCGACGGCGTGCATGGCGCCGAGTTTGGGATCGAGATATGCCCAGCGGCCATTGCCGTCGAGAGCCATCGAGAGGCCGATCTCAGGCTTCTCTGATCCCTGTTCGCTGCTCGCTGTTCCCTTAATCCGCATCACGCCGGCTTCGCCGCCGGGGCCTTGCGCGGTATTCGTTTGCACCATGCTGTCGTATTGTTCGTGAACCCAGCGCTTGGAGCAGACATTGGGGCTGGCGAGCAATTTCTTGAGGTCGGCGGTGTAGTCGCGGTCTTTGTCTAATTCGGTGAGCGCAGCATCGGGAGGGTCGAGCGGCACGGGCGCTTTCCATGTGCCGACGGGGCGATGGTAGAGCGGCGCATCATCGGTGAGCGATTGGTTGGGAATGTCTGCAACGAGCTCGCCGTGATGACGAATGCGAAGGCGCGGCTCGGGCTCGACCGTTCCGACGATGACCGCATCAAGACCCCACTTCGCGAAGACGCGCAGGACTTCATCTTCGCGGCCCTTTTCAGCAACGAGCAGCATTCTTTCCTGGCTTTCGGAAAGCATGATTTCGTAGGCGCTCATCCCGGTTTCACGTTGCGGCACGCGGTCGAGCTCGACGTCGAGGCCGACTCCGCCGCGCGCGCCCATCTCGCAGGTGGAGCAGGTGAGGCCGGCTGCGCCCATATCCTGAATGCCGACGATGGCACCGGTCTGCATGGCCTCAATACAGGCCTCGAGCAGAAGCTTCTCCATGAACGGGTCGCCGACCTGGACGTTGGGGCGCTTGGCCTCGGTGCCCTCGTGGAATTCTTCGCTGGCCATGGTCGCGCCGTGAATGCCATCGCGGCCGGTCTTAGCGCCTACATATATGACTGGGTTGCCGGTGCCGCTGGCTTTGGCGTAGAAGATTTCATCTTTGCGGACGAGGCCGAGCGCGAACGCGTTGACGAGCGGGTTGCCCGAGTAGCACGGCTCGAATTTGGTTTCGCCGCCAAGGTTGGGAACACCGAAACAGTTGCCGTAGCTGGCGACGCCGCTTACCACGCCTTCGAGAATCGAGTGATTCTTGTGGCGCTCACGCGCTTTTGCGTCCTGGTTTGAATCCTTGGCTTCGCCAGACTCATCTGAGATCGGCCCGAAGCGGAGCGAATCCATCACGGCGAGCGGACGCGCGCCCATGGTAAAGATGTCGCGCAGGATTCCGCCCACGCCGGTGGCTGCGCCCTGGTGAGGCTCGATGTAGCTGGGGTGGTTATGCGACTCGATCTTGAAGGCGCAGGCCCAGCCCTCGCCGACGTCGATGATGCCGGCGTTCTCTCCGGGACCCTGCACGACGCGATCGCTCTTGGTGGGCAGACGCTTGAGATGCACGCGGCTGGATTTGTAGGAGCAGTGCTCGCTCCACATCACGCTGTAAATGCCGAGCTCAGTGAGCGAGGGCGTGCGGCCGAGTGCCGTGAGAATGCGCGCGTACTCTTCCGCGGTGATGCTGTGTGTGGCGAGCATCTGCGGAGTGATGTTGACTGGTTCGGGAACGACGGCTGCGGAGGAGCTGGTCATCGTTGATGCCTTCATTTTCGCACAGGGCACCTTCAGTGCGGCAGACGCCTTAAGCCGGGCCGCGCCCGGAGATAAGGCGCAACACAGGCAGTCGAGGGCTTTGCCTGCGCGGGCGGGCGCGGCATGTGGCGGATCAGCCAAAGGCTATGCGATACTTTGGAAGCAGATCCCCACCCGAGGCCGGGATGGCGGAATTGGCAGACGCAGCAGACTCAAAATCTGCCGGCCCTTGCGGTCATGGGGGTTCGACCCCCCCTCCCGGCACCATTCTAAAAGACATTTTGAATCAAATGCTTTCAGAGGCTGTCAATGGAGCCTGAGTTGAGAGTTCCGAGTGGGCGGCCGCTTCGCGTTCTCGGCACACTTCCTGCACATCGGCAGATTCTCGAGACAGCGAGAATCGCTATCACTCAACGAACTCCCTGATGCCGGATCAGTATACGGGTTAAATTGAGCTATAAGCCTAGCGGCTGTATGCAGCACTTGTCGACGCTTGGCCGTGAATCATGATCAAGCCGGCCAGCGAGCCAACAGGCTAGGGCAGCATCGTCGCGCATTCGTGGAGAACGGAACGAGAACCCTCGGCGACGGATAAGCCGTGGATCACTCCTCGCGCAGAAGGATCAGCGGGTCCACGGCGAGGGCACGGCGCGCGGGAATCCACGCGGCCAGCAGACCGAGGAGGAGCATGGCTAACGTGACACCACCAAGCACCAGCGGATCTTTCGGAGTTGCCTGATAAACGATCGAGGCCAATACCCGCGTGCCCAGAACTCCCAGGACCACGCCGGCTGCCGAGCCGATGGCCAGCAATCTGAGGGCCCGTCCCAGCGCCGTTCGCAGGATTTCGCGCCGGCCCGCACCCAAAGCCACACGAATTCCGAGCTCGCGGAGCCTTTTGCTTACCACGTAAGAAGCCATCCCAAAGACGCCCGTAATCGCCAGCATGGCGCCCAGGAGCCCAAGCACACCGAGCGCCACCGTTGCTACGCGCACGGTGAACAATGCGGTATCCATCTGTTGGGTCCACGGTTTAATCGAAAGCGGCAAGCTCGAATCCAATCCATGCAGCGTGCGATCAAGCGCCTGCGCCGTTTCCTGGGGATCGCGTTGCGACCGCACCACAAGCCAGGTGCTGGTGCCGGGGTGCTGCTGGAATGAGAAGAACATCGCGAACTGCGAATCCTCGCTTAAGGTACGGTACTTGCCGTCTTCCACAACGCCCACAACTTCCGCGCGATTTCCGCCCCAAAACTTGAAGTGCCCGCCGACGGCCTTCTGGACCGACCCGAAGATTCGCACGGCAAACTGGCGATTAACCAACGCCACAATCGGCGCGTTCCTGCCGTCATCAGGTTTCAAATCGCGGCCGGCAAGCAATTTCGTGCCCGCGGCTTCAAGATAGCCGGGTGAAATCACGTAATTCATTGCGTTGCCAGCGGCGTTGGTCGGCCGGTAATCGGTCGTACTGTCAGTAAACACATCGGAATCGTCGTCGCTGATTCCGAGCGGTAATTGGTCGATGGTTCCGACCGACGTCACGCCGGGGATTGCTGCTGCCGCATCGATCATGCGCCGCTGCATCTGGGCCACATTGTCCACACCGTAGCCCGACATGCGGAGATCGCTATTTACCAGCGTTACGCTTTGCGGCGAAAATCCGTAGTCACCTCTAAGCGAGCGCATCAGGCCCCGTACCGCGACGAGCGACGATGTCACCAGCAGCGCGCAGATTGCAATTTGAACGACAAGCAGGACGTCGCGAAGCATGAACTTTTTCACTCCGCCGGCCCCCGATCCCGTGCGAATCACCTGCCAGGGATCAGCGCGCAACACCTGACCGACGGGCACGACGCCAAAAAGCAGCCCACTCAAGATTGCAAGAAGCAACGCCACCGCGTATGTGCGAAAGTCGGGATTCACGGGCACGTTAATTGGTATGTCGCGCATAGGGTTCCATGCGCTAACTGCACGTAACAAAAACAGAGCACCGACAAGGCCAACAGCCCCACCCGCGGCAGAAACCACGAGAGCTTCAGTGAAGAGTTGCCCAAGAATCGTCGCGCGGCGCGAGCCCAAGGCCAGTCGTACCGCAACTTCCTTGGCGCGGTCGGCCGCGCGAGCCGCAAACAGGCTGCCGAGGTTCGCGCATGCCGCCAGCAGAATCAACCCGGCGAGCAGCATCAATCCCGCCATGAACGCGCGCGCGGGCCTGCCCAGCAAATCGCCCCCGAGCCCTGGCCGCACCAAGCTGAGTTTCATTCCGTCATCTTCTGCCGGATAGGTCTTCGCGAGCCAGGCGGCGAGCGCATTCAGATCCGCGCTGGCCGCAGCTGGGGTCACTCCAGGTTTGAGGTGGCCGATAACCCAGCCCGAACTTGCGCTGCGATACTGCAGACTATTTGTGCCCATCACCGTGGGCTGCTCAACCAGCGGAATCCACATTGCCGGCGCAAAGAACAGCTCGGTGCCATGAAACTCCTGCGGCGCGACACCAAGGATCGTGAATGGATGCTTATTAACGTCAATTCGACGTCCAACTACACCGGGATCCTGACGGAAATGGCTGCTCCAGTAGGCGTAGCTCAGGACGACATAGGGAGCACTATCGTAGCCTTTATCATCCGAAGCGTGAAAGAAGCGGCCCAGATAGGGCTGAACGCCCAAGGTGTCAAAGTAATTGGCGCTGGCCAGATAAGGCCACGCAGTGGAAGGGTTCCCGCCCGTATCGACACCCACCGCGCCGATGATCATAAACTCAGCAAGACCCGCGAAGGTCCGGTTGCGGTCGCGAAGGTCAATATAGTTGAGATACGAATGCGACGGGACCTGCATATTCTGGAAGCTTCGCTGCACTTGATAGAGAGTCTGCGCGTCGGGAACATTCACGGGTCGCAGGATCAGCGCATTCAAAACGCTGAACACGACGGCATTGGCGCCAATGCCGAGCGCGAGCGTGACGATCGCGGTGACGCTAAAGCCGGGCGACTTGCGTAACTGGCGAATTGCAATTCTCAGACCGCTGAACATGTGTGGCCTTCCTCTTGTGAAGTACGCGGTTCTCTACACGAGAGTTCCTGCATCTGCCGTGCCAGCAAGAAAGCGCGAAAACAGACAAGTTAGAGCCGCCGGCATTCACCACACTGTTCGCAATTGCTTGCAGGTGTCCGAAATCGAACAGCCTGTACGGCGATTTGATGTGCGGGGCAAGTGCCCTCCGCGGTCCCCAAATCGGTCAAACAGAAACGGCCATGAGGACTGTTCGAAATCGAACAGTCGAGGGCCGGAATCGGTCAGTCCTTGAGGTCGCTGGCGCACGCCGGCCGCGCCAAGACTCTTTGCTTTCAGATCGATCGCCACGATGCTACTTTGGCGAGCTGCTTGCTACGTTTCTCCGCGATGGATATCGCACGGCCTGACATCAAACGAAAGAAACAGCGCAAAGCTCTCCTCTGGAGTGGCGCAGCAGCGGTCGTCGTCGCGGTGCTTGCTGCGGTTGTCCTGCACCTGAAACCGGCGGCGCCTACTGTCGACCGCTCGACGATCTGGACCGACACGGTAAAGCGCGGGCCCCTGGTGCGCCAGGTGCGCTCGTCGACCGGCGTTCTGGCGCCGCGCGAAGATTCGATCGAATTGATCCCGGCCCAGACCGACGCGACGGTGGTACGCATTCGTGTTCTGCCCGGCGCACAGGTGACGCCGGACACCATCATCATGGATCTGGCCGATCCGCAGCTCCAACAGGAAGTGCTCAACGCAAGGTTGGAACTCAAGGCCGCGCAGGCCGATTACAAGAGCGTTCAGGCCACACTTGAAAGCACATTGATGGATAAGAAGACCGCTGCTGCGCAAGTCGACTCCGATTATACGCAGGACCAGTTACAGGCCCAGACCGACAAGTCGCTTTACGATCTCGGCGTGATTTCAGGCCTTGCCTATCAAAAATCGAAGAGCACCGCCGACCAATTGACCGTACAGCATCAGCTGAGCCAGCAGCAGCTGGATGTGAACCAGAAGGCCATTGCGGTCCAGCTCGCTTCGCAGAGGACCAAGATCGACGAGGCCCAGGCGCTGCTGAGTCTCTACGAGAAACAGGCGCAGGAACTTCAGGTCAGATCGAGCATCACGGGCACACTGGCTCCGCTGGCCACTCCCGTGCAGGTAGGCGAGCACGTAACGGCGGGAACCAGCGTTGCGGAAGTGATCCAGCGCGACAAACTGAAGGCCGCCCTTCAGATTGCCGAGACTCAGGCCCGCGACATTGAGATCGGCCAACCGGCAGCGATCGACACGCACAACGGCGTGATTCCCGGCCACGTCACGCGCATCGATCCTTCCGTAGTGAACGGAACGCGCACGGTAGACGTAGAACTTGATGGAGCGTTGCCGGCGGGCGCTGTTCCGCAATTGAGCGTTGACGGAACCATTGATCTTGAGCGCATGAAGGATGTGCTTTTTGTAGGCCGGCCGGCGCTCGGAAATGAGGACTCGACGATAAGCCTGTTCCGGCTCGACCCGGATGGCACGAGTGCGACGCGCGTTTCTGTGAAAGTCGGTCGCGCATCGGTGAACGAGATTCAAGTGATCGAGGGATTAAAGGAAGGCGACACGGTCATTCTTTCCGACATGTCGCGCTGGGACAACGTGGATCGCATTCGCCTTAACTAGGGGTAGCAAGCCACCAGGCGACGACGATAGCAATCCGAACCGGTAAAAGAAGATTTCTCAGGCGCAAAGTTTTACCGGCGACATCACCAATTTAAGTTTTTCACGGTCGCATGACCAAGGGGGATGGAATGGCATCGAACGGCACCCTGATTGAGATTGAAGATCTGACGAAAGTCTTTTACACGGACGAAGTGGAGACGCACGCGCTCTCCGGCATTCACCTGACGATCAAGCGGGGAGAATATGTTGCCATGTCGGGCCCTTCGGGCTGCGGCAAGTCGACGCTGCTTTCGATTCTCGGCCTGCTCGACACGCCTTCCGGCGGGCGGTATCTGCTCAATGGAAAGCCGGTAGAGAACCTGAGCTTCAGTGATCGTTCGCGGATCCGCAACCAGGAGATTGGTTTCATCTTTCAAAGCTTCAATCTTATTGGCGACCTGACGGTTGAGGAGAACGTTGAGCTCCCGCTGACCTATCGCGCCGGAATGCCGTCGGCGGAGCGGAAGCGGCGGGTGAAAGAGGCACTGGAACGCGTGAACATGGCGCACCGGATGCGGCACTATCCGGCGCAGCTTTCCGGCGGCCAGCAACAGCGCGTGGCCGTGGCCCGAGCACTTGCCGGGTCTCCTTCGATCTTGCTGGCGGACGAGCCCACCGGCAATCTGGACTCGAAGAACGGCGAGGCTGTGATGCGGCTGCTGAGTGAGCTGCACCGCGAGGGATCGACGATCTGCATGGTGACGCACGACCCACGGTTCGCGCGCCACGCTGAGCGTGAGTTGCATCTCTTCGACGGGAAAGTCGTGAGCGAACAGGAGATGAAGAAACTCGAAGAAGAGGTGGAGACCGAGTAATGCTGATCCGCGATCTAGGTTACGCCATTCGCCAGTTGCGCAAGTCGCCGGGATTCACGCTGACCGTGGTGATCACGCTGGCGCTGGGCATCGGGGCCAATACGGCAATCTTCACGCTGGTCCACGCGATCTTGTTGCGTTCGCTTCCGGTAGCCGATCCGTCGAAACTTTACCGCATCGGTGACAATAACCAGTGCTGCGTCGACGGCGGGTTTCCCGAAGATTCGTCGCAAACCGGCGACTATTCGATTTTCTCCTACGATTTGTATAAGCATTTGAAGCAATCGGCTCCTGAATTCGAACAGCTTGCTGCCTCACAGGCCGGCGAATGGTCGTGGAGCGTTCGGCGCGGCAACGAGATTGCGAAGTCGCTTCATGGAATCTTTGTGACCGGCAATTTCTTCACCACGCTGGGCGTGAATGCTTATGCGGGACGGCTCTTTTCCGACAACGACGATACGCCGTCTTCCGCGCCGGCCGTTGTGTTGAGCTATGCCGGATGGCAGGGTGAGTACGCAGGTGATCCATCGATCGTCGGCTCGACCATCTATGTCCAGGCAAAGCCCTTCACAGTGATCGGCATTGCGCCTCCCGGTTTTTTTGGCGACCGCGTAACCGACACGCCGCCTGAATTCTGGATGCCGCTCAATACGGAGCCCTACGTGGAGGCGGGCGACGCGGTACTGAACGAACCCGGATCGAATTGGCTTTATCCGCTGGGCCGCGTTCGAGTGGGGACGAATATCCGCGCACTGCAAAGCGAGCTCACGGTTGCGTTGCAGCAGTGGTTATTGTCGCGTCAGGACTTGATGGCCAACGGCGGAGCGGCGCTCGTCCCCAGAATGCATGTTGTGCTCACACCCGGCGGAGGCGGCATCCAGTGGCTCCAAAATGAAGCTGGCAAGAGTCTCAAGATGCTCATGGCCCTCGCCACTCTCGTTTTGCTGATTGCCTGCGCCAATATCGCCAACCTGATGCTGGCGCGCATCACAACGCGACGGTCCGATATCGCACTGCGAACCGCCCTGGGCGCGGGGAAGCGCCGCATTCTTTGGGAGATTTTAACCGAAAGCGTGGTCCTGGGCTGCATCGGCGGTCTGGCCGGGCTGACCGTTGCCTATGCCGGATCGCGCATGATTCTGGCTCTTGTTTTTCCAGACGCAAAAAACATGCCGATCAGCGCAAGTCCGTCGCTCGCGGTTCTGGGGTTTGCATTGTTAGCGTCGGTTGTCACTGGTATTTTGTTCGGAGCAGCGCCGGCGTTGCTCTCGCTCCGCACACAGCCGGCCGAAGCGCTGCGCGGCGGGAGCCGAACCACGCGCGATCGTTCATCTCTGCCGCAGAAAACGCTGGTTGTGTTTCAGGCTGCGCTCGCGGTGGTTCTGCTTGCCGGCGCGATTCTGATGACCAAGACGCTTACCAACCTGGAGAACCAGAATTTTGGGGTGGTGACCGAAAACCGTTACGTGCTGCACTTCGACCCGCAGGGCGCCGGATATACCATCGACACAGTTCAACCTCTTTACCGCGAAATCCAGGATCGCTTCTCCAGACTGCCTGGACTTGGCAATGTGGGTCTGGCGCTTTACAGCCCGCTCGAAGGCGACAACTGGAGTGATTGCGTCATTCCGCAAGGGCACCCAGCACCACGCCAGGGTGGAAACTGCGACTCGACATGGGACCGTGTCGATACGCACTTCCTCGATGCCATCGGCGTGCCCATCCTGAAAGGGCGCGGCTTCTCAGATCAGGACAACGGCACCTCCCCACAAGTGGCCATCGTCAATGAAGCCTTCGTGAAGAAATTCTTCGCTGGCCAGGATCCCATTGGCCGCCGATTTGGGCTCGACCGGACGGAGTATTCGAGCACCTTCGAGGTCGTAGGCGTCTTCCGCGATTTCAAGATGAACCTGCAATATGCGAAAGAAGACGCTCATCCGGTTTTCCTGCGCCCAATTACGCAGCAATTTATGGGCTACAAGGATGCTGGACCAATCCGTGCAGAGACGCGCTCCATGTTCGTGAACTCAATGATTCTCGAGTTCCATGCGCCTCCGTCCAATGTCGACGCGCTGGCCCGCAACACGCTGGCCGGTATCAATCCCAATCTCACGGTGCAGGATCTGCGTTCCTTCGGCAACCAGTTGGCCGGCAATTTTGCCGAACAGCGAGTAGTCGCTCGCCTCACTGGCCTTTTCGGCTTGCTGGCGCTGCTAATCGCGTCGGTCGGTCTCTACGGGGTGATGTCATACCTTGTGGCGCAGCGGACGAGTGAAATTGGGATTCGCATGGCGCTGGGTGCGACGAGGCCCAGCGTTGTGAGTATGGTGATGCGCGGAGCATTCTGGCAAATCCTTGTCGGCCTTGTCCTTGGTATTCCGGCGTCGCTTTATGTCGGCTACCTGATGAAGGCGATGCTGTACGGCGTCGACAGCTACGATTTCACGGCCCTGGCGGGAGCGCCGCTGATGCTGGTGTTTTTCGCGGCTGCCGCTGCGTTCATCCCGGCCCGGCGCGCGGCGTCGATCGAGCCCATGCAGGCACTGCGCACCGAGTAATCACGACCCCAAGGAGATCGTCACAATGAGCTCGATTTTGCGAAATCTTCGGTACGCGCTGCGCCAACTTCGCAAGTCGCCGGGATTCACGGTGACAGCCATCTTCACGCTGGCTCTCGGCATTGGCGCAACCACGGCCATCTTCACAGTGGTCTATGCCACGCTGCTTGCGCCCATGCCCTACCCTGAGCCCGACAAACTTGTCATGGTCTGGTCAAAGATTCAGGGCGGGCGGAACAGCATCGCCGCGCAGGATTTTCTGGACTGGAAAAGCCAAAACACTGTTTTTGCTGACATCAATGCCTTTTCCGGCGGCAGCTTCAACCTTTCCACCAAGGAGCAGCCCGAGTACATTCAGGGCCAGTCTACGACGCCTGGAATGTACCGCATGATGGGCAATCAATTCCTTTACGGCCGCGATTTTCTTCCCGAGGAAGGGACGCTGGGTAAAGACCACGAAGTCATCCTCATGAACAAGCTCTGGAAGCGCCTCGGCTCCGACCCGAACATTGTCGGCAAGACAATTCAACTGGACGGTTCTCCTTACACGGTGGTCGGGGTCCTTGCTCCCGGCCAGGCTGACCGTCTTGACAACTGGCTTGTGGTCCCGCTCGCCTTCAGGCCCGACCAGCTGAATCACGATTTCCATTGGCTGCTCGCTATGGGGCGGCTCAAGCCCGGTGTGACGCTGCGGCAGGCGCAGGCCGACATGGATACAGTTACAGCCAACATTGCGCAGGCGAACCCGAAGAGCAATAAAGGTTGGGGCGCTATGGTGGAACCGCTGCACAACGACTTCCTGCCTCCGGAAGAGATCGAGATGCTCTGGATTTTCCTTGGCGCGGTTGGGTTTGTGCTGCTCATCGCCTGCGTGAATATTGCCAACCTGCTGCTTGCCAAAGGCACCTCTCGCCAGCGGGAAGTGGCCGTGCGAACCGCGCTCGGAGCATCCCGCAAAGCCATTTTCCTGCAGTTCCTTACTGAGAATCTGACACTCGCACTCGTGGGGGGAGGGTTTGGCGTCGCCCTGGGATGGACCATGCTGCGCGGCATGGCAGCCATCATGCCTCACGGAACGCTGCCATCTGAAGCCGACGTTAGGCTCAACCTGCCTGTTCTGCTTTTTACTCTTGCCCTATCCACGCTCTCCGGGCTCGTCTCTGGCTGCGCCCCAGCCTTGTATGCGGCACGCGTCGACCCCGCGGAGACGCTCAAAGAGGGTGGGCGCTCCGGGACGGGCGCGGGGCGTCAGCGCTTACGCCGCTTGCTCGTCATCGGCGAGTTCGCCCTCGCGCTCTCTCTGCTTACCGGCGCGGGCCTTGCCATTCACAGCTTCTGGAATCTCACGCGGGTCGATCTTGGTGTCAGCTCAACCAACATTCAGACCTTCCTCTTGTCTGTCCCAGACGCGCGTCCCAAGGATCCCGCGCAAATCAACATCTACTACCAACGGATGATCGCCAGCATTAAAGCCGTTCCCGGAGTACTGGACGCAGCTGTCTCCGTGGGCGTCCCGCTTGAAGGCCCGAACTTTGGAATGCCATTCACGATCGCTGGCCAGCCCGATTTTGCTGATCCGTCGCAACGGCCGAATGCGGGCTTTGATATGGTCACGGCCGACTACTTCAAAACCTACAGTATTCCGGTCTTACGCGGACGCGCCTTTACTGCCCAGGACACTGCCGCATCGGTTCGCGTC
>Ga0265316_10001946_pt1 | contig 21692 bp, 15 predicted proteins | sample 4522metaG_FD_202092 | JGI IMG/M metagenome (GOLD analysis project Ga0265316, IMG submission 202092) | Rhizosphere microbial communities from Carex aquatilis grown in University of Washington, Seatle, WA, United States - 4-5-22 metaG | ecosystem: Host-associated > Plants > Roots > Rhizosphere >... | reverse complement strand
AATAATGAAGGAGCTTCCTTATTATAGCGTTGAATAAAACAATATCCGTCCTTTTCAGCATTTCAAGAATTACTTTCCATTTATGCTTTGCAGGGTCAATTGATTTATCTTTTATCTCATCAAGCTCTGAAAGAAGCAGCGATGATTCTTTATGAATAACAAAATTGGATATCCTTTCGGCGATTGTATCAAGCAGCTTTCTTTCTTCCTTAAGGAACGGGCCCTCGTCAAATCCCGGCTTGGGTGAAATGTAATATACTTTGATGCTGCCCGCTTCCGCATCATGTATCATAATTTTTGAACTAAGCGCCCATGCGCTTTCCTCAAAACCGGCTGAGTGGTAGACCTCTCCTTCTAACTCGAGCTTTACCCTGGTAATATCCGGGAATTGCCAGCCGGCAGGTATCGCATTTACCACATCGTTGAAAGCTTTGTCGGTATCATGCTGGTACTGGTTTAAAGCGTCTTCAATTTTATAAAGACAGTTAAGCTCTTTAGCTCTTTCTTCAAGCTCTCTTACGATAGCCCGCATGTCGTCTTTTTGTTCTTTCATTTCATTATCACTCCTTTGCCCGATGTCCCGTCAACCATTGTTGTGACCGGCTTCAGGGTTCTTACATGTTTAACGTATTTGCTGTCGTACATAACGGGCTGGCTATCAAGCCACCGCCAGTCAATACTATCATCCGTCCCTTTTAAGCAGAAGTACGGAACGCGGAAAGCAAGCAGGTTATGGAAAAAATGCGAGCCCTGGCTAAGGTCGATATTAATGCCGGGCAGCATTTGCTCTACTATTGCGCGGGCTGATGATATTTGCCCCCACGTTACAGGCACGCCCAGCCATCGGTCTGAACTGCCCCACCTTCCGAAACCTATCAACAGCATTTTTTTGCCTTCTTTTAAAAGCGACGAATTGACCTGTTCAAGTTCTTTCGCGATCTTCATACTATCTGCCAGATCGAAGCTTTCCTTCTTTAAATATACTACATCTGAAATTTCATTTCTAACGCCATTCCCAAGCGCACGCTCAGAGAATACAATTATTTCTTCAGCCGGAAGCTCTTCGATATTTAAAACAACTTTCTCTTTTGAAACCATCATCGGGCGCAGCTGAACCAGACTAAATGTAATTTTATCGGTTGTATCGTCGATATCAACGGCGAATTCTATTTCAACGGGATTTTTCACTTCATCTTCGCACACTTTGATCAGATCATTTAAAAAATCATTGAAGCCGGAAGTGTTGAGTCTCAATAGCGGCGCAAAGTCGATTATACGGGGACCAGTGTTGCCAATCCCCATCACTACTTTATTGGATGATGCCACAAACGTTGAAGCTGTATTATCAAGAATACCGTCTTCTTCCGCCTCGGCAAGCGTGCATGATATAAGAAATTCATCTTCTTTAGTTGGTTCATGGCTCATGATCAGATCGGTGTTAACGGCCCAAAAATTGTTCTGGGTCATTTTCATCAATTCACCCGGGTCCGCAAATGGCGATGGCGCAACCGGGTACCGCGGAGAATAAACCCAGCAAATACCGCCGTCAACGATCGCTTTACCAAGCCCTATAGCCAGGTTTACAACGCCGTCTGAAGCTACCGAATTTCCCGTGGGATAATAATTGTATGACCTCGCAACTCCTGATATCTGCGGATAAAATCTTCCTTTATGCCTGCTGCCTGCAACTTCCTGTATCAATACCGCCATTTGTTCAGAGGCTATATCTTTATCAATAGAGGCAAAATAACTTTTTGCGGCATTGGAATAAGTTGAGGCATAAACAAATTTTATCGCTTCGTTCAGCTTCCTGAATCTTTCATCGGATGAAGGCGAGTTATTGGCGATCATCTTTGTGTTATAGATACCGGCGAACGGTTCCGATAGGCTGTCTTCAAGCATGCTTGAGGACCTGATCGCAAGCGGCTTTGTATCATCAATGATAATATCTCTTAAGTCACCAACCAGCTCAGCGGGTAAAGAGCCTTTCTGGAAATCCCATGCGATAGAATTTTCATCGATACCGGAGAGCGCTATCTCTGAAAGCGAATTTCTTTTCATGAAAGCCTCAAAAGCGCCTGTTCGAAGCACAGCGGTTTTAGGAACTACAAAATCTATATTCGGATATTTCGAAGTATTTAATTTTTGCGAAACAATTTTCTTTATGAACGCCAAACCGGAAGCTTTCCCTCCGATTTCGCCGCCGCCGATTAGATAAAAATCGGGGCCGGAACTGAATGAGCCCCTGTAAAAGCCCGAGAAAAATTCTATTTCATTTGTGCCGGCCATATTTAAATTTTTTTTTGCTGAACTTCTGCAAAATCCTGAATCGATTACTTATCCCTCAGCAGCGCCCGCTCAGGCGCACACGCTTGGGCAGCCGATTTACGGGGAAATAAAAAGCCAGTATAATAACTGGCTTTTAGAGCTAAATATACAAAAAGTCAACCTTTTAGATTTATATCCATCCTCTATCGGTGCAAGCCTGCGCAACCCTGCTTATGGATATTACGTACGCCGCATCCCTGAGGCTTAGTTTTCTGCTCACCGAAGTATCATACACATCGGCAAAAGCAGTCGACATAATAGTATCAAGTTTGCTTAACACTTCGTCTTTTGTCCAGTAATAGTTCATGTTGCACTGCACCTGTTCAAAATAACTGCATGTCACTCCGCCTGCATTAGCAAGGAAGTCAGGAATTACAAATATTCCTTTTTCAAGAAGTATTTTATCGGCTTCCGGCGTTGTCGGCCCGTTAGCGCCTTCAACCATAACTTTTACTTTCTTTGATATCTTAACGGCATTATCGCCGCGAACCTGGTTTTCCATAGCCGCGGGAATTAATATATCCACGTCCTGTTCTATCCATGCGTCGCCTTCGAGTATTTCGTAACCTTTGGCTTTGGCCTGGTTTTTATCTATGCCGCCGAACTTATCGGTCATTTTCATCATCTCATCAAAACCAATGCCCGACATTTTACGGAAGGTATATGATTTCTTATCGGCCTGGTCCCAGCATGAAACGCAGATCACTTTGCCGCCCATAAGAGTGTAAAGCTGGAGCGCATACTGAGCTACGTTTCCAAATCCCTGGATGCTTGCGGTTGTCTGTTCTATTTTAATGTTAAGTCTTTTAAGCTGTTCTCTTAAAGTGTAAACAACTCCATAGCCGGTGGCTTCTGTTCTGCCAAGCGAACCGCCCAGCCCGACAGGTTTCCCTGTAATAAAGCCCGGGTATTTGGAGCCTTTAATTACTTCAAATTCATCGAGCATCCACATCATATGCTGTCCGTTAGTCATCATATCGGGAGCCGGAACATCGTTTAACGGCCCTACGTTTTTAGAGACCTGTCTTATCCATCCTCTGCAGATAAGTTCCTGTTCCCTGAGGCTCAGGTTATGCGGGTCGCAAATGACTCCGCCTTTTCCGCCGCCAAGGGGTATTCCAACTACCGCACATTTCCATGTCATCCACATCGAAAGCGCGCGCACTGTGTCGATAGTTTCCATAGGATGAAATCTAATACCGCCTTTACAGGGTCCGATAGCGTCATTATGCTGGACCCTAAAGCCTTTAAATATTTTAGTTGTTCCGTCATCCATTCTGACAGGAATACTAAAATGATATTCACGTAATGGTTCTCTTAATAATTGCCTGCTGGGTTGGTTTAGCGATAAAATATCTGCTACTTTATCAAACTGAGCCTGGGCCATTTGGTAGGCATTGAAACTTTTCTCATTCATAACTTATCCTCATATTAGTTTTCGTTCATTGCAAATCCGCAACAGTACAATATTAGCTGTTAAAAGTATCCTAAAAAAGCCAAAAACCGTTCAAAATCAGCAAAATGGGGTTTAAATAATTTAAACGTGAAAAATAAATTGAAGAAATCTGCCGGAAGATTGCCTTTAGGTCTCGAAAACATATTGCCACACCTCGTGACGCCTACGGCGTTAGATTCACAGGAAAAAACTTAGCCACGAAGACACGAAGGCACAAAGACACAAAATAAAACAAACAATCTACAGGAATTACACAAATGCGGGCAGGGCAATAACCATCCTTGCCAATGTGTATAAATTATGCTATTTTTGTGTATGAGAACAAACATTGATATAAACAGCAGGCTCATGAACAGGGCGCAAAAGCTCAGCAGGCTCAAAACCAAGAAACAGGTGGTGAACTTCGCGCTTGAAAACTTAGTGAAGTCGCTTAGCAGGAAACAAATGCTCGGTTTCTATGGCAAAGTTAAGTGGGAAGGTAAGCTCGCTGAGATGAGACGCTAAGTTATGGACGCCCTTCTTGTTGATACTTCCGTATGGATCGATTTTTTCAGGGGGAGAAAAACTTCTGAAACTCAAATGCTTTACGAACTGGTAGAGAACGATGAACCGGTTCTTCTTTGCCCTATAATTATCCAGGAAATTCTTCAGGGAATAAAAAATGATAATGATTTTATAAGGATCAAAGAGAGCCTTCTAAGTTTCAGTATTCTTTCGATGGACCCGGTCGAATCGGCGGCAGGAGCCGCAGAGCTATACAGAGTGTTGCGGAAAAAAGGGACTACAATACGGAAATCAAATGACTGTCTGATAGCGTTTTACGCAATTTATTATAATGTTAAGCTGCTTCACAAAGATATTGATTTTGAAAAGATTGCCGGTAACTCAGATCTGAAAACGGTAAAACTCCGCAGTTAGGAGCTTCGGTTAACATCAGCAAAAAAACGGAATGATCCCGAAGAATCCCCGTCCCCGACGAAACCAAGATCCCCGCCTTCGCGCCTGCCCGTTTACTTGCCTATGGCATGGCTGCAGGCAGGGGAATGACATAAAGAAGGGATTATTTATTATTATACCTTATAAACAATATTGAGGATACAGGTCTGGATTCCTCCCGATTAAATCGGGACGGGAATGACAAAAGAAAGGATATCTCTTTGCGGCTTTGCGCCTTGGCGGTAAAAGCTTTTGTTTTTCTGTTCCGGATTATTTATTCTCAAGGTGACAAAGAAGGGCGTACTTTCCTGCCTGCAGCAGGCAGGCGTACGCCCCTACAGAAAAAACCAAGATTCCCGATCACGTCCCGATAAATCGGGACTGTCGGGAATGACAAAAACAAAAAAAAACCAAGATCCCCGCCTTCGCGGGGATGACACCCTTCGACGGAGTTTACCCCGTGCTTGACACGGGGCTCAGGGTTAGTTATTTCATCAAAACCATCTTTTTAATATCTGTGAAAGTTCCGGCGGTGAGTTGGTAGAAATAAACTCCGGAAGCGAAGTTTGTTCCGTCGAAGGTTACTTCGTATGCGCCGGCGGTAAGCGGCTGGTTTACGAGCGTTGCTATATTGCGGCCAAGGATATCGTAAATGGTTAGGCGGACCGTTCGGGGAACGGTCCCTACACGGGAGTCATTTGGAATGTTAAATTTTATTTTTGTTGTCGGGTTAAACGGATTGGGATAGTTCTGGTTAAGGCTAAACTTACCCGGTACGTTTTGCGATATCGGGGCTATGCCTATCGGCAACTGGCCAGCGATTTGTTTCAGCAAAGTCACGCTGTTTAAGTTGGATGAGCCGCGCGCAACAATCAGCGCCACTAAAAATGAAGTTGTATCATTGTTATTCAATGTAAAAGGTCCCGCGTTCAATGTAAACCTTACATCAAGATTATCAGGCATAAGCCAGCCCGTACCTGTTTCAGGGTCGCCGCTATACACAAACTTCTGGGGTGAGTTATTATAGAGAAACGGCTGGCCGCACTTATCGCGTCCGCGCAAATAATAATATATTTCAGTTGAGTCGGAAGGGTCATTCTGGCACGGATAAAAATTTGTCGGGAAAAATCCAACCGCTGAAGACGCACGGTTTAAAAACGGACTTTCCAGAATTTTAATGCCTATAGCGGGCGGCGCGTTTCCGTAAATGGGGTCGTTGTTTGAGGCGCAGTAACCGTAAGCCAAACCAAGCCCTCCATCGCTTCCCATTTTATTGTTATCTGCCGTACCAACATCGGGGTCGGCAAAGATAGAAACATAAGCGCTATCCCACGTGAAGCCGCTGCGGTTTTTAATTGTGTACTTGGCAAACAGTATATTATCATACGGCGCGGGCTGGTTGAATCCGTACACAAGCATTTGCACTTCCGCTTTAAGCGGCGGGGAGTAAATGTTTTGGTACCCGTCGCAAACTTCGGTGAAAGAGGTCATGTCGCCCAACAGCTGCGGCTGGCCGTTATACAAAGGGGCCCCCTGGCTGACAGGCCAGTTATCCCAATCCGGCGTCCCGGGGCCGTCGCCGGTTTTAATGGTATACACGCCGTATCCGCCCAGCTCTTTACCCGTTGGGTTGCCGCCGTTATCAAAATGCCCGTAAAAAAAATCTCCGCCGTATAAATTGTTAGCTATCCTGATGCCGCCGTTAACTCTTGCCCCGATACAGAGTCCTGCGTAATACATGAGGAATTTTCCCGAGCCTTTGGGCCACTCGAGCCCCGACTGGTAATACGAGAGCGGGTAGACGAATCCGTAATTACCAACGCGGTCGCCAAGCTGGTTAGAATTGTTATACGAATAAAGCTTTGCGAAATACGGGTTGATAAGATTTCCCGGTCCGGAATTTGTTTTTGAATAGAAGCCATATGTTCCGCCCGCCCATCCTGTGGAAGTATTTGCAAAGTACAGGTTAGAAAAATCATAGCGGAAGTCAGTTGGATTAAACCACGAGGCGCCGCCATTTGTGGTTTTTGAAATGGCCGATGGCGAGCCGGCGTTGCCTGCATACCCGCTGAGTGCATCAAAAAATTTCACGCGGTTTAATGCGCTTGTTGTATCATTAGAATAAATTATGTTCCAGTTTGTTCCGCCATTTGTTGTATTGTATCCTTTCCCCCTGACGGAATTTGTATATATAGAGCGCGCGGTGAAACACCATCCGGTAGATGGATTCAGAAAAGTGAAATCGGTTATGAGGCTATCGGAAATCTGATTGTTCCAAACAGCGCCGCCGGTAGTTGTGAAATACAATCCTGTGCGGTTGAAAGCAAATCCGGTTGTGTTATTTAAAAAATATAATTTTGAAAATCCTGAGTTTGATACTCCGCTCCACGATAAGCCGCCGTTGGTTGTAAAATATGTCAGCTCGGAAGCCGATGAAGTTGTTGTAGATATCCATCCCGTAAGCGCGTCAAGAAAATATAATGACCATACAAACGGAGTTGTTGAAATTGCGGGAGTGTTTAATATCTGCCACGTCGAACCTGAATTTGTTGTGCGGATAATTGTGGTTGAGTCGCCGGCAGCAAAAACAGTCTGCGCATCAACAACCTGCAGCGAACGCAAAAGCCGCGAGGTAGGAATTGTAACATCGTTCCAGTTAAGTCCGCCATCGACTGAATGGACAACAAGTCCCGAAAACGTGAAGGGAAACGCATAGCTTTGCGCGTATCCCGCGCCCCATCCTGTGTTTGTTCCGGAAAACTGAAGGTCGTTTATATAGTGCTGCGACTGGTCCTGTGTGTTAACATAGTAATTTATCCACTGAGCATACGATTTGCATGACCAAAGTGTGAGAAAAACAAATACAAAGCATGTAAACTTCTTCATGTATTGCGCCCGTGACAAGCAGATTATTATATTGAAGTAAATTAGCGTTTTTTGAGTTTTAAAAAATGATAATACCTCACCCCCTAGCCTCCTCTCCATGTGGAGAGGGGGAGTGCAAAAATGTATACCTCACCCCCCAGCCCTCTCTCCCATACGGCGAGGGGAATAAATGATATACCTCACCCCCTAGCCCCCTCTCCCATACGGCGAGGGGGATAAATGATATACCTCACCCCCTAGCCCCCTCTCCCATACGGCGAGGGGGTGAACATCGGGAAAGTGATTGAATATATTATTGAATGATTTTGAAAACCGTTAAAACAGTTTCTGATTTTCCTGTGTTTATGTAACCCACGACTAAAGTCGTGGGCCGAAGGCTGAATTTATGAAAAGAGCTTTAGCGGCGCATTTACATTTATTTACTTATGTAACAAAAAAATTGAAACAATAATAAGAGCGGGCGTGTTATATTGGTAGCAGCAAGAGATGGTTTTGTAAGGGTGGCCATCGTTCCCGCAAGTAGGCGCCCGCTTACCCAGGGGACTTGCTGCGATTTAATATTTATTTTTAAATAAATTACACTCCCGGTTCACACGTTGGACCGGGAGTTTTTATTACACCCCCACCGCGACTGCTTACGCGGTCACGTCTCCCCCTGCCTGCAGCAGGCAGGCCTGTCAGGTCTACGACTCTTCGGGTCGAAGACTCGTAGAGGGGAGATCCGCACCAATGGTGCGGAGAGGGGGTGGCGTCGAACAGCGCGGCTCGTTCGGGGAACGAGCCCTACAAAAAATTAAAAAATATTAATAATCAAAATCTAGGATCCCCGCGTGACCCAGAGGGTACCCCGCGGGAATAAATTCATTTGGGCGCTAAAAGATTGTTAGAAGGTGAAAAAAACATTTAGTATTTTGCATTAACTATCCTACTAAAAAGACATGTCACATACAAGAATTATAATTATAATATTCTCATTTTTATTTTTTTCAGCCGGCGTATTTGCACAACCAAAAGTTGACGGGCATTGGGAAGGCGCCATAACCCTGTTCGGCAACGATCTTGGGATAAAAGTAAATTTCAAAACCGACCCTGACAGCATAAGGGGCACTATTGATATACCTCAGCAAAACGCAAAAGACCGGAACCTTATTCACATTCAGCTTGTATTAAATAAATTCAGCTTTGATCTGCCGGTAAAACCGTCCGGCGCGACATTTGACGGCATTATAAAAGATGATTCAATTACGGGCAGTTTTGCACAAGCCAGTTTCAAGGGTACGTTCTATCTAATACGGGGCGAGCTGAAGCAGGAGGAAAACACTCCGGGCCCCGATACGGCGCAAATGCTTTTACCATATGATGAACAGGAAGTTATGTTCACCAACGGCGAAAATAAATTTGCCGGGACGCTGACACTTCCGAGAACGCAGGGGAAACACCCGGCAGTTGTTATGATAACAGGAAGCGGCCCGCAGAACAGGGACGAAGAAATTTTGGGATTTAAGCCGTTCAGAATAATTGCGGATAACCTTACACGAAGCGGAATTGCCGTGTTAAGATATGATGACCGCGGCGTGGGCGGCTCAACAGGCAAGACGGTCGCAGAATCAACCACAGAAGAATTTGCCGGCGATGTGATAGAAGCGGTGAAGTATCTTAAAACGCGGGACGATATTAATCCCGACCAGATAGGTCTATGCGGTCACAGCGAGGGCGGAGTAATTGCCCCGATGGTCGCGTCAAAATATAATGTATCTTTTATTGTTCTGATTGCAGGAACCGGGGTAATGGGAATTGATATTCTGAAGGAGCAATCAAAATTAATCATGAAGGCCGATAGCGCCACAGATGAAGAAGTGAACGGTTATACAAAAATGCTGGATATGGTATATGACGCTGTAAAAAACGACAAGGGCTGGGATGAGATAAAAATAAGATTCAGGGAAAGCATGGAGCGCTCATACAAAAAAATGACGAAGGAGCAGAAAAAATCGGTTGGCAGCAAGGAACAGTATGTAAACGGAATGACAGATCTTACCATGAGCGAATTCACATCGCCGTGGATGCAATACTTTATGACATACGACCCGTATCCCGCGCTCACAAAAGTAACATGCCCTGTGCTGGCTTTATTCGGCGGAAAGGATATGCAGGTGCCAGTTAAACAAAACGAAAAACCGCTGCGCGATGCGCTGACCAAAGCGGGAAATAAAGATTTTACAATTAAAACTTTCCCTGACGCGAACCATTTGTTCCAGCAGGCAAAAACAGGGAACCCGGTCGAGTATGCAACGCTTCCGAAAGAATTTCTGCCGGGATTTCTGGATGAGATATCGGGATGGGTAACCCAGCATGTTGGAATAGTAAAATAATGAATAATGAGTAATGAATAAATAATAAACAGTAAATAACAAACGTCTTTTAAATAAATACATTACATAACTGCAAATACGGGATAAAAATAAAACCATTATTAAAGCATTATAATAAATTGAGAAAGAACAAGTAAATGAAAACACGTAACGTAGCGATATTGATTTATGAGAACGCGGAGGTCCTGGATTTTTCAGGACCGTTTGAGGCGTTTAATGTTGCTAATGAAGTTGCTGAAGAACTTTTGTTTAATGTTTACACAGTTGCCGAAACCGAAGAAGCTGTTTTGGCCAGGAACGGATTTAAAATTACGCCGGATTACTCTATTGAAAATTGTCCTGATACGGATTTACTTATTATTCCGGGCGGCAACGGAAGAAAGATCCAGATGCGCAATAAAATTATTACAGACTGGGTGAAGATGATGTATAATAAAGTTGAATTACTGCTTACTGTTTGTACAGGAGTTTTTATTGCAGGCTATTCGGGCGTGTTGAATGTAACAAAAGCGACGACGCATCACGGGTCATATGACGAATTCAAAGAAACATTTCCGGATATTGAATTAGTTGAATTGGTAAAATATGTGGATACGGGGAAAATAGTCACTTCGGGCGGAATATCGGCGGGAATAGATATGTCATTACATGTAATTGAAAAATTGATCGGGAATAACCACGGCGCTAAAACTGCGGACGAAATGGAATATGATTATTGATTCATCAGATTTGTCAGATTCATCAGATTCATCAGATTACATGTTGCAGGTTGCAAGTTACAAACAAACAGAAAATCAGATTCATAAGAACAGAGAAAAGAAATTTGTTAGCCCCGTACCCCGTATCGCGTGGCGCGGCAGGCGCTAGGGGCGAAATATTAGTAGTAAATAAGAAAAACATTCAGCTCCGGAGGAGCGTTATAATAAGATAATAGAGGGTGTTGGAGTTTAAAGAGTCGTTATGACAAATTCGATTAAGCCGCGATTAGCGGCTGTAGATATAGGCACGAACTCGTTTCATCTTGTAATAGTTGAAGCGGATACTGCTACGGGCAAGTTCAAAATACTCGGCAGGGAAAAAGAAAACGTTCGCCTGGGCACCGGCTCGACGGATATGAAATATCTATCCGAAGAAGCTATGATACGCGGCATTGAAACGCTGAAGCGCTTTAAGACTATGGCGGATTCAGCCGAGGCTCCGCTGCGGGCCATTGCAACAAGCGCTGTGCGGGAAGCGAAGAACCAGTCCGAGTTTATTAAGCGCGTGAAGGAAGCGACCGGGATCAAAATTGAAGTAGCCTCAGGCGTTGAAGAGGCAAGGTATATTTATCTTGGCATTTTGCAAGCTCTGCCGGTATTCAATAAGCAGATACTGTTAATTGATATTGGCGGCGGCAGCGCGGAGTTTTTGATCGGGCTTCACCGGGAAATTATTTACGATAACTCGCTTAAGCTGGGCGCGATGCGCACAACTCAGCGGTTCTTTGGCGATGCGAAGGAAATTGATTCGAAACAGGTTAAAGAGTGCCGCAAATACGTAAAAGGAATGCTGAACATGGTTGCGCGCGGAACGAAGAAGATCCCGTTTGAGGAAGCCATAGGTTCATCGGGCACAATAAATAATATTGCAAGTATAATAAAAGTAAAACGAGGCGAGAGCTTAGAAGCGCCGATAAATAATTTTACATTTACTAAAGACGAGCTTAAAGACGTTGTTGATGAAATACTTGAAGCAAAATCAATTAAGCAGCGAGCTAAGATTGCCGGGCTTGATCCCGCGCGGGCGGATATAATAGTTGGCGGCGCTATAATTGTTGAGCAGATATTTAAAGAGCTTGAATTAAAAGAGCTGACTGTATCTGAATTTGCGCTGCGCGAAGGAATAGTTTTCGATACGATCGAAAAAAAATATATGTCAAAACAGGCGGGCCACCTTGACGATATAAGATACAAAAGCGTGATACATATCGCCGAGAGCTTTAAGTATGAGAAAGAACACGCAATGAGCGTTACAGGCCTGGCGTTAAAGATATTTGACCAGACAAAGGACCTTCATCTGCTGGGGGCTACGGAGCGCGAGTATCTTGAAGCTGCCGCGATACTGCATGAGGTTGGGAGTTTTGTATCGCACTCACAGCACCACAGGCATTCATATTACCTGATAAGGAACTCGGAGCTGCTGGGTTACACTGAAAACGAAAAAGAAATTATAGCAAACGTGGCACGTTACCACAGGAAGAGCCACCCTAAAGCCAAGCACGCTGATTTTACGAAGCTGAGCTCAGAAGACCAGCTGATTGTTAAGAAGCTTGCATCGATACTTCGGATTGCTGACGGGCTGGACAGGACGCACCAATCATCTGTGAGAGATCTGGTCTGCAGCCGGACGAACGGACAGCTTGATATTATGCTTAAAGCGAACCGCGGCAAACAGCTTGAGCTTGAGATATGGGCGGCTGAGCAAAAGAAGCAGCTCTTCGAGGAAACATATGGCGTGGAAGTTAAGTTTGAATCGGCATAAGGTTGCAAGTTGACAGGTTGCAAGTTAGCAGGTTACAAGTTGCAGTCCTATAAAGCAAACAGATATAAAAACATTAGCTTAGGTCATCAGTCACCCCAAATTAATCACAAGAAATATGAATTGTTACTAAGAAAAATCATGTGCATTTTAGAGCATTAGTAACTCTATTTTATGATCTTTTTTTGTTGGAAGATGCTATGAAAAAGAAAATTCTTATAACTCTGGTTCTGCTTTTACTCACTTCTATTTTTTCACCGATACTTTTTTCACAATGGATTAGAACGCCGGGACCGGAAGGATGCAGGGCTTTAACTTGTACAATCTCAGGCAATAATTTTTTATTGGGCACATCAACAGGGGATATTTATTATTCTTCCGATCATGGCGGGAACTGGGCGCTGAGCGCATCAGGAATTCCTTTTGACGCATCGATCAATAGTTTTTCTCTCAGCGATGGGTTAGTATATGCGGCAACCAGCCATGGAGTTTTTTATTCCTCTGATAATGGCATAACATGGCTGACAAATGATGCAAATTGGGAGATGAACATTTTTTCACTTGTCCACTCAGGGAGCGTCTTATTTGCAGGTTTTAGTGACGGAGTATACAAGTCAACCGATAACGGGTATAATTGGTATTTAAGCATCAATGGACTTCCCGTAAATCCTAATGTTCAGGCGATGGTTGTTAAGAGCAGTTATATTTTTGCTACGGCCGGAAACGGAATTTATGTTTCTACAAATATGGGTTCTAACTGGAGTTCATCAAGCCTTGGACTGCCTCAAACGGGAATGAACTCAATTATTTCCTGCAATAATAGATTGTTTACAAGTTGTTTTTTGGGGGTTTATTCAAGCACGGATAATGGGTTTCATTGGGATTCATGCGGTACTATTCCATCTATAGCTTTTCCAAGCATAACTTCAATGTGCGCTGATTCAAATGAGATTATAATAGCAACATCTTATAATGGAGTTTTTAAATCAATAGATTACGGAGCCAACTGGATTAGCTGTTCGAATGGAATCCCCAGCTCGGGTAATCAATATGCTCTATTAAATTGTATTTATGCAAACAACAATTATTGCATCACAGCCATGAATCATGCCGGAGCGATGGTATCTTCAAATTCAGGCGGGAACTGGATTTTTTCAGCGCGAGGAACCTCAGGGAGCGAGGTTGAAAAACTATTCTCGGATGGAGGAAATCTTTATGCCGGAACGTTTTTCAATGGTATATCATTAACAACAGATATGGGCGTTAGCTGGAACAATCTGAATTCAGAGTTCCAGTTATTTGGAGTTGAGCAGATCTTTCATTTCGGTCAGAACATTTTAGTAGGCGCACAGGGGCAGCCCTATAGCGGTATTTTTCTGTCATCAAATGGCGGTGCGAACTGGATTCTGGTACAATCAGATTCTATATGGGATCGGCAATTAAAAGGATTTGCTTCGATAGGAAATACTATTTTTGCCGCTAACGAGGATTCGCTTTTAAGATCAAATAACATGGGATTCAATTGGACAAGTTGCGGCCCATCAAACTTTTACAGTTATTCAGGGATATACTCACATGGTTCTGATTTGTATGTCATTGCGAACGATAGTTTATTTCGTTCAAGTAACAGCGGGTTAAACTGGGTAAAGATTTTCTCTGGCGCTGAATACCCAACCTGTATTTCTATCAGAGGTAATGCTATTTTCGTGGGCACTGAAGGTTACGGAATATACAGATCAGTAGATAATGGAACCAGTTGGTCAAATATAGGCCTTAGAGACGGATATACCATAATTACCATTTGTATATCGGATACAAATGTTTTTGCAATAGACGGCACAACTACTTATTATTCTGCCAATTTCGGTGATTCGTGGTTTCCGGTCGATCTTCCTCACCCATACGCTTCTTTTTTATGGGATATTGCGGTGCAAAACGGTTATTTATTCGCAGCTTCAGAGAATTACGGGGTTTGGAAAAGGCCGCTTTCAAGCATAATTGGAATAAAAAGTATAAGCTCATCAAATCCAAAGTTCTTTAGGCTTCATCAAAATTATCCGAATCCGTTCAATCCATCAACTAAGATCAGGTTTGATATTCCGGCATCTGTTAACGATAAAGGAATTACAAAGTTAACGATTTTTGATATACTTGGAAGACAAGTTACGACGCTTCTTAACCAGCGACTTACTCCGGGATCGTACGAAGTTGACTGGCACGCGGAAAATTTTGCATCAGGTATATATTTTTACCGGCTTGAAACAGGAAATTATGTTGATGTGAAAAAAATGATATTGTTGAAATAGCTGATTGCGTAAAGCTTCGGCGGCACGCTTTGAGCCTTAATTGGGTGCAAAGAGCTGTAACTCGAAACGCCGTTTCGAGTACTCCGAACAGCGTTCGGAGTTACAGAAAAACCGGCCTCATCAAAGAGATTGCTTCGTCCTGCTAAAGCGGGCCCCGCAATTAATAATTTACTTTCTCAAGAAATAATCCTGATGGGGGCGCTGTGTATTCGGCGACGCCGTCGTAATGGGCGCTCAGGAATTTTTCTATATCGCGGTTGGTCATTGTTCCTCTGCCTATTTCAACCAACACACCGACAATTCTTCTTACCATCTTCCATAAAAAGTGAGAGGCGCGGATACGGATATAAATTTTTTCTTCCGAATCAGTTACTTCAATAAATTCAACTTTGCATTTTGTTGATTTATCTTCGGCGTTTTTTTCTGCAAATGAAATGAAGTCATGCATGCCTTCAAACAGCTTTGCGGCATCCTGCATTTTATTCACGTCCAGCTTGTCTTTTACCCACCATACAAAACGTTTTTCAAATGCTGTGCGGCGCTTTGATATAACATAAAGATACTGGCGCGATTTCGCCATGTGCCGCGCATGAAATGTGGCGTGCGCTTTTTCTATTTCGAGGATGTTGATATCGGAAGGGAGCTCGTCGTTAATTTTCATTTTAAGGATCTCAGGTCCCAGCATTGTAACGCAATCAAGGTGCGCGACCTGCTCGATAGCATGGACGCCGGCGTCGGTTCTGCCTGAGCCCTGCAGGTCGATGAAATCATTTTTGCTTTTGGATTTTTTGAAGACAGCCTGTATAGCTTTTGTAAGCGTGCCCTGAACGGTCTTTATGGCTGATTCCTTAGGCTGTTTCTGCCAGCCGGAGTAATTTGCGCCGTTGTATTCGAGATAGATTTTAAATTTCACACCGCAAATTACGCGAATAACATACACAAATAAAGGCAGGAATAGAAGGTGCAAAGACGAATTTCTAAATTCTAAATACTAAACAAATAAGAAAAATTCGAATTTCACAACAAGGCAAAATAAGTTATAAAATCTTTTGTACGGCTCGTTCCCCGAACGAGCCGTATATGTTAAGTCTTTGACCACCCCGGCTCGCTAATGCGAGCCACCCCCTTAAAAGGAGGGGGGCCGTAAATTTTTTGTTATTATGATTTTTTAAAGAAGAGATTATCTAAGCTGAACTTGCCGGGGCCGGTGAAGAATAATGCGATAAATACGGAAAGCATTTCTATAGCTTCAATTACCCTCGACCACGGGTCAAGATGCGTTAAATGAAAAGTAACGGCGACTATCATGTTGCACATCATAAAAAATGCTACGGGACGGTTGAACAATCCCAGGATAAGCAGCGCGCCCCCGCCAAACTCGGTGATAGATGACATAAATCCCCAGAACATCGGGGCAAAATGTATTCCGAGATTACCCATTGAAGCGCCCTGTTTTACCCAAAACTCGGGGCCGCCTGAAATTTTTGGCCAGCCATGAACAAGTAAAAATGCGCCGCCGATACCGAGCCTTAATATGAGAAGTCCGAAATCTTTGTATTTAGATAGAAATGATAAAGCCATAGGATTACAATTAGTTTTATGTTTAAACACATGTAGGAGTGGATTAAGTTTCAGGAGGGCAGAAAACCAGATCTTTTTAGAATCTAAAACGCTAAAAGATTTTCTCGTATTGAAATTTTTAACTTTGCCTTTCTTTTGCTCGCCCAAAAGAAAGGCGAAAGAAAAGGGCGCCACCGAAAACCGTCGGCTCGCCACTTTCGCAAGCTAAAAATTCGAAACTCGTGCCGCCGAAGGCGTCACTCAAACAGTCGAATTTTATTAACGCTTGCTCAGCATCTCGCTAATTCGACGGTTTTCGAAATGGAAAGTATGAAATTATAAGCTCTCCCCCATAATAAAGAGGTGAATGAATGTTTTTTGCTGTTCTAATAAAGAAATCATGTATTATTGAAACAAAGAGAAGACATTTATTGTAATTAGTCATTAGTAATTATTTATCAGCGTTGTTTTTAGCGAGTCGTTTACCAGAGATAAATTAATTCCTTTGGAGCTATCGGTATTTACGGGGATAGTTTCGAAATGTTTTTTATCCCATGTGACTAAGACTCTGTGCGCGCCCGGCATTAGCTTTATTGATTTAGTTACGTAATGTTCCGTTTCGCTTTCAGCCATTACGGTACTTTCCGGGATAATGATTTCATTCCTGATATAGACGTTCATTGTTTTTCCGAAGAATGATTTATCAACCCTTATCTCATAATCCTTTTTCTGTTTATCAAGCTGTGCATGTAAAACATTCATCAGCGCACTAAGGCAATTAGACCACTCGGTTTGCCAGCTGTCTTTTATGAAGGTCATGCCGCCATTGAAAATATTCGCATACTTGCCATCGGCCCATGATAAAGAGATACTTTCGCCGCCGCGGTCAAGAACCTGCTCTTCATAAGTTTTTATCCTGTCGAAATCATTATCCTTAAATGTTTTATAAATCGCATCAAGCTCAGCTGCGCCAAGATTAAAATATATTTTGCTTTTTGCTCCGCCGTCGTTCACTTCATATGTGCAGCTATCTGAGGATAAATACATCGTCTCGCTGTAATACATCATGCCGCCGCTTAAGCCGTATAAGATAGCGAATTTTTCCGGGCGTGAATCAGGCAGCGGGTCGTTTTTGCGCTCATCAATGGTGGCTGTGGAACAAACAAACGCGTTTAGCGAAAAGAACAGGTTTAATACTATTAATGCTATCATATTTTTATTGGTTTTCATAATATTTATCTTTGATACTTGAATTGATGATAGTTTGTTCCGTATTAAACGCTGGAATATGCCGCTAATATAAAAGATTTACAGTAATTTACAATTGTTAAAATCAAAGAATAATTTATGAAAAGCGCTGAATACTGGATAGAAAAACTAAAGCTTCAGAAACATCCTGAGGGCGGTTGGTTTAAGGAAGTTTATAAGTCTGACGAGAAAATTTTGAAAGATCATTTGCATAAAAGATTTTCCGGCGCGAGACACCATTCAACATCCATATATTTCTTATTATCTGGTAATGAGTTTTCTGCGTTCCACAGAATTAAATCTGATGAGTTGTGGCATTTCTACGAGGGCTCGGCGATAACGGTTCATATGATTGATGAAAACGGAAAGTATTCAAAAGCGCTCGTAGGAAATAATTTTGATAACGGCGAGGCGTTTCAGAATGTTGTTCCGCACGGGGTTTGGTTTGCTTCTGAGCTGAGCGATAAAAATTCATACGCGCTGGTTGGATGCACGGTCGCGCCGGGATTTGATTTTGAGGATTTTGAGATGGGGGATAGAGACACGTTGTTAAAGATGTTTCCGATGCATAAAGAAATAATTACAAGGTTGACGCAATAAGTTTTTGAAATAAATTGACTAGTTGAATAAGAAATTTCAACTTCAATTTCATATACTTTTTTAAGCGAGATTTATTTTTGATTCACGTTACTTTCTTTTCACCGATGAAAAGAAAGTAACCAAAGAAAAATCGCCCGCTACTGAAAAATTGCCTAAATCCTTCCATAATGCCGGCAAGAATTCCAACTCACCCGCTTGCAGCGGATTCGAACAGGGAATTCTTGCTAACGCCATTATTCCAGGATTTTTAACGGCAATTTTTCAAATGCGGGGAATTACATGATAAAACCCTAGCCCGCGTCTCGCTGATCGCCGGTATTTGAAATGGAGTTTGGATCTATGTCTTCTATAATTCTCCCCCTTAATAAGGGAAAGTACCGACTATAGTCGGGGATGCAGTCCGAAAGCTTAGATTTAGACCACCCCGTCACTTCGTGACACCCCTCCTTAGAAAAGGAGGGGAGCAAAAAAATCAATTCGATTTTCACTAGGCGTTACGCTGTTCACCGATTTTCGAAATGGAGTTTGGATCTATGTCTTCTATAATTCTCCCCCTTACCAAGGGGGAGTACCGACTTTAGTGGGGGAGGGGTCCGGAAGCTTAGATTTAGACCACCCCGTCACTTCGTGACACCCCTCCTTAGTAAAGGAGGGGAGCAAATCAAAAGATTTTTTTTGCAATTGGCGTCTCGCTGTTCGCCGATTTTCGAAATGGAAGAAAGTAAAGATTTACTTTTGCTTTTTGCCTTTTCACTTTTCACTTTTGCCTTTTACTTCTGCCTTCTGCCTTCTGCCTTCTGCCTTCTGCCTTTTGTCTTTTTCGTTTTTAATGATTTTTCTTTTTATTATTTTTGAATAAGCAAAATTTAAGATTATGGAACACTCAATAGCAACCTGGCTTTTAGTTTTAACGCTGTTTATACCGAGGATAAGTTTATTAATAGCTTATTTCGGACATCAAATACCCGCAAATAATATTCCGTTCATCGGCGACCTGCTTTTATTCATTTTTTTACCGCGCGCATTAATGGTAATTTATATCTATGATAATATGGGTTATCAAAACGTATGGTTCTGGCTTCACATTGCAGCGGCAATTATTGTGTGGACAAAGAGCTCGCACTACACATATAAGAAGAGATTTAAAAGAAGATAGACCAAAGACAATTAGGAAAAGATAAGACCCGGGCCGGTTAGGACCATAGAATTCCCGTATTTGTTCTTTTCTTTCTATCTTAATATTCGCCGATATTTATCTGCCAGAGTTCTCATTTCATTTACCCCCAACTTATTTACCAACCCTTACGGAATCAAAACAAAAAATTAATAAAGAAATATCACCTGATGTAATTGCCGAAATTGCAGTAATTTGCCAAATTTTAAAGAAAATTCTGAAAAATTGGGTAATGTTTTGGGTAATGTTCAAAAATAAATTTGTAATGTTCAAAAATCGGGGGATGAATCTGAATACCGCCGCAATCCATCTTCCGGAAATGAATTTCAAAAGATAACAATTACATAAGTTTAATTTATGTGATTGAGAGAAAAAGTCAAAATTATGCCTGGGGAGGCTAATTAAAACAGGAGGGCAGCAGTAATGGTACAAGATAAAATTAGCAAATCATTTATGAACAAACGCTTATTTCTATCTAATCTACAATGGCAGTATGTGTTTGATATAAGCAACGACCCGATATTTATTCTGGATAGCGAGTACAGGATACTTGAATGCAACGAGAAGGCGGAAGAAGTGTATGGTTATAAAAAAGAGGAATTCATCGAACTAAGCCTGGATGACATTCGCGCGCCTTATACACGTGAAGAAATAGAGAACGCAATGCAAAGATCGGTAGACGAGAACGGCATAGTCTTCGAAACAAGGCACAGAAAGAAAAACGGCGATGAGTTCTATGTTGAGGTAAGCACAAAATCTTTCGAGGTGGAAGGCGAGCTGATCTATATTCATTCTGTAAGGGATATAGGCAGGAAAAAGAATGCGGAGGAAAATTTAAGATTCAGCGAAGAAAGATACAGGAAACTTGTTAATTTTGCGCCGGTCGCGATATTCTTAATATGTAATGAAAAAATTCTTTACTCAAACCCTGCCGCGCTCAGATTGTTGGGCGCCGATAACGCCGGCCAGGTAATAGGGATGCAGCTGCCGGATTTTATCCATCCGGATTTCCGCGAAATCACTTACAAAAGGGTAAGCTCGCTTAAGGAAGGGATGGCGCCTTCGCAGCTGGAACAGAAAATTATTAACCTGAGGGATGAAGTAATAGACGTTGAAGTGTTCGCAAAGCCCGTAAGGTATAAATCTTTGCCCACGGTAGAGATCTTCATGCATGATATCACAATCCGCAAAAGGGCCGAGGTATATTCAAGTTTTCTTGCCGCCGTGGTTGAAACGTCAAAGAACCCGATAATAGTCTGTTCGCTTGACGGATCGATAATCTACTGGAACAAGAGCGCGGAATCCTCTTACGGTTATACAAGCGATGAGATCAGCAATAAGCTGTTGTTCAAAATTCTGGCAGCAGGTTCGCAGGATACGATAATGGTATTAATGGAGAAAGTAAAGGCGGGGAAATTCACCGGAAACCACAGGATATCTATGAAGAAAAAAAACGGAGAAATTCTGAATGTCTACCTTACTATGTCTCCCATAATAGGTTCAAACGGAGAAGCGGCCGGTATTTCAATTATTACGCAAACAATAAATGATGTTCAGGATGAAACTGATTTGGATGTTTATTAATGAAAGCATATAAAAATTAAATAGAAATTTTCATTATCGGCCCCCCAAGGAAGAGCTGCAATGCCTGGAACGCCGGCATATGCAGACGATAATGAAGGACCGGTTTCCCGGCTGGTGGTCAGGAAACCGGTTTCCTATGTTGAATCCTCGCTCGCCTTGGAGGGATAAGAGCGGGACCCATCCTCCTCAATTAAAGGACTCTGAACAAAATTTATTTTACTGCTCCCAGCTGTTTCATTAATCCCAGCAGTCAACAATGTTCCAGCGCTCAACAAGCTTCCCGTCATCATAACGTACAATATCTATTAAATTTATCTCAGCCTGTTTTCCCGTAGCCGGGACCCCCAAAGAACTCTCCTTGTGCGATCCTTTTATCGATTTGCGCGTAATCACTTTATCGCCTTCGGCAAGCATGTCGTGAATTTCAACCTTGAAGCCGGGGAATGCTGTACGACTTGTTGGCTAAAATGCACAGGATAAAAAATGTGAATATTATTTTGAGAGCTGTTCTCATTTTATAATTCCTATTTTGGTTAATAAATTATTTATTCATTCCGAGCTGCTGCATCATGCTGTAACTGTCAATATATCCCCAGTGTTCAGTGCATTTTGGGTCTTTGTTAAAAAGCAGCCAGTCGATACCCATTACGCTGATCTTTTTGTTTGTTGCGGGCATTCCCATAAATTCGCCTGTGTTTGTCCCGGTCATTGTATTCAAAACTGCG
>Ga0265316_10001941_pt1 | contig 21713 bp, 24 predicted proteins | sample 4522metaG_FD_202092 | JGI IMG/M metagenome (GOLD analysis project Ga0265316, IMG submission 202092) | Rhizosphere microbial communities from Carex aquatilis grown in University of Washington, Seatle, WA, United States - 4-5-22 metaG | ecosystem: Host-associated > Plants > Roots > Rhizosphere >... | reverse complement strand
CCTTCAACCGCTCCGACGCGGCGACTTACGGCGGCGTCATCTCCGGCAGCGGCGGCGTGGCCCAGGCTGGCACGGGCACCACCATCCTCACCGGAACCAACACCTACAGCGGCGGCACCACCGTCAGCGCCGGCACCTTGCAAATCGGCAACGGCGGCACGAGCGGCTCGGTCGCAGGCAATATCGCCAACAACGCCGCCGTCGCCTTCAACCGCTCCAACGCGGCGACTTATGGCGGGGTCATTTCCGGCACAGGCAGCGTGACCCAGGCTGGCACGGGCACCACCACCCTCGGCGGGGCCAACACCTACACCGGCACCACCACGGTCAGCGTCGGCACCTTGGCCTTGGGCAACAGCCAAGCCTTGGGCGGCGGCGGGCTGGTCAATGTGGCCAGCGGGGCCACGCTCGGTGCCAGCGGCTTGGGCAACCTGGTTTTGACGAATGTCTTACACAATGACGGCCTCGTCCAGGCTCCCACGGTGGCCGGGCAAGTGCTTGAGTTCACCGGCAATGTCGCCGGCGCGGGCAGCTTCACCGGCAACATCCAGTTTGACGCGGGCTACAACCCCGGCAACAGCACGGCCATCACCCATGTCGACAACGTCACCTTCGGCGCGAACTCCAGCTTCACGGTCGAACTCGGCGGCGCGGCCCCGGGAACAGGTTATGACCAATTGCAGGTGGCGGGCCTGGCAAGCTTGGGTGGAACCTTGGATCTCAGCCTGCTCAACGGCTTCGCGCCCACCGCCAGCGAGGTCTTCACGATACTGACCTACGGTTCGCACACAGGCACTTTTTCCAATATCATCGGCACGGGCTTAAGCAACGGCCTGCACTGGGAGACCCTCTACACCGCCAACGGCCTGGAGCTGATAGCCGCGCCTGACCCCCTGCCTGAACCGGGCACGGTTTGGCTGTTCGGCGTGGCCATGCCCTGGCTGGCCGGGGCGGCCAGGATGCGCAGGCGGAAGGCGGCGTAAGCCTCCCCGCGCGTCAATCGCCGGGCGCGGTGCGAGGCCCGCCCGGCTTTTTTTCGCTCGTTCCCAAACCTCCAGGGCCGCATGGACACATTTAACATTCGGCGTGATACGGCTTCGCCTATTGTGCACTACGCGGGCCGGCCCGCGCCTTTGGCTCCAGTCATCTGCGCCTGGGCCGCGAGACTGCCTTATTGGCGTGGGACGATTAGCCGCCCCTCCGCATCATCCGTTGACAGTTGCCCGCCGCGACAGTACTTTTAATCTTTTTTTCACCCTATTTCCGTAAACGGGCGGCCCGCCCGCCTCATCAACACACCTTATAGAGCCCTGGATGGAAGAGTTTCAACGCATCAAACGCCTGCCCCCCTACGTGTTCAACATCGTCAACGATCTGAAGGCCAAGGAGCGGGCGCGGGGGGAAGACATCATCGACTTCGGCATGGGCAATCCCGACCGGCCGACCCCGCAACACATCGTCGACAAGCTGGTGGAAGTGTCCCAGAAAGGCACGGCCCACCGCTATTCGGTGTCCAAAGGCATCCTGCGCCTGCGCAAGGCCATCTGCAATTGGTATCTGACCCGCTACGGCGTGGAACTGGACCCGGACAGCCAGGCCATCGCCACGATAGGCTCCAAGGAAGGCCTGGCGCACTTGATGTTCGCCACGCTGGGGCCGGGCGACGCGGTGCTGGTGCCGAACCCGGCCTACCCGATCCACCCCTACGGCTGCGTGCTGGCCGGCGCGGACGTGCGCCATGTGCCGATGGTGCCCGGCGTGGACTTTTTCGCCGAGTTGGAAAACGCGATCAAGCTGTCTTGGCCGAAGCCGAAGATGCTGATCTTGAACTTCCCCGGCAACCCGACCACCCAGTGCGTGGAACTGGACTTCTTCGAGAAAGTCGTCGAGATGGCCCGCGAATACAAGATTTGGGTCGTGCATGACATCGCCTACGCCGACTTGGTGTTCGACGGCTACAAAGCCCCGTCGATCTTGCAAGTGCCGGGCGCGACCGACGTGGCGGTGGAGTTTTTCACGCTGTCGAAAAGCTACAACATGCCCGGCTGGCGCGTCGGCTTCATGTGCGGCAACCGCGAACTGGTCGCGGCCTTAGGAAGGATCAAGTCGTATTTGGACTACGGCACCTTCACGCCGATCCAAGTGGCCGCCATCACCGCCTTGGAAGGCCCGCAAGACTGCGTCGCGGAAATCTGCGACCTGTACCGCCAGCGCCGCGACGCGCTGTGCAAAGGCTTGGCCGAGGTCGGCTGGGCGGTGGAAAAACCCAAGGCGACGATGTTCGTCTGGGCGCCGATCCCCGAGCAATACCGCGAGATGGGCTCGCTGGAGTTTTCCAAGAAACTGCTGCTGGAAGCCAAGGTCGCCGTCTCGCCCGGCATCGGCTTCGGCGAGTTCGGCGACGACCACGTGCGTTTCAGCCTGATCGAAAACGAACACCGCACCCGCCAGGCCATGCGCGGCCTGCGCAATATGTTCCGCAAGGACAACTCGGTATAATCGCCCCACCCCCGCCCCTATCCCCCGGCGGGAGAGGGGCGGCATCAAAAGATTTCTTAGGAGTACAGCGCTTTGAAGCCCGTAAAAATTGGTATGCTTGGCCTTGGCACCGTCGGCGGCGGCACCGTCACCGTGTTGCGCCGCAACGCCTCCGAAATCAGCCGCAGGGCCGGACGGGAAATCCAGATTTTTCGTGCGGCGGCGCGCGGCGTGTGCAACTGCGACACCACCGGCCTGCCCTTGACCGAGGACGGCTTCGAGGTCGTCAACGACCCGGAAGTCGACATCGTGATCGAGCTGATCGGCGGCGAGCAGCCGGCCAAGGATCTGATCCTGACGGCGCTGGCCAACGGCAAGCACGTCGTCACCGCCAACAAGGCGCTGATCGCCAAGCACGGCAACGAGATCTTCGCCAAGGCCAGCGAGAAAGGCTTGATGGTCGCCTTCGAGGCGGCGGTGGCCGGCGGCATTCCGATCATCAAGGCTCTGCGCGAAGGGCTCACAGCCAACAAGATCGAATGGGTGGCCGGCATCATCAACGGCACTTGCAACTTCATCCTGACCGAAATGCGCGACAAGGGCCGCGATTTCGACGACGTGCTGAAGGAAGCCCAGGCCAAAGGCTACGCCGAGGCCAACCCGACCTTCGACGTGGAAGGCATCGACGCCGCCCACAAGCTGACGATTCTGGCCTCCATCGCCTTCGGCATCCCGCTGCAATTCGACAAGGCGTACATCGAAGGCATCACCGGCGTCACCCGGCTGGACGTGGCCTACGCCGAGCAGCTCGGCTACCGCATCAAGCTGCTAGGCATCGCCCGCCGCGTCGAACAGGGCGTGGAGCTGCGCGTCCACCCGACCCTGATCCCCGAGCGCCGACTGATCGCCAATGTGGACGGGGTCATGAACGCCGTGCTGGTCAAAGGCGACGCCGTCGGCCCGACGCTGTACTACGGCGCGGGCGCGGGCTCCGAGCCCACCGCCTCCGCCGTGGTCGCGGACATCGTCGACGTGGTCCGGACGCTGACCTCCGACCCGGAAAACCGCGTGCCGCACCTGGCCTTCCAGCCCGAGTCCATCGCCGACATCCCGGTGCTGCCGATCAGCGCCGTCGAAACCGCCTACTACCTGCGCCTGTCCGCCGAAGACAAGCCAGGCGTCTTGGCCGACGTGACCCGCATCCTGGCCGACCACCACATCAGCATCGAAGCCATCTTGCAGAAAGAGCCCTTGGACGGCGAAAGCCATTTGCCGATCATCCTGCTGACCCAGAAGACGCGGGAAAGCGAAATGGACGCCGCGATCAGCCAGATCGAAGCGCTGGATTCCATCAACAAGCAGGTGAAGCGGATTCGGTTGGAGACTTTGGGCTAGGCCATGGGTTACGCCCACGCCGACATAGAACTCACCAATCCCCGCTTGCCCGACCTAGGCAAGCTGAAGGCGCGGGCAATGGCCGACACCGGGGCGTTGACCCTGTGCATCCCCGAGCATGTCCGGGCGCGACTGCAATTGGAAGCCGTCGAGCAGCGCGAGGTGACCGTCGCCGACGGTCGCCGCGCGCTGGTTCCCTATGTCGGCCCGGTACGGGTGTGGTTCAAAAACCGCAGTTGCTTTGTCGGTGCCTTGGTGTTGGGCGCCGAGATTTTGCTGGGGGCCGTGACTATGGAAGATATGGACTTGATCGTCTGCCCGGCGCAGCGCAGCGTGGAGGTCAATCCGCAGAGTCCTAACTTTCCACAGGCGTTGGTCAAGTAATGTCGGCAAGTCCCACTGGACAAAGCCCTAGCACTTCATCCTAAGTAACTTAAGTTACGCCAAAACAGCCACAAGGATATTCAGCAAATGGCCATTCAAATTTCCTTATTCAACCACAAAGGCGGAGTTAGCAAAACTACAACCGCCTTCAATCTAGGTTGGATGCTGGCCAACAAAGGCAAGCGCGTCCTACTGGTAGATTGTGATCCTCAATGCAATCTCACCGGCATGGTGCTTGGATTCAAAGGCTCAGACGATTTTGCGGCAATTTACAACGCGGCGGGTGTGCGCAACATCCGCGACGGCTTGGCTCCGGCGTTTGAATCGCGGCCTGCGGCAATAGAACCGGTCGTGTGCGAGAAAATACCTGGGCAAAAAAACATGCTGCTGATTCCAGGCCACATTGGGCTGGCAGAGTATGAAGTGACGCTAGGCATAGCGCAAGAACTGTCCGGTTCGTTGCTGACGCTGCAAAATTTACCAGGGTCACTTCATCACTTGTTCCAAATCACGGCGGAGCAAAACAATATTGATTATATCCTGGTTGACATGAGCCCAAGCCTTGGCCCGATCAATCAGAATCTATTAATGACCAGCGATTATTTCATCGTGCCGATGGCACCGGATTATTTTTCAGTCATGGCCACAGACTCCCTGGCCTCTGTACTGCCAAAATGGAAAGCCTGGGCCAGCCAGGCGCAAAGCCTGTCAGTCCTGCAAAAAGCCACTTATCCATTTCCTAAAATAAATCCAAAATTCCTTGGAACTATTGTCCAAAAATATCGGATCAGAGCAGAAAAAACGCCATCTAAGGCTTTTCAGCAATGGATTGAAGAAATTGAAAAAGGCGTCAAGAACAAGCTAATTCCAGCCCTTGGAGGCTGTGGCATGCTAATGCCCGATGATGCCTATACCAGCATAGGCACGACATCAGGAACACCTCTCTTGCAAATGTCTGATTTCAATGGTCTTATCGCTCTTTCCCAGAAACATAAAGCTCCTATCTTTGCCCTGACCGATGACCAACTTGAACAAACGGGAATTGTTCTGGCAAGAACAAAAAAATCCATGGGAAAATTCAAAGAGCTATTCTCAGAATGCGCAGATAAAATAATTGCGCTTACGACATATGAATAAAGCTATTGAAACCTTCCGCTCAAACATTCAGCGTGTCCGCCATCTGGGAGGAGTGAACAAAGCCTTGCTGTCGCTTACGACTAGCGCGTTGGACACTTCGGACATCCTTAGGGCTCAGATTGTCCTTAGCTTAAGCGCACTGGATCAATACATCCATGAAATAACTGTTATTGGCATGGTTGAAATATTTAGCGGTGCGCGTGCCCCCACCGATGCTTTTTTAAAATATCGCGTTTCCATGGAATTCGTCCGGGACAGCAGTTTGCTTCAAGACAGCAAGGCTTTATTTGAATCAGAAGTGCGGGAACGGCACAGTTTCTTATCATTTCAACACCCAGACAAAGTTGCTGACGCAATACGTTTATTTTCTGACGTGCAACTATGGAAGGAAGTTGCCATAAAACTGTCAATATCAGCCGCCGATGTAAAAACCCATTTGCGACTGATTGTGGATAGGCGAAATAAAATCGCACATGAAGCCGATATTGACCCAAGCTATCCAGGCGCTCGCTGGCCAATTAGCGAACATGACGTGGACAAAGCCATAAATTTCATCGAGTCGGTATGCGAAGCTGTCCACTCCATTACGACCTAATGTTTAGCTATCAAAGGTGCGCTTCGCAGCCGTCAACCCATACTGAGCGAGAGATCTTAGGATGAAATACCAGCCAGCCCGGCGATGGGGGCTTATCATTTGGATCGCATGGGCGGGCTTGTCCGCCTGTTCGCAACCGGTTAAAACCACCGCGCACCTGTCCAACGCGGCGGCGCAGGAAGAAATCCAAGCCGCCAAAGACGCTTATGAAAACGGCGATTTCGCCGACGCCGCCCAGCACTACCGCAAGGCCGCGGACTTGGGCGACGCGCAGGCGCAAAACAACCTCGCCACCCTCTACTATGCCGGCCAAGGCGTCCCGCAAGATTACGCCCAGGCCGCCGCCTGGTATCGCAAAGCCGCAGAACAAGGCTATGCCGGGGCGCAATACAACCTGGCCGTCGCCTACCACGAAGGGCTCGGCGTCCCGCAAGACTACGACCAGGCCGCCGTCTGGCTGCGCAAAGCCGCCGAGCTGGGCGACGCGCAGGCGCAATATAATCTAGGCTTCACCTATGACGAAGGCCAAGGCGTCGCGCAAGACTACGCCCTGGCCGCCTTCTGGTTTGCCAAATCCGCCGAGCAGGGCTATGCCAGGGCGCAATTCGCGCTGGCCGCGGCGTATATCGCAGGCCGGGGCGTGCCGCGCGATTATGCGCTGGCGGCCGGGTGGTTCCGCAAAGCCGCCAAGCAAGGCCACATCGGGGCGCAATACAACCTGGGCGTGTCCTACGAAGAAGGCCAGGGCGTGCCCAAGGACTATGCCCAGGCCGCCGACTGGTACCGGGTCGCCGCCGAGCATGGCAACCCGAAGGCGCAATACGCCCTCGGCCATCTTTACGAAACCGGGCGCGGCGTGAAACGCAACGCCGAACTGGCTAAGGAATGGAAAAGCGAAGCGATGACACAAGGCTACAAACCTTAGGACTCAATGGTTTTCCTGCCTCATAACAACAAGGGGAAATGGCAATGAAACAACAATTAAACTGGCGTGTGGGCATACTGTTTGGCGTTTTGGCGGCGGGGCTTGCCGCCTGCACGGAGCCGGTGAAGCCGGAACCGCCCGCGCAAGCTTTGCCAAGCGCGCAAGTTGCGTTGCAAAATGCGAAAGACGCCTATCAGCGCAAAGACTACGCGCAGGCCGCCGAGTGGTTCCGCAAAGCCGCCGAGCAAGGCGACGTGAAGGGGCAATACAATCTGGGCCTGTTTTACAGCGACGGCAAAGGCGTCGGGCAAGACTACGCCCAAGCCGCCCAGTGGTTCCGCAAAGCCGCCGACCAAGGGCTCGCGCAGGCGCAAAACAATTTAGGGTTCCTGTACCAGCAAGGCCAGGGCGTCCCCAAAGACCCCGCGCAAGCCGCCCAGTGGTTCCGCAAAGCCGCCGACCAAGGCTACACGCAGGCGCAGAAAAACCTCGGACTGGCCTACCGCGACGGCCTGGGCGTGAAGAAAGACCCGGCCCAGGCCAAGCTGTGGCTGGGCAAAGCCGCCGCGCAAGGCGACGCCGAGGCGCAGGCCGCGCTGAAGGAAATAGGCAAAGGCGCGAAGCCAGCCGCCAAGACGAATCCGAAACCCAAAGCGGCGCAAACATCCAAACCCCCAGCGGGCGGGAAACAGTGACTTGAACGTGGGCCGTTACGAAACCGACTTCCATGCTTGGATCGAAGAGCAGGCGGCATTGTTGAAAGCCGGGCAACTTGCCCGGCTGGATGTTCCGAACTTGATCGAGGAATTGGAAAGCCTGGCTAGGCGCGAACGACGCGAGCTAGACCAGCGGCTGTCGGCGCTGCTGGAAGAATTGCTCAAATGGCAATATCAGCCCGAACACCGCTGCGCAAGCTGGCGTTGGAAAATTAACTGGCAGCGCTACGAACTCTCTCTGTTACTGGAAGACAGCCCCAGCCTGGCAAAACGGCTCGCCGGGTTTTTGCCGGACAGCTACGAAAGCGCCAGCCGTGCCGCCTTGGAAGAAACCGGGTTTTTAAAATCCCCTTTCCCGGCGGAATGCGCTTACAGCGCTGCCGAGATCATGGATAATGACTTTTGGCCTGGGGAGTAGAATATTATACATGATGGATAACCGACTGCTAAAACTCGATCTCGCTGGATTCAAGTCTATTGCCCGCCTCAGCCTTGACATACACGACATCAACGTCTTAATTGGTGCCAATGGGTCGGGCAAAACGAATTTGATTTCTTTTTTCCGCTTGCTGAACGCTGTTTGCAACGGAAATTTGCAAGAGCTCATCGGTACGGGAGGTGGGGCAAACAGTCATTTGCGCTTTGGCGCACGGCAAACGCCACGACTGGAAGGAACAGCCACTTTTTCTAGCCATAATTTAACAAACACCTATCACCTGAAACTTGCCCACAGCGCAGGTGACCGTTTGGTCTTCCTGGAAGAATCTGTGCAATTTTGTCCGGACGACTCTCTCTCTTGCGAGACCGCTCCCATCCTTTTATATTCACTGGGAGGAGGTCACTTTGAGTCTTTACTACCGACGGCTAAATCGACAGCACAGGGAGAACCTTTCCCGCCCAGACTGGGGCCTATCATTTCCACCGCATTGCGGGGCTTGCAATTTTTTCAATTCCACGACACGTCGGCCACAGCCCGTGTCAAGCAATCGAGATATGTAGGTGATAACCGGCTTTTGCACCCGGATGCCGGCAATCTTGCCGCGTTTCTGTTGTATTTGCGGGAAACCGCCCTGGACAACTACCAAGAAATCGTCAAAACCATCCAACGGGTGCTGCCCTCCTTCAAAGATTTCGTACTCGAACCCCATGACACAGCCCGAACCGTGATGTTGAACTGGCGGCCTGTTTTTGGTGGAGAAGTGTTTGGCCCGCACCAGTTGTCAGATGGCTCACTGCGCTTCATGGCGCTCTGCACCCTCTTATTGCAGACTAAATTGCCCTCGGTGATTCTACTCGACGAACCCGAGTTAGGGCTGCACCCTTTTTCGATTGAACTGCTGGCGGGCCTGATCCGTAGCGCCTCGTCCAAGGCTCAAATCATCCTATCCACCCAGTCGGTCACGTTGGCAAATCAATTTTCCTGGCAAGATATTGTCGTAGTGGATTATGAGGAAAATGCTTCGGTGTTTCGCCGTTTGCAAGAAGAAGAGGTTAAAAACTGGTTGACCCAATACAATATAGGCGATTTGTGGGCTAAAAACTTGATTGGCGGAACGCCGGAATGATGCGGCTTGGGATCTCAGTCGAAGGGCCGACTGAGCGCGATTTTGTCAATCACGTGCTGAAGTCGCATTTGCGGTTGCATGGCTGGGATATTGTCAAACCCATTTCTTTGAACGGTGGCGTGTCGCTTCATCGTTTCAGAAATGAAATCCGCCTGCTCTCGCCAAACTATGAGCGGGTGACAACCTTATATGATCTTTACCGCTTCGATGGCCGGGAAGGCCGCGACGCCGAAGCGCTAGAGGCCGCAATGACCGAGACGGCAGGCGGCCTATCCAATCTGATTCCCTATGTGCAGCGCTATGAATTTGAGGCGTTGATTTTTTCTGACCCTGAAACCATCGCCCATGAGTTCCATGAGCCGCAGACGCAGACGTTGAAACAATTGCGTGAGGTGCTGGCTGAATGCGGCTTGCCAGAAAACATCAATCATAGCTACTACACCATCCCATCAAGGCGTCTAAAACGGATATTCCCCACTTATGATAAAGTGGTGCATGGGGCACAACTGGCCGGTAAAATTGGCCTAGCCCGCATCTCAGCGCAATGCCCGCGTTTCGCTCGCTGGTTAGCCAGGTTGGAAGCGATTCCCCAGCAGATCTAATCGTCTTTTATTTTCAAAATGAGGGCAAGCGGCTTGCCCACCCTACCCCAAACGAAAACATCCATGAAATACATCTCCACCCGCGGACTATCCCCCGCCAAAACCTTCACCGAAATCCTCTTAGGCGGCCTGGCCCCCGACGGCGGGCTGTATCTGCCGGAAGCCTACCCGCAAGTCACTCGCGCCGAACTGGACGCCTGGCGCGGACTGTCCTACGCCGATTTGGCTTTCCAGGTGTTGTCCAAATTCGCCACCGACATTCCCGCCGCAGATCTCAAGGCGATCACCGACAAGACTTACACGGCCGCAATCTACGGCAACGCCCGGCCCGACTCCGACCCCGCGCAAATCGCCCCGCTGCGCACGTTGGAACCCGGCTTGCACCTGCTGGAGCTGTCCAACGGCCCGACCTTGGCGTTCAAGGACATGGCGATGCAGTTGCTCGGCAACCTGTTTGAATATTCATTGGCCAGGCAGCACGGCGAGTTGAACATACTCGGCGCGACCTCCGGCGACACCGGCTCGGCGGCGGAGTACGCGATGCGCGGCAAGCGCGGCATCCGCGTGTTCATGCTGTCGCCGCACGGCAAGATGTCAGCGTTCCAGACCGCGCAGATGTACTCGCTGCAAGACCCGAACATCTTCAACATCGCCGTGCGCGGCGTGTTCGACGACGCCCAGGACTTGGTCAAAGCCGTCTCCAACGACCATGCGTTCAAAGCAAAATACAAGATCGGCACGGTCAACTCGATCAACTGGGCGCGGGTGTCGGCGCAAGTCGTGTATTACTTCAAAGGCTATTTCGCCGCGACACACTCCAACGACGAGGAAGTCGCTTTCTCGGTGCCGTCCGGCAATTTCGGCAACATCTGCGCCGGCCACATCGCCCGCAGGATGGGCCTGCCCATCGCCCAGTTGATCTTGGCGACCAATGAAAACGACGTGCTGGACGAGTTTTTCAAAACCGGCGTCTACCGCCCCCGGGGCACGGCGCAGACTTTCCACACCTCCAGCCCGTCCATGGACATCTCCAAAGCCTCCAACTTCGAGCGTTTCATCTTCGATCTGGTGGGCCGCGACGCCGGCAAGCTGCGCGAATTCTGGGGCCAGGTGGACGCCGGCGGGGCGTTCGATATTAACGGTACGGCCTACTGGGACACCCTGCCCTCGTTCGGCTTCGCCTCCGGCAAAAGCACCCACGCCGACCGCCTCGCGACCATCCGCGAAATTTTCGAGCGGTACGGCGTGATGGTCGACACCCACACCGCCGACGGCCTCAAAGTCGGCCTGGAGCAACGCCGCCCGGATCTCCCCTTGATCTGCCTGGAAACCGCCCTGCCCGCCAAGTTCGAGGCCACCATCATCGAGGCCTTGGGCCGGCAGCCGGAACGCCCGAGGGCGATGGAAAACATCGAAGCCTTGCCGCAGCGCTGCGAGGTGATGGACGCCGAGGTGGCCGCGTTGAAGGCGTTCATCGCGGCGAACGCGCCGGTTTGAACCAGCGCTGGCCTGGCAAGGGTTGGGTACGGTCTTTGCTTGCAAAAGTTGCAAGCGAGGAAAGCCCGACAACCCCACCCCCAAACCTGGAACCCTGCCATGATCACCGCGAAAGAAGACGTCCAAATCTTGCTGCGCGATTTGCCGGACAAAACAACACTGGAAGACATTCAATACCATCTCTATGCCATCGCGAAAATCCGTGACGGCATCCGCGCCGCCGAGCAGCTTGGCCCCGTCGCACACGATGAAGTCGAACGAGAGATGAACACATGGCTGTCGTCAAAATAAGCTGGTCTCCCGAGGCCGTCAGGGATGTGGAATCGGTTTTGGATTATCTGTCCAGGAATTCGCCCGTCTTCGCCAAAACCGTCGCCGCCAAGCTATGCTCCACGGTGCGGAGCCTCGCCGCGTTTCCCAACATCGGCAAAATGATCCCCGGCATCGGCGACAGCGCGGTCAGGGAAATCGTGGTGTATAGTTACCGCCTGGTTTACCGCGTCGAAAAATACCAGATCATGGTCGTAGCCCTGCTCCACGGGCAACGCTAACAGGAGATCCATGCCCCACCACCCGGTTCCAAAGAAAATCATCCGCCGCCCAGCCCAGATCCCGGCCGACCACCTTCCCGACCTCCCGCCCCTGCTGCGCCGGATTTATTTGGCACGGAACCTGACGGAGCCTGCGGATCTGGAGCGGACGCTGGCAAAGCTCCCCTCGCCCTGGCTGCTGTCGGGCATGGACGCCTTGGTCGGCCATCTGGTCGAGGCTCTCCACACCCGGCAACACTTGCTCATCGTCGCCGATTTCGACGCCGACGGAGCCACCAGTTGCGCGGTCGGCTTGCTGGGCCTCAAAGCCATGGGGGCGGCGCAAGTGTCTTACATCGTCCCCAACCGCTTTGAATACGGCTACGGCCTGACCCCTGAGATAGTCCACGTCGCCGCCCGGCAACAGCCTGACATGCTGATCACCGTGGACAATGGCATTTCCAGCCTGGAGGGTGTCAAGGCGGCGAAGGCCTTGGGGATGAAAGTGCTGGTCACCGACCACCACCTGCCCGGTGCGGAATTGCCTGAAGCCGATGCCATCGTCAACCCCAACCTGGCAGGCGACCCGTTCCCCGGCAAGGCCCTGGCCGGGGTCGGCGTGATGTTCTACGTGTTGATGGCGCTGCGGGCGAAGCTCAGAGACAACGGCTGGTTCGCGCAACAAGGCATCGCCGAGCCCAACCTGGGCCAGTGGCTGGATCTGGTGGCGCTGGGCACCGTGGCCGACGTGGTGCCGCTGGACCGGGTCAACCGCATCCTCGTCCACCAAGGCTTGCAACGCATCCGCCAGGGCCAGGCGCGACCCGGCATCGCCGCGCTGCTGGAAGTGGCCGGGCGCAAACCCGCCGCGACCGTCGCCAGTGACCTGGGCTTCACGGTAGGCCCGAGGCTCAACGCCGCCGGGCGCTTGGAGGACATGGGGCTGGGCATCGAATGCCTGTTGAGCGAACAGCCCGAGGCGGCGCGGGCCATGGCCACCCAGCTCGACCAGCTCAACCGCGACCGCCGGGAAATCGAAGACCAGATGAAACTGGACGCCTTCGCCATCCTGGAAAACCTGGATTCGACCGAGCGGGCGCGGACCCAAGCCGGCGTCTGCCTGTTCGACGCGTCCTGGCACCAGGGCGTGATCGGCATCCTCGCCTCCCGCGTCAAAGACCGCCTGCACCGCCCGGTGATCGCCTTCGCCCCGGCGGGCAAAAGCGAGATCAAAGGCTCGGCGCGCTCGATCCCCGGCGTGCATATCCGCGACGTATTGAGCGACATCGCCGCCGCCTATCCGGGCCTGCTGGCCCGCTTCGGCGGCCACGCGATGGCGGCGGGCCTGAGCCTGGAGCGCGACGCCTACCACGCCTTCGCCAAAGTCTTCGACGTGGAGGTCGGCAAACGGCTGGAAGGCATGGATTTGGCGCACACCGTCCACAGCGACGGCGAACTGGAGGCCGAAGAATTGCGGCTGGAATGCGCGGAGCTGCTGCAACAAGGCGGGCCTTGGGGCCAGGGCTTCCCTGAGCCTTTGTTTGACGGCGAATTCGAGGTGGTGCAAAGCCGCATCGTCGGCGAGAAGCACCTCAAGCTGGTACTGAGAACGCCCGACCAGTTGCGGATGATCGACGGCATCGCCTTCTTCGTCGACCACCCGGAAAGCTGGCTGGGCCAGCGCCGCCTGCGGCTGGCCTACCGGCTGGACGTGAACGAGTTCCGCGACCACCGCACCGTGCAGTTGCGGATCGAATATATGGAGACTTGCGGGAAATAAGGCCCGCATGGGCTCACTGGCCCTTCTGCTCCGCTTTTTGGGCGGACAGGTAGGCCCCCGGATCGCGCAGCGACGACCCGGCCATCCACGCCCGCTTGCCGCGCGCGGTCAAGCGCGCCAACTTGGCCGCGTCCTCCGCCGACGCCGGGGCGCTGTAACCCGAAGGCGTGTACACCTGCAACTGATCCGGCCCGTCCTCGTTGATGAGCAGCCGATGGTGGATACGGCCGTCCGGGCCGCGGCCAGTCGGCGGAACCGGGGCCGGGGCCAGACGGCCTGGCTCCGCCTCTTCAACTTTGGCCCCCGGCCGGGGGTGCGGGTGGACGCTGGCAACATGGGTTTTGACCATGTCGGCACCCGGCAGGCCCAGCTTTTTCCGCTCCTGGGCGCGCCGGTTCAGCCAGTCGCGCATCTCGCCCACATTGTTTGGCTTTTCGGCGGCCGCGCCGGGATTAGGCGCGGCCTCCTGGGCAAAGCCCGGCCCCGCCATGACCAGCCACACAGCCAAACCGACTAACACGATGCCCCGTCCGCGCTTCACCACCATATCCCGCCCTTGTTTCGATAGCCGGAATTGTAGACCGGATTGCGCCGCCCTGGCATAAAACGTCTATGCTTGGGATAGTCCTATTTTCAGAAGACATCCCGTGAATCCCGCCCTGCCAGGCCTTGGCCGCCCGCTAAATCCATGACCGACACGCTCACGCCCGGAGAACGCAGCCAGTTGATGGGCCGCATCCGCTCCAGCGGCACCACCCCGGAAATGCTGCTGCGCAAAGCCCTGTGGACGGCGGGCCTGCGCTATCGTTTAAAAAACAAGCTGCCCGGTAAGCCCGACCTGGTGTTCCCGGCGGTCAAAGTCGCCGTGTTCGTCGACGGCTGCTTCTGGCACGGCTGCCCGCTGCATGGCCGCGTGCCGAAATCCAACCAGCGCTTTTGGCTGGGCAAATTCACCCGCAACATCGCCCGCGACCTCGCCGCAAGCGCCGCGCTTTCCAGCCTGGGCTGGCTGGTTTTAAGGTTTTGGGAGCATGAGGTGGAGCAGGATTTGGTGGGCTGCGCGTTCAAGGTGTTGCAGGCGGTGAGGAGCAGGCAGGGGGCAGGCCATCCCCGTTAAGAGGTATAATCCCCGCAAACAACCAAACGACCGACCATGCCCACTGCTGTTTCGCTATTTTCCGGCTGCGGAGGCTCGGATGCCGGGATCATCCGGGCCGGCTTCGACGTGCTGATGGCCAATGACATCCTGCCCTACGCCCGCGATGTGTACCTCGCCAACCACTCCGAAACCGACTATCGCCTAGGCGATGTCGCCGCAATCGACGCCTTCCCACGCGCCGAATTGCTGGCTGGCTGCTATCCCTGCCAGGGTTTCAGCCAAGGCGGGCTGCGCAAAGCCGACAGAAAAATCAATCAACTTTACTTGGAATTTGCACGAGCCTTGACGCTAGTCAAGCCCAAGGCATTCATCGTCGAAAACGTCTCCGGCATGGTCAGGAAGAACTTCCTCCATTTGCTGGAAGACCAGATCAAGGTCTTCACCAAGGCGGGTTATCGCGTGAAGGCGGACGTGCTGAATGCGGCGCATTTTGGCGTGGCCCAGGAACGCCGCCGCATCTTCATCGTCGGCCTGCGTGAAGACTTAGGGCTTGACTACCAATTTCCCTCGCCAACCCATGGCCCCGGCCAGGAACAGCCTTACACCACTATCCAGCAAGCCATCGGCGATTTGCCGGATTAGCTGTATCTCAAGGCTATAACTTCGTCAATAAAAGGCATAGCTGGCAGTTGATCATACAGTTTATATTGGGATGTAAGTCGCAAAAGCCGCAACCGATCCACAATAATGGCCGTGCGAATTTCATTTTTGTAAGCCCAATCGCCATCTTCCGGTCTGCGCAAATCTAGCGGCATAAAATAATAATTTGCCCAAGGATGTATCACCGGCAATTTCCAATGGTGTCTATCCCAAGAGCAATCGGACTGTTTGAATCGCCAATCTTCTGGGGAACATCCACACTGAGCAAAAGCAATGGGGATTCCAGCCCGAGTATCGGCCATAGGATGCCAGGCAAGTATATCAATACCCCCATCCCCTCTATTCCTGCTGTTGTAATCAGCCTGCTCAATATTCGGCTTTTCGCATCGAATATCAGAAGCAATCTTTAGCATTTTCTGATATAGACTCCCCTGATATGAAACGTCCGCCCCACCTTGAGCCCATGTTGGCTTCACCACTGAGCCTGTCGGCATCAGGTGAGAAAATATCGTGTAAGAAAATCTTTCAAAAGTGCGGGTTATCTCATCTCGCCTATTATCCTTGATTAAGCGCAAAGAGGATGCCACAAGCAACCCGAGATATGCAACTTGCTGACACTCAAAAGTTTCTTGTTTTACCTCAATTGTATCTTTATCCTCGGAAAGGTAAAATGGATAGCTATCTCCAAAATCATCTTGACGACGTCTTACGAAATTGGCGATCTCTTGCCACCGCTGTTCGACATTAAACCCACGTTTTTTTCGACGATATGCATCCTGATCAAAATCGCCAAACTCATTTTCATCTTGCAGGTCTCTTCGACGATTTGCGACAGCTTCTAAATCTGTCTGGCTGAACTCTCTATCTGGATGAACTAATGCACGAAGCTCGGCAAAATCAGTCCATAAGAACGAATCGCTGCCACTAGGTGGTATATCCAACGCCTCCATGTCCAACATCGCTAGTCCTCCAGCTTTTCCCGCAAACTGTTGCGTATCAATCGAGCCACCTCGAACAAACCTTCTGCCTGGCTCAGATGCCCTTGTGTGATAGGCTGTTTTCTCAATAACATGTTCCAGACAACACGAAGTTTCTGGTCGGCTTCGCCCATGGCTTGCTCAAGAGCCGCCTGTGACCCTTCAGTGTATAAATAGGCCTCATCTAAGCGACCAGTATCTATCAGAGCCTTAATTGCCTCTGGGCTGGTAACGATGGCTGCCATGACTCTCAAATTGCGGGTTTCCCCCAAAATTGTCCGGCCCTGTTGATCCTTAGAGAACATCCAAGCAAACATATGCCGAAGATTTTCTTCATTGAGATTTAGCATGTCCATGTCTGTCCGACTTTCAAGCCCAAGCCATGTACATATTGATCTATAATTCAATGCCGTAGTAATATAAGAGAACCCTATATCCGTCGCATTAATTGGCAAGCCAAAGAAGCCGCAGTTTTCAGCTTTTTCATAAAGTGCCAATCCCGTTAATAATTGAGCCACAGATGGCGGGCTGCTTCCAATGCTATTAGCCATGGCTCGAAGTTGCTCGACCCTAGGAAGCTGCGAATACAAGGCATCCCGTAACTCAACCAAGTATTTTGCTTTAGACAGTGAGTCCCAGTCTTGAATGCCGGTAATATGACGATACCCAAGACCTTGTAAAATTTCTCTTTGACTTGCAAAGACCAAGCAAGGCAGTTTGATTGGGGGCGTCACGACAACACCAGCCATTATTTCCGCAATGCTGTTTGTACGCCTTTTTGGAGGAAGTAATTCTTTATTGAGTAATTTAACTGCCGCAAGACGGCGATTACCCTCCACGACAGTATAATTTCCACCAGCCCCTTTTATAACTACCAGTGGCTCACTAGCAAAGTATCCATTTTGACCAATCGAACGCATTAAATCAGGCAGGTTTTCAACATCAAGCATTTTCTCGATGATAGCCTGAACATCATGTGTGTCTTTCATCCGATAAAAACGCGGATTATCCGGGTCAAAATCGAGTTTGGCAGTGGGGATCATCTGGACTTTTTGTTCGGCCATTGGTTTTTCCTTCGCATAATTTTTACAGCGTTGCGCACTGAATTAACATCATTTTAACCCAATCAATACCCCTGAAACAGAAAATCCAGCGCGCCGGTAATGGCCGTCTGCTGGCCTGCGAGGGACGCCACCGGATTTTTCAGCAAGCGCAGAGGGACGGCGGCGAGCTTGGGGGTTTCCATCAAACACGCGACGCCTTCAATCTCGAACACGGGCGTCAGCCGTTCGGGGAGGCGCTCGACGGGGAAGTGGTCGCGGCGGCGCAGGGGGACGACGACGCGGGTTTCCAAACCTTGCAGCAAATCGCTTTGCACATCCAGCAGGTAGGGTGTCGCCTCGGCATGGGGGCCAGTGTTGCGGTAGACCTCGAAACGCGCCATGCTTAAAAGCCCCGCCATTCATCCAGCGGCAGCCCTTCAGTTTCCAGCATGCGGTTGTAGGCCGCGATGAATTCGGCATTGTCCGCCTGCCAGCGGCGTTCCCGTTCCTGGCGCACCAGTTCACGCAAAAACTGGTCGCAGGCCTGCGACAGGTTGATGCCCAGCGCTTTGGCATCGCCCAGCACATCAGCGGACAGGGTGATGTTGGTGGCTTTCTTAGGGGGGGCGGCGGGGGGCATGGCGGGCTCCTTACGTTTGTGGCGAGTTGATACGCATCATAGGACAACATCAACCCCGTTGCCACAAGCCACACATTCCGACCCCGAAAATCGCTCAAGCTATGGCATTAAAAAAGGGCGACACCGCTTGCGGCGATGTCGCCCCCCGCCTCTGATCGATCAGGCTTTTCCCGTTATCCCTGCAACTTCCGATACTTGATCCGATGCGGCGTGTCCGCGTCCGTGCCCAGGCGGCGATGCCGGTCGGCCTCATAGTCGGCGTAGTTGCCTTCAAACCAGACCACTTTGCTGTCGCCCTCGAAGGCCAGCATGTGGGTGGCGATGCGGTCGAGGAACCAGCGGTCGTGCGAGATGACCACGGCGCAGCCGGGGAAGTCGAGCAGCGCTTCTTCCAGCGCGCGCAGGGTTTCCACGTCAAGGTCGTTGGTCGGCTCGTCGAGCAGCAGCACGTTGCCGCCGCTTTTCAGCAGCTTGGCCAGGTGGACGCGGTTGCGCTCGCCGCCGGACAAGTCGCCGATGCGCTTTTGCTGGTCGGAGCCTTTGAAGTTGAAGCGGCCGCAATAAGCCCGCGACGGCGTGGTGTAGCTGCCGACGGTGATGATGTCCAGGCCGTCGGAGATCTCCTCCCAGACCGTCTTTTTGTCGTCCAGCGAGTCGCGCGACTGGTCGACATGGGCGATTTGCACGGTCTCGCCAAGGCGGATCGTGCCGGCGTCGGGCTGTTCGACCCCGGCCATCATGCGGAACAATGTGGTCTTGCCCGCGCCGTTCGGGCCGATGATGCCGACGATGCCGCCGGGCGGCAGGCTGAACGTCAAATCGTCGATCAGCAAGCGGTCGCCGAAGCCTTTGCGGATGCCTTCGGCCTGCACCACCACATCGCCCAGCCTGGGGCCTGCGGGGATGTAGATTTCCTTGGTCTCGTTGCGCTTCTGGCTTTCCTGCGAGGCCAGCTCGTCGAAGCGGGCCAGGCGCGCCTTGGACTTGGCGTGGCGGCCTTTGGCGTTGGAGCGCACCCATTCCAACTCGGCTTTCATGGCTTTCTGGCGGGCGGACTCCTGCTTTTCTTCTATGCCTAAGCGGTTTTCCTTTTGCTCCAGCCACGACGAGTAATTGCCTTCCCACGGGATGCCGTGGCCGCGGTCGAGTTCCAAGATCCAACCGGCCACGTTGTCGAGGAAGTAGCGGTCGTGGGTCACGGCGATGACGGTGCCTTTGAAGTCGTGCAGGAAGCGCTCCAGCCAGGCCACCGACTCGGCGTCGAGGTGGTTGGTCGGCTCGTCCAGCAGCAGCATGTCGGGGTTGGACAACAACAGCCGGCACAGCGCGACGCGGCGGCGCTCGCCGCCGGACAGCTTGGTCACATCGGCATCCCAGTCCGGCAGGCGCAGCGCGTCGGCGGCGATTTCCAGCGTGCGGTCCAGCTCATGGCCGCCGGCCGCCTCGATGAAAGCCTCCAACTCCGCCTGCTTGGCGGCGAGGGCGTCGAAATCGGCGTCGGGCTCGGCGTAGGCGGCATAGACCGCGTCCAGCGCGGCGATTTTCTCTTTGACGCTGCCGACCGCCTCTTCGACGTTGCCGCGCACGGTTTTATTGGGGTCGAGCTGCGGCTCCTGCGGCAAATAGCCGATGTTGATGCCCGGCTGCGGCCTGGCTTCGCCGTTGATCTCGGTGTCGATCCCGGCCATGATGCGCAGCAGGGTGGATTTGCCGGAGCCATTCAGGCCCAGCACGCCGATTTTCGCGCCGGGGAAGAAGGACAGGGAGATGTCGCGCAGGATCTCGCGCTTGGGCGGGACGACTTTGCCCACCCGGTTCATGGTGTAGATGTATTGGGCCATTGTCTGCCTTGGGTTGGTGAACAGAAGGACGCCATTATTCCACAGGTTCGGCCTCGCCATCACAGTGGCTTGCCAAGCCCTGGCAAAGATCTGCGACAACTAGCCAAGCCGATTCCGCCGGTTTGTCCGCCTCGTAGACGACACCGGGAGCGCGGGCTCTGTCCACCTCGTAGCCGAGTTCGTCAGGGCTGGCAATGCCCGCTATGTTGCGGATCGAGCCGTCCACTGCCACGGGCCTGGACGGACGCGCCGAGGTTTTCAGCATGGCGGGACGGTGGGAGCATGAGGCCAACATCCATGCCACGTCCTGCTGTTCGTCAAATACGTCTCCGACAAGTACGCGGGCGACCCCGCCGCGCTGATCGACGTGCCCAGGGGCGGCGGCTTCGCCGACATGGTGGCGGTGAAAGGTGACAAGGAGATCGGCGACAAGCTCAACAAGATCATCGACCGGCTGGCCGACGCCAACGAAAGCCTGAAGGGCGCGATCAACGTCGCCGACTTCAACGACGAGGAGAAGCTCGGCAAGGCTAAGGAGATGGTGGATCGGCTCACCAAGCTGGTGGCGATCTTCGAGGGGCTGGACTTTGGCCGCAACCGCGCCGAGGGCGACGATCTTTTGGGCGACGCCTACGAATACCTGATGCGCCACTTCGCCACCGAGTCCGGCAAGAGCAAGGGCCAGTTCTACACCCCGGCGGAAGTCTCCCGCGTCATGGCGATGGTGATCGACCTTAACCTTGCCTTGAACGCCGGGCAGACGATCTAAGACATCATCGTGCTGGACAAGGAAGGCGCGGCGGGACGGCGCGGCATCTTCATGGTGGACGCCAGCAAGGGCTACATCAAGGACGGCAACAAGAACCGCCTGCGCGCCCAGGACATCCATCGTGTCGTGGACACCTTCACCAAGCAGGCGGAGCGGCCCAAATACTCGCGCCTGGTGCCTTTGGCCGAAATCGAAGCCAACGACTTCAACCTCAACCTGCCGCGCTATATCGACAGTACCGAGGCCGAGGACTTGCAGGACACGAAGCCCACCTCAAAGGCGGCATCCCCGTCCGCGACATCGACGGGCTGGACGCCTACTGGCAGGTGTTCCCCGCCGTGCGCCAAGCGCTTTTCTCCCCTCTCCCTGCGGGAGAGGGGTCGGGGGTGAGGGCCAACTACAGCCAACTCAAAGTCGAGGCCAGCCAGATCAAGACCGCCATCTTCGGCCATGCCGAGTTCACCGCCTTCAACCACGCATCACCGCGTTGTTCGACGCCTGGAAGGCAGCCAACACAGCAAAACCCACAGGCATCCAGACCGGCGACCGCCCCAAGGCGCTGGTCGAAACCCTGTCCGAAAGCCTGCTCGACAGCTTCCGCCCCACCCGGAACGCCAAGCCCCAGCTTGGCCCCGAGTCTCAGCCACTGATCGACCCCTACGATGTCTACCAACACCTGATGGACTACTGGGCCGGGACGATGCAAGACGACGTATGGATGATCGTGCTGGAAGGTTGGACAGCGGTGCTGGGTGGCAAGCCGAATTTCGATAGGAAGGCTCTGCCAGATCGCCCGAGCCACCTTGGCCAGGTATTTGCGCCAATACCAGGAAGGCGTGGTGGGCGAGTTGCGCAAACTCCGTTTCCACCAGCCCGAAAGCGCGATGATGGAATACCGCCACGAACTGGAGAAAAGCTTTTCGGAAAACCCGCCTTCTACGGTTAACGAGGCGCGGGAGCGGATCGAGCGCGAACACTGGACAGCAGGAGGCCTTTGTTGAACAAAGGCTTAATCCGCGCCTGGTCGAAATGGAAAGCGGCAAGAGGGAAATTTTTTTGTCGATGCCGCGCATTTCGTGT
>Ga0265316_10001936_pt1 | contig 21743 bp, 16 predicted proteins | sample 4522metaG_FD_202092 | JGI IMG/M metagenome (GOLD analysis project Ga0265316, IMG submission 202092) | Rhizosphere microbial communities from Carex aquatilis grown in University of Washington, Seatle, WA, United States - 4-5-22 metaG | ecosystem: Host-associated > Plants > Roots > Rhizosphere >... | reverse complement strand
GTGAACGACAGTTCCGGCGAGGCGGCGAGCATGGACATGATACCCAGCCGGCCTTTTTCGTGAATCACACGGTCGAGCTGTAAAAACGGTTCCGGGTTCACGCCGCATTCTTTCCTTTTTCGGTCAGATACAAATACGCGCCGTAAGCCAGATGCAGCACGCCGAAGAAAAAGCCCATGAGCCAGTGGGCATTCAGCTCGATCTCCGGCCGGGCAATGCCCAGAAATAGCAGACTGCCGCAGGCCAGTCCGATGTAAATCCACCCAAACCACTTCACGCCGCGCGGCATGAAAAATCCTGCCGCATGCAGGGCGCAACCGTAAAACAACAGCCAGATGAAAGTCAGGGCGACCGGGTTGGCCAGACCGGCAAATACGAATACGAAACCCAGGCACATTCCCGCCGTCAAAGGCGGCAGCAAGGCCTGGGTCACCCGCCGCGTCGGCGGCGACCAGAAAGGTTCGTGATCCTTGAGCGCCTGGCGCCGGGTGATAAGAAAAGCGCCAGCGACCGCCACCAAGGCGGTGCCCAACCAGAATCCGGCAAAGGTCTGGGGTGAATCCAGGTGGAAAAACCATCCAATCGCCGCTGCGAGCACGCCCGCAAAACCGACAAATAGCAGGATGGGTGCGAGCGCGTGCCGGTACACGGCAGAGCGTTCCATCAGGGTGCGAATGGTTTGAAGTTGTTCAGCGGCCCAGTTGGTTTCCATATCCTTTAACTTTGCACCACAGAGTCCGTGCTGGCAAGCGCAATTTTCGGAGCGCTAGCATTGCTCCGCCAGTTGCATAACGTAGGTTCGGGCGGAGCGATGCTCCGTGCTCCGGTAAAACTCTGCTGCACCCCGGAGCCTGCCTGCTTGCTTTCCTTGATTTTTCCACCGATGCTTTTCGGCGCTTGAAGCCGCCGTTCAAATACTCTCCACCACTGGGGTCGGGGAAAATGTCATCCCGCCGGCGCGTGCTGGCGCAGTGGCGCGGTGTGGACCTCGCGCCGCTGGAAAGCGCGCAGGCCGCGCGCGCCCGTGCCGTCGGTGACGTGTTGCCGCGCGTCCTGTCGGATTTACACATGGATCATCGCCGCGCCGAGGTGGAAATCGTCAAGGTCTGGAATTCGCTGCTCGACCCGGACATCGTCGCGCACGCGCAACCGGCCGGATTGCGCAAGGGCACCCTGTTCGTGAACGTGGACAGCAACGTGTGGCTTTCCGAGATCGTCCGCTATCGCCGCAAGGAAATTCTCACCCGCCTGCAGCACAGCTTTGGGCAAAATCTGATCCAGAAAATTTCGTTCCGCGTTGGGTGAAGTTTCCTCTTCGGAGGGGCGAGTTACACAAGCCCCTAACCCGATGGGGGTGAGAAAATTGGGGACTCGTGTAACTCGTCCCTCCGAAGTATTGCGAGGGTACCTGCCGTCACGCCATCCATTTCATCTGTTTGGGAGTGAGCAGCCACGTGAGCGTGGCGCACCGGCTAGCGCGCAATGAATCTGTTTCCAACCGGCACAACCCGCCTTTCTTTAAATCAATCGTTGTGGCTGGCTCGCCTGAAATCAGCAGCGCGATGAGCCGGCTCAAATAAGGTTCGTGGCCGACGAGCAAAACATTTTTCCGCGCGGGTTTCAATTCGTTCAATTGCCGGATTAACGCCTTCGGATCGCCCTCCGGCGTCAGTTCATCTGAAAAGGCGAGGCGCGTTTTCAACTTCAGCGTCCGGGCAACGATTTCGGCTGTTTGTCGGGCGCGCAGAAACGGGCTGGATAGAATCAGATTGAAACGCAAATCCAGTTTCTGCATGGCGGCGGCAATCTGCCGGAGTTGGCGTCGGCCCTTGGGTGTGAGCGGCCGGCCGGCGTCCGTTTTAAAACCTGGCGTGCCGTGTTCCACCGCAATTCCATGACGTAAAATATAAAGGTTCACGGGGGCAAAATACCCCTCAGCGTCTCGAGCGCAACCCTGCCAAATGTAACATTTTTTCACTTGGGTTGGGATGAGGTTGCTTCGTAGCTTGGCGTCTCATGGAAACTGTCCGGCGCGCGGTCATTGATGTGGGCACCAACTCGATCAAATTGTTGGTGGCCGACGTGTCGGGGCGCGAGGTGCGGCCGGTGCATGAAGAGAGCCGGCAAACGCGCCTCGGCCAGGGTTTTTACGAAACCCGGCGGTTGCAGCCCGAGGCCATCGCCCGCACCGCCGAGGCCGTCTGGGAGTTCGCCCAGACCGCGCGCGAAAAAAATGCCGACTCCATCCGCGTCATCGCCACCAGCGCCGCGCGCGACGCGGTGAATCCCGGCGACCTTACCCTGTCCATCCAGCGGGCAGCGGATCTCAAGGTCGAAATCATCTCCGGCGAACAGGAGGCCGAATGGGTGTTTCAAGGCGTGAACACCGACGCGGAACTGGCAAAGCAGCCGGTGTTGCTCCTCGATGTTGGCGGCGGGAGCACGGAATTCATTCTGGGCCAGGGCGCGCACAAACGTTTCGCCCAAAGTTTTCCGATGGGCACGGTGCGGTTGCTCGAAAAATTTCCGCACAGCGACCCGCCGACGCGTGGTGAATTTGCCGCCTGCCGGGATTGGGTTGAAAATTTTCTGCAAAATGAGGTCCGTTCCAGGCTTGAGCCGGCCCTGCGTCGCGAAATGAAACCCGGTTCCAAAACCGGTGAAATCCAGCTCGTGGGCACCGGCGGCACAACGAGCATTCTTGCGCGCATTGAGAAAAAGCTGGACCGCTTCGATCGCGAGCGCATCGAAAGCACGGTTTTAAGCCGGGAACAAGTCACGGCTCACCGGAAACGGCTTTGGAGTCTGCCGCTGGCCCGGCGCAAGGAGGTTGCCGGTCTGCCGAAGCTGCGCGCGGATGTGATTCTCACCGGCGTCGTGATTTACGAAGCGGTGATGGAGGAATTCGGTTTCAAACTGCTCCGCGTCAGCACCCGCGGCCTGCGCTTTGCCGCCGTGATGGATTGAGTTCCATTTTCGGAGGGGCGAGCTCTGCGAGTCCCATTTCTTCCGGAAAACATTGATTAAGCCAATGCCCAGCCGCATTTTTTCAATTGCCAGTGCATCCTGAATATCTGATATGACATGCACGCAGTTCCAATGAAAAAATGAAAAGCACAAGTCTCTTGGCGGGTTTTCTAACCGGCACGGTTATGACCTTGGTCGGCTGTGGCGAACAAGCTGCACAACTTGACCCAAAATGGACGCAACCTGTCGCCGTTTCCGGTAGTGCGTCCGGTCTCAGCGGCTGGGCGCGTCTTCATAGGTGCCAGGACTCAATAATAGGAGCGAGATCATCGGCTGCTTTTCTGTTGCTAAGTCGCGACCGCAAGACTTGGTCGCAGTTGCCTTCAATGGGTGATTCAAGGGCGTATGTTTGGGCTTACGCGACCGCAGACCCGCAAAGCATGAGAGTCCTGGTGGCAAAAGGATATGCAGAGAATGAGCAGCTTGTGATGAAGGTTCTCATGGGAACGGTCACAGAAAAAACGGGTTTGCGAGATATTACAGAGAAGGAGTGGATTACAGACAAAGTAACACTGCTTGGAGAAACCAGCCCGAATGTGAAGTTGAATCTCCCCGGCGTACGGCCACAAGACCAAGACGTGGGACTTGGTCCAAGCATTCTGAATGGCTCGGAGGCATGTATTCCTTTTTGTTTGGATGCGGCTGAAGTAACCCAGCGAGACAGTGCTCATTTTGTGATTGACGAAGGGAAAGGTCCCTTTGCCGACGGCGTTTTTCATTCGTCCGATTTCGGAAAGACATGGCAAATGGAAAAGATTGCCAACATATCTTTTAGTGCTCCAGACATGTGCAAGACAATGGGGTGTTTCTATTATTTTGCCAATCACACTCCATCTCATAGCTTATGGTTCAGTCGGAAGCCGGTCGGGAGCGGGAAATGGGAAGAGTCACAGACAATTACAAAGACACTCGCCTGGGTATATGGACGCTTTGCTGTTGCCGGAGAAGGCGACACCGCACATGTCTGCTGGATGGATCGGAGGCATAACAAATGGAGATTCAACATTGACGGGCCAAGCATTGAAAACAACGAAATATTCTATCGCCGGCGGAAGGATGCGGATCAAGACTGGAGCAAGGAGGTGTTGCTATCGAAAGGATTGCTCTATGCCTATGCCCCAACAATTACGGCTGAAGGAGATAAATTAGTTGTCACATGGGCTGGTATTCAAACCGCCGACAAACAGCATACTTACATGGGGCCAAATGATATTTACTACGTAACCAGCAAAGATGACGGAAAGACCTGGGCGGACCCGTCAAAAGTAACCGATGGCGCAAAGGACGGAATGACTGCTGGAATGCCCCAAGTTGCATTGCTGAACGGCACAATCCATTTGCTTTATACTCAGGGCAAAAGTGAAAAATCTCAGGAACTGTCACCCGGCTTAACCAAACTCGGAGGGGAGCCTTGGCCAATTTATTACACGCAACGCCCGTTTCCAGATTGAGTCGCGCGGCCTGCGCTTCGCGGTGGTGATGGATTGAAAAGATTTACGATTTATGATTTACGATTTGAACAACGCCCCGAGGCGCGAAGCAATCATAAATCATCAATCATAAATGAAATGCCTGATTGTCGGCTGCGGCTACGTCGGTTTGCCGCTTGGAGCGGAACTCGTCCGGCTGGGCCACGAGGCTTTTGGCCTGCGCCGGAATGCATCGGCAGAAAATGAATTGAAGGCCGCCGGCATCCAGCCGCTTTTCGGCGACGTGACTCAACCGGAAACACTGGCCAGACTGCCGCGCGAGTTCGATTGGATTGTCAATTGCGTCGCCGCCGGTGGCGGCGCGGACGATTACTGGCAGGTTTATCTCCAGGGCACGCGCAACCTGATTGAATGGCTCGCGCCGAATCCGCCGAAGAAATTTGTTTATACCAGCAGCACGAGTGTCTATGGCCAGACCGATGGTTCACAGGTCAAGGAATCCAGCCCCACCGAACCATTCGTGGAAACGGCGAAAATTCTGGTGGAAACCGAAAAACTGCTGCTGGCGGCAGTGCAGGAGAAAAAATTCCCGGCGGTGATTTTGCGTGTGGCCGGCATTTACGGGCCGGGACGCGGCCATTGGTTCAAGCAATTCCTGAAAAACGAGGCGCGGATGGAAGGCGACGGCTCGCGTTTCCTGAACATGATTCATCGCGATGATTTGATCGGCTGCATCATCGCCGCGTTGAAAAACGGACGCGCCGGTGAAATTTACAACGCGGTGGATGATGAACCGGTGAGCCAGATGGATTTTTTCCAATGGCTCGCGGAAGAGCTGGGCAAGCCTCCGCCACCGGCTGTGCCCGGGAATCCTGAAGAAAACCGCAAACGCGGCTTGACCAGCAAACGTGTCTCAAATCGGAAGCTGAAAATGGAGCTGGGCTGTCAGTTCAATTATCCGAACTTTCGCAAGGGTTATACTGCTGAAATCCTGCGGCTGGAACGGGAGGGTGGATTGGACGTCCTCCCGGATGGACGTTGAAAGCGCCCTTCAGGTTTTTCCAACGGATGAAAGGTTCCAGCGGATTTTTTTAGTTTCGCGCCACGGCTATACCGCGCTGTCGCCGCGTTCGTCGGTGCGGATGCGCCGGGCGTCGTCAATGGTGGATACGAACACCTTGCCATCGCCGATCTTTCCGGTCTTGGCGGCCTTGGTGATGGCATCAATCGCGGCTTCCACCTGTGCATCGGGCAGGACGGTTTCAATTTTGATTTTGGGCAGAAAATCCACCGTATATTCGCTGCCGCGATAAATTTCCGTGTGACCTTTCTGGCGGCCGAAGCCCTTGACCTCGGTCACGGTCATTCCCTGGATACCCAGTTCATTAAGCGCCTCCTTGACTTCGTTCAGCTTGAACGGTTTGATAATCGCTTCGATTTTTTTCATAAATCATCCCTTTATTCATTATAGGCGCGTTCGCCATGTTGCGAAAGGTCCAGACCCAGGCTTTCGTCCTCCTGATCCACGCGCAATCCGACGGTGGCGTTCACCAGCTTTAAAATGAGAAACGTGGCGATGGCCGCCAGCGCCACGGTGGCACCGACGCCGGTTAGTTGATTCCAGAACTGGTGCATGCCGCCCGCGAGCGAAACCGCCACGCCGTTTTTTTGGAACGTGGTGGCGATGAGCGGGTTCACCTCCGGATTCGCGAGAAAGCCGAGCATCAACATGCCCGTGATGCTGCCGACGCCGTGAACGCCGAACACATCCAGTGAATCGTCGTAGCCCAGGGCCATTTTGAGTTTGGTCACGGCCAGATAACAAACGACGCCCGCCGCCAGTCCGATGCCAAACGCCGCCGGAACGCTGACAAATCCCGACGCGGGCGTGATGGTGGCGAGTCCCGCGACCATGCCCGACGCCGCACCGAGCACGCTGGGTTTGCCTTTGAGGTACCATTCCGTGCCGGTCCAGCTCAAGGCCGCCGCCGCCGCCGAGAAATGGGTGGCGGCAAACGCGCTGGTGGCGAGCGCCCCCGCGTTCAGCGCGCTGCCCGCGTTGAAGCCGAACCAGCCCACCCACAACAGTCCGGCTCCAATCAACGAGAGCACGACATTGTGCGGCATCATCGGTTCGTGCGGAAAGCCGCCGCGTCTGCCCAGCACCAGGGCGCACACGAGCGCGGACACGCCGGAACTGATGTGCACCACCGTGCCGCCCGCGAAATCGAGCACGGGAATTTTCCCGCCGCCGGCCCAGTTTAACAACCCGCCTTTGCCCCACATCATATGGCAGAGCGGCAGGTAGACCACCATCGTCCACAGCACGATGAACAGGAGATACGCCTTGAATTTGATGCGCTCCGCGACTGCGCCGCTGATGAGCGCCGGCGTGATGATGGCGAACATCATTTGAAACAGCATGAAGGACTCAGCCGGGACCGTGGCCGCGTAATCGGGGTTGGGCGCGCCACCAACGCCCTTGAGAAAAAGATGGGTGAGAGGATTGCCAAAAAACGCATTGCCGCCGCCGAACGCAACGCTGTAGCCAAACACCATCCATAACGTGGAGATCACCGCCATGAGAATCAGACTGTGCATCATCGTGGAGAGGACATTTTTGGTGCGCACCAGACCGCCGTAAAAAAGAATCAACCCGGGCGCCGTCATCATCAAAACGAGCGCGGCGCTGGCCAGCAACCAGGCGTTGTCGCCGGAATTGATGACGGGGGTGCGGTTGGTCGGGGGAGCTTGTTCCAACTGCACGGCATTCGGCTCCAGACCGGTCGTCCCGCCCGGCGGAGTCGCCGCCAGCGCAGAATTCCCGAAACCAATCAGCAGAATGAACAACAAGCAGAATGAAGAGATTTTGCCGGCAAGGCGGATGAGCAGGGTCATGCCCGATTAGAGTGTCGTTCCATAAACATTTGTCAACCATTTGACAATTCCCGGAAGTGCTTTGCCAAAAGACGGTGACCCTATTTTAATTTCGACGCGTTTCCGCTTCCCGACTATCGTTTTGCCGATGGCCGCCGAAGCTCAACTCACACCCATGATGACGCAGTATCGCCGCATCAAGGGCGAACTGCCCAAGGACGCGTTGCTGCTCTTCCGGCTCGGCGATTTCTACGAGATGTTTTTCGAGGACGCGCAGACCGGCGCGCAAATTCTCAATCTTGCGCTTACCGCGCGCAACGGTGTGCCCATGTGCGGTCTGCCGCATCACGCGGCGAATGCCTACATCGGCCGTTTGCTCAAGGCCGGACGCAAGGTCGCCATTTGCGATCAGCTCGAAGACGCCCGGCCCGGCAAACTGGTCAAACGCGAAGTCACCCAAATCCTTTCGCCCGGCACGCATTTCGACGAACGGATGCTCGTGGCCGAGCGGAACAACTTCCTCGCCGCGGTTTATTCATCAGGAAAATTTTTCGGCCTGGCGCTCGTGGACTTGACGACCGGCGATTTCCTGACGACGGAGGTCGAAGGCAGTCCGGCGTTGCTGGCTGAACTCGAACGGTTGCGCCCGGCGGAAATCATTTACCCGGGCGAAGCGGCCGCCTTGCGGGATTTGCTTCGGGACACATTCAAAATTTTGAACGGCTACGATGACTGGACGTTTGCGCCGGAAACCGCGCTGTTCACCGTGCGTGACCATTTCAAGGTCGCGTCGCTCGACGGTTTTGGGTTGAAGGACCGCCTCGCCGCCGTCGGCGCGGCGGGCGCGGCATTGCATTATCTCACGCAGCATTTGCGCCGGGACGTGAAGCATCTTACCCGGCTGTCGTTCTATCGTCGCAACGATTATCTCACGCTGGATTACACAACACTCCGGCACCTGGAAATCCTCGAACCGTTGCATCACGATGCCCCGCGCAACGCCTCGCTGTATGGCGCGGTCAATCGCACCGTCACGCCCATGGGCGCGCGCCGGTTGCGCGACTGGCTCTCGCAACCGCTCGCCGCCGTCGAGCCCATCCGCCGCCGGCAGGAAACGGTGCAAACGTTCATCGAAAATTCCGCCGGGCTGGACCATTTCCGCGCGCAGCTTTCCCAGGTGCGCGATCTGGAACGCACCCTGGGCCGCCTGAGTTCCGGCAGCGGCAACGCACGCGACCTCATCGCCTTGCGCCTGGCGTTGGAGCAGATGCCGGCGCTGAAACAGATTTTGGACACGGTGGGGCGAGCGTCCCCGCGAGCCGAATCCCTGGTTGATGACGCTCCGACGGCTTGCGCGGACGCTCGCCCCACCAGTTTGATTTCGGAATTGGATTTGCAGCTCTCCGAATCGCCCGACCTGGTGGAATTGATTTCGCGCGCCGTCGTGGATGACCCGCCGCTGGCGTTGAAGGAAGGCGGCATGATCCGCGACGGTTTCGACGCCGCGCTCGACGAACTCCGCACCGCCATGCGCGGCGGCAAGGATTGGATCGCCAAATTGCAGGCGGATGAAATCACGCGCACCGGCATCCCGTCGCTCAAGGTTCGCTTCAATTCTGTTTTTGGCTATTACCTCGAGGTCACCCGGGCGAACCTCGACAAGGTCCCGCCGCATTACATCCGCAAGCAAACCATCGCCAACGGTGAACGGTACATCACGCCGGAGCTGAAGGAGATGGAAGGTAAAATCCTCGGCGCGGAGGAACGCGGCGTGAAGCTGGAATACGAGCTGTTTCAGCGCGTGCGCGAGGAAGTGCTGGGGCAGCTGCCGAAAATCCAGCAGACCGCCGCGGCGCTGGCGCAACTCGACGTACTCGCGTCCTTCGCGGAAACCGCGCGCCTGCACAACTATTGCCGCCCGCAGGTTGCGGATGAAGGCATGCTGCATATCCGCGATGGGCGACACCCGGTTTTGGAACAAAGCCTGCAGGACGAACGTTTCGTGCCGAATGACACAAACTTGGGGAGTGTGGCGAACTTTGCTTCTCCCTCTCCGCCGCGGAGCGGGGGAGAGGGCCGGGGCGAGGTGGCGCATTCTCAACCCCCTCGCCCTGACCCTCTCCCCGCTTTGGGCGGGGCGAGGGCAACCAATTTATGCTTTCCGCAGATCGCGCTCATCACCGGGCCGAACATGGCGGGCAAATCCACTTACATCCGGCAGGTGGCGCTGATCACCTTGCTCGCCCACACCGGTTCGTTTGTGCCGGCGGCGGAAGCGCGGATTGATCTCGTGGACCGCATTTTCACCCGCATCGGCGCCAGCGACGATCTGACGCGCGGGCAATCCACCTTCATGGTCGAAATGACGGAGACGGCAAACATCCTGAACAACGCTTCGCCGCGCAGTCTCGTGGTGCTGGACGAAATCGGCCGCGGCACGAGCACGTTCGACGGTCTGAGTCTGGCGTGGAGCATCGTCGAGCACCTGCACAACCAGGTCGGCGCGAAAACGCTCTTCGCCACGCATTATCATGAACTGACCGAACTGGCGGCGCGCCTGCCGCGATTGGGAAATTTCAACGTCGCCGTGCGTGAGTGGCATGACCAGATTGTTTTTCTTCGAAAAATCGTCGAAGGCGGCACGGACAAGAGCTACGGCATTCACGTCGCGCGCCTGGCCGGCGTGCCAAAGGAAGTCCTGGAGCGTGCCAAACAAATTCTTGGCAACCTCGAAGAATCCGAACTGACGCCCGAAGGCAATGTGCGCGCACCGCGCCGGCAGCAGGACCGCGACAAATTAAAAAATCTCACTCCGCCACCGCAGATGGATTTGTTTCATGGTTGATTTGTTGAAAATGACTTGCGTTTCTGTTTGGAACGCGGCGGCGTGAATATTGTGAACCGGATTGCTCCGGCGGGGACGTCATCCTCCAGGTCCGTGGCGGAGAAATAACCAGGCCGGCCGGCGAATGACCGGCCAAATCATCGGGCGCGTCCATGCAAAAGACGCGCCCGTTTAATTTTCACCCCGATCGACAGGCTGGTTAATGAGCAAACCCGTCAGTCAAGTCCGGTATTTTATGTCCGGGAATCGAGCAGGCGGGTGCATTGCTGACCGCGCCAATCGTGTAAGTGCCGCCCGCAGGACAGGCCGGGAAAGCGCCGTTTTTGAAAAACAGCTTGAGGTCCTCAGCCGTCGGGACGGCATCAGCTTTTTTACCGTTTTCCAGGGCCCATTGCTGTTTGGCGCCGTCAATCTGGCGAAGATTGTTGATGCAGGCATTCATCTGCGCCGTCTCTCGCGCTCTGACGAAATTGGGAATGGCAATGGCCATCATCATCGGCACCAAAAAAATGGCCATGCCGATGCTGACGTAACTGGTGATCAATCCTGCCAGTGCCATGCCTTCGCCGGCGAGCACGCCGCCGGCGCGTTTGATGCGTGAATAGGCCATGTGGCCGCAGATGACTCCCGGAATGGCAAACAACGGGCCAATGCAGACCAGTAAAAGCAACAGGCCAAGTATGCCCAGCACGAGGCTCCAAACGGCGAGCGCGGGAGTTTTGGGTTGTGGCGCGCTGCCGGTGATCGGAGGAGTGGTTTCGTTCATAGGATTGGGTTGTTTTGGTTTGAACGGCTGACCGGTTCAAAATGAGGCGGGATTTCCAGGAGTCAATTCTTAAAAATTACCGGATTTGTTTGGATGAAGTTTCGCGTCTTTGTAACTTCACGGTTAAACAGTGATTTCAGTCATCGAACATCAGCCGGCCGGTGCGGGCATTGATCTGGTAAAGCAGGTCGGGGAAATTTTTTCAGCGACGGGCATCTTGTCAAAGGCGAAGAATTTTGAATTCCGGCCGCAACAGCAGGAAATGGCCGTGGCCGTGGCCCGCGCGTTGCAGAACCGCGAACATCTCGCCGTCGAGGCCGGCACGGGCGTCGGCAAATCGCTGGCGTACCTGGTTCCCGCAATTTTGTTCGCGGTGGCGGAGAAGAAAAAGGCCGTTGTTTCCACCCACACGATCAATCTGCAGGAGCAGCTCACCGAGAAGGACTTGCCGATGCTCACCGGCGTGCTCGGGGCGTTGCCCGAGCCGGTGAAGTTCAGCTTCTCGATGCTCAAGGGCCGCGCGAATTATCTCTGCACGCGCCGGCTCCAAAAAGCCATGCAGCAATCGGGCAACCTGTTCACCTCGTCCGAGGCCGAGGAACTTCAGCGCATCTATGAGTGGTCGAAGGAAACGAAGGACGGCAGTTTGTCGGATTTTGACGTCGAGCCGGACCCGAAAGTCTGGGCGCAGGTCTGTTCCGAACGCGGGCTGTGCTCGCCCAAGGTTTGCGGTTTCCCGTCCGATTTTGCCAGGGACCACGGCGTCTGCTTTTTCCAGCGGGCGCGGAACAAGTTTCTTTCCTCGGACGTGCTGGTGCTGAATCACACGCTGTTTTTCACGCTGCTGGGCGGGGTGGACGAAGAAATGGAGGGCGGCATCCTGTTCAAGAACGATTTTGTGATTTTCGACGAGGCGCACCAGATGGAGCAGGTCGCGTCCAAGCACATCGGGCTTAGTGTGTCCAGCGGGCAGGTGCGTTACGCCTTGAACCGGCTGTGGAATCCGCGCACGGAAAAAGGGCTGCTCGCCACGTTACGCAAAGGCAACGCCGTGAAACTCGTGGCCGACATCCTGGCTGAGTCGGACAAGTTTTTTGAAAACGTCGAGGCCGCCTGCGAGGAAATCCAGAAATCCGCCGGCAAAAGCCGGTTCGGGGGCGGAGAAACCAGCGAACGCCGCCGCACCTGGACCGAACTGCGCATCCGCCGCGCCGAACTGGTCAGGGACAACGTCACGCTGCCCATCCAGCGCCTGCGCGAAGCCGTGAGCGAGCTGATCAAATTGAGCGAGGACAAGGACATTGGGCAGGAACTGGTCGAGTGCAACCGCCGGCTGGCCGAGTTGCGCGAGGAGGTGAAGGCATTTCTCGAACAAAGCGCGGCCGATCATGTTTACTGGGTGGAACGCGGCGGCAAGGCCCACAAGAATCTCGCATTGAACGCCGCGCCGGTGGACGTGGCGGAATTCCTGCGCCGCCGCCTGTTCGAGAGCGACACGAGCATCATCATGACCAGTGCCACCTTGGCGGTGAAGGCCAAGGTCGAGAGTCGAGAGTCGAAAGACGAGAGCCGGAAAAGACCCTCGACCCTCGACCCTCGACCCTCGATGTCGCCGCTGAACTACTTTTCAAAGCGCGTCGGAGCCGAAACGGCGACACTTTTGCAGGTCGGCACACCATTTGACTACGAGCGGCAGATGAAGATTTTTGTCGCCCAAAAAATGCCCGACCCGCGCGAAGCCGGTTACGCCGACGCGCTGGAACATTGGATCGGGCATTTCGTGAAACAGACCCACGGCAAGGCGTTCGTGCTGTTCACCAACTACAAACTGATGCAGGAACTCGCCGGCCGGATGGAACCGCTTTTCAACCAACTGGGCATTGCGCTGTTGGTACAGGGCACCGGCACGCCGCGCTCAACGATGCTGGAGAAGTTCAAGGACGACGTGGACTCGGTGTTGTTCGGCACGGACAGTTTCTGGCAGGGCGTGGACGTGCCGGGCGAGGCGTTGAGCAATGTCATCATCACACGGCTGCCGTTCGCCGTGCCGGACCATCCGCTTATCGAGGCGCGGCTCGAAGCGATTGAGGCGCGCGGCGGCAACGCCTTCGGCGAATTTTCCCTGCCCGAGGCGATCCTGAAATTCCGCCAGGGCGTCGGCCGGCTGATTCGCACCAAGACCGACACCGGCATCATTGTGGTGCTGGACAACCGGATTTTGACGAAGCAATACGGCCAGGCCTTTCTCGACGCGCTGCCAAAATGTACGGTGGAGATTGTTTGAAAAGAGAATTGCCGCGTGAAGAACGCGAAGGAATTTTTTAACTGCTCTGTGAAAATCGCCGTGATGGCAATCCCTTCCAAACAAACAACCCGATGCTCCAGATTCCTAATGCCGGACGATGCCGCCCCTACGGAGCTTGATTCGGTTTCCCTTTGGATTCTACAAAGATGCCGCGCCTACGGCGCTGGTCTCTCGGCATACCACCGAAATGCCCGGTGGAAGTCATTTGAATCGTCACGAATTTGAAACGAGAACGTCACTTGTAAAAGCGAGAAACGGGATTAGAGTGGCAATGTAGTTCAAGTTTAACCAGCGGGCGTTGGATACAAGTCGTAAGTCGCATTTGTATGTTTCTCAACGCCCGCTGTGCTTTTCTCCTCATCCTCGACACCCGCGGTTCCGGTCATTAAGCTGGCCATGCATGACGCGCACGGAAAAACTGCTGGCCGAACTCATCGCGCTGCCCAGCGTGAATCCCGCCTTCGTTCCGCAAGTAGCGCAGGCGTCCCGCCTGCAGCCCGCAACTGAAGGCGGCAGGCGGGACGCCCGCGCTACCGCCAAATTCGGCGAGAAGAATGTGGCGGATTTTCTCGCCACGTTCGCCAAACGCGCCGGACTCGAGGTCGAATTTCAAAAGGTTCTGCCCGGTCGCTCCAATCTCATCGCGCATTTGCGGCCGCATAACAAAGTCCGCCGGACCATCCTGCTTGCGCCGCACCTCGACACCGTCGGCGCCGATGATTCGCAATTTGTTCCCCGCCGGAAAAACGGGCGCCTTTACGGTCGTGGCGCTTGCGACACAAAAGGTTCCGTGGCCGCGATGCTCGCCGCGCTATGCGAACTGGCAAACTCGAAGCAGCGTCCGAGCGAAACGGAAATTGTCTTTGCCGGGTTGATTGACGAGGAAAATGCGCAAGCCGGTTCGCGTGCGCTCGTAGCGCAGGCGTCGCGCCTGCAACTTGCAAACGAACGCGGCAGCCGGGACGGCTGCGCTACCATCATGGCCATCGTCGGCGAGCCGACGCGGTTACAGGTCGTTACCGCGCACAAGGGCAGTTTGTGGCTGCAACTCGAAACCCGCGGCAAAGCGGCGCACGGCGCGGCGCCGCAGCTCGGCAAAAATGCCGTGCACGAAATGGCGCGCATTGTGGAGGTTTTGGAAACGGATTACGCGGCGTGGTTGCGCCAACGCCGGCATCCGCTGCTCGGCGCCGCAACGATTAACGTCGGGACGATCTGCGGCGGCGCGCAGCCAAACATTGTGCCCGACCGGTGCGCCATCACGATTGACCGGCGTACCTTGCCCGGCGAGACCGACGGCGGCGTTCGACAGGAAATAGCCGCGCGGTTGCGCTCGCACGGATTGCGCGCAAAAATTTCCAGCACCAAACTGGCGCCGGCCCGCCCATTGGAAACCAATCCAAGGCTGCCGCTGGTCCGGCAGTTCTTGCGAAGCACCGGCCAGACGCGGCCCGGGGGCGTTGATTTCTTCTGCGACGCGGCGGTGCTGTCCGCGGGCGGGATTCCCAGCATTGTTTTCGGTCCGGGCGACATTGCGCAGGCGCACACGACGGACGAGTGGATTTCGCTGGCGTCGCTGGAGCGCGGCAAGGACTTGCTGCTGCGTTTTCTGAATTCGCTTCCGTGATTCCTTTCGGGAGGGATGGCGTGTCGCCGTCCCACTTTTTGATTTAGCTTGGGACGCCGGCACGGCGTCCCTCCCCAATTTGAATTCGCTTTCCCGAACCGTTCCGGTTTCGTATTTTCCGGCACTCATGGCGGCAGAACAAATGGAAGCAGCTTCAGCGTCCGCGGCTTCGCCGCACGGACATTTTTTCCGCCAGAGCAGCTGGCTGATGATTGCGAACGTCGGCAGCGGCGCGATGATGTACGCCGTTCACCTGTTGAACAAAAAAATTCCGGCGGCGGAATATGGCATCTTCGGGGTGCTGCTGGCGGTGGCGATGTTCGTGCCGAGCATGCCGTTGCAAATGGTGATGGCGCAACAGACGGCGCAGGCGCTGGCGACGGACCGGAGGCGCGAACTGGCGGGCATGATCCGGCTGGCGTGGCTGGGGACGTTCGGCCTGTTTTTGCTGCTCGGGATCGGCACGTTCCTCTGGCAACAGGACATTCTGGCGGTCTGGCAGATCACCAATCCGGCTGATTTGTGGATCACGCTGTTCGTGGTGTTGTTTTCATTCTGGCTGCCGATGTTTTGGGGCGTGCTGCAGGGACAACAGAATTTTCTGTGGTTCGGCTGGTCGAACATTCTCAATGGCGCAGGGCGGCTGGGGGTGGCGGCGTTCCTCGTGCTGGCGCTCGGCGCCTATGCGGGAGGCATGATGTTGGGCGTTTGCCTGGGACTGGCTGTGGGTGTCGGCGTGGCCGTCTGGCAAACGCGGTCGCTCTGGCTGCTGCGCGCGCAGCCGTTCGACTGGCGCGGTTTGCTGAAACAAATCACCCCGTTGATGCTGGGGTTCGGCGCGGTCCAGTTTTTTTTCACGGCGGACATGATGTTCGTCAAGGCGTATTTTCCCGGCGATGACGCGGCGTTTTATCTGAGCGCGGGGACATTGTCGCGGGGCCTCATGTGGCTGGTGGTGCCGCTGGCCACGGTGATGTTTCCGAAAATCGTGCACAGCGTGGCGCGGTCGGAAAAAAGCAACCTGCTGGGCGTGGTGCTGCTCGGCACGGGGATTCTGGCGGCCGTCGGTGCGGTGGGCTTGACGATTTTGGGACCCTGGATCGTCAAACTGGCTTACTCGAAAGCATATGTTTCGGTCGCCGCGTCGGTGCTGCCGTGGTACGCGTGGGCGATGGTGCCGCTGTCGCTGGCCTATGCGCTGGTGAACAACCTGATGGCGCGGTCGCAATTCCGCATCGTGCCGGTGCTGTTATTGCTCGCCGCGGCTTACGGCATTGCGCTGACGCAATTTCACAGCAGCCTTATCATGGTGCTGAAGACGCTTGGTGTTTTCAATCTGCTGCTGCTGGGGGTATGCTCGTGGTTCACGCTCCAAAGTCCGAAGTCCAGGGTCTAAGGTTCCAATCCGGGCGGCTGGTTCACATCGGACTTCAGACTTTGCACTTGAGATTCCGACAGCGGCTGCGGCTGGCGGAGTTTTTTGTAAATCCAGCCTTCCAGCGGTCGCAACAGCCGGAGCCACTTGTAAAACGGGGAGTAAATCAATCGTATGCGCACCGTGGAGAGAAACATCGTCAGCGACGTGCGGCCCAGGACCACCTTTGACCCGATTTTGTCAGTCCACTCGGTCGGCACCTCAAGGATGCGGAAGCCCGCGCGTTTCAGGGCGACCAGCAGATTAATGTCGAACGCCATGTCGGCGATGCGAAGGTAAGGATAAATTTTTTCGACGGCCGCGCGTTTCATCACCTTCGCGCCGCATTGCGTGTCGCGGATGTTCAGCCAGAACAGCAGTTGCACAATCAGATGAAACATGCGGCTGGCCAGCTTCCGGTGTCCGGCCTGCGACTGGTGAATGACCGCGCCGCGCCGCCAGCGCGAACCGATGACGCAGTCCGCCACGCCGATGTGCTTGACCAGTTCGTGAAACGCGTGCGGCGGCGTGGCCCCGTCCGCGTCCGTATAACCAATCAAATCACCGAGGGGCGCGAGCTTGAGACCTTCAATGAGCGCGCCGCCCTTGCCGATGGGGCCTTTGAATTCCAACAAACTGACGGCGGAAAATTCCGACGCCACGCGCTGGACGACGGCCAGGGTGTTGTCCGTGCAGCCGTTGAGCACAACGACGAGTTGAAATTTGCCATGATAATGCTCCTGAAAAAAACGCGCGTAGTCGCGCAACACCGGTTCGATGCGGCGCTCCTCGTTGTAAGCGGGAATCAGGAGCAACAAGCTGGGATCAGGCACGCGCCATGAGTAGCAAAAAAGCGGCGAATTGCAATCGCGCTGATTCCCGCCGGTGGCGCCGGGCGCCTGATTTACCTGGATTCGAAGTTCAGCTTGAGCACGGAGGTGTTTTTCGCCTCGCTCTGCGCGCGCAACAGCAGACTGTGGGCGCCCTTGCTCAAGCCGGTCAGCTCAATGACGAACGTTTCATTGGTCGAATCAAAAACCAGGTCATCCGGGCGCAACGCAATCTCATCCTTGCCGTCGAGCGAATAGCCGGCGGAACTGATGACGCTGGCATGGTCCACGGCTTCCACAACGATGCGGGCGTGTTCTTTCCGGATTTCCTGTTTCTTGACCGTGAGCACCGGCGGGGTGTTGTCAATCAGGAACGCCTCGCTGGTTTCCTCCGCGGTCCGCGCGGTTTCCGGCGTGTTCGACGGTTCGTCCGAAGCGGTGACCTTGACATGATAAAGCCCCTCGCGAAATCCGGTGGTATCAAATGAAAGAAACGTGTCCTCGGTTTTGTCCACCAGGGCGGTCCATGATTCTTCCGATTCGGAACGGATGGCCACCGAATAAACCAGATGGTCCTGGTTGGGATCGGTGGCGGTCCAGACCACCGTGCACAGGCCGGGGCTTTTCGTCATTTTCAATGGCGGGTGCATGGCCATGGCCATTGGTGGATTGGCCCCGGGTGCGCCGGCGGCGGCACCGCTGCCCAAAAGTTGGTCCAGGTTGACGGGTGCGTCCATCTGCGGCGTCGGCATCTTGGAAACGCCAAAACCGTCGGTGAACACCTTGACCCGTGAAATGACCGGCGCGGCATTCTGGTTCTGGTAATAAAACTGCACGCGCCGCAACTGCGCGGTGGCGCTGGGGGACTTCGCGTCGCGTTTGAACGACACCCGGTATTGCAAATACCGGGCGGGCGGACTGGTGACGGTGATTTCAGGGGCGAGCGGCGCCGGTGCTGACCAGTCGCTCCAGGTCTTTTCCGGTTTGTCCGTGTTGCCCGAACGGCTGGAAAATTCGAGCGCGGTGTTGGCGGGAACCTCTCCGGCCGGATGCAATTTGCCCCACAGGCTTTTTTGTTTCGCGTCGAAAGCCCTGGATGTGTAGGTGCCGTTGGTCGCCAGCATAAAATCAAGCCGGTACAGTTTTCCGGGGTGACTGGTGAGGGCGTAATACGCCTTGGGATTTTCCGCGTCCGGCAGCAGGGCTGACACCTGGGCGCCATCGCTGGTCTTTTGCAAAAGCTGCCAGTGATTGGGGCCGGTCACGGAATAGACCCGGCCTTTATCACCCGTGCCAACGAGCAGATCTCCGTCTGGCAACAGGGCGATTGAGTAAATGGCCTCGCCGGGTGCGCTCCAATAACGCTCGTGAAAACCGTTGGTATCAATCAGGTAGATTCCGCCTTGCGCCGGGCCGCCGGCGCCCGGTGTTCCACCCTGGCCGGAACCGACGCCGGCCATCATCGCGGCGGGATTGCCGGGCGGTCCCTCATCCGCCGGTGTCGGTGAAGCCGGTGGAGTGCTGGTCGGCGGAGTGCTGGTCGGCGGGGTGTTGGCCGGCGAACCGGCCTTGGCGGTGTTGTCGCTGTTACCGCCGCCGCCCATGGCCGAAAAAACCATTCCGCCCGGACCGGGACCCGACGACGATTCCGGCCGGGCATTGCCGACAAAGGTGGAGGCATAGATCAAACCGTCAGGCGATACGGCGATCTGTTTGAGTTCGGTGTCGCCGGAGTTGAACAGCACGAAGCCGCGTTTGGCCTTGTCAATGCGGTAGAGGTAACCATGCGGACTGGTGCCGGCCAGCAGGTTGCCCTGCTTGTCCCAACCCAGCACATTGATGTGGGTTTCCTCGGTTTCAAAATAAGTCTCCGCCACGGCCGGCGTGGAATTGGTCGGGGCCACCCGCAGGATCCTGCCGTGATTGCCGGTGGCCAGATAAAGCGCGCCGTCCTCGTTGAAGGTCATGGCCCAGATGTAGGTCTCGCCGGGATTGCAATAAACCTCGGCGCGACCGTCGGAATCGAGGCGATAAACGCGTCCGTTGGGCGACGTCGCGGCGTAGAGCCGGCCTTTACCGTCGAGGGCCAGGGCATGGACCATCACTTCGTTGGGTGCAAAGAAGGTGGTCAGCTCGCCCTTGGGTGTGAGTTTGTAAACCTTGCCCTGGTTGCCGGTGCCAAAAAACAGGTTGCCGTGCGCATCCTGGACGGCGGACCAGATGATCGGGTCGGTGGCACTGGCCAGATTGGTGATGGCCGGCGCCAGGGCCAGATGCCCGTCACTGGTGAGCGAGACGTTGTCGAATTCACCCTGGTTGAACTCGGCAAACGTGTCGTGGTCCACCTTGTCCGTGACCACCGCGTTCGCGCCGGGCGCGAAACTCGACGCCAGCAGCGATGCGCCCAAAAGCCAATTCATGGAACTTTGTTTCATTTGATCCTCACAGGTAAGGTTATTTGTCCGCTGAACGTTCCCGCTGCCGGGAAGTTCGTTTCCCAAAGTGTGATGTGGTTGAGCGTTGCCTTCTCGGTGTTGGAATTAGGCGAGGCAAACTGCGCCGCAACCGATGGCGGCAGGTCGGGAAGATTTTTCCCTTCCACGGAAAGGCCGGGCGCGGTTTGCAACAGCTTGACGCAGATGTTCTGATGGGAACGGGTCAGGCGGAGGCGGTCCAGCACCTGGTCCAGCGTCTGCGGCGGCACGCGCGGCGGCTCGTCCATCCGTAACGCCGCATCGGCGTCACCCACGAACAATTGCACCTCCGACACCCGCAGCTCCGCGGGAATGGGAACCGGCACGGGGATGCTGGACGCCTGGCCGCGGTAATCGCGCAGGCCGATGACCGCATTCAGCGTGTCCCCCGGCTTGAGCTCGTGCCGGTCCATTTCGAGCGAATTCAGCCGGGACGATTTCCAGCCGTCCACCATGCGGACGCGGAACGTCAGCGACTTTACGTTTGGGAACTCACAGGGGTTGTTGAGCAGCAAGCCGTACATTTGCCACTCGCGGATGACCAGATCGAAGGCGGCTTCCTCGCCGCTGGCCGCGTCCGTGAGATTGACCGGCTCATGGCCGGGGATTTCCAGCGTCGTGTCCAGGTAAATGGTCTGCTCCTGCTCGGATTCCATTGAGAAGTAAAGCGATTCCAGCAGCGAAATCGCGGAGATAATGGGCGAGTACAACTGGTTCTGGAACAATTCACCCTGAAAAGTGCGCGTCCGGCCGCCGGGCGCGTCGAGCTGCACCTCGAAATGGGTCGTGTTCGGTTTGCGGCCGATTTCACCGGCAATGGCCGTCAGCCGGTCCTGATAAATCGTGCCGATGATCGGGCCGGTGTTCGACAACTTGAACGACCGCGCGACGGACTGGACCACCGTGAGGATCTCCGCCGAGGCCATCGGCATTTCCGTCGGCCCGCTTTCCAGGAACGGATGGCCGAAGGCGAGGATGCGATTGCCATGCCGCCACGTGACCGTGCCCGTGCCGGCAAAATCGAAATCACCGCTCATCAACACGCCGGCCACCGCCGACCCTGGTTCCAGGTCGTTGCCAATGTCGTGCGCAGCCCGGCCGGCCGGCGCCTGCATCACGTCGAGACCGAGCGCGGCCAGGCGCGAAGAGAATTTCTGCAGCGTGCGTTCGGAAATGCCGGAAACGAACAGCGGTGTCGGCAGGGGCTTCATGGCGGATTGCAGCGTGGCCGGTGTGGGCAGGTCCGGCACGTCGCCGGTCGGCGCCACCAGCCATTGCGGGTCCGTGCCGGCTTCCCGGCGGGCCGGATCATTCGCTCCCGCTCCTGCCCTGCGGGACGGCGCGGGGGGGTAATTCGTCTCCACTTCGAGCATGGATTCGATGGGCGTGACGCCGATGAGCGCCTGGTCTTTGGGCCAGATGAAACCGTAGGCGTAGGCGCCGATGAGTTTTCCATTGATAAACACCGGGCTGCCGCTCATGCCCGCCACCGGGCCGGTGAACTTGTTCGTCGCGTCGAGCGCCTTGCAAATGATGACGGGCCGCTGCGGGCCGATGAAGTTTTGCGCGATGCCCACCACTTCCATCGGGAAGCTGTCAATCCGGGTGCCGGAAACGACCGTGTGCCACTCGCCCTTCATGCCGGGCTGGATTTCTGACAGCGGCAGGATGGGGGTGCTGTCATCCGCGCGAACCGAAATCAGGGAAAGTGAACCGAGGAGAAATCCGGCGGCCCAGAAGTATGAGGTGAGGGGCTTGATTTTCACGCGCCGGATGATCGTTTTGGTCGAACCGGGTTATTGCGCATCAGCTGGAAGCTGTCAAGCGGGATTTGGCAGCCGGCTTTCCATCTCAATTCCCGGCTTGCGGTGATTATTCGCAACCATTATCCAAACCGCATGGACTCCCATGAAGCGCTAATTGTTCTCAATCTGATTGAACACGTCGGCCCGGTGCGCGCCCGGTTGCTGCTCGAACATTTCGGCGACGCGCCCAAAATTCTGTCCGCCGCAAAATCCGAACTGCTCCGCGTCCGCAACGTCGGTGACGAGACCGCCGGGGCGATTGCGAATTGGGAAAAATCCGTTGACCTGGCAGGCGAAATGAAACGCCTGTCGGAATCCGGCTGCCGCGTTTTGATTCAGAGCG
>Ga0265316_10001935_pt1 | contig 21747 bp, 15 predicted proteins | sample 4522metaG_FD_202092 | JGI IMG/M metagenome (GOLD analysis project Ga0265316, IMG submission 202092) | Rhizosphere microbial communities from Carex aquatilis grown in University of Washington, Seatle, WA, United States - 4-5-22 metaG | ecosystem: Host-associated > Plants > Roots > Rhizosphere >... | reverse complement strand
CTTCCTCCCGCCTGTCTGCGACGCCATTGGTGGTGCTCAGATTGTCTCAGCCGGGTCGATAGCTCCCCGCACGGCCGGGGTTTCGCGTGTCGCTAGAGACGCCCTGGCGAGCTTGCCTGGTCCCAGCCGCCAGGACCGCCGAAGCCGGCCTCGTCGGGCGTGGATGCGAAGCCGCCACGGCACGCCGACGGCGCAGGAGTGGCCTTGCGGGGCGCGAAGTAGAAGGCGGCGGGAGCACCGGGCGTGGGAGGCACCATCGTGAGGGAAGCGAGCGTTTGTGCCGACCGGAGCCGTGTCCCGCCGCCTGATCCGCGCTACTGCGTGAACTCCCCAGCGCCGAAGGCACGGCGAACCGCCCCTGAATCGAAGCGGGCCGGCCCGAAGGCCGACCCGCTGAACTGACGCGGAACGGAGTTACGGCTTTGCGCCGGCCAGGGCCTTGCGGCCGAGGTAGAGCGAGCCGGTGCCGAGCTCTTCCTCGATGCGGAGGAGCCGGTTGTACTTGGCGACCCGCTCGGAGCGCGACGGGGCGCCGGTCTTGATCTGGGCCGTTCCCATCGCGACCACGAAGTCGGCGATCGTCGTGTCCTCGGTCTCGCCGGAGCGGTGGCTGACCATCGCGGTCCAGCCGGCGCGTCGCGCCATCGCGATAGCGTCGATCGTCTCGGTGATCGTGCCGATCTGGTTGAGCTTGATCAGGACCGAGTTAGCGGAGTTCTCGCGGATGCCGCGCGCGATGAACTCGGGGTTGGTCACGAAGATGTCGTCGCCCACGAGCTGAACCTTGGAGCCGAGGCGCTTGGTCTGCTCGGCCCAGCCGGCCCAGTCGTCCTCGGCCAGGCCGTCTTCGAGGGAGATGATCGGATACTTGGCGATCCACTTCTCCCAGAGGTCGATCAGCTGGCCGGAGTCGAGGGTGCGGCCTTCGCGCTCGAGGCGATACTGGCCGACGACGTTGCCCGTGCCGGTGCCTTCCACCAGGATCGAGCTCGTGGCCGGGTCGAGAGCGATCGCGACCTCGTCGCCGGGCTTGTAGCCGGCCTTCTCGATGGCCCGCAGGATGACTTCGACCGCGGCCTCGTTCGACGGCAGAGACGGCGCGAAGCCGCCTTCGTCGCCCTGACCGACGGAGAAGCCCTCGGCGCTCAGGATCGACTTGAGGGCGTGGAATACCTCGGAGCCGGCCCGGAGCGCGTCCGCGAAGGTCTCGACGCCGACCGGCGCGACCATGAACTCCTGGAAGTCCGTGGAGTTCACGGCGTGCTTGCCGCCGTTGAGGATGTTGAAGAACGGGACCGGCACGATGCGCGCGCCCACGCCGCCGAGATAGCGGTAGAGCGGCATCTCGTAGCTGGCCGCGGTGGCATGCGCTGCCGCGAGCGAGACGCCCAGGATGGCGTTGGCGCCGAGTTTGCCCTTGTTCGGTGTTCCGTCGAGGGCGATGAGGGCGGCGTCCAGGCCGGCCTGATCGGAGGCGTCGAAGCCGAGGAGCTCAGGGGCGATGACGTCGCGGACGTTGGCGACGGCCTTGAGAACGCCCTTGCCGCCGAACTTGCTCTTGTCGCCGTCGCGCAGCTCGACCGCCTCGTTGGCGCCGGTGGAAGCGCCGGACGGCACGCCGGCGCGGCCGACCGCGCCATCGGCCAGGACGACGTCGACCTCGATAGTCGGATTGCCGCGCGAGTCGAGGATCTGGCGGGCTTCGATTAGATCGATGCTTGTCATTACTTGCTCCCAGCCGCAGGACGGTCGAGCAGCACGGCGACGCCGGGCAGCTCCTTGCCTTCGAGGAATTCGAGCGACGCGCCGCCGCCCGTTGAGATGTGGGTCATCTTGTCGGCCAGACCCTGCTGCTCGACGGCGGCAACTGAGTCGCCGCCTCCGACGACCACGGTCGCGCCGGCCTGGGCACGGCCGGCCAGGAAGCGGGCGATCTCCTTGGTGCCGACCGAGAAGGTCGGGATCTCGAAGACGCCCAGCGGCCCGTTCCAGAAGACCGTCTTGACCGGCTCGAGTGCCTTGCGCATCGCGTCCAGGCTGTTCTTGCCGATGTCGACGATGTTCCAGGACGCAGGGACCTTGTCCGCGGGAACGGTCTTGTATTCGCTTCCCCGGGTGACTTCCTTGGCCACCACGACGTCGCTCGGGAGGACGATCTTGGTCCCGTGAGCGGCCGCCGATTCCATGATGGCGCGGGCGTCTTCGACCCGATCGGGCTCGACCAGGCTCTTGCCGACCTGCTTGCCCTGGGCGAGCAGGAAGGTATTGGCCATGCCGCCGCCGATGACCAGGACGTCGACCTTGTCGACCAGATTCCGCAGGACCTTGATCTTGCCCGACACCTTGGCTCCGCCGATGATCGCGGCGAAGGGGCGCTCCGGGTTTTCCATGAGCTTGCCGAGGAACTCGATCTCCTTCTCCATGAGAAGGCCCGCGTAAGCCGGCAGGAAGTGAGTGATTCCCTCGGTGGAGGCGTGGGCGCGATGGGCGGTGCCGAAGGCGTCGTTGACGTAGACGTCGGCATAGCTGGCCAGCGCCTTGGCGAACGCCGGATCGTTCTTCTCTTCCTCGGCGTGGAAGCGCAGGTTCTCGAGCAGGATGCACTCGCCCGGCTTGAGGCGCTTGATCGCGTCTTCGGTGCCGACGCCGAGCGCATCCCCCGTCACCGGGACGGGCATCTTGAGCAGCTGCGAGAGACGCTCGGCGACCGGGCGCAATCGCATGCTGTCCTGGACCTTGCCGTCGGGCCGGCCGAGGTGGCTGGCGAGAATGACGATCGCGCCCTGGGCCAGCAACGCCTTGATCGTCGGCAATGCGGCCACGATCCGGCTGTCGTCGGTGATCTTGCCGTCCTCGAGCGGAACGTTGAAATCCACGCGGACGAAGACGCGCTTGCCTGCCGCGTCCAGGTCCCGGATCGTGAGTTTGTTCATCTTGACCTCGGGCTTGGCTGGGCCGGACATCGGGGCGAACGACGTTCGCCCGCCCCGATCCGGTGAGTCGCGCTGGTTAGAGGCGCTCGGCGATGAACTTGGTCAGGTCGGCAACGCGGCAGCTGTAGCCCCACTCGTTGTCGTACCACGACAGAACCTTGGCGAAGCGGCCGGTTCCGCCGATGACCATGGTCAGTGCGGAGTCGATGATCGAAGAGCGCGAATCGCCCTTGAAGTCCATCGAGACGAGCGGGTCCTCGGAGACGCCGAGGATGCCCTTGAGCGAGCCGGCAGCGGCCTTGCGGAAGGCGTCGTTGATCGCCTGAGCCGTGGTCTCGTCACGGAGGTTGACGGCGAAGTCGACGATGCTGACGGTGGGCGTCGGGACGCGCAGGCTGAAGCCGTCGACCTTGCCCTTGAGCTCGGGGATGACGAGCGCGAGCGCCTTGGCGGCGCCGGTCGTCGTCGGGATCATGTTCAGGCCGGCCGAGCGGGCGCGGCGAGGATCCTTGTGGGCCACGTCCAGGATCTTCTGGTCGTTGGTGTAGCTGTGGATCGTGTTCATGACGCCCTGCTCGATACCGAACGTATCGTTCAGGACCTTCGCGAACGGCGCCAGGCAGTTGGTCGTGCAGCTGGCGTTGCTGATGATCGTGTGCTTGGCGGAGTCGTACAGGCCTTCGTTGACGCCGAGGACGATGGTGATGTCCTCGCCCTTGGCCGGGGCGCTGATCAGGACCTTCCTCGCGCCGGCCGTGATGTGGGCGCGGGCCTTGTCGGCCTCGGTGAAGCGGCCCGTGGACTCGATGACGATGTCGACGCCGAGATCCTTCCAGGGCAGCTGGGCGGGGTCGCTGACCTGCAGGACCTTGACGGCCTTGCCGTTGATGACGATCGAATCGTCGGTGTGAGTGACCGTGCCGTGGAAGTTCCCATACGTGGAGTCGTGGGCGAAGAGGAGGGCGTTGGTCGGAACGTCCACGATGTCGTTTACGGCCACGACTTCGAGCTCGGGAGCGCGCTCGATGATCGCCTTCAGCGACTGCCGGCCGATCCGACCGAAACCGTTGATGCCGACGCGAACTGCCATGTCTGATCCTCCAGGAGATGTTGCCGCGCCCGGCTCAACCGTTCTGCGCGGAAATGGACGTTGGCCGACCGCCGCGCCAGGACGGATCTCCCAGGCGCGCGATCACGAGCGGGTGACAACCGGCCAGGCCCACGTCCGCGCCGAGCTCGGCCTGGACGATCTGGACCCGACTTCCGGGCGTCTTGAAAGCGGTGGCGGCGACCTCTGCCCGAGCCGGGTAGAGAAGCCGCGCACCCTGGGCGTCGGAGATCGAGCCTCCGACCACGATCCGCGTTGGATTGAGCGCGTCGACGAAGCCGACGCACGCTACGGCGAAGGCGCGGCGACCGCGCTCGAGGATGGAGTGGCACGTCTCGTCGCCGGAGTCTTCGCCTTCGGCGATGTCTCGCGCGTCGATGGCCTCCACGCCCTTGTCATCGGCCATGGCCATCAGGTACGGGCTGCGACCCTCCAGGGCCGCCTGACGGGCCGTCCTGGCCATGGCCGCGCCGCCGAGGAAGGCCTCAAGGTGGCCTACCGCGCCGCACCCGCACAGGCCGCTCATCGACACGGGCGTGTGGCCCAGCTCCCCCGCCGTGCCGTCCGGACCGTGGAAGATCCGACCTTCCGTCACGATGGAGCCGCCCACGCCCGTGGAAACGGTCAGGTAGATGAAGTCCGCGCAGCCGCGGGCGGCCCCGAAGGCCATCTCGCCGAGAGCCGCCACGTTTGCGTCACGATCCAGGAAGGCGGGCAGGCCCATGGCGGCTCCGAGCTCCGCCGCGATTGGGATGTCATGGAACCCTGCGCCCATGTTGGGGGTCTGCAGGACCATTCCGCGCCACGGGTCCACCGGGCCTGGGCTGGAGACCCCGACGCCGACGATCGCATCGCGAAGATCTCTCGGGCAGCCGTCCCGCGCCGCTGCCAACGCCGCGATGCAAGCGCGCAGAACGGCCTCGGGGCCGTCCGCCACGGGCGTCGGGCCTTGAGCGCGGGCAATTCGCGTTCCGTCGTCGACCACGATGGCCGCACGTATCTGCGTGCCGCCTACGTCGAGCGCGAGGACAGGCTGTTCTGACAGGGGAGAACCTCGCAGGGCTGGGATTCGGTGGGGTGCATGCCAATTCTAGCAAAGGGAATTCGGGGCCCGGGAGGCCGGTCGGCCCTTTTGGGGACGGCTGCCCCGACCGCGGCGCCTGTGACGCCGGTTGCCGACATGCGGACCGGGTGTGCCGTTCGGCCCGATCCTGCCCCGGACAGGGAGCGACCCCCGGCAATGCGGGGGTCGCCGTTGAGCCGAGAGAAGGAGCGGCTAGGCTCCGATGCGGGTTACCTTCCCGCCGCAGACAGGGCAGGTGCCCTGGGTTGCAGGCTTGCCGTTCTTCATCGTGATCTTGTGCGGGTCCTTGATCTCGACCATCTTCTTGTCTTTGACGCAGTAGCCCTCTGCCATTTCGCTGAGCCTCCCGGTGTACATGCCAAAGGGGGCGTCGGCGCCCCTGATTCTGCCCTGGCGCCTCAGGCGGACGGCCTGAGGACGGCGATTCGAGAACGTCGAGCGCGACCGGCGGCGGTCCCTCTGAACCGCTCTCGGCTGAACTCGCAAACCCTGAGAACTCCGCAACGATGCGGTGGTGAGGAGAACCCCGACCGATTCGCCGGGGCCGAGTTTGCTCTGGTGCTGCCGGGCTCCATTGTGGGGCACGCGTCCGACCGCGTTCGGCAATACCTCTTCCACCGTTCCTGGTGCGCAACCCTTGGGCACCTCGACGGAGCATAGACGGCTCGAAACTTGAGCGTCAAGCACGCCCTTTCATGCGGCACGGAGCGATACCCCGCGTCGGAGCCGAACTCGGGCCGCGAATCTGGTCAATCGGAGGCTACACGGCCGTCCTGCGGGGTGCCGCGCCGGGGAAGCCGGCGCCGCAGCGGGCGAGGCCGGACGCGGCCCGCTCGCACGGCCAGGGCTGCGCCACCGACGAAGACGAGGAGCGCTGCGGCCCCGGCGAGGGCGATCAGCTCGACAGGGCTCGGCTGGGCAACTCCGGACGCGGCCAGCGCAAGACCCCGAATCGGGCTGCGGCCTGGCGGTGTCGTCAGAGCGGCTGCGTCCGCGGCGCCGTTTGAGGAAGGAGAGGCGCCTGCGGCCGATGCGCCGGGAGCCGCCGGCGCATCCGATGCCGTGCCGGCCAGGGTCACTATCAGGTCCGGGTCGACCGCTATCAGCCACTCCCCGGCTTCGTTCGACACCACTCCCGTAACTTCGACGGCGTCGCCGGGCTCGAGCAGCGACAGCGCATCCGAAGCGCCCGCGCCGCCCAGACGAACTCGCCCGGTGCCATCGTCGAGGATCGCGGTTCCGCCGCCCGTCTCGACGATCAGGCCGGCGACGGTCACCGTCTGGCCCGAGCGGCTCGGAACGTCGGACACGGGAATGGGCGCGTCCGTGTCTGCGGTGGCGCCGGCGGTGCCGTCCGGGGATCCTTGCCCGACGACCGCCGGGGCGCCCTGGCCGGACGAGGCTGGCGCCGGCCCGAGGACCAGGTCCGCGGTCGACCGCGGCAGCAACTGGAAGACGCGCGGATCGGAGGTCGAACGCCGGACGATGCCCGTGGCCAGCGCCAGACGTCCGGCCACGAGGCCCGCCGGCGAGATGCCGGCGCCGGGCTCGCCCAGGACGGCGACCGTGAGGCCGTCCACGTTCAGATCGGCGCGCCAGCGCGATCCCGCCTTCGTCAGGCGCACCACGCTGCCGCAGACCGAGATGAGCCGCCACTCGAGCGACGGACCGAGCGCCGTCGCGACCTGGCGAGGCGTCACGGCGACCGCGTCGCCGCGCCCCTCGACGAGCGATGCAACGACCCTCATGCCGCTGTGCAGACTGCCCGTCTTGCCGACGATGTGGACGCTCGTGCCGACCTTCAAGCCGGCTGCTCCGGTCGGAAGGACGACCGCCGCCGCCGCGGTGCCGTCGTCGACGACGATCGTCGGGCCGCCCCAATCGATGACGCCGGTAGCGGCGGTGACCGTGGCCACGACGTCCACGGCGCGGCCCCGGGCGGCGAGTCCGCTCGCCAGGTCGTGGTAGACGGCCGGGGCCGTCGGGGTCGCGGACGGGCGGGATGTCGCGCCGGTCGGCGCGCCGGTAGGACCGGGCGACGTGACGGCTATGGCCTGGATGTCGGCCGGGGCTCGGAGCCATAGCCGGTAGCCGTCCAGGCGACCCAGTGCGGTGGCGCGCTGACCCACGACGCCGGTGAGGCCGACCTGCTCGCCCCGGGTCACGTCCGTCTTCACGATGCCGGACGGCGGATCGGCGAAAACGCGCAGTTCGGCCGCCTGGCCGGCGACGGTCAAGACGAGACGCCCGCCGTCGGTCGTGACCGAGTCGATCGTGCCCTGGACGCTGACCAGCGAGCCCTCCAGCCCCTCCCCGACCTCCGGCACGGTGGCGGCGATCGGCTTTGGGGCCGAGCCCGAAGCCCCGACGGCGAGCCACTCCAGGTCGCGCACCTCGAGCTGCCCGTACGGCGCCGAGAGCGCCCCGACGACCTCGAGCGACCGGCCCGGCTCGACGCCGTCCACGGGCGCAGCCAGGCGGACGAAGATCCCCCCGGACGAATCCGCGATCGCGAACAGGTTGTCGGCGCCGACGAGACCGGGCGCCACCGTGACGACGCCGGCCAGGTGGACCAGCGAGCCCACGGCCTGCGCTCGCGCCGCCGCTATCGACTCAAGAGCGATCGCGGGATCGGTCGGCACGGGTGTCGTGACCGTTGGCGTGGCTGTGGGTTCGGCCGTCGGTACGGGCGTGGGTTCGCCAGTCGGTTCGGCCGTGGGTTCGGCCGTGGGTTCGCCCGTGGGTTCGCCAGTCGGCTCGAGCGTGGGTTCGCCAGTCGGCTCGGCGGTGGGCCCGCCCGTCGGTTCGAGCGTGGGAGTGGCGGATGGGTCGCCGGAAGGCGCCGGCGAAGTGTCGCCCGGGGTCGGAATTGCGGGCGGGGGCGTCGGCGAAGGCGCGGGCACCGGCGTCGAGGCCAGCGACTGCGGGCTCGGGTTTGGCTGAACGAACCAGTCCGAGGCGTTGTCGTTGGTGTCGAGCCAGTTGCCGGACGCTCCGCCCGGCCGCCGCTCCAGGCTGGATCTGGCGGGTGGAGCCGGCGCGACGCCTCCCTCGGCGTATGAGTTGCTCGCCGTCCCCCAGCTCAGCGCGTCGATCACCGCGCCGCCGGGGTGGCGGAGGACGAGCGACCCCCCGTCGGCGGCCAGGCCGCCGGTATATGTAGCGTCCGCGAGCGGCCCATACACCCCGGCCGAGTTGGCAACAAGCAGATGCGCTCCCGGCACGAGCGAACGCGGCGAGGTGAAAGTGGCCTTGATCGTTGTCGTCGCGCCCGAAGCGCTGGCATAGACGAGGTCGCACCCACCCAGATCGACCGCGACGACCCCGGCGTTGTAGACCTCCACGTATTCGTCCGATGCGGATGCGCCGCCGGTCATCGCCTCGGCCAGCACGAGGCCGGCGGAAGGCGGCCAGGCCGCGGATCCGGCTGCGTAACCGGGCGGCACGGCAGCCGAAAGGGCGGCCAGCGGGACGACGAGCGAGACGAGCAGGACGGCAACCCCGCGCGGAGCGGACATCGAGGCACCTCAGTGCGGCTTGCCGGCGGGGCAGGTGCGCAAGTTGTACGCGCCGCGGCTCACGTGCGGCTAAACCGCGGCTTATCGGCCGGTCATCTGCGGCTGCATCGCAGGTATTCCGCCGTTGAGCGAGCGCGGCTCACGAACCGGCGGCCGCGCGGGTGGCGGGCCGGCTGGAGGCGGCCCGACGTGTGGCGGCCCGGCGTGTGGCGGCCCCGCCGTCGCCGGGTTCGATCGTGGCTGGTGCCGCCTTTGGCCGACGCAGCGGTTCCTTTCTTCCGGGCGGCCTGTGGCCGGCGGCGCCATGGACTACCATTCCGACCGCGCCGTTGTCGTCACGACAGACGCCCGACTTGCCCATCAGTTTCGACCCGAGGAGAGATCGTGGCTCGCGCCAAGAGCACTGAACGAGCGGAGAGGCGCCGCCTCTATCGCGCCTATCTTCAGCAGCAGGCCGAAGCCGAGGGCGTTCAGGAAGAAGAGGACACCGCGTCCGTTCGGCCGGTGGCTGCGAAGGCAGCTCGAACCGCGCCGGCGCCCGCCGTCAAGCCGGGCCAGAGAGTCGGGATGTTCACCGCGTTCAAGGCGGCCGGCCGCCCGGTCCACTACGTCGACGACCTGCGCTACGCGCCGACGCTGGTGTTCAGGACCAACGCCGTCTGGCCGGCGGCGGTCATCAGCATCGCCGCCCTCGCGTTTGGGTTCACTCGCACCGACTACAACGACAGCTCGATCGGCTTCCTGCTCCAGTTCGCCCTGCCCATGATTCCTCTGGTTCAACCGATGCTGGCAGGGTTCTTCGCGCCGCGGGCGACATGGCTGGCAGGCATGATCTCCGGGGCGATCTCCGGGGTCTGCTTCGAGATCCTTTACGTGTGGTACTTCGTCGGCAACCACCTGACGCACGTGCCGGCCGGTTCGGACCTCAATTCCAGCCAGTACGTGCCCTTCACCGTCCAGGTTCTGGTCATCGGCATGTCGTTCGGCGCGCTACTCGGGGCCGCATCCGGCTGGTACAAGCGTTTCCTGTCCATGTCGTGGGGCGCCGGCGGCAAGCCTCAGCGACCGGCACCCAAGAAGCCGGCTCCGAAGCGTTCGACCGCCCGCCGCTAGCTGGCGCCCGGCCGACCCTCACGACGAATCGGCCTGGCCCGATTCAACCGCGCCGCATGCCGCTGTATCCGAGCGCCCGCACGCCCTCGGGCCTGGCTGGTCCGCCGGCGCTCTCCGCCTCCGCGGGGAGTGGCCTGACCTCGCGCGCCACCACGTTCACGACGTTTGCCTCGCGCTGGAGCATGCCTTCCACGTAGAGCAGGGCGTGGCGCCTGACCACTCCCCGAAGTCGCGCCCACGCGTCCGGCCAGAGAGTGACGTTGACCATGCCCGTCTCGTCCTCCAGGGCCAGGAACACCGTACCGCGCGCCGTCATCGGGTGCTGGCGAGTGACCACCAGGCCGCCCAGCTTCACCGGGCCGGGGCCCCGATCCGCGAGCGAGGCGTTGGTCACGGCACCGAGCCGCTCCAGCGCCGGGCGAAAGAGCGAGACCACCTGGCGGCGGGCGTCGAGCGATAGCACCGCGTACGAATCGCCGAGGCGTTCGCGCTCCGTCAACGCGGGCAGCTCCGGCGCCGGCGTCGGCGGCAGGCGCAGGTCCATCGGCCGCCCCGCGACTCGGCCCGCAGTCCGGGCCGTGGCTCGGCCCGCAGTCCGGTATCCGGCGGCGCGGCCTGCCGCCAGCCCCACGGCGGCCCGCGGCCCGGCTCGACCGTCGACCCGACCCCGCGTCGCGCCCATGACCTCACGCAACTGCCACAGCAGCTCGCGCCGCGGCCGGTCCAGCGAGTCGAGCGCGCCGGCCCTGATGAGCCGCTCGATCACCTCCTCGGGCAGCTCCGTCCGGGCCACGACGTCCGCCAGAGAGAGGTAGGGGCCGCGGGCCAGCTCGGCGTCCAGGCGCTCGGCGTGCTCGTCGCCGATCCCCTTGACCAGCGCCAGGCCTAGACGTACGCCGTATCCGCTCGCCAGTTCCGGCGCCCAGCGCTCACGCGACGCCGCCGCGGGGACCACGCAACCGGACGAGCGGATCGTGGCCGGCCGCCGCGCGATGCCCGATCCCTCGGGGAGCGGCTCGCCCGCCCGGCCGACCCACTCCGTCGCGGTCTTGTAGCTCGAGGCATTGACGTCCACCGGCAGGACCGCGACGCCGTGGCGCTTGGCGTCGTTGATCAGCACCTCGACCGGGTAGAAGCCCATCGGCTGGGCGTTGATCAAGCCGGCGGTGAACTGGGCTGGATAGAAGAGCTTTAGGAAGGCCGACTCGTAGGCGGTTCGGGCGAAGGCCGCGGCATGGCTCTTGGCGAAGCCGAAGCTCGCGAAAGCCGCGACCCGGCGGAACAGCTCCTCGGCCTGCTCGCCGGTCAGCCCGTTGGTGGTTCGGCAGCCGTCGACGAAGCGCCGATGGAGCTTCTCCATCTCGCTGGTGGAGCGCCACGTGCCCATCGCCCGCCGGAACCCGTCCGACTCGCCCGCGCTGAAACCCGCGACCGTGATCGCGATCTGCATGACCTGCTCCTGGTACAGGATCACGCCGAGGGTCTCTCGCAGGACGGGTTCCATGCTGGGGTGCAGGTACTCGACGGGCTCGAGGCCCTGGCGACGGCGCAGGTACGGGTGGACGGCGTTGCCCTGGATCGGACCCGGCCTGATGATCGCCACCTCCACGACCAGGTCGTCCAGGTTGGCCGGCCTCGACTTCGGCAGCGTCTGCATCTGGGCTCGACTCTCGATCTGGAAGACGCCCACCGTGTCGGCCGCCTGGATCATCTCGAAGACTTCGGGCACGTCCTCCGGCAACCGATCGAGATCGACGCAGGTGGCGCAATCGGCCTCGATCAGCTGGAGCGTCTCGTCGATCGCGGCCAGCATGCCCAGGCCGAGCAGGTCGAGCTTGATCAGCTTGAGCGTCTCCACGTCGCGCTTGTCGAACTGGACGACGACCCGATCCGCCATCGTGGCCCGTTCCAGCGGGGCGATGTCGATCAGCGGCGCCGCGGTCACGAGCATCCCGCCGGAATGGATCGAGAGGTGGCGCGGGAAGCCGTCGATGCGGGCGCAGAACGCCAGCCAGCGCTCCCAGTCCGGCATGCCTGCGGTGGAGCCGCGACGGACGTCGGGCGGCATCTGGGATTGGGGCGAAACCCGCGCCACGCTCGAATGCGGCTCCACCCCGCGGCCGCCGGCCTCCGCCGATCGCGGCCCCCGTTCCGCCATTCGATCGGCCGATGCCTCGAGCGTCCGCGCCGGTCTCTTCGCCACACTCTCCGCCGCCAGCCGGGCGACGCTCGCCGGCGAATCGCCGGGTCCGCCTTCATCGTCCGACCCGACCGCCCGCCACCGCGCCAGCCTTCTCTGCTGCTCCGTGGCCGAGCCGCCGCCGAGATCGACCGTGTCGGCTGGAAGCGGGCTCGAGCGGCGCACGGTTGCCCCGGAAACGCTCGAGTCGAAGGCCATGGCGCCGATCCTGCCGCCGCGAGGGTGGTTGAGCTGACCCATTCGATCGACCAGGCCTCGCTCACCGGCAATGTCGGTCGCCATCGGGGCCGACGTGGCTCGAGCGGCCGCGCCGCTCCCGGCGGCCGCGCCGCTCCCGGCGGCCGCGCCGCTCCCCACGGCCGCGCCGCTCCCCGCGTCGCGCTCGACGGCCTGGGCGAAGAACTGGCCGAAGCCGCCCTCCGCCTCCAGGTCGCGCCGGACCATCACCGAGTCGTAGGTTTCGAGCGCCTTCGAGACCCGATCGACGAGCGGCCTCGGGAACCCCAGCGCATACCCGACCTCGCGCACCGCGGACCGGGCCCGATACGTGACCAGGTTGCAGACCATGCCGGTGTGCTCCGGGCCGTAGCGCCTGTAGACGTACTGGATCACTTCCTCCCGCCGCTCGGAGGAGAAGTCGATGTCGACGTCGGGATAGCTCGTTCGACCTTCGTTGATGAACCGCTCGAACAACAGGTTGTGGCGGATGGGATCGACGCGGGTGATGCCGAGCACGTAAGCCACGATCGAATCGGCAGCGCTGCCCCGGCCCTGCGCCGGAATTCCCCGGGAGCGGGCGAATCGCATCAGGTCCCAGCAGATCAGGAAGAATTCGGCCAGCCCGGTCCGTTCGACCACGTCCAGCTCGTGAGCCAGCTGCCGGACCACCGGCGAGGAGATGGGGTGGTAGCGGCGGCGAGCGCCCTCGTGGCACAGCTCTTCGAGGTACGAAAACGGCGTCTGGCCCTTCGGAACGGGGAAGCCCGGGAAACGGTAGCGTTCGAAGCCAAGGTCAACTGAACAGCCGGCGGCCAGCTCACCGGCGTTGCCGATGCCCTCAACCCAGGCGGCCGCGGTCCGGGCGTCGGCATCCGAATTCCCCGCAGTCGCGCCGCCGGCCGGCGGCAGAGCCATCAGCTCGTCCGCTCCCTTGAGGAACGATTCGCCGTCCGGGCGGCGGAGGTCGCGCAACTCGTCGAGCGTCCGGCCGTGGTGGATGGCGGTCAGGACGTCGTGGAGTTCCCGGCCCTCCGGATAGGCGTAGTGGACGTCGTTCGTGACCACGACCGGCAAGCCGAGCTCTTCGGCGAGAAGCGCGGTCTCGGCCACGAGCCAGTCGTCGTCGGGGAGCAGGTGGTGCTGCAACTCCAGGAAGAAGCCGGCCGTGGCCGGGGAATCGCCACGTGAAGTGGCGCCGCGCGTTTCGGCCCCGCGCAGGTCGCCGCCGAAGAGCCGCGCATACCGTTCCGTGGCGGCTCGCGCTCCATCCCTATCCCCGACCCGCAACCGCCTGGCGATCTCGCCCTCGTGGCAACCGGAGAGCGCCACCAGCCCGTCCGTATGCGCGGCCAGCAGTTCATGGCTGAAGCGCGGCATCGACTTGGTCCCGGCGAGATTCGCCCGGCTCACCAGACGGCAGAGGCTGCGATAGCCGGCGGCGTTGCGGGCCAGCAGGACGAGATGCGGACCGCGCCGCCCCTCGCCCACGCCGCGCAGGTCCTCCTTGGCCGCGTCCCGATGACCGGGCAACCGGGCCCGATCGGGGCGCGGCCGGACCGGCAAACCATCTCCGGGGAGCGGCATCGCGCCCGTCGGAGAGCGGCGGCTCCCTGTTCCGCGGCCCGCCCGCCGCGGCGGCACGACGACCCCCGCCGGATCGGGCGTCGCCGCGTCGACCAGCTCGATCTCGATCCCGACGACGGGCCGCAGCCCCGCCTCCTGGGCCGCGGCCGCGAAACGGACCACGCCGTACAGGCCCCCATGGTCCGTGACCGCCAGCCCGGATAGCTCCAGCTCGACGGCGCGCGCGACCAGCTCGTCCGGCGGAGAGGCGCCGTCGAGGAACGAGAAGTTGGTGTGGCAGTGGAGTTCGGCGTAGGAGGCCACCGGCGCCTCGAGTGGTTGGGCCGCCATGCGGTCGATCTGCCGGCCGCCGGCGACCCGTGGCGTTTCGGTGTGAAACTCCATACTAGAACAGATGTTCTAGTTGTGGAAGAGGCCGCCGCCGCGAGTGGCGCGACCGGCACGGGGGCCGGGAGCGGCGCGCTCAGCGACGCCGCCGGGGCGGGCTGCGCAGCCGCCGGGAACCACGTCGCGAGACCGTCGCGGAGCACCCGGCGGCCGCGTTCTGGCGCGCCACACTCACCGCCGCCGGGCCGTCGAAGGCCCTATGAGCAGACGCCGAGATGCCTTCGTCACCGTGGTGCGGACTGCCGCGCTGATGGGACTGGCGGCGCTGCTTATCCTTGTTCTGCTGCCGATGGCAGTGGCCGCGCAAGCGGCCCCCGAATAGCCGTTTCTCTGGCGACGGTCTGGCGTGGTGGCTGGACCGCTCGACCGTCGGGTGGCCTGGTGAGCTGGTCTCCCGAGCTGCAAGGCCCGTCGCTTCGGCGGCGGGCCTTGTGGTGTCCGGGACTGCTCGGGCCGGGTGCGCCGCGACGAGCCGCGACTCAGATGCCTTCGGGCCAATCGGCCTCGGCAGGCAGTGCTGTGTCGGCCTGAGCCGGCAAGGGCGCGGTGTCGGCGGGCGGCGCGGTGTCGGCGGGCGGCGTGGTGTCGGCGGCGGGCGGCGTGGTGTCGGCGGCGGGCGGCGTGGTGTCGGCGGCGAGCGGCCGTGGCGGCAGCCCGTAGCGCGGCAGCGCGTTCGACGATGGGCGGAGCATCCGCTCCGGGGCCGGGGGCGCGTCCGTGGGGAGCGGCGAATCGGACGCGTCTTCGCCCGCGAACTCGTTCTGAGTGCGCATCCAGCGCGGTAGTTCGGGCGGCGCCGCTGCCGCTGGTGCGCTCGACTTGTCGGGCGCCGCCGAGGCCGCGGGCAGGGTCATCGTCGCGGCGGGCGCCGCGGCGGGCGTGGCCGATGGCACGGCCGCGCCATCGCGCCGATCGGCATTCTGGACCACCCAGTTACGCCTGATCTTCTGCGAGACCGACAGCGACGCCGTTATCCGGGCCAGGAGGAGGAGGGCGATGATGTTCGCTACTACCTCGACCATGGCCAGCAAGACGACGACCACGGCAAGCGTGTTGAACGATCCGACGAAGCCGAGCTCGGACGCCGGCGCCGATCCGGACACCTCGCGCATCATCTGGATGATCTGGGCGACGACGATCACGTACGCGCCGACGATAAGCACCACGGGCATGAGCACGTCGATCATGCGAGCCGTCCCCCAGGCCGTCGACCACAAGCCGGCGAGGCTTCGATCGGATGAACCTCGCAAGGCAAGCCGGCTGAGCAGATCGTCCAGCAGCCGCGCAGGCTTGCGCAGGCTGTACAGAGGGTTGCCGAGGTATCGGGCCGACATCCACAGCAACGACATGGCGAGCCCCAGGCCGAAGAGGCCGAGGAACTGCATGGATGCCAGCCCTATGTAGAGCGGGACCCAGACCGTCAGGTTGGCCCTCCAGGCCCAGAGTGCGGACTCGATCCACCAGCCCGCCGCCCTTGGCTGACCGAACCTCGGTTGCCCGCCGCCGAGCGACGGTACGTTCGCGTCCGTCAGAGCCAGGAAGATGCTGTGAGCGACGGCCGCGATCACGTTCGTTACGCCGTATCCGGCTGCGCAGATCGTCACCAGGAGCGACCAGCCGGAGCCGAGCGAATAGAGGTTTGGCAGCACCAGCGCCACCAGATATGCAACAGCGCACAGGAAGACGCCGAACTCGAACAGGATCGGCGGAGCTAGCAAGGCCACCGAGACATATCCGTACGGCCACGCCGCGACGTATGGATACTGAGCCAACAGGGCTCGAGCCGGTCCCGGGTCGAGATGGTCGACGCCGGGCATCATGACGTCCGGTAGTTGCCGCTCGTGGACGGTTGCCATCGCCGCGGCCGTCCTGGGAGCCCGGCACCGATAGCAGCGGTCGGCGTCGCCGCGGTTCATCGACTTGCAGGCTTCGCAGAACCAGAACTCCTGCATTCCCTCTCCCTGCCCTCGCGTTGGCCCCGATGCGCGGTGCGGGCCCCTCTCCCGGGGATGACGCGCGCCAATGTAACCGGTCCGTGGGCGGGCCGGAAGCCATTCCGTGCGCCCGGCCGGTTCAGTCGTACAGGCGCTCCAGGTGCCAGGAACCGTCGACTCGATCCAGGTAGACCAGGGCCAGCCAGCGCGGGCCGGCCACTTTGAAGTAGTCGCGAGCGATCGGCCTGCTCCACCAGCTTTCCTCCACTCGCCAGCGGTTGCACACCTCGACCGGCTCGCGGCGTCCGTTCCAACGAAACGCCACGAGAACGCCGCTCGAATCAAGCTCGGCGTCGATCGCGGGATGTTCGCGCAGCAGCCGGGTCATCGGCGGCGCTCGCGACCGTCGGCGAAGGCGGCACCGGGGAGTGGCGCGGCGCCGGGGGCCGAGGCGATCCCGATGGGGCGGCGCCACGACCAGCGGTCCTCTGCGAGCGGCGCCTCCGGATCGCCGATCTCCATCCAGCCGACGCTGCGCTCGCCGAAGCGGAGCCCGAGCCGGGCCAGCTGCCAGCCGAGCCGCCCCGTCCTGCCGTTCTGCGGAGTGAACAACGACAGCTGGGTCCCGGCCGCCGGCGCCACCTCGCCCAGCTCCAGTTCCAGGCTCGCGACCGGCGCCGGCGGAGGAGAGGCTTCGATCCGGGCCAGGAGCAGCCGCTCCACGGCCAGACCCTCCGACGTGGGCTCGGGCAGAGGCTGGTCGATGACCATCGTCGGCGGCGTTTCCCCGGCCACGAAGGTCCCGTCCAGCTCCAGCGTCAGTCGGGCCCGGCCGGCGGCCGCACCGCGCGCCACGAGCTGGTCCCCGAAAGCGGCCGCCAGCCTGTGCAGGACGAAGCGCAGCGCCTCGATGTCCGCCACGGGCGGCTCTATGGGGAGTGCCAGCGTCATGCGCTCGGGGGTGCGGCGCGGCCGGAACGGGTCCGTCTCCAGGCCCCGCGCCCGCGCATGGATCCGCTCCCCATCCGCCCCGAACCGAGCCACCACCGCGGAGAGCGGCAACTCCGCGACCTGCCCGATCCGGCGCAACCCGAACCGATCCAAGCGGGCACGCACCATCGGATCTCGGCTCAAAGTGGCGGCGGGGAGCGGCGCCAGGAAGTCCGCGTCCGCGCCCGCCTCGACGAGGTGGAGCCGCACTCCGGCGCCCCTCGTCGCGGCCACTCCGGCCACTCCCTCGCCGGCGAGCGAAGCCGCCACGGCAGCAACGAATCGGGTCCCGCCGACGCCCGCCAGCGGCGGCCCCGGCAGAATCTCTGCCAGCGCCTCACCGATCCTGTTCGCCATAACGGGCTCCGGCCCCCACAGCCGCCGGAGCCCATCCAGATGCACGTCGGCCCGCCCGAAGCCGGGCATGGCCGGGTCTTCCTCCGCGGCCACACTCGGGCTGAAGCCCGCCAGTCGATCGAGCGCCGCCTCCATGGCAGCGCCGTCAGCCGCCGGGTTCGGATCCAGGAATCGCGCTTCGGGCGCCAGCCGGTGAGCCGAGCCGAGCGGCATGCCCGGACGAACCCCAAGCTCCAGCGCCGATCTGCTGGCGTCCAGAACGGACCCGTCGGTCCACGGCATTCCTCCCAGCACGATCGGCCCCGCCTCGAAGGGTCCGGAGGAACGGGCTCGTGCCAGGCGGATGAGAAGGTGGGGCCAGTAGAGATGGAGAAGTCGCATCGGCGTGAACCGGGAGTGCGGAAATGGGAAGGGGCGGCGACGGCCGGACGGCCGGAGAACCGGGGACCGGCCGCAAGCCACCGGGCGGCGCGGCGCCAAAGTGCGCGGCCGCGGCCGGAGTGGCGCCAACCGGAGTGGCGGCGACGCGCGGCCTGCCTCGGGGCGCCGTCTCCCTCAGCAGCTCGTCGCGAGCCAGGCAGGCGTCCCGCGAACAGCCGTCCGCATACAGGATTCGAACCTCCGCCGCCCGCCCCGGCGGCCCATATCGATCCCTCGAGACGCGAACCTCCGCCATCTGCCCGACCACGTCCCGGCCGAGCCTGATCCATGCCCGGCGGCTCAGTTCCAAGCGGAGTGCGGCTATCTGGGCGATCGCGGCGGCGATAGGGCCGGGCAGATTCGGCGGCTCGAGCACCAGCAGCTGGACTTCGGCTCGACGCGCCAGCGCCGCCAGGCGGTGCAGACGCTCGCCCAGAGCGGCCGCGGACAAACCGGCGCGATCGCCGGTCAGAGCTGGCAGATCGAGCAGCAGCAGATCCACCGTTCGATCCTGGAGGAGCATCGCCGCCATCGACAGCGCCTCCTCGAGAGAATCCGGCGTGAGGACGACCAGCCACTCGAGCGCAACTCCCCGAGCCGCCGCCTCCACCGGATCGAGGCTCCGCGCCAGGTCGAGGTAGGCGGCTATCCCGCCGGCGGCCTGAACCTGGGCGACGGCTCGAAGCGCGAGCGTGGTCTTGCCGCTCGTGCCGTCTCCCCGCAGGGACGTGGTCGCGGTGCGCGGCAATCCGCCGAGTCCGAGGATCGCATCGAGCGCACTGAAACCCGTGGGTATCGCCCGCTCGTCCGTGGGTGCCGAAGCGGGCGCGATCGCCGGGCGCCCGACCGGCTGGATATCGTCTTCCGGGTCGAGCCGCGGCGCCACCGCCAGCGCCCCCAGGACCTCCCCGCCCCAGCGCGGAGCTGCCCCACCCCAGCGATCCCGGAGGGTCGCCAGAGCAGCCTGGACGTTGGGGGAGGGAGTGGCCATGCGGCTACATAATAGAACGCCTGTTCACATAGTCAAGGCCCGGACCGCCGCCGATCGCGGCGGCACGCGATACCATCTCCGCCGGTCCGATCGCCCCATCGCCCGCATCGCCGGCAGGTCGGGCCGCCGCCCTATGCTAGACTGCCCATCGCTCGCGTGGGGATGTAGCTCAGCTGGAAGAGCACCGCGTTCGCATCGCGGGGGTCAGGGGTTCGAGTCCCCTCATCTCCACCATCATCCCGCGGGTCATCGAAGCCTCGGTCCAGGGACGGGGATTCGTCGCGTGTCCGAGCAGGTGTGCCGAGGGCGGGCGCTACGCCGAACTACCTGAGTCCACCGGCGGGATCGGGACGAGCCGGAAGACCGGATGCTTCGACGCGATGGCTTCGAACTCCTCCAGGCTCGCGTCCGCTTCGACCTTGAAGGCTCGCCGTGTGCTCGGCTCTATGCGAACGTAGGCCTTGAGCACGGCCGCGCCTTCATGGGCGTCGACCGGCTCGACCGCCAGCTGCTCCGTCAAACGCCCCCGGCTCAGCTTCGCGCGGCCGGACGCCTCGACGTTCTTGACCCAGGCCGCGCCGCCATAGGGCGCCACGAGCCATCGCCGTCCATCGATCTCGACTATGGTCAGGGGGGTGGTGTAGGGCTTGCCGGTCTTGCGTCCCTGGACGGTGAGCAGGCGCATGCGCTTCGGCCCGATTCCAGCTCGCAGAAACAGCTTCACGACCAGGTTGCCGATCCGCTCTTCGCGACTGAGCCTGCGCCCGGGTCCCATGCCACCCCCCACACGAGCTTCGCTTCCGGCCACACGCCACCCGACTGCCCGCGGCCGACCAGAGCGGTCGCCGCGCCCACTTGCCAGAACGTACGCTACAACGCCGAGAGGGCCGTCGCGAGGAGAACGACGCCGACGCCCAGGACGGCGAGCCCCGAGACCAGGGGCAGCAGGCTCACCACGCGGCCGATCGAGCCACCCGGCGAGGCGAGCTGGCCGCCGCGGCTGCGGACGACAACGGTCGCGACTCCGACCGCGCCCAGGACCAGGGCGATGCCGAGTCCGAAGGTCGCGACGAGCAGCATCCCCAGCGCGACCTCGTGAAACGCGATGGCCATCAACAGCACGATCAGGGCGGTACCGTTGGGCACGAGGCCGCCGACGATCCCGATGGAGATCGTGTAGCCACGGGTCAGTTCCAGGCCGGCGGGAACGTGGGGATGGGGATGAACGTGCGGGTGGTCGTGGTCGGCGTGGTCGTGGTCGGCGTGGTCGTGGTCGGGCTCGACGGCCGCTTTCGACCGTGAGCGCGCCCACGACGCGCGCCTGACCAGATCGGCGCCGAAGAGGACGACCAGAATGTCCGCCCCCAGGGTTATGTACGGCGTTATCTGGTTCGGCAGCAGCGCGTCGTTGGCGGTCAGGACGACCGCCGCCAGGATCAGAACTCCAACCGTGTGGGTCACGGCGACCGTGACCGCAAGCAGGATCACCCGGCCCAGGCTGCCCTGCGACCCGAGCAGCGATGCGACCACGAGCGTCTTGCCGTGCCCCGGCGACGCCCCGTGGACCGCCCCGAGCAGCAACGACACGAGCAGCGCACCGGCGACCGAACCGGACGTTCCGACCAGCAGTTGCTGGTACAGCTCGGTCGGGGAGCCGAGGTTCATGGCCGCCTCGGGTGCCGGCGGCGGCAACGCAGGCGGCCCGCGAACACACGATCGGGACCGCGGCGGAGCTCGGGGAGTGGTCGGCAACCGGGCACGACGCCGAGTATATAGACGATCCGTGCGGGCCCATCCGTCCGATGCCGACCGTGGCGGCGACCGCGCTCCCGGGCACCCGCAGGCGGCGCTTCGCCGCGCCGCCCGACGCGACGAGACCGGCCGCCGGGTCGCGATCGGCAGTGCTCGGGTATCGTTCATCGACACATGACGAGGCGCTGCATGGCCGGACTTTGTCGATCGCACGCGGGCCGAGGGCGCGGCGAAAGATCGAGCCCGTGGCTCTCCTGAGGCGGCGCCGGCTGGTGGCGGCGGCGATGATCGGCGGCGCGCTCGTCATCGCGACGGCCCAACGCCTGGCGCCCGTCGGCGGCCCGCCGCTCTACGACGGCGTGGTTGTCGCCGACCCGTACAGGTGGCTTTCGCCGCCCCCGGGACTCCTGGGCGGAGCCAGGTCCATTGTCCAGTCGACGACACTGGTCGCCGGCCAGAGCGGAGAGCTTGCGGACGGGACTCCCGAGGTGCCGCCGCAGGCCCAGGTCATCGCCGATTTCGGGTCGCTCGATCTGCCCGCCGGCACGACCTCGATCACGGTCTCCATCGCGCCGATACCCGCGCCGGACGTTGCGCCGCCGGATGGCGTCGTGGCAGGCAACGTCTACCGGATTTCGGCCACGAACCAGCAGGGCACGGTGGTTCCGGTCAGGGCGGAAGGCAGGGTGACGATGCTCTTCCGCGGCCCGCCCAGCATGACCGCGGCCACCATCGAAGTGTTCTCGGACGGCACCTGGACGGCGGCGCCCACCGACCCGGCCGGCATCCCGGACATGTTCACCGCCATTGTGAGCGGCTTCGGCGTCTTCGCTCTCGTCGCGCCGCCGGGATGGCTCGCCGCGGGTGAGAGCGCCGTGCCCGCCGCCTCGTCGACGGCGAGCGCCGAGGCAATCTCGTCGGCGGCGTCTGCGGCGTCGACGGCGACTTCGGGCGCCCCGATTTCGCCGGCGCCTTCAGCCGGGTCGGCGGCGTCGACGGCCCCGACCGAGCCGGCCGCCCCGCCAACCTCGTCAGGCTCGCCGTGGGCGCCGATCGCCGCCGGGGCGGTGGCTCTCCTGGTTCTACTGGCCGCGGCCGCCGTGCTCATGCGGCCGCTGAAACCGCCCAGAGAATGACGCGAGGCGACGCAAAAAGAG
>Ga0265316_10001934_pt1 | contig 21750 bp, 17 predicted proteins | sample 4522metaG_FD_202092 | JGI IMG/M metagenome (GOLD analysis project Ga0265316, IMG submission 202092) | Rhizosphere microbial communities from Carex aquatilis grown in University of Washington, Seatle, WA, United States - 4-5-22 metaG | ecosystem: Host-associated > Plants > Roots > Rhizosphere >... | reverse complement strand
GTCGCCGATGAGATCCAGGAGTTCGACTGCTCGTCTGATGTCTCCCGGCCTGGCCGACTGGTTCGATAGCAGCTGCCGTAGCGCCCAGCGCCACCGTTCAGGTCGTTGGGCGGCCTCGCGCTTGACCATCGCCCAGGCGTTTCCGTCGAGGTCCGCGAGGCGCCTGGTGACGAGTTCCGCCTGGATGGACAGGTACGCTGCGTCGGCGGGTTCCAGAGAACGGAGGAACGCGACCAACTCCTCGCCGCTCGATATGAGCGCCCTGGTCAGACGGATCGTCTTCCACCAGAACCAGGCCTGCTGATGTTCGGCGAACCGCACGGCTTCTTCGATCGCGGGCATGAGCGATGGGTCTTGAGGGTTCTCACATGCACGGATTGCGACGTCCAGAGCGTGCCACGAACTCTTGAAGCCGGGTTCGAAAGTGGGGCAGCTGGCTGCGGTGAGCAGTTCCTTGGCCTGAGCCAGGTTCCCACCCAGGAGCATCAGTCGCGCGGCAACGTGGTGGCAGATCGAGTCTCCACGCCTATGCCCGCGCTCGGTAAGGAGACGCTGCATAACCTGACCCGCTTGGCTTGGGTCGCCGTACATGGCGTTCAGCTCCGCGCATTCGGCGATCACGATTGGTTCGATCCATTCCTGGCGCGAATCGAGCGCCGTCTCCATATGCTCCTGGGCTAGTTGCCATTTGCCCAGGTGTGCGAGCCCTTTCGCTGTATTCAGATGCGCGGCCTGGGTGTCATTGACAGCGCCATTCGCGGCGCAGCGAATGCCTGCCATACCCGCCGCGACCGAGGCGTCCGCGTCGCCGCGCGCCCTCTCCACCTCCGCAAGGTTGATCCAGGCGACAGCTTCGTGGTGCACATGTCCCCTTTGTGCGCTCAATCGGGAGGTCTCCAGTATCAAGGCCCTCGCCTCATCCAGGCTCCCGCTCCAAGCGGCGTTCATGAGTGCCTGGCTGGCTCGCGCTATGGCAGCCATCTCGGCGTCGTCGGAGGCGACGAGCTGGCCGACGGCCGTTGAGCGCAGCTCGGCGTCCTGCATCTCGACGCCGCAGTGAAGCAGGTTGAGGGCGTTCGCCAGCTTGAGCGACGAGTCTCCGTCTAACCCCGCAAGATCGTTCTGGGCGGCGCGGAGCGTCAGTTCCAGGGCCTCGTCGTAGCGCCCGACGGCCGATTGCGATCTCGCCCGGAGCACGTCGTACCACGGGTTCGGGCCGGTATCAGGGAAACGCTCGATCAGGTCCGCCGCGGCCGCGAAATCGCCGGTGCCCAGGATCGTAGGCACGGCGGAGCAAATGGTGCGGCGCACCTGGTCCGCATCACCGGCGGCGGCCCAGTGGCGGGCGGCGAGGCGCCACGACGTCGGCTCAAGGGTTGCCGCGAGGCTCCGATGCAGCTCGGTGATCCCGGCCGGGCCAATCTCGGCCTCGAGGCGGGCGATCAAGAACTCGCTCACGAGAGGGTGAAGCCGCCATGACGCGACCGTACCCGCGCCCCTCGACAGGAGCCCAACCCGTTGAGACTGGCCGATGAGCCGCCGCGCTTCCGTAATGGATACCTCGGCAGCGACGGCACCGAGGTGCGGATCTACCTCCTCGAGCAGGGCGACCCGCATCAAGAAGCCGCGCAGATCCGGCGTTAGCTCGCCGACCACCTCGCCGGCCAGGAAGTCGTACAAATCGCCCTCTGCACCGCTCAGCGAATGGACGAAGGCTCGTACCTGGGCGGTCGACCTGCCGTCCACCGCGGTTCTCACGAGCTGAAGTGAAGCCACCCAGCCGTCGGTTCGAACCTGCAGGTCGTGGAGGACATCGGGCTCGAGCGGGTTGTGGTACGACTCGCGGAAGAGCCTGTCCGTCTCCGGTTCTTCGAACCGGAGTTCCTCACGCCCAAGCTCGGCCAGGTTGCCGCGGGCACGCAGCAACGCGGAAGGAAGGTTCGGCGTCCTCCTGCTCGCCAGGATCAGAGTCAGCTTGGCCGGCGATCGCGCGATCAGGCGTTCGACGATTGCCCCGATGGCAGGTACGTTCTCGGCCATGTGGAAGTCGTCCAGGACGAGAGCGGAGGGCACCTCGCCCAGGCAATCGAGTTCGTCGAGGAGTGTCCGCAAGACCTCCTCTTCTGGATTCAATTCGACGGCCGGCCCGGATAACAGAGCTGCGGCCCGCTGCAGGAGTCTGGGCTCGACGACCTGGCATGCCGCAACCAGGTAGCGCAGGAAGACCAGACCATCGGTGTCTTCATCATCCAGCCGGTACCAGAAAGTGCGAATCCTCGAGCGTCGCAGGAAGTCGGCAACCAGGGTTGTCTTGCCGAACCCCGCTTCGGCGACGACGTATACGACGTGGCGACCGGCCCGGGCCTCGAGCCAGTCCAGGAGGCGATCTCGAGGCAGCGTCTCCGGGGGCAGGAGCGGCCGCTGGACCTTCCCGGGGCGCAGTGGGAAGCTCGGCCGGACGAGTTCGGCGCGGTCGGCGGCGCGGCCACCGATCTCCGGGTCGACTGACACCCGAAACTCCTCTATCCCCAACCGACCCCCTGCCGGCCGGCCGTAGGATAGGAAGTCAAATGGGCCTATGTCAATTGGATTGACTGCCGAGTCCATTCACAAATGATGGTCATCGGCGATCATCTGCCGCTTAGCTGCGACTGCTTCGTGTTCAGTCCTGCTTCAGCGAAGTGAGTCCGCGCCGAAGCGGAGACGCGGCTCCATGGATTCCCGGCGCGCCAAAGGGCACGCCCGATCGAAATCGCGAGAGCCGCCAGAATGATCGTCCGGCTCACGGCCGGCGGTGCCCGCTACCCTGGGCTAGTTGCCCTGGGTCCCCGTCTCGGGCGCCGGGGCGTAGCCGGAGGTCCATGTCGCGGGCACGTAGGTCGGCACGATCTGGATGAAGATCTGACCCCTGACCATCGGCACCACTTGCCCCTTGTTGGGCCCGGTCGCGTAGGTGACCACCGTGGGCGCGTACTCACTCTTCTTGGTCCAGGTCGCCTTGATCGCTAGGCCGTTGTTGAACACCATCGCCGAGCCGCGGCCGACATACAGCACGTCGAGGCGGTGCTTGTGCACCGCGGCAGGGGTCGCATAGGCCAGGCCCACGGTCATGGTCTCCAGGATCACATTCGAGGGCGCGATGCGCAGACCGGTGGCGGCATCGAACTCCGCGCCTTCCTTGGACACGGACCGGAGATAGGTGTTCGTCTTCCAGTCGTAGTTGTAGACGATGGTGTTCTGGGGATAGGGGACGACGATCTCTCCGCCCTGGAGCCGCTGATTGCCTGGAAGCGGATCTTCGAAAACGAACGGCGAGGTCGTGAGGGGCGCCGTGCCGCCGAGCTTGGTGGTCAGCGTTTCAAGTTTCGCGTAGGAGGTGTACAGGTTGTGGGGCGCCGTCCGGAACGACGTTCGCCACATGTAGCCGCTCATCCCGCCGAACCGGAGCCCGTCGATGTTGTAGATGTACTTGCCGGTGTCCTGGGCCAGGCGGGCCATGGCGTTCGGTGCGCCCCACATGTGGGCGTACCCGGCGCGCCATTCCTCGGCCCAGGCGACGAAGTAGATCCGGGAGCTGCGGACCGGTCCGATGGAAGGCGGGAACTGCGTCTGGAAGAGCGCCATGTAGCGGGGAATGCCGCCTTCGGCCGGGGCCTGATAGACGATGTTGGCCATCGAGAGGCCCGATTGCGGCCGAGCGGGCGCGAGGTCGTCGATCATGACGGCGATCGGCTTGCGGGTGGCCAGTGCCGCCTCGGATGCCGGGAGGAGCACGCCGTCGGTGGTGGCGGCGACCATTCCGGCCGGCACGCCGGAGGCGGCCGGTGATGCACCCGGCGACGTTGACGGCGCCGGCGAGGACGAGCCGGCGGGGCCGAGCGTCGATCCCGGTGTGGGCGTGGCCACGGGCGTTGAGCTTGCGTAGGCGCTCGGGTCCGGGCTCGGCGAGGCCGAGGCGGCCGTTATGTCGGCCACGGCCACGGTGCTGCCGAGGATCGCGACCACGATCGCCGCCGCCGCTCCGAAGGGCGCAGGGCGGCCGCTCAACAGGCGGCGCGCAGGCGTGAGGAAACCCCCGAATTTCATGTCCGAAAGCCTAACACGGCCGCCCATTCGAGCGGCACCGGCTCGGGCTCGGCGGCTAGCCTTCGTATTCGAAGCCGAGCTTCAACTGGACGCGGTACTCGACGATCTCGCCGTTCTCGACGTGGGCAGTCGACTGGATGACCTCGACCGTCCGGATGTTGCGGACCGTCTTGGATGCCACGGCCACGGCCTGACGAGCCGCGTCGCTCCACGAGTGCGGGCTCGTGCCAACCATCTCCCGCACGATGATCACGCCCATTGGGGTCCTCCGTCCTGGATCTAGACCGCCTCGGCGTAACGCTCGGCGGCGTAGCTCACGAAGCGCGTCTGGCTCTTCTTGAACCATAGCTTGACTTCGCCCGTTGGGCCATTTCGATGCTTGGCCAGGCGCAGGTTGATGACCTCGCCGTCCGAATCGGTGTTCTCCTCGCCCGGTTTGCCGTTCTCCCGCCACAGGAACAGCACCAGGTCCGCGTCCTGCTCGATCGCGCCCGACTCGCGCAGGTCGCTCAGGCGCGGCTCACGCGACTCTCGCATCTCAGGCTGGCGCGACAGCTGGGACAGGGCGATCACCGGCACCTTGAGCTCGCGCGCCAGAGCTTTCAGCCCGCGGCTGATCTCGGACACTTCCTGGACGCGGTTCGCGTCGCGGCTGTTGGTGGTGGCCTGCATGAGCTGCAGGTAGTCAACGATCAGCAGGTCCAGACCGCGCTCCGCCTGAAGCCGGCGGGCCTTGGTTCGCAACTCCATGGTGCTGATGCTCGGCGTGTCGTCGATGAAGATTGGCGCTTCGCTCAACGAGTTCATCGCCGGCGCGATCCGGGCGAAGTCCATCTCCTCGAGAAAGCCCGAGCGGAGCCGCTGCGAGTCGATCGACGCGACGCTCGAAAGGAGGCGCAGGACGAGCTGCTCCTTGCTCATCTCCAGGCTGAAGACGCCGACGGTCTTGCCCTCTCGCACGGCCGCGTGCTCGGCGATGTTGAGCGCCAGGCTGGTCTTGCCCACGCTCGGCCGGGCCGCCAGGACGATCAGGTCGCTGGCCTGGAAGCCGGTCGTGAGCAAGTCCAGGTCGGTGAAGCCCGAGGCGATGCCGACGATCTCGCCGCGATGGGCGTGGAGATAGTCGAGCCGGTCGTAGGCGTCGTGGAGGAGCGTCCGAAGAGCGCTGAAGGCATCGCCGGAGCGGCGCTGGCTGACCGAGAACAGCTCGGCTTCCGAGCGATCGATCGCTTCTTGAATGTCCGGCCCGTCCTCATAGCCGATGGCCGCAATCTTGCCGGCGGCCTGGATCAAGCGCCGCAGCAGCGCCTTCCGCTCGACGATCCGGCCGTACTGGCCGACGTGAACTGCGGTGGGAGTGTCGTTGCCCAGCGTCGAGAGGTAGCTCGCTCCGCCGACTCCGTCCAGCTCGCCCGCGCGCTCCAGCGCCTCCGCGACGGTGACCACGTCGATTGGCTCGCGATGCTCGAAGAGGTCCAGCATCGCGGCGAAGATGCGGCCGTGGGCCTGGCGGTAGAAGTCCTCGGGATGGAGAAAGTCCGCCACCTCAATGATGGCGTCACGGTCGATGAGGATGGACCCGAGCACGGCCTGCTCGGAATCGAGGTTCTGGGGCGGCAGTCGGTCGATCACGGGTGGCGGTCCCTTGAGCCTGGCTGGTGAGGTCGAAGAAGGTGTACCTGTAGCAAGTTCAATGGTGACTTCGCCGGGGGCTCGTTCGGTCCACGAACCGACCTCCCGGCGGCCCTTCTATCCCCGAACTCGGCAGCCCTGTGGGAAGAGTGTGGACATCCGCTGTGGATGTTTCGACCCGATCGTCTCGCGCCCTCCATCGCCGATCAGGCGAGCCGAGGCCGAGGCGACCGCAAAGACACCTGCCGCCCGGCGGCGACCGACCTAATCGAGGCGGCGAATGACGCCGATCAGCTTCCCCTGGATCCGAACGTCCGAGTAGAACATCGGCGCGTACGCGGAGTTGGCGGGCTGCAGGCGAATGCGGCCCTGCTCCTTGAAGAACTGCTTGAGAGTTACGGAGTTCTCCTCCACCTGCGCGACCACGATGTCGCCGTCGCGCGCGGTCTGCTGGGGCCGGATCAGCACGAAGTCCCCGTCCTGGATGTGGGCGTCGATCATCGAATCGCCCCTGACCCGCAGGACATAAGCGTCGCCCGACGGGGCGAGCAGGTCCGGCACGGCCATGCTCTCCGAGGCGTCCTGGTAGGCCTCGATCGGGCCGCCGGCGGCAATCTCGCCGACGATCGGCAGAATGTGTGCCTCCGCGGCCGCGGACTGGGGCATGAGTTCGCCCGACAGGCCCAGGTGCATCGCGGCCAGCGGCGTGAGGCGGATCGCTCGCGACTGAGCCGCGCCCCGCTCCAGGTAACCCTCGCGCTCGAGCATCTGCAGGTGGTGGTGAACCGCCGAGGTGGAGGCCAGATCGACGGCGACCGCGATCTCACGCACGGATGGCGGGTAACCGCGAGTGCGCAGCGTCGCGGCGATGAAGTCCAGGATCTTGCGCTTTCGTTCGGCGTCGTGCTTGGTCACCGGCGCCTCCTTCCGATGCGAGGGTACAGAACGCCCGTTCCATTGTCAAGGTGCTGGGGCCGGGGGACCCGGGGCAGACTTGGGCCGTCGTGGGCGCCGAAAGCGGACCGGGGCACCTGCCGGGCCGCCGCTTGCCGGGCCGCCCGCCAGCCGCCCGCCTGGAGCCCGCCGCCCGCCTGGAGCCCGCCGCCGCCGCGCATCCGGCGCTCAGTCGCGGCTGTCGAGGACCTCGCGCACGCGCCCCAGCAGGCCTTCGGCAGTGAACGGTTTGGCGAGATACGGCGAACGGCCGTCGTTGCCCACGCCGTAGAGCACGGCGTCGTCGGAATAGCCTGAGGCGTACAGCGTCCGCGCCCCGGGCTGGATGGCGGCGAGCTGTGCGGACAGTTCGCGGCCGCTCATACCCGGCATCACCATGTCGGTGAAGAGCAGATCCAGGTGCGGCAGCCTCGAGGCCGTGGCGAGAGCTTCGGGGCCGTTGGCCGCCGCCAGGACGCGGTATCCGGCCCGGCTCAAGACCCGTTCGACGAAGACCCGCACGGCCTCCTCGTCCTCGGCCACGAGGATCGTCTCCTGGCCTCCGAGCGACGGCTGACCGGCGACGAGTGCCTCGCTCGACAGCGCGCTGCCTTCGACGTGCGGCAGATGGATCGTGAACACCGTACCCGCGCCGGGATGGCTGGCCACGTCGACCGCGCCGCCGCTCTGCTGGACCACGCCGATTACGGTGGACAGGCCGAGCCCCGTCCCCTTGCCGCGGGCCTTCGTCGTGAAGAACGGTTCGAAGGCGTGGCTCAGGACCTCCGGCGTCATGCCGACGCCCGTGTCCGAGACGGTCAGCCGGACGTTCCGGCCGGCGACCGCGCCGACGTGCGTTCGCGCGTATTCGGCGTCCAGGTCGACGTTCGCGGTGGCGATGGTGAGGGTGCCGCCGCCGGGCATGGCATCCCTGGCGTTGACGGTCAGGTTCAGGATGACCTGCTCGAACTGGGATCGGTCGGTCAGGGCCAGACCCAGCGCCGGATCCGCCTCGATCTCCAGCTTCACGTCCTCGCCGGTCAGCAGCTCGAGCATCGGGGTCAGGCCGGCCAGGACTTCGTTCAGGTCGACCGGGCGCGGCTGCATGACCTGTTGACGGCTGAATGCCAGGAGCGCCCGGGTGAGCGCGGCGGCTCGATCCGAGGCTTTGAGAATCTGGCCGAGGTCGTCGGCGACGGGACCCTCCAGCGGCACCTCGGCCGAGGCGAGCTCGGAGAAGCCGCTGATCGCGGTCAGGATGTTGTTGAAATCGTGGGCTATGCCGCCGGCGAGCCGTCCCACGGCCTCCATCCGTTGGGCCTGGGCGAGCTGGGCCTCGAGCGCCCGCTCGCGAGAGATGTCGCGAGCCACCTCGACCGTGCCGACGACTGCGTCCGTCGCGTCTCGCAGGGGCGCCACCGCCAGGTCTACCTCGACCACGCTGCCGTCGCGGCGTCTCTCGGTCAGCCGACCCTCCCAGCTCTCGCCGCGCCCCAGGGCAGCAGCCATCTCGGCCAGTCGATCAGGATCCGAATCCTCGCGCAGGAAGTCCGGCCGGAGCCCAATGGCCTCGCCGTTGGAATAGCCGGTGATGCGCGTGAATGCAGGGTTGACGTACGTGATCCTGCCGGCTCGATCCGTAGTCAGCATCGCCTCGGCGGCCTGATCCACCGCCGCGGCCAGGCGTTCGCGTTCCGCGGCGGCCAGAGTCGCGTTCTGGCTTGCCGTAACGGCCAGCCGGGCTACGACGAGAGCCATTAGCAAAGCCGTGCCCGGGACGTGCTGGCGGAGCATGTCGGGGTCGTTCCAGTCGCGGATGGCTGGGGCGATGAAGGCGACGGCCACGGCGAGATACATGAACCACGGTGTGGAGCGCGAGTAGCCCGTGAGCCCGGGGAACGATCGCTCGGCGTCGTTGACTCGCCACTGGGCGTACAGCGCCACCGCAAGCACGAACCAGGCCGACGAGTAGAACAGGCCCGAAATGCCGCCCGGCGCATAGCTGCCCTGAACCGTCTGGAGGCCGGCGATCATGTCGCCGACGAACACGAACGTCAGCGCTACGGCGGTGATGCTGAGCGCGGCCCGGCTGCTCGTCCGGAGACCTCGCAGGACGATGGCGCCGATCGTGAATACGAGTGAGAGGTCGGCCACCGGGTAGACGGCAGCGCTGAGGAGGGTCGCCGCGTCCGCGCCCGCGGCCCGGCCGGCCGGGTACAGGATGAAATGCCAGATGAGGATCGAGGCGCACCAGGCCACGATCGCGATGTCCAGGCCGAACAGCAGGTCGTCGTAGAAGGTTCGTGCCGGCCTTGGGAGTATGGCCAGCGCGAACCAGGCCATCGGATAGCAGGCGATCTCGAAGACCGGGACGGCCGGGGCGAGGAAGCCGATGCCGGGGTAGGCGCTCGTGGCGAAGTGAACGAGCGCCCCGATGCCGTAGCTGGCCAGCGCCAGGGCCATGATCGACCAGGCCGTGCGCGTCCGAGGATCGAGGTGTCCTGCGCGGCGCAGCCTTATCACACCGGCGAGCACGAGCAGGCCGCCCGGCACCGAGGCCGCGCCGGCGAACCGATCGGCCAGGTGCGTGTCGCCCAGACCGGACATCCACCACACCGAATAGCACACGACAAAGATGCCGAGGAGCGCGATCAGCCACGCGATCGGGTCGCGCCGCAAGGTAGATGCGGGCGCCGCCGATTCGGGCACCGTGGCGTCGGGCTGGGGCGCGCCGGGGTCGCCGTCCGACGCGGTCGCGTCGAGCGTCGGTGCGACACGGACAGCCGATCGCGCACCGCGGCCCAACGGCCCCCTCATCGGCTGCTCCGGCAGGCTCTCACGCCTCTGATCGTACCTTGCGCGAAGCCGTCGCGACGGCGCTTCCGCGAACTGGATCGGGCTCGAGAGCAGCAGGCCTGGGAGTCGCCCCGCCCAGGGCGAAGCCGTTCTCGGACTCGTTGTCCACAGTCGCGCCTGATAGACTCACGATTCCCCGGAGCGGACTCGTGAGTTGGGTTGCCCGGAGGGGCGAGGACTGATGGCGAGCAAGGGTCGAGTCGCACCAACCGGCAGGCGGCGGCGCCGCAAAGGAGGGCTCATGCGCGCCCTCAAATGGCTCTCTTTCATGCCGCTCGCCAGCCGCACGCCGATGTATGCCCGGCTCGTCTGGGCTCTCGTTCTCGACTCGCGGATTCCGTCCAGCCGCAAGGTCATTCTCCTTGGAGCCGCAGGTTATGTGCTCCTGGGGCGAGACTTGATCCCGGATGACATTCCGATTCTGGGCGGGCTGGACGACCTGGCTGTGGTTATCCTCGCAGTAGAAGTATTCTTCGACGGCATTCCCGACGAGATACTCGAGGAAAAGCTCGAAGAACTCGCCATCGACCGGGATGCTTTCCGGCGGGACATAGATCAGGTGCGACGGCTCACCCCCGCACCGGTAAGAAGGATCATTCGCCGTCTGCCCGATGCCATCGACTCGGCCGGCCGGCTGATCGCCAAAGCAGAGCTCGGATCGAAAGTCCGATCGCTCATCTCTAAGGAGGAATCTTTCGCGTGAAGGTCATCCTGACCGCCGACGTCGACAAGCTCGGCAAGAGCGGCGAGATGAAGGAAGTCGCCGAAGGCTATGCCCGCAACTTCCTGATCCCTCGGAAAGTCGCCGTTCCCGCCGCCGGAGGTGCTTACCGCGCCTGGCAGCACGACATTGCCAGCCGCGAGGAGAAGCGGCAACGCGAGCGTGAGGATGCCGAGATCGCGGCCACCCGCATCGGCAGCACGACGTTGACGATGGGCGTCAAGGTCGGCGAAGGCGGCAAGCTATACGGCTCGATCACCGCAAAGGACATCGCCGACGCGCTGGCCCGCCGCGGCATCACCGTCGACCGCCACAAGGTCGAGCTGCCCGATCCGCTCAAGTCGCTGGGCACCTACAAGGTGGCGATCAAGGTCTACGCCGGCATGACGCCCGAAGTCACGATCGTCGTCGAGCCCAAAGGCTAGCTCGGCGCTCCGCGCTCCTTACAGCTCGTACTGCTCCACGGACTCGAGCCGGCCCTCTCGCCAGCGACGTCTCGTCGCGCCATCATTCGGGCATGAGCGGCGGCCGCCTCACGATCATCCACGTGGACCTCGACGCGTTCTTCGCGGCGGTGGAGCAGCGCGACCATCCCGAGCTGCGCGGCAAGCCGGTGATCGTCGGCGGCGACCCGGGATCGCGCGGGGTCGTAAGCACCTGCAGCTACGAGGCCCGCAAGTTCGGCGTCCACTCCGCCATGCCGCTGCGGACCGCGCTCGCGCTCTGCCCCGACGGCATCTTCGTGCCGGTCGACGGCGCCAAGTACCAGCGCGTCAGCCGCGACGTGATGACGGTTCTGAGGCGCTTCACTCCGGCGGTCGAGCAGGTCTCGATCGACGAGGCGTTCCTGGACGTCGCCGGTTCCGAGGGCCTTTTCGGGCCTGCCCCTGAGATCGCCCGGCGCATCAAGGTCGAAGTCGTCGAGGCTACCGGGCTGACCGTTTCGGTCGGCGTTGCGACCAACAAGCTCATCGCCAAGGTGGGCAGCGACCTGCGCAAGCCAGACGGGCTGGTCGTGGTCCAACCCGGCGACGAGGCCGCCTTTCTCGCCCCTCTCGAGATCCGGCGGCTGTGGGGAATCGGCCCCAAGACGGCCGACAGGCTGCACGGCCTGGGCGTTAGAACGATCGGCGAGCTGGCGGCGCTGCCGGTCCAGACGATGGCGCGCGCCCTCGGAGACCACGGGGCGACGCTCCACGACCGCGCCCTGGGCATCGATTCCGATCCGGTCGTGGGCGGCGGCGAGGCGGCCAAGTCGGTCAGCCACGAGACGACTTTCGCGGTCGACGTGACCGATCCGGCCGAAATCGAACGGACGCTGCTGGCCCTGACCGAAGGCGTGTCCGCCCGACTTCGATCGGCCGGGCTTCGGGCCGGGACGGTGGCGGTCAAGATTCGAGACTCGCAGTTCCGAACGATCACGCGCCAGAAGTCGCTGCCCGAGCCGAGCGATCTCACGGACACCATCTGGCGGGCGGCGCTGGAGCTGGCCCGGCCCGAGGTTCCGGGCAAGAAGATCCGGCTTCTAGGCGTAGCCGCGACGGGCCTCGGGGCGCCGGAGCAGACGACCATGTTCGAGCTGGTAGACAGCAAGCAGCGGCGCGTCGTGAACGCCACGGACGCTGTCCGCAAACGCTTCGGCGACAGGGCGGTCACGCGGGCGAGCCTGCTCCACGGCGGGCTGCCGTCGCCGTTCGAGCGCGATCCGGCGTCAGCCGTGGAAGGTCGCGTCGGGATCCCGAAGATCCGGGACGACGTCGAGTAGCAGCGGCCCGGTCGCGATCTCCGACTCGAACAGGTGTCCGCTTTGGCGTGACACGCTAGCTGTCACAAGCGGCCGGCACGATGGCGACATCGATGAGCTTCCGCCGTACCGGGCTTGACACAGAACGTCTGTTCGACTAGCCTGCCGGCGAAGCAATAGAACGTCCGTTCTTCCGCTCAAGTGCCCGCGAGCGAACGACGGCCGCCAGAGCGAAAAGAGGAGCCCCGCGATGGCCATCGTCCGCATGGAACCTGTCAACGTCCACGTCCGAGCCGGCTGGCTCGACGGCAGCCCGCGCGAGATCACCTGGGGCGAGGTTCGGCTGCCGGTGACCCGCCTCACCGCGGTGCGCAGTGAAACCTCGGCGTTTCGGGCCGCAGTCGGACCGCGGACCTACTTCGAGGTCGAGACACCGGGTGTCAAGCTGGCGCTCTGCTACACGCATCGCTCGCGCCGCTGGACAGTGAACGGCGTCGACGATGAGGTCGGCCCGGCATAGCCCGGCGTCAGATTCGTACGGCTATCAGCTCACCGCCTCCGATCGGGACGATCAATCCTGACAGCCGCGGGTCGGCCAGGGCACGGGCGCGAAATGCGACGAGCGCGTCGGCGTGCGAGATGAGGTTGTCGGCGACCAGGAGCCCGCCCGGACGCAGCGCATCGATCGCGATGTCGAGGAACCGTACGTAGTCGTCCTTCTCGGCGTCGATGAAGACGAGATCCGCACGGCCGGCGAAATGAGTCAGGCCCTGGCCGCCGTCACCGTCACGAAGATCGACAAGAGTCTCGACGCCGGCGGCCGCGAAACTGCGGCGAGCCATCGCCAGTTTGGCCTGGTCGACCTCGAAAGTCGTCACATGTCCACCGGTCTTCCGCGCCGCCATGGCCAACCATAAGGTCGAGTACCCGCCGCTCGTGCCCACCTCGACGATGGTGACCGCGCGCACGGCGACGGCCAGCGTGAGGAGGAGCTGGCCCACCTCTGGAGCGATCGCCCGCAGCCGGGCCGCTTGGGGCGTGCCGTCGTTGCGATCGGCGCCATCGCGGGCATGAAGATCGGCCATGACCGTCTTCACCTGGTCTGTCACGAGGTCCATCGTCGACTCCAGACGCTATGCGGTGGGCAATCGTCGGCGCGATCATCGTCCGTTCTGCCCGGTGGCGGGGAACGGCGCCCAAGTGTCGCAATCTGGGCGCGCGTGTCGCCACAGCGGTCAAAACGAGCGAAGCGAATCCCGTCGGCGCGCCAGTCCGTACAATCAGCCGATGGAGAAGTCGCAGAAAACCGTCTCGTTCGCAGATCTGACCGTCGGCCAATTTGTCGAGCGCCTTTCCTCGGCCGAACCCGTTCCCGGAGGAGGAGCGGCTTCCGCCCTGGCCGCGGCGCTGGGCGCGGGTCTTGTTTCGATGGTTGCCGGCCTCTCGATGGGTCGGCCCAGGTACGCGGCATACGAAGCGACACTGGTCCGAGCCGCTGCCACGGGCAAAGAGCTCGCCTCTGAGCTGCTGGCCCTGGCCGATCGAGACGCGGCGGCGTACGCGGGCTATTCCGCCGCGCTGAAGCTGCCCCGCGATACGGAGCAGCACGTCGAGTCGCGGCTGGCGGCGATTCAGGCGGCGGCGCGGCTCGCGTCCGATGCGCCGTGGGACTGCCTTCGTGCGTGCCGGCGGTTGGCCGAAGCTGCCGAAGCTCTCGCCGGCCGCAGCAACGTCAACGCCGCGAGCGACGTTCTGGTCGCGGCGCTGCTCGCGGAAGCCGGTGCGCGTGGCGCGGCTGAGAACGTGCGCATCAACCTGCCTTCCACCGGTGACGAAGAATACTCGCGGATGATGGGCAGCCAGGTCGACGAAGCGCTCCACGACATCTCGGCGCTGGCGTCTCGAACCCGGGAGATCGTGTTGTCGGGACGGGCCATGGAACCGGAGGAGGAGTGAGCGACCGCGCACACGGAACGAGTGCCGCGCCCGGACTCGCCGCGACCGTGCCGAATGGTTCGACGTCGGGCCCGCGCCTTCTGGCCGGAAGCCCCATCGCGGCCGAGATTCGAGCGGGCCTCGCCGTGGACTTCGCCGCGTTCAGGGAGAGCTGGGGTTACGCGCCGACGCTCGCCATCGTGCTGGTCGGCGCCGACGCGCCTTCGGCCGTGTACCTGCAGCAGATTCTCCGGAGCTGCGAGAAGGTCGGCGTCGAGGGACGACTGGTCGAAATCGGCTCGGACGTCACCCAAGACGCGGTCTGTCGCGAGATCGAGCGTCTGAACGCCGATCCGGCCGTGGCGGGGATCATCGTCCAGATGCCGCTGCCGGCCCATATCCCGCTGCGGACCGTCATCGACTCGATCGATCCCGCCAAGGACATCGACGGCATCCATCCCCGCAATGCGGGGTTGCTCTCGCTCGGCTACGACGGCTTCCTGCCCGCGACGGCCCAATCCGCGGTCGAGATCCTGAAGCGCTCGGGGATCGAGATCGCCGGCAAGCGCGTGGTCGTCGTCGGCCGATCGAACGTGGTCGGCAAGCCCGCCGCGCTCCTGCTCCTGCGCGAGCACGGCACGGTGAGCATCCTCCACTCGCGGACGCGCGATCTCGGCCGCTACACCCGCGACGCGGAGATCCTGGTCGTGGCCGCGGGCAAACCCGGACTGATCACCGGCGACATGCTCTCCCCCGGGGTCGTGGTCGTGGACGTGGGCATCAACGTCGTGCCCGACGGGCAGGGCGGGGTGCGGCTCGTCGGCGACGTGGACTTCGAATCGGCCAGGGACGTCGTGTCGGCCATCACGCCAGTTCCGGGTGGCGTCGGCCCGCTGACCAATGCGCTGCTCATGACCCATCTCTTGCGGGCGGCCACGGACCAGGCGGAACGCGGCGCGGGCGGCTCGACCGGCTCGGAGCCGGCGGCACTCGCGACCGGCGCCCCCGCCGCGAAAGGCAGGACGCGATGACCACCTCGCCCATGCCCAACAGCCTCGAAATCGCCCGCTCGGTCACACCGCGGCCGATCATGGAGCTGGCCCGCGAGCTCGGACTCCACGACGACGAAGTCGAGCTGTACGGGCCATACAAGGCCAAGATCAGCCTGGCCGGCATCAAACGCCTCGAGGCACAGGCGGCCGCGACGGGCAAGCGCGGCAAGTACGTCGTCGTCACCGCCATCACGCCGACTCCGCTGGGCGAGGGCAAGACGACCACCAACATCGGGCTGGTCCAGGGGCTCAACCGGATCGGCCACCGGGCGGCCGTCTGCATCCGCCAGCCGTCGCTCGGGCCTGTCTTCGGCATCAAGGGCGGCGCCGCCGGCGGCGGCTACAGCCAGGTGATCCCGATGGAGGACTTCAACCTCCACCTCACCGGTGACAACCACGCCGTCGGCGCGGCGCACAACCTGCTCGCGGCGTTCGTCGACAACTCGCTGACCCACAACAATCCGCTCGGCATCGACCCGCTCGGCGTGCTCTGGCCGCGCGTCGTGGACATCTCGGACCGCGCCGTGAGGAAGGCGATCATCGGCCTGGGTGGCCGCGAGAACGGCTACCCGCGCGAGACGGAGTGGCAGATCACCGTCGCCAGCGAGGTCATGGCCGTGCTCGCCCTCGCCTCGGACCTGCAGGACCTGCGCCGCAGGCTCGGCAGAATGGTCGTCGCGACCACCTTCGACGGCCGGCGCATCACGGCCGAAGACCTCAAGTGCGCCGGCGCCATGACGGTCCTCCTGCTGGACGCGATCAAGCCGAACCTGCTCCAGACCCTCGAGGGCGGCCCCGCCTTCGTCCACTGCGGACCGTTCGCCAACATCGCCCACGGCAACAACAGCGTCCTCGCCGACCGACTCGCGCTGGCGACGTGCGAGATCGCGTGTACCGAGGCCGGCTTCGGCGCCGACATGGGCGCCGAGAAGTTCTTCGACATCAAGTGCCGCCAGAGCGGGCTTCGTCCCGATGCGGCGGTCATGGTCGCCACCGTCCGCGCCCTCAAGATGCACGGTGGCGTGGGTCGGATCGTCGCCGGCAAGCCGCTGGACCCGGCGCTCGAGCGCGAGAACGTCGAGGCCGTCCGAAAGGGCTCGGCCAACCTGGCCGCCCAGATCGAGAACGTGCGCGTCTTCAACGTTCCGGTGGTCGTGGCCATCAATCACTTCCCCGGCGATACGGAAGCCGAGGTGGCCGCGATCCGGGAAGTGGCACTGGCCGCCGGCGCGCGCGACGTGGTGGTGAGCCGCCACTTCGCCGAGGGCGGCGCAGGTGCGGAGGATCTCGCCCGGGCCGTCTGGGCCGCGGCCGAGGAAGGCGCCCCGAACTTCCGGCTGCTCTACCCGGACGACATCCCGCTGCGCGAGAAGATCGAGACCGTGGCCGTCCGGATCTACGGCGCCCGCGGCGTCGACGAACTGCCGGCCGCCACCAGAGCCCTCAAGCTCTACGAAGACCTGGGCTTCGGCAACCTGCCAGTCTGCATGGCCAAGACGCACCTTTCGCTCAGCCACGACCCCGGGCTCAAGGGCCGCCCGACGGGCTTCCGCGTCCCCATCCGCGAGGTCCGCCTCTCGGCCGGAGCCGGTTTCGTCACGCCTCTACTCGGCGAAATGCGGACCATGCCCGGGCTGCCCTCGCATCCCGCCGGCGAATCGATCGACATCGACGCCGACGGCAACATCGTCGGGCTGTTCTAGCGGCGCCGCCGGCTCGCCCATGCTCACCCTGCTCCTCACCCGACACGGCCAGGCGGCGGCCGGCGACATCATGCTCGGCGGCCAGCTGGATCTGCCGCTCACGCCGAATGGGCGGGAGGAGGCCGGGGCGCTGGCGCGGCGTCTGGGCGGTGTGCGCATCGACCGCATCGTCGCGAGTCCGATGCTTCGCGCTGTCGAGACTGCCCAGATCTTGGCAAACGGCCGCCCGGTCGAGCTGGACGAACGCCTCCGCGAGCTCGACTACGGCCGCTGGGAGGGGCTGACATATGCCGATATCGACGCCCACGACCCCGAGTTGCGCGCTCGCTGGGAACACGATCCGGCGGCCACGCACTCGCCGGGCGGCGAATCCGGCGATGACGTGGCGGCCCGCGTCCTCAACTTCCTGGTCGACCTGATCGAGGCCGAGGAGCTGGCCTACGAAGGCGCTCGGGACGGCCGGCACTCACCCGACGCGGGCGGTTCACGTCCGGTCCTATCGGAGTCGGACGCCGAGACAGCCGGCGAGCGGCGCGCACTCGTGGTCGCGCACGGCACTCTGAATCGGATCTTGCTCTGTGTGGCGCTCGGCGTGCCGGTCCGCGACTACCGGCGCCGCTTCATCCAGGACCGAACCAACCTCACCGTCCTCCGGTACGAGCCAGGCGACCCTCCGGACGGCGCCCAGCTCGTGCTCGGCAACGACGTCGGCCACCTCCGATCCCCGGGCGAGGCGCCCTGGGGCTGACGGTCGCGCGGCGGCCGTCTGCGGCATCGCGGGTCCGGTGGCAGACTGGGCCCGCGGGCCGTCACGATCGGTCGCAGGGAGGCTCGGACTCGGTGTTTCGCGCAGCGACGGTCTACATCATGCTGTACGCCGCCGTCGGGGCTTACTCGCCCTTCCTGCAGCAGTACTACCAGAGCCTGGGCATCCCGCTCGCGGAGATCGGCCTGCTGCTCGCTTTCACTTCGGCCGTGGCTCTGGCCGCGGCGCCGTTCTGGGGCGCCGTCCACGACCACGTTCCGGGCTCGCGATTGCTCATTCCGCTGGCGGCCGCGATCGCCGCGACGGGCTCCGCGGGTCTGGCGTTCGCCGGCCCGACGCCGCTCCTTGTCCTGGCGGCCGCCACCTGGGCCGTCGGCATGGCCGGCATGGGCCCGATGATGGACGTCCGCGTCCTGTCCATGGTCGGCGCGAACCGTACCCGCTACGGCTGGATCAGGGCCTGCGGCTCGACCAGCTTCATGGTGTGGGCGCCGATCGTCGGCTTCCTCGTAGATCGCGGCGGGGCCGGCTCGCTCTTCCTGGTGATGATCCCGGCCCTGGTGTTCGCGGGCGTCTCTTCGATTGCCCTGCCGCCCAGGCCGGACTCCGTCCGCGCTCCGAGCATCCGAAGGGCGCCCGGGACGGTGCTTCGTCACCGGCCGATCGTGCTGTTCCTGATCGGCTCGACCGTCGCCTGGGTGGCGCTCTCCGCCCAGAACTCCTTCTTCTCGATCTACCTCGGAAGCCTCGGCGCGCCCGGCAGCATGGTCGGCTGGACGTGGGCGATCGGAGCCCTCATGGAAGTGCCGACGATGTTGATGTTCCCCTGGCTGGCCAAACGGTTCGGCGTCGAACGGCTGATCGTGGCCGGGGCTGCGATCATCGTGCTGCGGCTGATCGCCAACGTGACATTCACCGACCCGACGATGCTTCTCGCATGCGCCCTCGTGCAGGGCGCCGGCTACGCCCTGATGTTGATCGGGGCGGTGACCTTCGTCTCGCTCCAGGCGCCTAGGGGCACGGCGGCCACGGCGCAGGGACTGTTCAGCGCCGTGACAGGCAGCCTCGCGGCGATTCTCGGCTCCGGCGTGGGCGGCCTGATCGCCGGCCAGATCACAATCCGCGGTCTGTATGCCGTGACGGCCTGCGTCGGCGCCGCGGCCGTGGTGCTGATCGCCCTGGCAGTTCTGCCGCAACCCCGAAGCCTGGCCGCCCTGCGCCCCGGCGGCGGCGCCTCGCTGTCACTCGTCGAGGCGGCGTCGCCCGCGGCCGACGCCGCAGCCTCGGACGCGCCGCGTCCGTAGGCGGCCGGCCTACAGGCCGATGCGCCTGATGCGGGCTCGGATCGTGTTCGCCACCGTCTGCGCTCCGAGGTTGGTGAAGTGCAGGCCGTCCGAAGTGAACTGCGGGTAGTAGACGCCGTTGGCGTTGGCGAGCGGCGCGTGGATGTCCACGTACGTCACCCGCTGCGAGTTGCAAAGATTGATGATCGCCGCGTTCAGCGAATTGACCCGAGCCGCCATCGAGGTGTACGAGTCGGGCGGAACGAGCAGCATGACCACTTTGATCTTGTGCGCCTTGGCGCCCAGGATGATGGCTCGCAGGTTGGCGATCGTGGCGCTGCCGCTGATGCCGAGCCCCAGGTCGTTGGTGCCGCCCAGCACGAAGACCACGTTGGGGTTGTAGTCGTAGACGTCCTTGGTCAGCCGGGCCCGCATCTCGGCGGTGGTGTTGCCCGGCACGCCGGCGTTGTGGATGAGGCGCAGGACGGCGTCCTCGGCATCGAGCCGCGACGGCCAGGGAATGTCAGGCCAGGCCGTCAGCGAGTCTCCGAGGGCCACGAAGGTCTGGACGACGATCGGCTTGGGCGTCGTCTTCTTGGGCGGCGCCTTCACCTTGGGCTTCAGTGTCGGAATTGCCGTCGGGTCCGGCGACGCCGGGCCGAGCGCAGGCGTGCCGTCGGGTCCGGGCGTAGTGGCAGGCGATTCAGTCGGATCGGTCGTGACGTCGCCGGCGACCATTCCGGCACTCGGCGACGACGACATCGAACCGGCGCCCGCGATCGGGCCGGTGATCGAGAACAGAGACGCAGCCACCAGGAGCGTCAGCACCGCGACCACCTCCCGCCGCCGCGCCTCTCTCGGCACCAGCCGTCGCCCCACTCGACCCAGCGAAGCGGAGACGGAAGGTTGCGCCCCGATCTTCGAGCCGCCCGAGCGACCCGCGAACGCCACCGAGCCGCCCAGGCCGCCCGGCGCGACGCCGGCTGCCCCCGAGGCCGGACCGGCGAGATCCCCATCTTGCGGGGCGCCCAGCCAGTCGCGAGGAGTCTTGTGCGGCGGCCGGGCCATATGTCGGGCCGACTCGGCGATGTGCTCCGGGTCGGGGTGAGCCATCGGCCGCGTCGCCGCCGGCAGGAAGAAGATGGCGCGCAGCCAATCGGGCAGCCAGCGAGCCCGACGCGCCTTGCCCGCCCCATCGGATGCGGCAGATTGCGACTGCGCCAGCCGGTCCCGGACGGACCCTCCCGACGGGTCGTTCCCCCTGACGCCGCTCACGCGGCCGGTTCGCTAGCGGGTTCGTTCAGCATTGGGACGTGCTCCGTGCCGTTCATGGCCGACAGCCCGGTCTTCCCAGGACGCCGGCCCCAGTCTGCCACGAATGTGGCATATGGCGCACGCGGGAGGCTCAAACGACCACCCGGCGTCGGCCGAAACCGTGTCGGATCGGCCCCGTTCCGGTCCGCCTCTAGGCCGCCGGCTCCGCGCCGCGCCAGCCCGGATGACCGAGCCGCCACCACACGAAAGCGACGACGGCGACGACCAGCGCGACCAGGATGAGCGTGTCAAACGGCCGCAGCGTGTCTCGGATTTCCGTCCAGTTCGAGCCCAGAACGGTGCCGGCGTAGACGAGCGCGATGGTCCACGGGATCGCGCCCAGGGTCGAGTAGACCAGGAAGCGTCCGAGCGGCATGTGCGACACGCCGGCCACGAAACTGATGACGCTTCGAACGCCCGGCAGCAGGCGGCTGAAAAAGGCGGTCGGCGAACCCCAGCGGGCGAAGAAGGATTCGGCTTGATCGACTTCGTGCTTGCGGATGAGCAGGAAGCGACCCCAGCGATCGAGGAACGGCCGGCCGAGCTTCGCGCCGAGCAGATAACCGAAAAGGGAGCCGGTCGTGTTGGCGGCGACGCCCACGACCACGACGACCCAGAAGATCCAGTGGCTGTGGGTCAACGGCTCGATCTGGCTCGGGTCGACGACCGCCCAGCCGGCCAGCGGCAGGATCAGCTCCGACGGGAGCGGGAGCAGCGTCGACTCGATGACCATGGCGATGAATACGCCCAGGTAGCCGACTGTCGCATACAGGTGCTGGAGGAACGGAATGATCGAAGTGTCGAGAACTGCGAGCACGAGGCCCTCGAATGCTGCGGTGGCATGGTCGCCGGCGACGGCGGGCGGGAAACGCTGCGCAGGATACCGGAGCGGCGGTCCGGGCGTGTCGATCCGGCCGTGTGATGCGCGGCCCGCCCATCACGCGCGCCGCCCGCCCGCGGTGCACGCTGCCGGTGCGCCCGTCGCGACGCTCCGCCTGTCACGCGCCGGACGCGATCGCGAGCCGCGCCCGCTATCCTCAACGCTGTGAGCGACACGCCCAGGTCACCCGACCCAGCGCCCGCGGGGCGCGGCCCCCACCGCCATCTGCCCGAGTCGCAGCATCTGCGCCGGCCTCTCGCGGCCGGCGAGGACATCGTGCTGACCGGCGCGGACCTCTCGATCGCCGACGTCGAGGCCGTGGCCCGGGGCGGCGCGGCGGTGCGGCTCGGCGACGAAGCGCGGACCCGCATGATCGAGGCGCGCGAGGTGGTCGAGCGTCTGGTCGCCGCGGGGGAGGTCGTCTACGGCGTGACCACCGGGTTCGGGGACCTGGCCACGACCTACGTGTCGCCGGCGGATTCGGCCCAGTTGCAGGAGAACCTGCTCCTCTCCCATTCCGTAGGCGTGGGCGACCCGCTGCCGCGGGACGTGGTCCGGGCGATGCTCCTGCTGCGCGCCAACACAGTGGCCCTGGGCCATTCCGGCTGCCGGCCCCTGCTCGCCGACAGGCTGTGCGACTTCCTGCGGCTCGGCATCCACCCCGTCGTGCCGTCGCAGGGCTCGGTCGGCGCATCGGGCGATCTGGCGCCGCTGGCCCACCTCGCGCTGCCGGTCATCGGCCGGGGCGAGGTCGAGGTCGGCGGTCGCGTCATGCCCGCTGCGGAGGCCCTCGCCGCCGCGGGTCTCGAGCCGATCGTGCTCGAGGCCAAAGAGGGCTTGTCGCT
>Ga0265316_10001932_pt1 | contig 21758 bp, 16 predicted proteins | sample 4522metaG_FD_202092 | JGI IMG/M metagenome (GOLD analysis project Ga0265316, IMG submission 202092) | Rhizosphere microbial communities from Carex aquatilis grown in University of Washington, Seatle, WA, United States - 4-5-22 metaG | ecosystem: Host-associated > Plants > Roots > Rhizosphere >... | reverse complement strand
ATTTGAGCAAAACCGCCCGGGCCGGTATTTTGGGCGTTGCCTTGCGCGCGTAGCTCAATTGGATAGAGCGTCGGCCTCCGGAGCCGAAGGTTGTGGGTTCGACCCCCGCCGCGCGCACCATTCCACCTGTTCTGATATGTCTGCCGGACTCGTTATTGTTGCACCAACACCAGCGCCACGGCGTCCTGCGATGCTTGGACCACATCCTCAAACTTGCGGTTGCCGGACGAATAGGGTGGTTTGAGATTGACCGGCGATTCCTGTTCGGCATCAAGCAATGTCTTCGCGTAGGAACTTTTGACTGCGTAATTCACGTCTTGGGCGGTCATGCCGGAAGTTCTCACGGCCGCCCAGTCAGAAAGCCGCGCGGCAACGATACCAACGACATTGCCATTTTCATCGAGCAAGGCTCCCCCGGAATTTCCAGGCTGGACTGGCACGCTGATCTGGTATTTGCCCGGATCGTCCTGCGCTCCCGCCAGACTGCTGATATCGCCACGAGTCAGCTTTGGCCGCAAGCCCTGCACTTGGGGATTGGGAAAGCCAATGGTGAATACCGACTCACCCAGTTTCACGCTGTTGCCGGGAACCAGGGGCAGCGAAGCAAATGACCCGGTTACCTTGAGCAAAGCGACATCGTGTGTTGGATCCGATTGCACCAGGTCAGCGGGAAACAACCCATGCGTCGTGCCCACCGTGATGCTGGTGGCATTTCTCACAATATGAAAACAAGTGAGCAGATATCCATTGTCCGTGACAAAAAACCCCGTGCCCAGCACCCTGGCTTCGGTTACAGCTTTGGCTATTTCATCCGCATGACGTTTTGATTGAGCTTTCTCATCATCGGCAATCCATTGTGCCTGCCGCTCTCCCTCCGCCCGCTTTTCGTTCGTTTCAAAAGTTGCCGCATTTGTCGGGTCATATCCGAATTGTTGCTGCAGGTCGTCGGACAATTTGTTGAAATTGAGCTTTGCAATGCCGATGCCACCCTCCGCCACCGAGTAGGCAATCACCAAACCGTCGGGAACAACTTTCTGCACAATCACACCTTTGTATGTCACCCCCTCACGAGTGATGATTTCGCCACCGCTGACCAGTTGCGGATGGCTGAAATGGGAAAGGGAGACCGCCACATTGGTATTCGTTTGTGCCTCGATTTCTGGCACAAGCCAGAAGCTGACCGCGAGAATCAATAATGTGATAATGCCGAATTTCATGCGTCTCCGCATGGCACAGCCAGTTTTGTGCCGTTCATTGCAAAGAATCTTGAGGTTTTGAAGGAGCCCGACGTCCAGATTATTCCGAACAGCCAGCAGCGCAGGAAAAAGGCAAAGAGGCGACTCACATTGTTCAATCCCCACGCGGTTCCTTGGAAGCGCTGCGGTGCAGCACGGGTTGATGTTTTCCAAGCCTGATTCAGCTGGTCATGTCAAAACCGGACAACTTATCAGCGAAGGCACATCTTTCGGCCGTCACCGAAATCGCGTTGGCCGCGAAATTCACGCCCCGGCATTTTTTAGCGCCTTTGCGCCTTTGCGTTAAACTTGTATCGTCGGGTCGATGAATTCACGGTGCATCGGGATCGTGGGCGGTGGCGCAGCCGGTTTTTTTGCCGCGCTGGCGTGCGCGGAAATGCAAAGCGGCGCAGACATTTTTATTCTCGAAAAAACCTCGCAGTTTCTTGCCAAGGTCAAAATTTCCGGCGGCGGCCGTTGCAATGTCACGCACGCCTGTTTTGACGAACGTGAATTTGCCACCCGCTTTCCCCGGGGTGAACGGGCATTGATCGCGCCGTTCAAGCGGTTTCAGGCGGGCGATACCGTGACGTGGTTCGCCGCCCGCGGCGTGAAGCTGAAGGCCGAAAGTGACGGCCGGATGTTTCCCGCGACGGATTTATCGCAAACCATCGTTGATTGTCTGCTGGGCGCGGCGCGCGAAGCGGGCGTGAAATTGATGACGAATTGCGGCGTGGAGGGCGTTGCCAAAACGCCGGACGCACGTTTTGAACTGACGCTCGCAGAAACTTTTCCTCCCTCTCCTTCACCAAAGGAGGAGAGGGCCGGGGCGAGGAGGCCGTTAAAATCAAATCCCCTCGCCCCAGCCCTCTCCCCGCCTGGGCGGGGAGAGGGAGAAGAATCTGCAAATAGGAAAATGGTTTGTGATCGGCTATTGCTGGCGACCGGCGGCTGCCGGACGCCGGCGTTGGGACAACTGGCGGTTTCGCTTGGTCACACGCTGGAACCCCCGGTGCCTTCGTTGTTCACCTTCCACATTGAAACGCCGTGGTTGCGGGAGTTGGCGGGGATTTCGGTGGAATCGGCGGGGGCCTCGGTGCCGGGCGCGGGTCTGGTTGAACGCGGCGCGCTGCTGGTGACGCATTGGGGCCTGAGCGGTCCGGCCATTCTCCGGTTGTCGGCGTGGGGCGCGCGGAAATTGCAAGGGATGAATTATTCCTTTCCCCTGCACGTGAACTGGCTGCCGCATCTGAATGCGGAAAAGCTCGCAGCGGAACTGGTGGCGCGGCGCAATTCCCAACCGGCCAAGCGGGTCGTGAATTCGCCCGTCCCGCCGCTGCCGGCGCGCCTGTGGGAACAACTTGTCCTGGCGTCAGGCGTCTCACGCGAGACAAGGTGGTCGGCGCTCTCGCGGGCCGCGCAACACAAGCTCGTTCAACAGTTGCAGCGCACGGAATTTCCCGTGAGCGGAAAGAGCCTGAACCAGGATGAATTTGTGACGTGCGGCGGGGTCCGGTTGAGCGAGGTGAATTTCAAAACCATGGAGAGCCGCATTTGTCCCGGACTGTTTTTTGCCGGCGAACTGCTGGACCTGGACGGCATCACCGGCGGTTTCAATTTTCAGGCGGCCTGGACCACCGGCTGGATTGCCGGACGGGCCATGGCCGGATCTACTTCATCAACTGGGTCTTGAATTCAGCCAGCCGGTCGTCATAGAAGTCCACGGATTTGGCGGTGGTGGTCACCGTCGAATTGTAGTTCACAAGCGTCATCAGGGTGCTGTAGGTGGCAATGTCATGAACCGGCAGCACGGCGCGGATGCCGCCGGCCGGTCCCAATCGGGAATAACAGTCCTGCTCGTGAATCTGTGGCACGAGAATGACGCGATAGCCCAGCTTGCTCAAAAAATTCTGATAGGAATTGGTGGTGACGATTGCCCCGTGCATCGCCGTGGCATCCATTTGCAGTTGGTCGAGGACGGCCTTCAGGGTCTTGAACTGGTCGCGCGACAGGATACGATCAAAATGTTGCTCCACCGTTTCACTGACCGGGGCTGGGTCAGGCGACGGTGTGCCGGTTGCTGGTTTCTTGGCCATAAAAATTCTTGGGTCGAAAATGAACCTTGGTCCGGCTCGCTAGGCGGGAGCGAGGGCATTATCGTTGATAACGACCGGAAAGTCCATGACTTGTTTGCAGACCTTTGTTTCGCCAAATTTCTTCCACGCTTTCCCAACGACTCAAGACTGTTCATCCCGTTAATCTTATCTCATATTGTTCGTAAGCATGTCAGGCGCTTTGAAGTTTCCGGACAAATTTCTCTGGGGCACGGCCACGTCACCGACGCAGGTGGAAGGCCACGTTGTCAATGAATGGACGGATTATGTCGCGGCGGACGGCGGGCATTGTCGCGTGGCCTGCAATCATTATCATCGTTACGCCGAGGACGTGGACTGGATGGCGCAACTGGGCGTAAACGCCTATCGCATGGGCATCGAATGGTCGCGCCTGCAATCCGCGCCGTTCGCGCCGCTCAACCGGCCGGAACTGGAGCGATATGTGGATTTGCTGGACCGGCTCAAGGCGGCGGGCATCACGCCGATGGTGGTGCTGCATCACTTTTCCAATCCGCCGTGGATCACCTCGGGGGGCGGCTGGCTGAATCCGGCCACGGTTCCGGCCTTTGTGGATTACGTGACGAAGCTCGTGTCGGCCTTGAAGGAACGGGTCTGGCTTTGGAACACGTTCAACGAGCCGGACACGTACGCTTCGTTGACCTATCTATTGGGCGGGTTCCCACCGTTCTACAAATGGCGTTTCCGGTCCTACCGGAAGGTCATCCGGCACATGGCCGCGGCGCATGAGCAGGCGAGCCGCGTCATCCGCCGCGAAGGCAACGGCGGCAGGACCCCGGAGGTCGGCATTGCCAAGAACTGGACCTTTTTCGAGGCGTTCCAAAAGTATGCGCTGTGGGACCATGTGCTGGCCGGGCTTTCCCATCATGCCTTCAATCGTTTTGTGCTGGCCGCGTTTCTGGGCGGGCGGCGGTGCGAGGCCTCCACTTTTCTCGGCGTCAATTATTATGGCCGCGCGCGCCTCAATCATTTCGAGGCCCTGGTTCCCACCAACGGCGTTTCCGGGGAAAGATTAAAGCAGTTGGGCCTCATCTGCGATGACATGTTCGAGCGGCATCCGGCCGGTTTGGGAATCGTCCTGCGGGATTTTCACCGGCGCTACGGCCTGCCGCTTTACATTACCGAGCATGGCGCAGCGTCATCCAACGAGAACTTCCGCATCCGCGATTTGACGGAACATCTGCATGAATTGCGCGGCGCGGTGAATGGCGGGGTGGACGTGCGCGGTTTTTTCTATTGGTCGCTGCTGGATAATTTTGAGTGGCAATTCGGCTACTCAAAAAAGTTCGGTTTGCTGGCGGTGGATTTCAACGACGAAAAACTCCCGCGCAGAATGACGCGCGTTGGAGAATTTTACCGGGGAATTTGCCGCGGCACACCCTCAGACCGCTGCGTGGGTTCGGTAAAATGAATAATCCGGTTTTCCACCGAAAGCCGCCGCGCCGTTTTTCAGCCGTCTCTGAATTTGCATTCTGCCAAATGCGTGTATATTTCGGCCATGCTGGCGACGCCGGAACTGATTCGTGAAGCCGCACAAATCCCGCAGGTGGAGGGGCTTTTTCCACGCTGGCGGGAGGTGCCGCTCTATCGTCATTCGCTGGCGCGGGCCGGGTGCGAGCGCCCGAATTTTGAGTGTTTCAAGGGCCTGCCGCTGCTGGCGAAACGCGACATGCGAAATGGTTTTCCGCGAAATTTTCTTTCTAATGATCGTTCGCTCGAGTCGTTGCTGAAGAAAAATCTGGTGGAACTGGAGCACACCTCCGGCACTTCCGAGGAACGGCTGCCGGTGCTTTTCGGTCGCGGCTGGTGGAACGCACAGGAGGAACGCGCGCTGCGGTTGAACGACTTCGTCGCCCGCGTGCTGGACGAATATCCCCACGCCCGGCGCGCCACGCTCGTGCCGCCGGCCTGCAACGGCCTGACGTGTCCGACGGTCTGGATGTCGCGCGAACAACGGACCCTGGGCAATACCCTGTTCGTGAATCTCGCGCGCATACCCTTTCTGTTGAGCGACGCGGACCTGGCGCGCATGGCGGCGGAGATTTCCGAATGGTCGCCGCAATTTCTCGACCTGGACCCGGTCCACGGCGTCCGCTTCGCGCTTTATTGCGAGCAGCACGGCATCAAATTTCCATCGCTGCGATTTGTGTTGTGCAGCTATGAATTTGTCAGCGTGGTGCATCGGCGGATCCTGGCGCGCGGCTTGGGCGCGCCGGTCTTCAACCTTTACGGCTCGACGGAGACCGGCCATCTGCTCATGGAAAACGAGCGCGGTGAAATGAAGCCCAGTTACGACACGGCCTTTCTCGAAATCGTGGACGCGGACGAACACGGGGTCGGCGAACTGGTGGTCACGACCCTGACCAACGATTACATGCCGCTGCTCCGCTATCGCATCGGCGATCTCACGGAACGAGTCGAACGTCCTTACGGAACCCATTTTGTGGTTCATGGGCGGGTGCGCGACGCGCTGACGGCGTACGACGGGCGCCGCATCACCACCTGGCAGGTGGACCAATATTTCATTGAAACCAATGGCATTGCGCATTATGAAGTACGACAGAACGAAAATGGCAATTGCACCTTGCGCTTCGTGCCGGATGGAAACGGACCGACGGCAGGGGAATTGAGTCGCTTGACTTCACGACTGGGCGCGCTGCTGGGTCTCCGCAACGAAATCCAAACCAAAGCGATGCCGGTTTTGGTGCCGACGGCCTCCGGAAAGTTTCGTTTGACTCATCGCGCCGCCGAACCGGGTGCGCTTTTATAATCTTGAGCTTCCGGGCGCACCCGTTGGGATTGAAACCCGCGCGGCGTGGTTCCAAGGTCAAATAACTCCCTGGCTGCGTCAATTGGCAGTGCCCTAATTTGTAGGCGACGAGGTGACGAGTCGTTTGGGCCAGCACTCCTTACGTCGTGCCCTGCAACCAAACCAGGGCACTCCCCGTCAATTTCCCGCTTTGCGCAACGCAACAACTTTTGAGTAAATACCTTAACGAATGGCTGGCAAAATGAATCTTCCCATTATCAGTCAATAAGAAGGCATTTCAAATGGTGTAATCTGGCATTAGTCATGCTAAATATTACCTTGCATGGCCAAGACCAAGCATGGTGCCTTGCCTGCATCGGACAGTGCCGGGCAGGTCAAGATGAAGAGTCACGCACTGGAGCCGTTGAACGTTTTCTTTGTTTCGGTTTGCGCAATATTGCGTCAGTGGCGGGTTGGCATCGCCATGTCTTTGCTTTTTTGCACCCTGCCGGTTTGGGCCCAGACTTCGAATCAGCTTCCGCTCGCCACCACAGTCCTGACCAACATTTACCAGATTTGGGGAATGTCACAGGCAGAACGGGCCCAACCCCATCGGATAAAAACCGAGGTGGTGATTTATTATTTTGATCCGCAGTGGGACGTCGCTTGGGGAGAATGCATGGGAACCCCGGCGTTTTTACCTATCGCTGACGCCCAGCCACCTTTGCAGGCCGGTCAGCGGGTCGCCATTGATGGAGTGGTGGTGCCGCTACGTGAGCGTTTTGAGTGGGACAAAACCAAGGTCCGCATTCTTGAAACAGGAATTAACTTTCCAGCGCAAATCGTTCACAACTTGAGCGAGAACCCCCTGGCTCTTGGCAAACATATCGTGTTGGTGGAAGGTCTGCTCGATCACATGAACTGGATGGACGCGACCCACGTGGTCTTTCATTTTCTGGCGGGCGACACCGCCGCCACTTTGGAGATTTATACCGGCAATGACGGCCAGCCGCTCCCTTTCAAAGAGGGAGATTTTGTCCGGGTCAAATGTGTTTACTCCTGTCAATTCGATAAAGACGGAAATCTCAGCGATATTGGCCTGTGGGTGGGCCGCCCGGCGGATGTCCAGGTCATCGGTTCCCTGACCCAAGACCCGCGTTTCGCCATTCCCATTGCGTCCAGCGGAAACATCCGGGACGACACACCGACGAATAACCTGATTCATGTTGAAGGCATTGTACAAAGTCATGAGCCGGGCAAATGGGTCACCCTCTGGGATGCTGACGGACAGATCCTGGTGCAAAGTCCACAGACGCAGCCGCTGCGCTTTGGCGATCGGATCGAGGCCGTTGGTTACCCTTTGGTGGTGGGGGTGCAACAGTGCTTGAATGGCGGTTTGTATCGAATGTCGGTTTTAACCAACACCACCGCTTCGGCCGCCGCCGGTGCGTCGAATCAATTAACGTTGCGGCTGGCCGAGCGGGTTCGTGATTTAAGTCCGCAGGAAGCCCGCCGCCGCTGGCCCGTCAAACTTCGCGCCGTGGTCGCCTGGTGGAACCCCGGCACTCCCTTTGCCTATGTGCAGGACGCCAGCGGTGGCATTCGTGTGGTCAATCCGAAATGGGAAGGAATTGATGCGACCCGGCCGGGGACGATCGTTACGGTGCAGGGCGAGGTGGGCGAAGGAGACTTTGTGCCGGTGGTCACGAATGCCGTCCTGGGCCGGGTGGGATACTGGAATTTGGTCGAGGCTCCCATGATCACACTCGAACAGGCGATGACTGGCGCAGAGGACAGTCGTTGGGTGCAAATGCGCGGCTTTGTGCGGCACGTGACCCCGGTGAATGGTTTGGTCCATTTTGACCTGAGCACTTCCAGCGGCGAGTTCGGGGCATGGGTTCCCGCCTCGCAGCCGTACACCAACCTGCAAGGCTCCATCATTCGCGTGCAGGGTGTGTGTGCGGCCATCGCCAATGGACGACATCAATTGACCGGGATCCAGATTTGGGTGCCGGCGGCCCAATACCTCCAGGTGGAAGAACCGGCGCCGGACAATTTGTTTGCCGCGCCCCTGTGTTCGGTTGGCAACCTGCGGCGTTTCAATCTGGAAAGCGCGCTTAACCGGAGAATCCGGACCCGCGGCACGGTGGTGTTGCACGTTCCCGGCCGCTATTTTTATGTGCAGGACGGCGTGGACAGCGTGTTGGCCTTGAGCGAGCAGAAGGATGAACTTCATCCGGGGGACCAGGTCGAAGTGGTGGGGTTCCCCGGCAACGAAGGCCGAAGGTTTGTGCTGCGGGAAGCCGTTTACCGCCGCCTTTCCACCGGTGCGGAACCCAGCCCGACGCGGCTGCCGGCAGCGCATTCTGTCAATGTGGACCTGGAAGGGCTGCTGGCAAAAGGCGAGGGGGTCTTGTTAAACAAGGTGTCGAAAGACGGTGAGACCATCCTGATCATCCACACCAAAGATTCCACCTTTGAAGCCAGTCTTGATTCAGTGGCACCTGGTACGGCGAAAGCCTTGGAGGACTTGAAGCCCGGCTGCCGGCTGGCGGTGACGGGCGTTTATCAGGTCCAGGGAAATGAGTACGGAAAGCCCGGTTCGTTCCTGCTTCGCTTGCGTTCCTTGAACGATGTTCGCCTCCTCCAACGGCCGCCGTGGTGGACGACGGCTCGTTTGTTGGGGTTGTTGCTCGGCGTGCTGGGCGTCTTTTGGGTGGCGGTAATCTGGAGTATTCTGATCTCCCGCAAAAACCGGTTGCTCCGGCAGGCGCAGGCCGGACTGCAGGAAGCTCATGACAAACTCGAACTCCGCGTCGAAGAACGGACGCAGGAACTTCAGAAACAGGTGGCGGCCAAGGAACAGGCCCGCGTCGAACTGGCCGAGGCCCAGGAACGGCTCATGACCGCTTCCCGCCAGGCTGGCATGGCAGAAGTAGCCACCAGCATACTGCACAACGTCGGCAACGTCCTGAACAGCATCAATGTTTCCACCCAATTTCTCAGCGGACAACTGCACCGTTGCCGCGTCGAGTCCGTCGCCAAAGCCGCCGCCCTGCTCCAGGAACACCGGGATAAACTCGCCCGCTTCGTGACCGAGGATCCCAAAGGCCAGGCCCTGCCCGGCTACCTGGAAAAGCTGGGCGAGAATCTCATCCAGGACAAGAGCGCCATGCAGGAGGAAATTGCCTCCCTGGCCAAAAACATCGAACACATCAAGGCCGTGGTGATCATGCAACAAGGTCATGCCAAGGTTAAAGGCATCTGGGAGAGATTGGATCTGAAGGAACTGGTCGAGGATGCCGTCCAGGTCAATGGGGTTGCCCTGGAACGGCAAAAAATTTCCGTGCTCCGGGATTACCACCCGATTCCGCTGGTATTGACGGATCGGCACCTGGTTTTGCAAATCCTCATTAATCTTGTCAGCAACGCCAGACACGCTTTGAGCAATAACGGTCCCGATAGAAAATTGATTGTGACCCTCTCGCCCGCCGGCCCCGATCGCGTTCGGGTCAGCGTAACCGACAACGGTGTGGGTATTCCGCTGGAGAACCTCAGCCACATTTTCTCCATGGGTTTCACCACGCGGAAAGACGGCCATGGTTTCGGCTTGCACAGCGGCGCCAATGCCGCGACGGAACTTGGCGGATCACTTGTGGCAAACAGTGAGGGTGCCGGATGCGGGGCAACTTTTATCCTGGAACTGCCCGTCGAAAGGCCGCCGGAAGAAAGGTCCACTCATCCCATCGTACCGGACGGATCAGTGGTCATTTGAAACGCCAGGCTGTTTTCGGTGGTTCCCCCGTAACCGAACGCCGGCTTAAAAATTGAGATGCCCCGTTTGCGCCGGCTCCGGGCGGGCGAGCTTGAGCATTTTTCCGTTTTCGCGTATTTCGTCACCCATGGTCATTGTGCATGTTCATGTTCACGTCAAACCGGAAGGCGTGGCGGCCTTCAAACAGGCAACGCTGGCGAATGCGCGCGCGAGCCTGCAGGAACCGGGCGTGGCACGGTTCGATGTGGTCCAGCAGCAGGATGACTCCACGCGGTTCGTACTGGTGGAAGTGTATCGCGATGCCGCCGCCGCCGCCGCGCACAAGGAGACGGCGCATTACCCGGTCTGGCGGGACGCGGTGGCGCCGCTGATGGCCGGGCCGCGTTTCAGTGTGAAGTTCAACCCTGTTTTTCCCGACGATGGAAACTGGTGATGTGGCCGCGCTTGTCAAAACGCGGAGAACCGCATTCTCACAAACGCGGCTGCAAGGCAGATATGAAATTTGAATTTACATTGCCGGTAAAAATCATTTTTGGCGCCGGCGCGCTGCGCGAAATCGGCGCGCTGGCCGGGGAGTTTGGATCGCGCGCGCTGGTGGTGACGGGACGGGATTCCGCGCGCGCGGAAAAATTGCTGGCCATGCTGCACGGGGCCGGTGTGGGCACGGCGACCTTTTCTGTCATTGGCGAACCGGAACTTTCCACGGTTGAACGCGGCACGGCGGTTGCGAAGAAGGAAAATTGCGAACTGGTCATTGGTTTCGGCGGCGGCAGCGCGCTGGACGCCGCCAAGGCCATCGCCGCGATGCTGGCGAACAACGGCGAATTGCTCGATTACGTCGAAATCATCGGGCGCGGCCAGGTGCTGACCAGGCCGTCCGTGCCGTTCATAGCGATCCCGACAACGGCGGGCACCGGCACGGAAGTCACGCGCAACGCGGTGCTGGCGTCGCCGGAACACAGGGTGAAAGTCAGCCTGCGCAGCCCGTTGATGCTGGCAAAAGTCGCGCTGGTGGATCCCGAACTCACTTATGGTTTGCCGGCGTCGCTCACCGCCAGCACCGGTCTCGATGCGCTGACGCAACTCATCGAACCGTTCGTGTGCTTGCGGGCAAATCCGATGACCGACGGTTTGTGCGTGGAAGGTCTTCGCCGCGCCGCGCGCTCATTGCGGGTCGCGTTTAACGACGGCCAAAACAAATCCGCCCGGGAAGACATGGCGGTGGCCAGTTTGTTCGGCGGATTCGCACTGGCCAACGCGGGCCTGGGCGCGGTTCACGGATTTGCCGGACCGATGGGCGGGATGTTTTCGGCCGCGCCGCACGGCGCGATTTGCGCGGCCCTGTTGCCGCACGTGATGAGTGCCAACGTTCGGGCGCTGCGTCAACGCGCACCGGACAGCCGGGCGTTGCAACGATATGACGAAGTGGCGCAGTTGCTGACCGGTCAAGCGCAGGCCGCGGCCGACGATGGTGTGAAATGGATTCGCCAATTGGTCGCTGATTTGAAGGTTCCGCGTCTCGGAACTTACGGCATCAAATCGGAACACGCTGCCGAACTGGTGAGGAAAGCCACGCAAGCCAGCAGCATGAAGGCCAACCCGGTTGCGCTTGCGCCGGAGGAACTGGCTGAAATATTCCTGCAGGCATTGTGAAGCCGGCGGATTTGAGCGGCCAGATAATGATTGGCGTTTGAAGCGTCGCTTCTTACCATTCATCGCATCTTATGAAAATTTATTTCCTTATCCTCTCTGCGTTGCTCATTGGCGCCGCCCGCGCGCAAGAGGTCACGATTTCCGGCAAGGACGTCATCCCCGCCTGCCCGGCTTGGGTGAATCACGCCGTCGTCTATCAGATTTATCCCCAGACGTTCTACGATTCCGACGGTGACGGCATCGGCGACCTGCCCGGGATCATTGAAAAGCTGGATTACATCAAGAGCCTCGGCGTGGATGCCATCTGGATCAATCCGTTCTTTGATTCACCGTTCAACGACGCGGGCTACGACATCCGCGATTATTACAAGGTCGCGCCGCGCTACGGCACCAACGCCGACGCCCGCCGGCTGTTCGCCGAGGCGCACAAACGCGGCCTCAAGGTCCTCTTCGACTACGTCATCAGCTACACGTCCATTGACAATCCGTGGTTTGCAGCCTCGACCCTGCAGGCGACCAATCAATATTCCAACTGGTACATCTGGTCCGACAACGTCTGGAAAAACGAGTCGGGCAACCAATGGGTCCACGGCTACGGCCAGCGCAACGGCAATTTCCTGAGCAATTTTTTCTGGAACGAGCCGGCGTTGAACTGGGGCTACGGCAATCCGGATCCGGAGAAAAAATGGCAGCTGCCAACCGATCATCCCGACGTGCTCGCCATGCGGGCGGAAATGATAAAGGTCATGCGCTTCTGGATGAACATGGGCGCCGATGGTTTCCGCGCCGACATGGCGGGAGCGCTCGTCAAGGGCGACGATCCCCGCCACGAGACCCTGAACTTCTGGCGTGAAATCCGGCAAATCCTCAACACCAATTATCCGCAAGCCTTCACCGTCTCGGAATGGTCCGGTCCGCGCGACGCGCTGAACGGGGCGTTTTACGCCGATTTCTATCATTGGGTCGGGGGCTTCAACGACATTTACCAGAAAGAAAGCTGGCGCATCGGGAACGGAATGACGGATGGCCACAGCTTCTTCGACCGCGAAGGCAAGGGCGACATCAAGAATTTCCTGGACGGCTACTATTCCGCCTGGCAGGACACGCGGTCCAACGGTTACATCTGCCTGCCGCTGGGCAACCACGACATCGCGCGGCTGAACAACCAGCGCACCACCGACGATCTTGAAATGATCATCGCCTGGGGCATGACGATGCCCGGCGTGCCGTTCCTGTATTACGGCAACGAAATCGGCATGCGCCAGTTGGAAAACCTGCCGCAGATCGAGGGCTGCTACAAACCGCGCGCCGGCGCCCGCACCCCGATGCAATGGACCCCGTTTCACGACCTTGGCTTCTCGACGGCCAGACCGTCGCAGCTGTATCTGCCTGTGGACCAGGCTCCCAACCCTCCGAATGTCGCCTCGGAAGAGCGGGATCCCAACTCGCTGCTGAATCGCGTCCGGAAACTCATCCGGCTCAAGCACACCGAACCGGCGCTGGCGGCCTACGCGGAATTCGTCCCGCTTTACGCAAAATCAAACACCTATCCGTTTGTCTATGCGCGGGCCAGCGGCGAGGAAACGTTGCTCATGATTTTTAATCCGGCGGCGCGCGACACCACCGCCACGTTCGCCTTCCCCGTCGGGTATCGGGAATTGAAGCTGCTGGCCGGAAAAGAGGTGCATGTCACCAAAGACGGCCAAACGCTGAACATCGATGTTCCCGGCCAGACCTACGCGATTTATCAGGCGGTAAAGTAGCCGCGCTGAAGGCGGACCCGGTTGCGTTGAGCGGCGAGCGGCTGGCGGATACGCGAGGGCAGGCTGTGATTTGCAAAAGTGGATTCGATTTGGAAAACGGATTTTGCCGTCGCGCATACGGTTTGCCTCGCGCGCAGCCTGAAACATTGGACCGGACGCGAATTGCTGGCCGGTGTTTCCAACCCCGAGGAACTGGCACAAAAGGTTTTTGAAGCGCCGTTCGTGGTCGTGTCGCACGGCACGGAGGCCGATCCGGTTTTGAATTACGGCAACCGCGCGGCGCTGGCCTTGTGGGAAATGTCGTGGGCGGAGCTGACGCGCACGCCGTCGCGCCTCACCGCCGAAATGCCCAACCGCGAAGAGCGGGCGCGATTGCTGGCGGCGGTGACGCAGCGCGGGTTCATTGACGATTATTCCGGCGTGCGCCTTTCTAAAACCGGCCGGCAGTTCCGCATCCGCCGCGCGACCGTCTGGAATTTGCTGGCGGCGGACGGCCAACCCTGCGGTCAGGCGGCGATGTTTGACCGCTGGGAATTCATTTAAACCCGGAAACATTGAACGCAAACCGGATTAATTCGTCGAAACGACATGCGATCAGCCGGAGTCATCAAATGTGCGGCGGCAGTGTTGCTGGCGGCGGGCGTGGTGGTGTTCCTGCGCGTTGCCGGCCACGCGCAGCCGGCGGCCATTTCAACCAACCAACCCATGGACATGAAAGATTTCAAGAAACCGGATCAGGCGGAGTTGCGGAAAAAACTGACCGCCGAACAATTTGCCGTCACGCAAAAGGCCGCCACCGAACCGGCGTTCCACAACGAGTTTTGGGACAACAAGCAGCCCGGCATTTATGTGGACGTGGTGTCGGGCCAGCCCCTGTTCAGTTCGCTGGACAAATTTGATTCCGGCTGCGGCTGGCCGAGCTTCACCAAACCCCTCACGAGCCAGGACGTGACCGAACATGTCGACCATACCTTTGGCATGGAACGCACCGAAGTAAGGTCAAAAGCCGCCGATTCCCATCTCGGACACGTGTTCGACGACGGCCCGGGACCGACCCATTTGCGTTACTGCATCAACTCGGCGTCGTTGCGCTTCATCCCGCTGGACAAAATGCAGGCGGAAGGCTACGGCGCCTGCCTCGAACCCTTCATCAAGGCCGGACTTTACAAGCCCGAAGCTGCGCCAGCATCAACGAACAGCCCGGCAGAAAAGTAGGAGCCGAGGTAACGAGGTTCATTGATTTGCAATACACGATTGACGCGCCTTATCCGGGTTGGGCGCGTAAATCGCAAATCGCATATCGTAAATTCATTCGTGCGCTAAAAAGGGTTTTCTGATTTACTCCGCCAACTCTGATGGACGACACGAATTCATTGATCGAACAACGCAAGGCCAAGCTCGCTGCGTTGCGCGCGAAGGGCATTGACCCGTTCAAAAACAAGTTCACGCCGACTGAATCGTGCGCCGACGCGCGGAAGAATTACACCGAAGGCCGCGAAGTGGCCGTGGCCGGGCGCATCACCGCGCATCGCGACATGGGCAAATCCATGTTCATTGACGTGCGCGACCAAAGCGGGCGTATCCAGGTTTACGCGCAGAAAAACACGCTCGGCGACGAATTGTGGAATATTTTCACCCATCTCGATTTGGGAGATTTTGTTGGAGTTCGCGGCACGTTGTTCACAACCAAAACAGGTGAGATTTCAATAAAATGTAGCGCAGCCGTCCCGGCTGCCGCAGGCGGGACGCCTGCGCTACCTTTCGTCATTCTGGCCAAGGCGCTCCGGCCGCCGCCGGCCAAGTGGCACGGACTCGAAGACACCGAAATCCGCTACCGCCAGCGTTACTTGGATTTGATGGCGAACCCGGAAGTGAAGGACGTTTTCCTCAAACGCAGCCAGATTATCACCGAGATCCGGAATTTCCTCCAATCGCGCGGTTTTGTGGAAGTCGAGACGCCGATGATGCAGGCGATTCCCGGCGGCGCGGCGGCGCAACCCTTCAAGACGCATCACAACGCGCTCGGCTGCGATTTTTACCTGCGCATCGCGCTGGAGCTGTATCTCAAGCGCCTGCTCGTCGGCGGCGTGGACAAGGTGTTCGAGCTCGGGCGCAACTTCCGCAACGAAGGCCTCTCGCGCAAACACAATCCCGAATTCACCATGCTCGAGGCGTACCAGGCGTTCGGCGATTACGAGAGCATGATGGAACTGGTGCAATCCATGATTTGCCACGTCGCGCAAAAGGTTTTGGGGACGCTGAAGATTGAAACGAAAGATGCCGAAGGAAAAATTGTAAAATCAATTGACCTCACGCCGAATTGGAAGCGGGCGAAATACAAAGATTTGATTCGCGGGAAAGCCGGTAAGGACTGGTTTGAAATTTCTGCTGCTGAACGCCGTCAGCGCGCGCACGATCTCGGTGCGGAAATAACCAAAGATTACGCGGACTTTGAAGTCACCGGGGCGGTGTTTGAAAAATTGATCGAGCCAACGCTGATTCAGCCGACATTTGTCACGCATCTGCCGAAGGAACTCGTGCCGCTCGCCAAACTTTCGCCCGACGACCCGACGACCGTCGAAGTCTTCGAGTGTTGCATCAACGGCCAGGAAATCGCGCCCGCCTACACCGAACAGAATGATCCCATTGAGCAACGCGAACGCCTGGAACATCAGGCCGGCGGCGAGCAGCAGAAGCTGGACGAGGATTTTCTCGTTGCGCTCGAACACGGCATGCCACCCGCTGGCGGCATGGGCATGGGCATTGACCGCCTGTGCATGATGCTGCTCGGCCAGGAAAGCATCCGCGACGTGATTTTGTTCCCGCAGTTGAAACCGAAATCCTGATCCTCTGTAGCGGCGTCTCGTCAGAGCGCCGCCATTTGAACAAAGAGTTTGCGGCGCTCTCACGAGATGCCGCCACAAAACCAAAATGTTAACCGTTTCCGGACTTAGTAAATCATTTGGCGGCCGCGTCCTGTTTGACGACGTGTCGCTCACGCTCCTGTCCGGCGAGCGCATCGGCTTGGTCGGGCCGAATGGCGCGGGCAAATCCACGTTGCTCAAGATCATCCTTGGCCAGGAATCGCCGGATGTGGGCGAGGTCACGTTCATCCGTGGCACGCGATTCGGCTACCTGCCGCAGGAAAGCGAACCCGCCGGCAACGAAGCCGTCCTCGACATCGCCGTGCCGCACGACCATGAGCATGACGGCCAGTTCGTGGCCAAAGCGAAACAGATTCTCGCCAGCCTCGGCTTCAAGCAGACGGATTTCCTGCGTCCGGCGCACGAGTTGAGCGGCGGCTGGGTGATGCGCGCACATCTGGCGCGGTTGCTGGTGCAGGAACCGGACGTGCTGATGCTCGACGAGCCGACGAACCATCTTGACCTCGAAACGCTGCTATGGTTTCAGGATTACCTGCGAAATTATCCCGGCGCGATTCTGCTCATTTCGCACGACCGCGAATTTCTCAACCGCCTTTGCACACACGTCGCCGAGTTGCGCGCGTCGCGCGTGCTGCGTTACACCGGCAACTACGACCAATATCTTGAACAGCGCGCGGCCACGGAGGTGACGATGATTGCCACGGCCAAGGCGCAACAGCGCGAAATTGACCGGATGCAACTGTTCGTGGACCGGTTTCGCGCCAAGAACACCAAGGCCGCGCAGGCGCAGAGCAAGCTGAAACAGATTGAGCGCCTCAAGGAAGACATGGTGGAAACGCCCGACGGAACGGGCCCGACGGTGGGTTTTCGTTTTCCGCAACCGCAACGCAGCGGTCACCGCGTTATTACGTTGAAACACGTAAAGTTTGGGTATCCTGAAAGCCGGAGCGCGGCTGTCCCAGCCGCAGCACTTCCGAATGCGGAAGCTGCAGGGAATGTGCCGGAGTCCCCGGTGCTGGCAAGCGCTGCGGCTGAGACAGCCGCGTTCCACCCAAACACCAAACTCATTTACGAAAATCTTCATTTTGAGGCCGAACGCGGCCAGCGCATTGTGCTGGTCGGGCCGAATGGCGCAGGTAAATCCACCCTGCTGAAACTGCTGGCCGGGGTGCTGCAGCCGCAGGCGGGCGAACACCGGCTCGGGCACAATGCGAAATCCGGTTATTTCGCACAGCACCGCGCGCAGATGCTCAATCCCAATCACACCGTTTTGCAGGAGGCGCTTGAAACACCGCAGCGCGTCTCGGAGCAATTTGTGCGCACGGTGCTCGGCAGTTTTCTGTTCCGCGGCGACGATGTATTCAAGCCCGTGAGCGTGCTGAGCGGCGGCGAGAAAAGCCGGCTGGCGCTGGTGAAACTGCTGCTCGACCCGCCGAACCTGCTGCTGATGGACGAGCCGACGACGCACCTCGACCTGGCGAGCGTGGACGCGCTCATCGAGGCATTGCAGCCCTACGAAGGCACGTTGATTTTCATCAGCCACGACGTGCATTTCATCCGCGTGCTGGCGAATCACGTCGTGCGCGTCGAAAACGGCCGGCTCCGGCATTTCACCGGCGGCTACCAGTATTACCTCGACAAGACGGCGCAATCCGCCCGCGCGGCGCTGACGAGTTCCGGTTCCGGAGGGGCGAGTTATACGAGTCCCAATAATCAGTCAGGGACTCGTGGAACTCGTCCCTCCGACGGCAGGCCGGCCACGAGTGACCGCAAGGAACAGCGCCGCATCGAGGCTGAGCAGCGGCAGGCGCGCTCGCGGAAGCAGCGTGAAATCCAGAAACGCATCGCCGCGCTGGAAAAGGAAATTGCGGAACTGGAAACGCGCGAGAAGGAATTGACGGCTGAACTGGAAAAGCCGGAGACCTACACGACCGGCGGGCGGGCGACGCAGATCAACCGCGAGCTGATGGAAGTCCACGACCGGCTGGCCGGGGCGAATACGGAATGGGAAACGGCCGGGACGGAGCTGGCGCAGTTCGAGGCCGAAGCAACGTAGGTTGGCTTCCAGTCTGTCCCACGACGTTGCCGCGGCGTGATTCGCCGGGAGATCCAGCGGGGGTGATGCCGGAGACAGACGGCAGCAATTCTGGAACCGGGCTCACTGGTTTTTGCCCCGCTTTTTTTCCGTGGTGGATTCTTTTTCCAATTTGGCCACGCGCCGGAGCAGATCGGGGAGGTGTTGGATGGCGATGAGCTGGCGTTTGCTTTGTTTGTCCGGTTGCGCCGGGATGCCAAACCATTTTTCGCCGTCGGGGATGTTGTGCATTACGCCGGATTTGGCCGTGACGGTCACATGATTCCCAATTTTCAAATGTCCCGCGACGCCGGTTTGTCCGGCGAGCACGACATAATCCCCCAGTTTTGTGCTGCCGGCGATGCCGACTTGCGAGATCAGCAGGCTGCCCTCGCCGATTTCCACATTGTGTGCGATTTGCACGAGGTTATCAACCTTCGTTCCCTTGCCGATGACCGTTGAGCCAAGCGCACCGCGATCAATCGTCACGCCCGCGCCGATTTCCACGTCGTCACCGATGAGCACATTTCCAATCTGCGGCACTTTGCGGTGGATGCCGCCATCCAGCACATAACCAAAACCGTCCGAACCAATCACCGTGTTGGCATGAATGCGGACGCGCCGGCCGATTTCCGTGTGCGGATAAACCGTCACGTTGGGGAACAGGTTCACGTCCTCGCCGAGCCGGGAATCTTCGCCGATGAAATTGCCGCCCTGCAAAACGGTTCGCGCGCCGATGTGCACGTGCTCGCCGATGACGCAATGTGGACCGATGTGCGCCGTCGAATCAATTTTTGCGCCGGGCGCGACGACGGCTGTCGGATGAATGCCGCCGGCGAAAACCCGTTCCGGGAAAAACAACGCGAGCGCCTTGGCGAAGGCGATGCGCGCACTGGCCACGCGAATCAGGATCTTTTTCGTCGAGGTGAAACGTTTTTCCGCGATGATGGCGGTCGCGGCGCTATTTTCCGCGCGCACAAAAAAGTCCTCGTTTTCGGCAAAGGTAAGGTCACCCGGCTTGGCGGAGTCGGCGGGGGCAAAGCCTTCCAGGGTTGCGGTGGCGTTTCCAACCACTTCACCTTCAATATGTTTCGCAATTTCTGCGGCGGTAAAGGTCATATTTGGCATTTCATTGACGTTGCCCGTTGACTTGGCTGACGCGGCTTACTATAAAGACGCGCGCATCCAGTTCAACCCCAACTTTTATGGCGAGAACTTTTCGCGTCGGGCTGATCGGCTACCGCTTCATGGGCAAGGCGCACTCGAATGCCTGGCGGCAGGCGCCGCGTTTCTTCAATCTCAAGGCCAATGTAGAACTGCACACCATTTGCGGACGCAATGCCGCGGGCGTGCAGGCGGCCCGGGCGCAATTCGGCTGGCAAAACTCCACGAAAGACTGGCAGGAAGTCGTTGAATCGCCGTTGATTGACATTGTGGACATCGGCGTGCCGAATCATCTGCACGCGGAGATTGCCATCGCCGCCGCGCGAAACGGGAAACACGTCTTGTGCGAAAAGCCGCTCGCGCTGAACGTAAAACAGGCCGAGGCGATGCTGGCTGCCGCGCAAAAGGCCAAAATCGTCCACATGGTCTGCCACAATTACCGGCGCATCCCGGCGCTGGCACTGGCGAAGAAAATGATCGGGGAAGGCGCGTTGGGAAAAATTTTCCATTTCCACGCCCGTTACGCCCAGGACTGGCTCGTGGACCCGGAATTTCCCCTCAACTGGCGTTTGCAGAAGGAAGCCAGCGGCAGCGGCGCCAACGGCGACATCAACGCGCACATCATTGATTTGGGGCGTTATCTGGTCGGCGAGTTCAAGGAGGTCTGTGGCTTGCTCCATACTTTTGTAACAGAGCGGCCGCTCGCGGATGCGCTGGCCCCGCAACGCGGTGGCGCGCGCAAAATGGGCAGGGTGACCGTGGACGATGCGGCGGTGTTCATCGGGCGGATGGAAAACGGCGTGCTGGCGAATCTGGAAGCCACGCGTTACGCATCCGGCCGCAAAAATCACATTGCAATTGAAATCAACGGCAGCAAAGGCTCGCTGTATTTTGATTTCGAGGACATGAACCGCCTGAAATTTTTCAACGGTGATGATCCGAGGGACCGCCAGGGTTTTCGGGACATCCTGGTCACCGAACGCGGGGGGGTGCAGCCGTATGTGGGCAACTGGTGGCCGCCGGGCCACCTCATCGGCTATGAACACACGTTTATTCACACGATTGCCGATTTCGTGAATGCATGCGCGGATGGCAAGCCGGTGGCGCCGACGTTTGAAGACGGCTTGAAAAATCAGCGCGTTCTGGCGGCGATCGAGGAATCCAATCAAAAGGGCCGTTGGGTGAAGTTGCATTGATCTGGCCGGGGTAATTTGGCTTGCCCACGGGCGCAAAGGCGCGTATTGAAAAGGCGTTGTTCTTTGTGCCCACGTGGCGGAATTGGCAGACGCGCTAGATTCAGGTTCTAGTGAGTAACATCATACAGGTTCAAGTCCTGTCGTGGGCACCAACTGGCGCAGTGGACGGGGGTTGGTCGTTGGAGCCGCCCGCCAACATTGGCTGGAAATCAGTTCGACAGGGAAAACAGTGCAGGCTAGGCTTGCTTTCAAAGCATGAAAGTTCTGTTTCTGAACGGGCCAAATTTGAATTTACTCGGACAGCGTGAGCCAGATGTGTACGGACACGCCACTTTGGCGGACATTGAAGCCAAAGTCCGTAAACGTGCAAAAACCTTGGGTGTTGAAGTTGATTTTCGTCAGTCGAATCTCGAGGGCGAATTGGTTGGCTGGATCCAAAAGGCAAAGGGAAAACACGGCGTAATCGTTCTCAACGCCGCCGCCTATACCCATACAAGCATTGCGTTGCGGGATGCCATTGCCGCTGTGGGTGTTCCAACCATCGAAATCCATCTTTCCAACATCCACGCGAGAGAAAAATTCAGGCACAAATCACTCATCGCACCCGTCTGCTGGGGCCAAATATCTGGATTTGGCGAAAAATCATATTTATTGGCATTGGAGGCATCCGTTGACGTTAACGTTTGTAAAAAAGTGCCTTAAAACTGATTTTATTATAGATTTAGATGCTAAATCAATTTTTATTTTGCTTCTTGACGTTGTTTAGTGCAATCAATATAAATGTTTCAAATTCGGAACGGTTCAAGCAAAATTCGCTATAGGGTAAGACTTGTTAGATTATAACTAAAAACGTGGCTATTGGAACAACTTTAACGAAATCGAAACGTGGATCTTAAAGATATTAAAGCTATAATTGACCTGATGAAGAAGAACTCTATTACAGAGTTTGAGTTGGAAAGACAAGATTCCAAGATCAGGTTGAAGCGGGGAACGAATAATGCCGCAAATCCGAGCATTCAGTACGAAGATTCAGCGCCTATCGCGGCGGTTCAACCCGCGGCTTCGGGTTCTTCGGCGGCTCCCGCTGTTGGCGGACCACCGGCGGCGACGGGTGAAGTTGAGATTAAATCCC
>Ga0265316_10001931_pt1 | contig 21761 bp, 19 predicted proteins | sample 4522metaG_FD_202092 | JGI IMG/M metagenome (GOLD analysis project Ga0265316, IMG submission 202092) | Rhizosphere microbial communities from Carex aquatilis grown in University of Washington, Seatle, WA, United States - 4-5-22 metaG | ecosystem: Host-associated > Plants > Roots > Rhizosphere >... | reverse complement strand
ACAATCTGAATGGCCCTTGAGAGCGGTACAATTCCTGCGATTTGTTCAGGCCGTCGTTCCCGGCGCCAAAATGCGGTGACGAATCGGCCGTTCAGCTCAGAAAGTCGAAGGAATGCCATCCATGAGCAGCCCCCACAGCGCGAAGATCACACGCCGCCAAGCGTTACAACTCCTCGCATCCGCAGTGCCGGCTGCGACCGTAGCTCCCGCAATGAGTCTTTCTTCACAATCTATTGCAGTCCCATCCTCCAGCGGCATATTCGCGCCGCGTCATTTCACTTTTGAGGGCATCTTCTCCGAGCTCAGGATTCCCCTCAAGGATCTCGGTCACTCCGCGCCCGCAGACCTCTCCGGTTACACCCATCTCGTCATGGAGATGCGGACCACTTCTCCCCAGCGGATGTCGGTCTGGGCCTACTCCGCGCACGGACCCCGTTCGATGGGTTTCATCGCTTTTGGGCAATACGCGTGGCTCCGAGCCTCGGTTCCGCTGCGCTTCTTCGTAGGCCACGACTCGGGTGGGTTCGACCTGGCCTCCGCGGGCAATCGCCGCACTAACTCCTGTTGGCTCTCCGTCTGGGGACCCTTCGGTGACCTTAGCTCCGTCGAATCATTCGGCATCTCCATGGAGTACCCGCTCGACAAACCCTCAATCGAACTGCGCAACGTCCACCTGGCGAAAACCGATGAAGGCAGCGAGTTCCTCGATCCCGGGCCGCATACCGATTCCTTTGGCCAATGGGCACACACTGACTGGCCGCGCAAAATACATACGGAGGATCAGCTCACTCGCCAACTTGCCGACGAAGACCGTGCGCTTGCCGCTCCTGCCACTTTTGGTTACGCCCGTTATGACGGATACAAAAATACCCAGGCGCACGCCACAGGCTACTTCCGCGTCGAGCAAATCGACGGCCGCTGGTGGTTTGTAGACCCCGATGGCCATCTCTTCCTCTCCACCGGAATCAATGGCACTCCCGGCGGCGGCGCTGGCTTCGGTGCCGGACCCGGCAACGAGCGAACCAACCGGCGCCTCAATGCGTGGGGATTCACCACCGGCGGTGACAAGCGCCCCGGCACCGTAATGCTGCGCTGGCCTCGCAGCCTCAACTTCCTTGGCTTGCCTGACGTCTACTCCCCACGCTTCGCCGCCGACATAAGCGAAGCCGCCAACACCCAGTGCACCCCGCTCAAGAACGACCCATTGGTGCTCGGCTACTTTATCGGCAACGAGCCACCATGGAACGGCCGCGAGGCAGAACTGTGTTCGCTCATTCTTGCCGGTCCAGATACCGAAACAAAAACCGCCTTGAAGGCATTTCTCGATTCCGGCGATACACCCGTGCGACGCCGCGAGTTCGTTCTGGCCAGCTTCCGCAAATATCTGCAGATCATCTGTGATGCTGTTCGCAAATACGATCCCAACCACCTCATCCTCGGCATCCGATTCGGTGGCCGCATGGCCGACGAGGCATTGATTGCCGCTCAGATCTTTGACGTTTGCAGCATCAATGTCTACGAATACGAGCCTACAAAGCAGCTCATTCGCGCCGCCCAAATCTCCAACCGACCGATTCTGATCGGCGAGTACCATATCGGCGTGCCTGCAGACGGCCTTTCCGCCGGCCTTGTTCAAGCCAAGGACCAAGCCGAGCGCGGCTTGGCCTATCGCTACTACCTCGAACAGGCCGCGTCCATTCCAGGATTCGTGGGTGCTTACTGGTTCGAGTGGAAAGACGAGCCAGTCCTCGGCCGCATGGATGGTGAAAATTACAATATTGGATTCGTTGATGTCACCGACCGCCCGTACAGCGAACTGGTTGAAGCTGCGAAAATCGCCCACCAACGCCTGTACGATGTGCACTCTGGCAAGCAGCTACCGTATGCGCGCCACCCGCTAGCCTCCGACGCCGGTGCTCCCTCGACTCCCTGGGCCGTGTAATTGTGAAGCGTATGGTAAAAGGTAACTTGTCCATCTTTCGGTAATTCCGGGCAGGTTACTGTCGCAGCAGCTCTTTGGCCCGAACGGTGGATTGGCACCGCCTCGCGAACAAAGGAAGATTGAGGACTACCAAGGCCGCTCCGGATTGCACATGCGGACGTTGCCGTCGCCCTTTCCGAGTGAATGCCGCGAGCCAAGGAATGTGAGGCCCTTGTGTCAGAAATTGAGAATTATCGTAGACCAAATAGCAGAAATAGGGCCCTGCACGCTCGAGTAATTCAATGGCCCGGCAAACAGTCGGCCCCGGAGCCACAGATTTATTGCGCCTATAACCAGACTCGCCAGCAGTTCCTTTGTGCCCATGTACTGGTAAACGACCTCTCGCCTGAAGATCTCAACAATTCCCTCGCCAAACTCACACAAGATTCATCGACTGGTCTCTGGCTAGCGCCATTTCGAGGGATCTCCGCGAATCACGTAGGTTCTCCAATTGACCTCGTTTTTCTTGACCGGAACAACTGTGTTCTGACGGTTGTGGAGTCTTTCCCCGTCACCCAACTGACGACTTCCAATTGGCAGTCCGATACCGCCCTCGCTCTTCCCACCCACTCAATCGCATCCAGCGGAACCCTGGTCGGTGATCAAGTGGTCTTGTGTTCACCGGAGAAAATGCTGCGCCGCTTGCGCGATCTTAGAGACAAGGCGGCAGCCATCTTGGAGAACACAATTCCCTCGACTCACCCCCATAGCGTTTCCCCCCAATTCCCCGATCGTCGCAAAACCTCGGTTCAGATGACCAATTGGGCAGATATCCGAAATCATTCGCACCCGCCTCTTCAAACTCCGGCACCCGCCGCAGCTCCTGAGCCGATGGCGGAACTCTCCGCACCCACTTCTGATTTACCGATCCCCAGCAGAAGCTGGCTTTATTGCTGGCTGACTCCCAAAAAACAAGAAATGAGGGGGTCCCCGCGTGAGAATCTGCCCTGGATTGCTGCTTACTTCTTCAATGGGGGCAGTCCCGCGCCAACCGCCATTCGCAACATCAGCATGCATGGCATGTTCATTGTCACCAGTGAACGGTGGTATTTAGGAACCATTATCCACGTGACTCTCACGGACTGGCGCCTACCTACTCCGGATCACACGATAACGGTCAACGCCGTAGCCGTCCGCTGGAGCGATGATGGCGTCGGACTCCGCTTCATCTTTCAGAAACCACGTCGCGGGGTGCCAACACCCGGCGACGCCCCCCTTGTCGACGTGACCCAAAAGCAACTCAAAGAGTTTCTAGAGCAGTTCAAAGGTCCCAAACGCTAAAACGCCAGCCCACGACACGGCAGCCGCTCGGCTAACGCCGCCAACACCTATTCCGTGACACGCGCAGCGGATTCGCGCTACCCTTATCGATATGCGCTAACCGCGATTTAAGGAGCGTCGCACCCCCGCCATGCCCATTCAGTCAACGTCGAAAATCTGGCATAACGGCCAGCTGATTCCCTGGGAACAGGCCACCATCCACGTGATGAGTCACGTGGTCCACTACGGCAGCAGCGTGTTTGAAGGCATTCGCTGCTACGCGCAGCCGCAAGGCTCAGCCGTCTTCAGGCTGCCCGAGCACATGCAGCGCCTGCTCGACTCGGCGCGCATCTACCGCATGGATCTGCCCTTCACGCTTGAAGAGCTTTGCGCCGGCGTAGTCGAGCTGATCGAGGCCAACGGCATTGCGCCCTGCTATATCCGTCCCATCGCACTGCGCGGTTACGGCGAAATCGGCGTCAGCCCCAAGGGCTCGCCGGTTGAGGTCTACATGGCCAACTTCCCGTGGGGCAAATACATCGCGGGCACAGGCGGCGCAGATGTCTGCATCTCCAGCTGGAACCGGCTGGCTCCGAACACCATGCCGGCACTGGCCAAGGCCGGCGCCAACTACATGAACTCGCAGCTGATCCGCATGGAAGCTGAAGCCAACGGCTACCAGGAGGGCATCGCGCTTGACGTGGGCGGGCTGGTGAGCGAGGGCTCGGGCGAGAACGTGTTTCTAGTCCGCAACGGCGTCATCTACACGCCGCCCCTGGCCAACTCGGCGCTGAGCGGCATTACGCGCGATTCGGTGCTGACCATCGCCCGGCACCTGGGCTTCACCGTGACGGAGCAGCCCATTCCGCGCGAGATGCTTTACATAGCCGACGAAGTGTTCTTTACCGGCACAGCCGCTGAGGTGCAGCCAATACGCTCGATCGACAAGATTCTGGTGGCCGACGGCAAGCCCGGCGAGATCACGCGCAAGCTCGGCGAGGAATTCTTCGCCATCGCCAACGGCCTGAAACCGGACCGCTTTGGCTGGCTGACGCCGGTTAACGTCGCGGCTACTGAACCGGTTACCGCGTAAGCTGGAAGCATGTTGCAAACACTTGGGCGGTGCTTCGGCGCCGCCCAAACTTTTCAGCAATGTCATTTGTCTCTATTGCGAGTGTCGGTTAGTGACCTCGATGTTGCCATTGAAAACGGGCCAGGCAAAAAAACGTTGTACCCGCTTTTTTGGCCTTCAGGTGTAGTTATAACCACACCTCAATCGCCACTCGAAGCGCTCGTATTGTTTCGAGTTTCAGGTGCGGGTTTGGCATGTGGCTTGGAGTTCACCATCTCTCAATTTGGGTGAAGTGATCACACGAATCAATCATGCTAAATTGCCTGTTGCGCATTCAGATAAAACTGTGCCGCCCATTTCCTCTGGCCGCCTGCTGCGTTTAGGATGTTCGGGAAGCATTGATGGACGACAACTCCCACACCGCAACTGCCACCGAGGTGATCGCCAGCTTCGCGACATCCGACTCTGGCCCAGACACAGACCCTCACTCGGCGTTCTGGTCAGGAGCATCGCGCATCATCGCTGTGGGTGACTTCTACGGGAATCCTGTCCCTGACCATCGCACCGAAATCTTGCTCCAGTGGACGGCCCGGAACTTCTACATCCTCTTCGCCTGCCCGTATCGCCAACTTCATTTGAAACCAAATCCAAACCTTACTTCCGAAACCTACGAGCTCTGGAATTGGGATGTAGCTGAAGTCTTCATTGGCGACGACTTCAACAATATTCGCCGGTACAAGGAATTTGAAGTGTCCCCGCAAGGTGAGTGGGTAGACCTCGATGTAAACCTCGACAATCCGCCGCACGAGACCGGCTGGGTGTGGCAATCGGGCATGCAGGTAGCTGCGAGAATCGATACATTAAGCAACACCTGGTTTGCCTTCATGCGAATTCCCTGGCTCTCCATCACCGCCCGCTCCCCGTCCGCGGGGAATCAGATGCGCATCAACTTCTATCGGTGTCAAGGCGCTGATCCCGACCGCAAATACATTGCATGGCAGCCAGTCCATCGCCCCAGCTTTCACACGCCTGAGTGCTTTGGTATTCTCACGCTGGCCACGCCTTAAAAAGATCCCGTCTAGCGCGATTCAATTGCTTCGACACGATCTCGGCGTCAAGGGAGAACCAAATGAAAACTGCTATGAAGATCGCCGCACTCAGCCTGGTATTTTCGCTGGCAGCGATGGTTGCACCGGCACAGCAGGACTATTTCAGCAACTGGCCTGAGGGCCTTTCTCCGCAGGAAGTTGGCAAGCGCCTGGCCGAACACTTCGTCACCAGCCCGCATCAATACACGGCGACAATTCATTACTCCGAAGTGTGCGCTTGGTACGGCGCACTTACGTATGCGCAGCTTACGCATGACGATGCTCTGCGCGCTGCGCTGATCAAGAAGTATGAGCCCCTGATGCCCGGCGGCACCGAGGCCAATCGTATTCCTCAGCGCCACCATGTCGACGACTCCATCTTCGGTATCATCTCGCTTGAAATCGCCATCCAGACCAAGGACGCTAAACAACTCGAAATCGGCAAAGGCTGGGCCGATCGTCAATGGGAAAATCCGCAGCCCGACGGCCTTTCAGGTGAAACGCGCTATTGGATTGACGACATGTACATGTTGACGATCTTGCAGCTTGAGGCATACCGCGCTACCGGTGATAAAAAATATCTCGACCGCAACGCCAACGAAATGGTGTCGTATCTTGACAAGCTGCAACAACCGAATGGCCTCTTCTTCCACGCTCCCGATGTGCCGTTCTACTGGGGGCGCGGAGATGGTTGGGTTGCGGCAGGCATGGCGGAAATGCTCCGCACACTTCCTGAGAATCATCCTCAGCGCGCGCGCATTTTGAAAGGCTATCGCTTGATGATGTCGGCACTGCTCAATTATCAGGGTAAGGACGGAATGTGGCGCGAGCTCATTGACCGCGACGACGCATGGCCTGAGAGCTCCAGCTCCGCGATGTTCAGCTTCGCCATGATTACCGGCGTCAAAAATGGATGGCTGGATGCCGCGAGTTACGGCCCCGCCGCACGCAAAGCATGGATCGCCGTAACCGGATACATCGATCAGAACAACGACATCACCAGCGTTTGCGAAGGCACCGGCAAGAAAAACGATCTGGAATATTATTACGAGCGCAAACGCCGCACCGGCGACTTCCACGGCCAGGCCCCGGTCCTATGGGCGGCCTCAGCTCTGTTGCGGTAAACGAGCTTCGATTTGAAAACAGTATTTCCATAGCCGCTATTTTGCCGGCTGCTAACACGCTCGAAGTGCGGCCAGCTCATCGTCTCTCTCAATCCAGCCGAGTCAGGTATGCTTCGCCTTCGCTTGGCTGCAGATGGCGCGCAATCTGCTCAGCTACTTTGCGGTCGTCGCCTTCAGGCCTGATGCGCACCCAGTAACTATCCGTTCCGGGAAACTCAATCACGTTGGCGTCTGCGTACTTGCGCATGAGTTCGGACTTTAGTTTCAGGGCATCGTTCTCGTTGTGGAATGCGCCTACCTGCACACACCAACGGCCGCCGGAATCGATTGGTTTGGGTGTCTGGTAGACGTCCATTCTTACTTGGGTCATGCCGATGCGGTAGAGGCCGATGGCTTTTGCTGCCGCCGTTGTCAGGTCCAGCATGCGGTCTTCGACAAAGGGTCCGCGGTCGGTTATCCGCAACACCGTCGATTGCCCGGTCTTCAAATTCGTTACAACTACAAGTGACCCCATTGGCAAGGTGCGATGCGCCGCGGTCATCGCATCATCATCAAACACCTGGCCATTCGCGCTTTTTCTGCCTTTGTAAGGAGCGGTATACCAGGTGGCCAAGCCTTCCTGGGTAAGTATGGGCGTATGCGTCGCAACGTATTCCATGTCTTCAGCGTTGACTCCACCGGGAGGCGCGGGGGTAATTGGAATGCGTGAGGGCTGCCGCGATCCTGACGAGTAGGTTGGCGACGAAGCTGTGGGGGCCGATCGAACTGGCGCGAGCTCCGAGGGTGTTGGAGCAACGGAAGTTGTGCGGCGGTGACCGCATCCAAACAGCGTAAGAACGGGTACAAGCAATCCCGCCAGGCGGAAGCTGCTCTTCCATGCTCCGGAGGTCGAGATCAAGGGCGCGGGTCCTTGGGCTGCTGGGATGCGGAGCTTCGATTCTCGACGCGGTCGGCAAGCTTTTGCAGAGTCTCCGCCAGAGATCGCATGGCTGAGATCGATTCCTTGCGCACCTGCGGCACCACGGCGTCATTGACGTAGGCCACTGCGTGACGGAGCTCCATTTCTATCAATTCCACTGCTTCTTCGATGCGCCGGCCTACACCGCCGGGTCCTGGAGGTGGATAAGTACTCATACGTTGTTCTATGCTGCCGCAACCTTCAGAGTTATCTGCTCGTTCACGGCGAAAATGCGGTGAAAGCGTCGGTTCGCGGCCAGCCCCTTTTAAGTCTGGCTGGTGTTTTGGTTGCGCGTCAATCGCGGCAGGGCCAAAGGTGCCGCATCCGTCAATACTTACAGTTATTGAACCTGAACGAACAGCCAGCGGGATTTGAGTAATTTGCAGTTCATTGACCCCCGCTTTGTCGATTTTGGCATCCAATAGTAGTGCGGCTGGAAGTTGAGCAAGCGAGGTTTGTTTGTTTGGAACGTGGACAGTTTGAACACAAGTTGAGCGGAGATGCCGGCGCCAGGCAGTTTCAAAGTCAGCCCTCCCCATGGCCTGTTTTGCTGGTATTTCCGCTCAGTTTGCTGCTGTTGCTTTTTCCCGCGCGTGGTCAGGCTCAAGAGGCATCCACGCCGCCCGATGCTCCGACACCGCAGATCCAGTCAAGGTCCGCGCCGACCTCGGCGAAGTTGACCAAGGTTCCAATTGAATCGCCCTGCCAGATCAAGAGGGATGGCGCGGCGTTTCTTGAGGCAGGTGTTGCGGGCGTGGTTGCTCCTGACCCTGCTAATCCCCCGCTGAGTCCCAGTCTGGAGCCAACCCCCTGTCCGCCCTTTGTGCCACTTATCAACTGGTATGCGCGCTTTCTGAATGGGCCGCAGGTGAAACCACTCACGCCGAAAGAAAAGGGCTTGCTGGCGGTTCGCAACCTCATTGATCCCTTCAATGCGGTGACCATTGGCGCCAACTCGGCAATCTATGTGGGAATTAATTCGCATTCAGCCTATGGGCCGGGCCTGTTGGGATTTATGAAAAACGTGGGCACGAGTTACGCCGAAGACGGTATAAGCGAGTTCTTTGGCACCTTTGCCATTCCATCGATTGCCCATCAGGATCCGCATTACCATCGCATGCCCGACGCCAGTATTGGGCGCAGGATAGCGCATGCCATTTACGAAGTTGGATGGACGCAGGGCGATGACGGAAGAGGCATGCTCAATTACGGTAACCTGTTGGGATTTGCCATCGACGGACAGCTTGAAAATTTTTATGTACCTGGAATTCAAACCAACGGCGGCGCTACAACCTCGCGCTATCTTATTGGTCTTAGTACGGCTCCTGCCGACAACCTGGTGACCGAGTTCCTGCCCGATCTTGCCCGCCACTTTCATTTTCGCGTAGTGCTGGTGCAGCGCATTATCGACCAGGTTGCGCTTCGCAACGGCGGTCAATAGCAGACCATGGTCGTGGCACTCGCCCGACACTCTCTCATTCTTCATCCGGCATGATAGGCTGGCTCCGCCGCCCAAAACGCGCCTTCTGAGCGGCGGAAAACGATTGATGACCGACGATCGCGAATCCCGCACAAAAATCTCCCGCCGCGAGTTGATCATCATCGTCTTGCTGGTAGCGTCCGCAGTTATCAACTACGTTGATCGCGCCAACCTGTCGATGGCGATGCCGCAAATTGAGCGGCACTTTGCTCTCTCGCCGTTGCAGATTGCGTCGCTGCTTGGGGCGTTCTTCTGGACATACGCTCTGCTGCAACTGTTCGGCATTGTTGGCTGGCTCACTGACCGTTTTCAACCCGGCTGGGTGCTGTTCTATGGGTACCTGCTTTGGACCGTCGTGACTGGTCTTACGGGCCTTGCAACCAGCTTTACCGCAATTTTTGTGCTGCGATTGCTACTGGGGTTTGGTGAGTCGGTTGCGTACCCGTGCTACTCGCGCATCTTCGCAGGAATGCCGCAGCAATATCGCGGGCGTGCGAACTCGGCTATCGACGCGGGCACCAAGATGGGGCCGGCGGCGGGCGTGTTTATTGCGGGCCTGATTCTTGCGCATCTTGGCTGGCGTTCGCTGTTCATCATTTTTGGAGCGGGCGGCATGTTATGGCTGCTGCCATGGGGCAAGGTGATGCCGCATGTTGAGCCGCACGAGGAGAAACCGCTGGCGCAGGATTTTCTTGAAGCGCGACACTCCATCGTCAAAATCCTGAAACACAGGAGCGCGTGGGGAACATTCATTGGGCATTTCTGCGGGAACTATTTTTATTATTTTCTGCTGGCGTGGCTGCCGCGCTACCTGATGGATGAAGAACATCTGTCCGTGGAAGCGATGTCGAACGTGACGTCTGGAGTGTTCTTTCTGATTGGCTGTTCCACGCTGATTGCGGGGTGGGCTTCAGATCGATTGGTGGCGCGCGGCGTTTCGCCGAGCATTGCGCGGCGGGGAATGGTGGCAGGCGGATTGACGGTGGGCTCGTGCCTGGTTTTCAGTTCGCTGCTTACGGGCCACCAGGTTGCATCGCTTGCGTTGCTGGTGTTTTGTTGCTCTGGTTATGGAGCTTTCTCGTCGAATCACTGGGCGATTACACAAACGCTGGCGGGGCCGACGATGGCAGGCAGGTGGTCAAGTCTGCAGAATGGAATTGCCAACTTCTCCGGCATTATTGCGCCGTGGGTTGCGGGGATTGTGTTGGCGAGGCAGGGTAGTTCGCGGCTGGCGTTCAGCATAGCGGGCGCAGTGACGCTGGCGGGAGCGCTTGCTTATGGATTTCTGGTTTGGCGTGTGGAGCCGGTGGATTGGGAAGCGAGTTGATTTCCGACTGCTGTCGGAGATCGTTTCCAGATCTATGCGGAAAGCTGTTCTCGCAGGGTGTGGTTGTGCGGTGCCCCGGCCGAGAATTCGGACATAGGGTGCCCGCCGTTAGTGCATCGCTATTTTTCTATTGAGCTTGACTTTGCCGAACAGCAATACAAGCACCGTGGAGACCAAAGCGAGCACGGCGAGGCCCGCGTACACATCAGCAAATGCGAGCAGATAAGACTGCTGTTGCAACAGGCGATAGAGCATATTGAGCGCGTGGCTTGCGGCCGCACCGCTGTTACCTTGCCGAATGTGGATGTAATGCTGCAACGCTTGTGTGGCCTGACGCACGATTGGATTTTCCGGGGTCAGGTGTTGCACAAGCATGGTCTGGTGAACCTGGCTGCGGCGGACCAGGTACGTGCTGACCATCGCAATGCCGACACTGCCGCCCACGTTGCGCATCAGGCTCATGAATCCTGTAGCAGAACCTATCTCATCGCGCCTTAATTCGGCGGTTCCGATCATGCTGCATGGCACGAACAGAAACCCGATGGCTGAACCTGCGAGGATTTGCGGCCAAAAGACGCTCCACGGACTAATGCCGAGATTAATGCGCGACAGCAGAAAAGCAGACGCGGCGAACATGATGAAGCCGAGCACGACAATCGGCCGTGCGTCGACTTTTGATACCAGGTAGCCAACTAGGATCATCGACACCATTGCGCCAAGCCCGAGCGGAGCAGTGGCGAGGCCTGCCGCATAGCTGGAGTATCCAAGCAGCAGTTGCAGAAACTGCGGCGTAAGCAGACCAAGTCCGTAGAGAAGAATACATGTTAAAAAAATCAGCGCGGTTCCCACTGCATAATTCCGGTTCCTGAAGATACGGAGGTCGACCATCGGCCGTTCAGCCTTGAGTTCGCGCACTACAAAGACGACGAGCCCAACCGCTGCGAGCACGACCATTGTGACAATGAAGTTAGATCCGAACCAGTCTTTCTCCTGCCCCTTGTCGAGAGCTACTTCCTGGCAGCCGAGCCACAGCGAAAGAGCGATCAGGCCCACGATATCGAGCGGCCCCGGATCGGAGTCTCGAACCCACGGGGGATCTTCAACCGTCTGCTGAATCGCCCACAGAGCCACCAGCCCCAGCGGAACGTTAATGTAGAAAATCCATCGCCACGAATAACTATCCGTGAGCCATCCACCCAGTACCGGGCCAATGACCGGGGCCACCACAACGCCAAGACCAAAGAGCGCCTGCGCCGTACCCTGCTTGCGTTGGGGAAAGCTCTCCATCAGGATTGCCTGCGAGATGGGCGCCAGCGCACCGCCGCCAATACCCTGAATGATGCGCATAAGCAGAAGCATCCCCAGATTGATGGAGAGGCCGCAGGCAAGCGATGAGGCTGTAAAAAGAAAAATGCAGAAAAGCAGGAACCGTTTCCTCTGGAAGCGATTGCCCAACCAGGCAGTCAGTGGAAGAATGACGGCGTTGGAAATGAGATACGACGTGAGTACCCACGTCGCCTGCGAATAGGAAACCGACATGCTGCCGGCAATGTTGTTCAGCGCTACGTTTGCAATGGTAGTGTCGAGCACTTCCATGAATGTGGGCAGGATAACGGCAATTGCAATGAGCCAGGGATTGACTAAGGGCACCCAGAGCTCGTGGTCTTGCTGCTCAACTGTTCTTACCGGTGTTTCATCGGCAACCACTACGGCGGATGCCATTCGTACTTACCTTACTTTCTTACGTTGCCTGCTCGCCATCAGGATGCAGGCGGAGAAAATCGCGGACTGCCTCACGGACGCGCAGTCTTAAGACACGATTGCTCAACTTCAAATCTGGATTGAGCATTGCGTTAACAATAAAATCGCCCAGAACAAAAGAGAGAAACTGCGCAGCCGACTTGCGATAGAGTGGACCACCGATGCGACGCGATTTGAGGTACTCGGCGAGTTGCGAATAGCCTCGCTCCATGCAGGAGCACCATAATTGCCTGGCGAGGTCAGGAAAGTTGTGAGCTTCAGCAACCACGATCCGATAGAGCGCTAGAAAGCGAGGCGCGCTGAACATGGCCAGCATTTCGTAGCCCATTTCATTGAGCGTCTCGATGGTCGGAGCGTCCGATTCAATGAACTCGACGTGCCGTTCAAACAGTCGGCCCGCGTGCAGGCCAATAACGCCGACGAAAAGATCCGCCTTGGTAGGAAAAAGGGAGTAGAGGGTCTGTTTGGACGTCTTGGCGCGCCGCGCAATCTCACTTGTATTGGCGTGGCCATACCCCTTTTCGAGGAAAACCTCAGCCGTAGCGTCAAGAATTCGCTGGCGCTCGAAGGAGTCGAGCCGTGGCCTGCCGCGCCCTTGAGTACCGGGTTTCGTTTCCGATGCCTGACCTTCGACCATATTCAGTACTGCTTAGTACAGTTAATCATCGATACCAATTATGCGCAATGGGGATCAAAACGGCAAGTCGTCAGGGGCTAAAGCCACCAAGATTTGAATCGCGTAATATTCTTGCGCCTGAAGGCGCATGCTCCCTCCTTTGTCTTCATTTTCCGGAATTATTGCGGGCAAAGGGGTTGTCGAGTTCGTAAACACTTGAATTTACTTGGATTTGGCTGGTTTGGATGGGTTGGCGGATCCGTTCGCTGCGGCCAAATCCCCGTTCAGGCTGCTATTGCGCCGTTCGCTGCAGGCTGGTTGGGTTGACGAGGGCCTGGCATTACCCTAAGAAAGCCTTTTTAGCATCCCGCCAGCCCCAAGAGAAAGCCGGGGAGCAGGGACAGACGAAGGGCAAAGATTCTGGGTAAGAGCACTAACCCTTTTTCACAGTGCACAGCAGACGAACATTCCAACGTTGAGGAGATTGCACTTATATGGCAAAAGCAGTCAAGTACGCCGAGAAAATGGCGGTATACGCAGCCAAGGGAGCTTGGGTTGTTTTTGAGCGCCTGAACCGGATCAGCCCCAACAATGGCTTTATCCCCAAGTGGAGCGAGAAGCCGCTGCTGAAGAGCTGGCAGAAGGAAAAGCCGCCGCTAGGCTGGCCGCGTACCACTGACTCGCTGTGCCCCAAGTGCGTGCCTGAGATTCGCAAGCAGATTTTGGACGGCAAGCTGCCTCACGAAGTTCTGCTCAACGAGAAGGTGGGCGAAATCAAGGCCCAGATTATTGAGCGCGACGGCAAGATCCTGATGGTGAAGGACTGCCCCAAGCATGGTCACTTTGAAGACGTGATGTCGATTGATGCGGCGTTCTTCAAGCATCTTGAAGAGAGCTTCCCCGGGCGCGACATGCGCGCTCATGGCGATGGCGACAAGAACCTGCACCACCACGGCACTTCGACCGTGACCCACGGACGCGGCTCAGTGCTGACCATTGACCTGACCAACCGCTGCAACATGATGTGCGATCCGTGCTTTATGGATGCCAACCAGGTGGGCTTTGTGCACGAGCTCACGTGGGAAGAAATCAAGACCATGCTGGACAACGCCATCACCGTGAAACCGAAGCGGCAGATGAGCGTGCAGTTCTCAGGCGGCGAGCCCACGCTTTCGCCTTACTTCCTGGACGCAGTGGCGTACTCGCGCAAGGTTGGCTACAACTCAGTGCAGGCCGCATCGAACGGCATTGAATTTGCCAAGAGCAAGGAACTGTGCCGCGCCGCTGCTGAAGCGGGTCTGCGCTATGTTTACCTTCAGTTTGACGGCATTGGCAACGCAGCCAACTCGCACCGCAAGGTTGGCAACCTCTTCGACGTAAAGCTGCAGGCGATTAACAATCTGCACGAAGCCGGCGTTGACATTGTTCCCGTGACCACCATCATTAACGGCATTAACAACGAGCAGGTTGGCCGCATTATCGAGTTTGCTCTCGATAACCCGAAGAAGATCAGCTTCCTCAGCTTCCAGCCGGTGAGCTTTACGGGCCGCGACGAAGACATTACCGACGATCGCCGCATGGCGCAGCGGTACACGCTTTCGCACATGGCGCACGATGTGAAGAACCAGGTGGGCTTGGGCGTTCCTGAGCGCGACTGGTTCCCTATCAGCTTTATGAGCACCTTCTCTGACTGGGCCGATTTGATCCATGGACCCCAGGCCGAGTGGGGCCAGCTGTCCTGTGGATGCCACCCGAACTGCGGCATCGGCATGGCGCTGATGATCGACAAGGAAACCAAGGAAGCCGCTCCCGTAACCGCATTCCTGGATATGGGGCAGGTGGCAAAGGATCTGGCCAAGGTAAACGACGCGGCGCGCGGCAAGTGGCTTTCGGTTGTGGGCCTGGGTTTGTCGTTGCTGCGGAATTACGATCCGTTCCAGGCGCCGACGCACTTCAAGATCAGCGACATGATGAAGAAGATGGACAAGACCTTTAACGCTACCGGCAAGGACTACGGCAGCGTGAAGGGCGACCGTACCATCGACGACATCAAGAAGCGGCGCGCGGATCGCTGGAACTTCCTGTTTATCGCAGGCATGTGGTTCCAGGATCTGTTCAACTACGATTTCCGCCGCACCGAGCAATGCATTATTCCTTACGCGACACAGGAAGGCGAAATCAGCTTCTGCGCGTACAACACAGGCGTAGGCTGGCGCAACATTATCGAGAAGATGCACATGACCGCCACGCTGACCAAGTGGTATGAAGAGCATGGCCGTCACGAGATTTTTGCAGGCGGCAAGAAGGTCGGAATGACTCACGTGGGCCACGATCTGCAGCTGAACATGGATCACGTGAACTCTGAAGCCAACCACACGCTCGACAATCTTGGCATTGCCAAGAATGCCCGCGAAGAGAAGCTTCGCGCTCGCGAAGAAAAGATCAAGGTCGATGCAGAAAACATGCGCATGGCCAAGCTCTATCGCGAACACGTGCTCGGCGAGAAGCCGGTTGAAGGACTGGTAAGCCTGGACTCAATTGCTCCTGCCAAGCCGGTGCAAACCGGTGAGCCTGTCGCTGGCGACTGATTCGCTTTCACCTGGTTCTCTTGCAAGGCCAAAAGCCGCTCCTTACTGGAGCGGCTTTTGCCGTTCTTAAACGAAGTTGCTGCGACCGCTCATATTTCTAGTCCGATTGTCCTTTCTACTTAGCTGCCTTGCGCACGTAGCTTCCTTGCGCAGTGGAGCAGTTTTCAGCGGGGTCAAAAACCTGACTCTATTTATGAGGCCGCTCGAAAAGGGCGCGGTGATCATTCCGGGACAGCAATCCTTATTCACAATCGGTCATCTTATGACTCAGAAGGGAAAATGAAAGCCTATCTGACGTATTGCCCTCGATTGTGGTCGCTTGTACTTCTCATGTTGTGCGCATGGCTGCCGGCCGCCCATGCAGACCCCGTGCCGGTTCGATACACGAGGGGAACCCTTCATGGTCTCCTTCAGATGCGCTCTGAAGATGGCAGCATCGTCGCTGCCGGAGATATGGTCCAAGTTGTCCATGGCAGCCGGGTCACAACTCGGTTGACTTTCCATTTCAAAGACGGATCCATCGACGACGAGACAACCATTTACTCGCAACGCGGCCACTTCCGACTGATCAGCGACCATCATATCCAGAAAGGCCCTACCTTCCCTCATCCGATTGATTTCATGGTTGATTGCCAGACAGGCAAGGTCACCGTCCACTCGACAGGAAAAGACGGCAAGGATGAGGTGAAGACCAGCAGCCCTAAGCTGCAACCAGATCTCTCCAACGGACTGGTTTCTACCATCATTGAAAACCTCGCTCCTAACGGTGACGAAACAAAGGTTTCAATGGCCGCAGCCACGCCAGACGTAAGGCTGGTCACTCTCTCGATCATGTCCCATGGCGAAGAGCCCTTTTCTGTAGCAGGCGTACCTCGAAAAGCAATCCGATACGAAATCAAGATTGACCTGGGTGGAGTCGCAGGCGTAATCGCCCCACTGATTGGAAAACAGCCACCGAGCATTCAAGTTTGGATTGTTGGTGGACAAGCTCCTACTTTCATCCGCGAAGAGGGCCCGATTTACCCTGAGGGTCCCGTTTACACCATTGAGCTGGCCAATGCCACCTGGCCGGAGCCACCGCATCCGAGCAAATAGCGCGCGGGATCTAGTCAGGCTAAAGCCCGCACCTTTCAACATGACACTATCGATGGAGTTATCACGCAACCTGGCCGCTCCTGTCTGGAGCGGCTTTTGTGAATCATGAAGCAGTTACGATATCGCTTATACCCAGAAGCCCTCATGCACCTGGCCGGCCTCTTCTTCAAGGAACGGGCCTGAGACTAAAGTGGGCCGTTGCCCGCGCGCGAATATCTCGCGGCACGGTACATCGAGAGTCGGGTTTTGATTGTGACTGCCGGTGTAGCGATACAGCTTCTTTTCAGAGAGCGCAAAGACGACGCGTCCGATGCCTGTCCAGTAGATGGCGCCGGCGCACATGGCGCACGGCTCGGTGCTGGTGTAGAGAGTGCAAGTTGCAAGCTCAACCTCGGTGAGTAGCTCTGCCGCGGCTGCGCACGCATTGAGCTCTGCGTGCTGGGTGGGATCGCCGGCAGGCCGCACTGCGTTGTTGAGTGCTTCGGCAATCACGCGGCCGCGCTCATTGACGACCAGTGCGCCAAATGGATGGCGGCCATCCTCACGCGCGCGACGGGCAAGCTCAATGGCGCGGCGAAGAAATGCTTCGTCCCAGGGAGTAATTGCCGGCGTGGTCATGAAAATAGGGCCTCCAGGTCCTGCGTCGCGTTGGCTCGATCATAATCAGCATCTAATAGAAATGGAGTAAAGATCCGGGAGGTCGAGGAGCTTTCTTGATGAGGATGACGGAAACAGATCGCGTTGCGCGAACTTTGTTGCCTGATTCCCCTTTGGATCTTCTTCAGCATGGAGATTTGCCGGGGCGTAGCCAACCCATCCCCCCAGAAAAGGACTCAAGCGCCAATGAAAACTAACAAACTCACAGTTGCACTGCTTTTCGGAGCCGCACTAGCTTGCACGCCGGTGTCCGGACTGAGCCAATCCCGCGATGACAATAGCGCAAAACAGGACATGCACAACGCGGGAACGGAAACAAAGGACGCCGCAAAGGACGTCGGACACGGTGTGCAGAAGGGAACGGCGAAAGGTTACGCCAAAACGAAGAGGGGCACAAAGAGGGCGTGGCATAAGACAAAGGACACGACCAAGGGTGCGGTGAATGGCGCTAAAGAAGGCGCGAGACAGTCGGACGATTCCGACAGGCCGCGGTAAATTCGTCTGAATTAGGACGAAGCAGAACATGCGCAACTCTCTGGCGGCAGGTGTGTCTACACATGCACCGGCACAGAGGCACGATCAGCCGCCAAGGGAGAATTCAAATGAATACGAAGGCGACCATACTTTTGGGTGCACTGCTTTCCGCGGGTTCTTTACTCGCGCAGGCACCCGACCCAAATCAAGCCCCAGCTACCGGGGACCCGCAAAGCGCGCAGACGCAATCTGCGCAACCTCAACCTGAACGAGATCCCGCGAAACAAGCGAAGCATCTGGGCAAGCAACTTGGATTGAATAGTGACCAGGTTGCGCAGATTACGCCAATCCTCGCGGACCGCCAGCAACAGTTACAGAGCCTGCGTACCGACACCAGCCTGAGGCCGCGTGACCGCCGCGCAAAGGTAAAGGAAATTGTTGAAGACAGCACGGCAAAAGTAGAAGCCCTGTTGAACGACACACAGAAGCAGCAGTACGAGCAAAAGATGTCCGAACGCCGCAGTCATCACAATCATCACCCGCAGGCCTGAGCGCAGTGTTTGAATGGAGTTCGCGGGGCCGCGCAGTGATATCAAAGACGCGGTTCCGCGTTGAACTCGATTCAGACACGTTTCATAACAATTGAGATTAGAACGGCAGCAGATTTCCTGCCTCATCGAACTGCATCGGCTTTGCCTGGTTGCCTATCGTAATTCCCGCATGCTGGCGCAGCGATTCAGTACATGATTCCGAGACAAGCAGTCGCTCCAGATTCAGCGTGTCAGAGATGCGCATGACGCGCAGGCGCTCGGTATTTGACGAGGCGAGCGAGGCGAGTGAGTGTTGAATCGTTTCGCGATCCGTTTCGAAATGAATAGGAATGTTGACCGTAGGCAATCCGAGCGACGTAAGCGCGTTGATGTAGGTTGAGCGCAGATCGAGATCGCGCACCAGGCGGGTGGTCGTAAAATCCGCAAGGCCGATACCGATACCATTGCCATTCGTATGCGGAGATAGGTCGCGCACAAAAATTCTGAAGATGCGCGGTGATCGTGCGTCATCGGAATGGAGCGTGGCGGAATAACCGAGAATGCCGCGGCCGATGACGTTTGTATCCATTCCAGTGCCGCTCAGCTCTTTGCCGATCATATCGACGATCAGCAAATCTATTTCATCCATGGGCAGGCTTGGCATGAGTGCCCTGGATCTTTCGAGCAGGCGATTTTCTTCTCTTACGATGCTCTCCGGCCGTATCACATGCACTTCCGCTGTCTGGTGGTGTTGATCCTCTACAAGGGCAACTCCGCATAGGACGGGCACGCAGTTGAGAATGACGCCTGCGCATTCGCGAATCACTTTCTCATGCCCTATGCGCATTGCGGCGCGGTGCGTGTTTGCAGCGCCGACATGCTTGCCGAAGCCGATGGTCAGCATCTTTTGAATTCCGCTGCCCAATGTGCCATGAAAATCGGTGTGCGGTTTGACGCGATTGATGGCGATGATTCCATCGGCCTGAAGTGCCGCATCGCTGAACACTACATCAAGACCACCTGGGGCCACGCCGATTTTGCGCACAGCCATGCTCGTTTCGAACGGAACACCGAGCGCTTGAGGTGTGATGCCGTATTCCGCCAGCACTCTGGCCTGGCCTTCAGGCGTGGCGCCGCCGTGGCTACCCATGGCCGGCACGATAAAAGGCCGGGCTCCAGCTCGAATCAGAATGTCGAGGGTGATGCGCACAATTTGCTGCAGATTGGTAATGCCTCGGCTGCCAACGCCAACAGCAATCCTCATGCCGGGCGAGATTTTGCCGGCGATACCCGCAGCCTTAAACTGCTGCTCAATCTCTGAATGCAAATCAAGCGGCGGCGAGGCGGGAAAATTCTGCCTTACTTCGATCATGTTCGGAAGCGGTTGTTGCATACATTCGGCAGTATGACAAGATGACAAGCGCATATGCAATGCAGAAGTGACAGATGTAATGCGATGGTTGCGCGCAGCAATACTGCGTGGGATGTTTTCTCTGGGCACCTGGCACATGGTAAATTTGTTCCGCATGCGCGGGAGACGTGGTGGGCGCAAGGTAAACGTTTACCATTCAGATGGAAGCATTCGCGTGCAGTATCGAAACCGAGAGACGAGCAGAACTCAAACATGAGCGAACATTTAGCAGGGAGTGACGAGATCATCCTTAAGCGCGCGCTGGAATTGGCGGGCGATACGAAGTTCATCGCTGTTGAAGAGGGCGCACGGCACAGGACCGCCAACGTCTTCCGCGAAAACTTCGGCACTCAACACGCGGTGATTGTGGCCGATGAAAATACATACGCAGCAGCGGGCAAAGACGTGGAAGCAAGCTTTGCGCGAGACGGCCAGCCGCAGCCGAAGCGTTTCATTTTCGGCTCGCATGTTTATGCGGATGACGATTGCGTTCAGGAGCTGACAGAAGTATTGCGCGCGCTCGGTGGCATCCCTGTGGCCGTGGGGTCTGGAACGGTGAATGACCTGACCAAGGTGGCATCGCATCTCAACGGCCGGCCATACATGGTGGTGGGCACAGCGGCCTCAATGGATGGCTACTCCGCCTTCGGCGCATCGATTACAAAGGCCGGATCAAAGGACACGGTGGAGTGCCCGGCACCCAGGGTTGTGCTGGCTGATCTTGAAGTGATTGCCAAGGCTCCGAAGATGATGAACGCATGGGGATATGGCGATTTGCTGGCGAAAGTTGTGGCCGGCGCAGACTGGATGCTTGCCGACGCGGCGGGCGCTGAGGCGATTGTTCCTGCAGCATGGGAGCTGGTTCAGGAACCACTGCGGTCGTGGGTCGGCTCGCCTGATGCAATTGCCGCCAATGAAGTTGGCGCGCTTCGTCATCTTGTGTATGGATTGCTGATGAGCGGACTGGCCATGCAGGCCACTCTCTCAAGTCGCCCTGCTTCCGGTGCTGAACACCAGTTCAGTCATTTATGGGATATGCAACACCACACGTACAACGGTGTTGCTCCCTCGCATGGGTTCAAAGTAGGCATCGGCGTTCTCGCTTCGCTTGCTCTGCAGGAGTTTCTGCTGGCGATGGATCTGAAGAACTTCGATTTTGAAACCGCGGTAAATGCGTGGCCATCGCTCGATAAACTTGAGGTCAGAATCCGCACGCTCTTTGACACTGAAGCACTGCAGCGCCGCGCGATCGACGAGACGAGAGGCAAGTATGTCTCAAAAGATGTGTTGCGCACACAGTTGATGCGCGTCCAAGAGAACTGGCCTTCGCTTCAGGCAAAAGTGCGTGATCAGTTGTTTCCATTTGCGGAGTTGCGCGACATGCTGCGCCGTGCCGGATGCCCTTACGATCCTGCACAGATTGGAATCTCGCGGGCACGTCTTCGCTTGAGCTATCAGCAATGCTGCTTTTTGCGGCGCCGTTTCACAGTGCTCGACCTGCTTCAACGACTCGACGTATTCGATGCGGCGCTGGATCATCTCTTTGGACCCGATGGCCATTGGGCGGCTAGCGGTGAGGCGCAGGCATGAGCGACCTGTCGCTGATTCGGCATGTTGTGCTGGACATGGATGGAACGCTGTACAAAGGCACGCGGCTATTTGCGCAGACGGTTCCGTTTCTTGAGAGACTGCGCGACCTCGGCATCGGGCGTACGTTTCTGACAAACAACACATCCCGCAGCAAAACGGAATACGTATCCAAACTGCGGCAGATGGGCATTGACGCTCAGGTTGAAGAGATTTACACACCGGCTGAATCGGTGTTCGCCTACCTGCGCACTCATTTGCCGAAGGTAAGTCGGATTGCGATTCTGGGTACGCCTTCGCTGACGCAGGAGTTTGCGGAGGCCGGTTTCATTGATGATTGGAACGCGCCTGAAGCGGTAGTGGTCGGCTTTGACACCACACTTACTTATGAGCGATTGTGCCGCGCCTCTTACTGGACAAGTTGCGGCCTGCCTTTCCTCGCGACCCATCCCGACCTTGTATGCCCGACGGACCTGCAGACGGTTTTAGTTGATTGCGGAGCCATTTGCGCATCTATTACTGCGGCAACCGGCAAGAAGCCGATAGTTTTCGGTAAGCCGAACCCGTCCATACTGCTGGAGCTTCGTGATCGCCTGCAGCTCAAGTTGGAAGAGATGCTGATGGTTGGCGATCGGATTTATACGGATATGAAGATGGCGCAGGAGGCCGGCGTTCCCACGGCGCTTGTGCTCACCGGTGAAGCGGGCATTGAGCAGGTGAACGATTTGGTGCTTAAACCGGACTTCATTCTT
>Ga0265316_10001930_pt1 | contig 21763 bp, 15 predicted proteins | sample 4522metaG_FD_202092 | JGI IMG/M metagenome (GOLD analysis project Ga0265316, IMG submission 202092) | Rhizosphere microbial communities from Carex aquatilis grown in University of Washington, Seatle, WA, United States - 4-5-22 metaG | ecosystem: Host-associated > Plants > Roots > Rhizosphere >... | reverse complement strand
CATTGAGCCGCCACCCGAGATCGCGGCAACCAGTCCCGATCCTCCACCTGGCGCAGATCTCCTGCCCGCCACCGTGACTCAGCCAGCGAAGGAGCCCGCGCCCAGCATTGCCGGCGCCTGGTTCTACGCTCCGCTGAAGACCGAGCCGGGAAGCGCGATCCTGTATCCTCCGGAGTTCATCGAAGTCTTCATCACCGAAACGGCAGAATCCATCCAAGGACGCTGCCGCGCACGCTACAAGGTCGGCGACCGGCCCATCTCGGGGAACGTTGAGTTCTCGTTCGAAGGCCGCCGCCAGGATGGTCCCATCGTCCTGGCTTGGACCGGCACGGAAGGCGCGTCTGGCGAGGTCCGGCTCAAGCTGCTCGCCGACGACACCTTGCAACTCAACTGGCAAGCCACCGAGTTCGGCGATCCGATGGGGCTCGCCTCGGGTGCCGCCATTCTCATCCGCCGCCGCGGCCTGTAGCGGTCCCTCACAGGCACTACTTCCGGCCGAGGAAATACAACAGCAGTCCCAGCGCCGCCAGCACCACAATCGCCACGACGATCACCACGGGCAACAACGGTATTGGCGACTTGGCGGCCGGAGCCGGCGCCGCACCCAGCGGAGGCGCGCCGGTCTGTGGCTGAGGCGCCGGGGCATGGGGAGGCGTGACGTCGGTCGCCGAATAGCTCGACTGCGCCCCGAAAACCTGCGTGTACTCGCCGGGACCGGTGGCCCTCCCTGCCAGCGGGGACGGCCCTGCCGCGGGCGTGGAGAACACTCCCGTCGCCCCTTGCGCCCGCGCCGGCGGAGGCGGCGCGGCGGGCACCCCGGGAGCGGCTCCGCCCGCCACGCCCGGCGTGCCGAAGAGCTGCGTGAATTCCCCAGCGCGCTGGCCGCCCATGAGAGATGCGTTTGCGAGCGGCGACGCCTGGGGCATTCCGTAGCCCGGTGCTGGCTGGGCCGGCGACCGGGGATCGAAGGAAGGCGTCTCGAAGAGGTCCGCAAAACCTCCAGGCTGGGCCGAAGCCTGCGGCGGCTGAGGCGGCATTACGGGAGGGGCTCCGCCCGGCGCCGGAGACGCCTGGAACATCCGCGTGAACTCACCTGGCCCGGACTCGGCCTGCGGAGGCGGCATGGCCGGCGGAGGCGGCATGCCAGCCATCGCGGAACTGTCTCCCAACGGCCCCGACTGGAACATACGTGTGAACTCGCCCGGACCGGCAGCCTCCGCCGGAGGCGGCTCCGTCGGGGCGGGCCTGGCAGGCGGCGGAGGCGGAACAGCCGCGGCCGCCGGGGGCGCAGGCGCATAAGCCGGAGGCGGCGCAGCCAGCGGCGCGCGGGGTGGCGGAGGCGGCGCAGTCGCGGCCGGCGGGGGCGCAGGCGCATAAGCCGGAGGCGGCGCAGCCAGCGGCGCGCGGGGTGGGGGGGGCGGCGCAGCCGCGGCCGCCGGGGGCGCAGGCGGTGGTGGCGCGACCGGAATATCGCCCAGCGTCGATCGAAACAGGCGCGTGAAGTCGCCCTCCTGGCGTGCACCCGCGGCCGGCGGCGGCGGGGCCGCCGCCGCGGGGGCGGCAGGCTGCGGACTCGCGGGAGACGCCGGCGCCGTGCCGAACAGCCGGTCGAACTCGTCCTCGGGCCCTGCGGGGACGCTCGGTGCGGCAGGCGCGGCCGGGATCTTGTACACCCCCACCTTCGTGTGCGCCTCGGGAGCCGGCGGGACCGGCCCCGGCCGCGGCCCGCCCCCTTTCTCAACCCATGCGCGTAAGCCCTGAAAGGCCGGCAGCACCGGGGTCACGGCGAACGGCATGCCCCTGTAGTCGCTGATTTCAAGGACCTGGGCCCGCTTCGCCGGATCCGGATCGGTCATCCGGCTGGAAAGCACGCTCAGCAGCGATTCCCCGCCCCCGGGCGGCTTTCCGCCGAACAGAATGTGGACAAACACCTCCCGCCCGGTCTCCGTCTCCCGCGCCCGGAAGGTCTTCGACTCGCTGTCGTTGGCGGTCACCGCGCCCAATTCGTACTTGCTGTCGAGATCCATGTTTCTGAAAGCTCAGTTTACACCCAACCGGTACGCGGGGCCATGGAATAGCGCGGGCGAGGGATGAATGGTCTCAAAGCGTTTTTTATGTTGGCTTTGCCCTGTCCCGCCGCATATAATCTGAATGACGCTGCTGGCGGCCGCGTAGTGGAGGGGCGGTGTGGCCAACGAGGACAAGCCCGCCCGCGACCCGGGCGGCCCGAAGGAGCCGTGATCATGAAGCACCTTTCCAGACTGGTCTGGTCGGAGGGGATGTACCTGGGCCCACAACACTTCCAGGCCCAGAGCCGGTACTTCGAGGACTCGGTCCACTTCGCCCTATCCAGCCTGGTGTTCGCCCCTTACGGGATGGGCGGGTATGAACTGGACCAGGAGGCGCTCGGCAACGGCACCTTGTCCCTGATCCATGCGCGAGGCGTTTTCCCCGACGGGCTGGTCTTCCAGATGCCGGAAGAGGATCCGCTCCCCGCCGCCCGCAATATCACGGAACTCTTCTCGCCCATCCGCGAGAGCCTGACCGTTCATCTCGCCATCGCCGCGCGCTCCGCCAGCGGCCTCAACTGCTCGGTGGACGGTAACGGGGATTCCGGCTCCGCCCGCTACATCGGCCAGCTCGCGCCCACCCACGATGAGAACACCGGCCGGGACGAGAAGCCGGTCCGCCTCGGCCGGAAGAACATCCGCCTGCTGCTCGACACCGAGCTCGGCGACGACCTGGTCACGGTGCCCATAGCCCGCATCGGGCGCGACGGCTCCGGACACTTCGTCTACGACGCAGCCTTCGTTCCGCCTTGTTTAGAGATATCCGCCAGCATGAGGCTGATGATGATGCTGCGCCGCATCGTCGAGATTCTCGATGAGAAGAGCGCCAACCTCACCCAGGCCAAGACCGGGGGAGCGAAATCGGCCGCCGGCTGGTCGAGCCAGGAGGTGGCCAACTTCTGGTTCCTGCACTCGGTGAACGCCGCCCTGGCGCCGTTGCGTCACCTGTGCTTCTCCAAGCGCGGCCATCCCGAGGAGCTGTTCGCCGAGCTGTCGCGCCTGGCCGGCGCGCTTTGCACTTTCGGTCTGGATTCCCATCCGCGCACGCTGCCGCTCTACAATCACGACAATCTCGAAGAGTGCTTCGGCGCCCTCGACGAACACATCCGCGGGCATCTCGAGACCCTGATGCCGACCAACTGCCTGCCCATTCCGCTCGAGCCCCTGGGGAACTACTTCTGGAGCGGCGCCGTGACCGACCAGCGCTGCCTGGGACCATCCCGCTGGATCTTCGCCATCCGCGCTCCCATTGGAGAGGCGGAGCTGATCGAGCGCGTTCCCCGGCTGGCGAAGGTCTGCTCGCGCGAGTTCATCGTGAAACTGGTGCAGCGCGCCATGCCGGGCCTGACCCTGACCCAGGTGGCCATCCCTCCGGCCGCGGTCTCGCCGCGCCTGGAAACGCAGTACTTCGTGGTGAACCGGTCCGGCCCCTGCTGGGAGAGCATCGTAAAGACGCGGCAGGTGGGCGTTTACGTGCCCGGCGAGGTGCCGCAACCGGAGATCGAACTGCTGGTGGTTCTGGAATCCTGAGGAGCTTATGGGAACATACACACCGGACGCCGGCGGCCAGGCCGCCTACTCCACGGAACGCCGCCGCGACAACCTGGCGCTGGTCTTTCAGGAAGTGCTGACGGCCGTGGTGCGGCTGCGCACCAACCGGCAGGTGGTCACCGACGCGGAGCTGTTCCGCGCGCAGATGCGCCAGGCGCTCCAGTCCGCCGACCAGGAAGCCCGCAAGCGCGCCTATACCGGCGAGCAGAGCCGGCTGGCGATTTTCGCGGCCGTGGCGTTCATGGACGAGTCCATTCTGAACCTCCAGCAGCCCGTCTTTGCGCAGTGGCCGCGCAAGCCGCTGCAGGAGGAGCTGTTCGGAGTGCACATCGCGGGCGAGATCTTCTTCAACAACGTCCAGCGGATGCTCTCCGAGCGGGATTCGCACGATCTGGCCGACGTGCTCGAAATCTACCAGTTGTGCATGCTGCTGGGGTTTCGCGGACGCTACGGCCTGGCGGGCCAGGCTGAGCTGCGCAACGTGATCGACTCCATCTCCGAGAAGATCGCGCGCATCCGTGGCCTGTCTCTCGATCTTTCGCCCGCCTGGGCCATTCCTCCCGGCGCGGTGCGGGTCGCGCAGGCGGATCCCTGGGTCAAGCGACTGATGTGGAGCGCCATCGGCTGCTTCGCCCTCCTGGTAATTCTGTTCGGCGTCTTCGAGATCTCGCTGGGGTCCGGCGCCGCTGACATTCGTGCCGTGCCGACTGTGCTCAGGGGATAGGGGCTCACATGAACTACAGGGTGTATGTGATCGGTGGCCTTGCCGGCTTCTACCTATTCGCGTGGATGGCCACCTCCATGCTCAAGCTGACGGGCGTCGATCTCTGGATGGTCCGCGGGTTCCTGGCGATGGTCGGCGTCTCCGGCTTCGGCATCGTCTACTGGTGGCAGAGCCGGCGCGAGCGCCAGAAACAGGCCGCCGCCGCCGGGCAGGAGGGCGCCGCAAACGCTCCTGCCGCCGGGGGCGCCGATGAGATCGACGTGCTGCTGCGCGATGCCGAAGGCCGTCTGACGGCGTCGAACCAGGGCAAGCTGAGCAGCCTGCCCGTGATCCTGGTCGCCGGCCTGCCGGGCTCGGCCAAGACCAACACCCTGGTCCATTCCGGCCTCGACCCCGAGCTGATCGCCGGCCAGGTCTACCAGGACAACGCCATCCTCGCCACGCGCTCAACCAATGTCTGGTTCGCGCGGCAGACGGTGTTCGTGGACGCGGGCGGGCGGTTGCTTCAGGACCCCTCCCGCTGGATGCGGTTGGTGAAGCGGATCGAGCCGCGCAAGCTGGCTTCCGTAAAGAACCAGCAGGCGCCCCGCGCGGCCGTAGTCTGCTTCGATATCGAGGAGTTCCTCAAGCCGGGAGCCACCGACTCGATCGCGGTGCTGGCTCGCACCCTGCACGCGCGGCTGGGCGATATCTCGCAGGCCCTGGGCATCAGCTTTCCGGTCTACGTGCTGTTTACCAAGGCCGACCGCATGCCGTTCTTCCTGGACTACGTCCGCAACCTCAGCAACGAGGAAGCGACGCAGGTCTTCGGGACCACGCTTCCCATCCAGGGAGGCCAGCCGGCGGGCGTCTACGCCGAGCAGGCCACGCAGAAACTCAACACCGCCTTCGACGCCCTGTTCCATTCTCTGGCCGACAAGCGCACGGTCTTCCTGGCTCGCGAGCACGCCGGCGAAAAACTCCCCGGCATTTACGAATTCCCGCGCGAGTTCCGCAAACTGCGCACCCTGCTGGTGCAGTTCCTGGTCGATCTTTCGAAGCCCAGCCAGTTGCGGGCCGCCCCGTTTCTGCGCGGGTTCTACTTCTCGGGCGTGCGACCGGTGACGGTGACCGAGATGTCGCAGGCTTCGTCGCCGCGAGCGGCGGAACAGCAGGGCTATGAGGGACGCGCGGGCGCGACAGGTCTGTTCCGCGCGGGCCAGCAGCAGCAGCCCCAGGCGCCGCAGCCGCAGGCGGTAGGTACGCGCCGCGTGCCGCAATGGGTTTTCCTCAGCCATTTCTGGAACGACGTCGTGCTGGCGGATCGCGAGGCCCACGCCGCCAGCGGATCGAGCGTCCGGACCAGCAGGCTGCGCCGCGTGCTTCTGGCCTCCGCCGCCGCGCTCTGCCTCCTGTACTCGATTCTGCTGATCGTTTCTTATTCCAGGAACAAGGCGCTTGAAGGGCGCGTGCTCAACGCGGCGCAGGGCCTCTCCCTGGTGGCTCCCGTTGGCCAGGACCTGCCGTCGCTCGAATCTTTGCAGCGGCTGGAAACACTGCGGCAGGAACTGGCCACCCTTGCCGGTTACGAGCGTGACGGCGCTCCTCTCAGCATGCGCTGGGGACTGTACAAGGGAGCCGCGATCTACCCCGAGGCCTACCGGCTGTACTTCGGCAAGTTCTTCGCCACGCTCTTCGGTTGGACGAAGGCGTCGATGATCGATACACTCCGCCGCCTGCCCCCGGCGCCGGGGCCAAACGATACCTACGGACCGCCCTACAACACGCTCAAGGCGTACCTCATCACCACCTCCGAGTGGCGGCGCAGCACCCGGGCTTTTCTCTCCCCGTTCCTGCTGAACCGCTGGTCGGAGAACCGCAACGTCGAGCCGGAGCGGATGCAGCTCGCGCAGAAGCAGTTCGACTTCTACAGCGAGATGCTGCACGACAAGAACCCCTTCTCGACCGAGACCGAGGCCCCCACTGTCGCGAGCGCGCGCGAGTACCTGAAGAAGTTCAATGCGGACGAGCGCATCTACCAGGCCCTGCTCGAGGAGGCGTCGAAGCATACCACCTCCATCAATTACAACCGGCTATTCCCCAACAGCGCCGTCTTCGATAGCCACGAGGTGCGCGGCGCCTTCACCAAGGACGGTTGGAACTACATGCAGGCGGCTTTCCAGAAGCCCGACCAGCTTTTCGGAGGCGAAGACTGGGTGCTGGGACCGCAGAGTTACGCCGGCCTCGACCGCACTCAGCTCGCCCAACGGCTGCGGGGCTTCTACCTCCGCGACTTTATCCAGGAATGGCGAGCGTTCGTGAAAGCCGGGGCCGTGTCGCGCTACGCCAGCCTCTCGGATGCCGCCTCGAAACTGGCGCTCATCTCGGGCGGACAATCTCCGCTGCTGGCCCTGTTCTGCCTGGTTTCGCAGAACACCGGCGTGGACGCCCCGGAGATCCGGGCGGCGTTCCAGGCGCCCCAGTCGGTGGTTCCAGGGGCGTGCCAGACCCAGTACGTCGGCCAGATGAACCAGCAGTACATGACCTCGCTTTTGAAGCTCCAGGGCTCGGTGGCGCAGGTGGCAACGGCGCCCGGAGGCCAGAACGACCCCGCCGCTCAGGCGACCATCGCACAAGCCAGCGAAGCGCTGCTGACCACCGGCCAGATCGCACAGACCTTCGCCATCGACCAGGGCGGCAACCTTCCGCCCGCGGTCCGGAAGCTGATGGAGGACCCGATCACACAGGTCGCTCAGTTACTCAGGCCGAAGCCGCCCAGCGGACAGGCGCTGTGCGGCCAGTTCCGTGCGCTCATGGCCAAGTACCCGTTCAACCTGCAATCCCCGGTGCAGGCCACCCTGGACGACGTGAACCACTTCTTCCGTCCACCGGATGGGGCGCTCTGGCAGTTCTATTCGCAGAGCCTCCAAAACCTGGTCGACAAGCAGGGGACCCAGTACGTCGTCAAACCCTCGACCATGAGGGTGACGCCGGGGTTCCTGAACTTCTTCAACCGCGCCGCCGCGTTCTCGGATGCCGCCTATCCGGGTGGCGCGCAGCAGCCCGCACTGAAGTACACGCTGCGCTCGGATCTGACGGGCATCAACCAGACCATCAGCATCACGCTCGATGGCCAGACGTTCGCGAACTCCACTGGCAAGGTGGGCAGCAAGCAGTTCGTGTGGCCCGGGAATCCGGCCGGCGCGAAAATGGACGTGCAGTTTGGCGGCGAGCCCTTCCACTGGCCATCGTTCGACGGCCTGTGGGGAACGTTCGAATTCTTCGGCGACGCCGAGGAGCGCGCAGGGCACCTGGAGTGGGCGCTGAAAACAGGAAAATCCGAACGGATGGTGACCACTGCGAGCGGGCAGCCCGTCCTGGTTCGATTCGATCTCGACATGTCCCCACCGGTCTTCCGGAAGGGGTACTTTAGCGGATGGGCTTGCACGGCTGACGTGGCTCGATAACCTATGGAACTACCGGCGCGAATCGGAAAGTACGAGTTGCAGGAACTGCTCGGCGGCGGCATGTCGCGCGTGTATCGCGCGCGGGACACGGTGATCGGCCGCACCGTCGTGGTCAAAGTCCTTACGGAGCAGGCGGCCCGTGACCCGGAGGCCAAGGCGCGCTTTCTGCGCGAGGCGCAGGTGGCGGGCAACCTGACCCACGACAACGTCATCAGCGTCTACGACTTCGGCGAGGAAAAGGGCCAGCCGTACATGGTCATGGAGTTCCTGCGCGGCGAGGACCTGCGCGCGCTGATCAAGTCCGGCCGCATCGGCGACCTGAACTTCAAGTTGCGCATCGCGCTTCAATTGGCGCGCGCACTCGAGTACATCCACTCCAACAGGATCATACACCGCGACATCAAGCCCGAGAACATCCAGGTGACCGGCTCGGGGGTCGTGAAGCTGATGGATTTCGGAATCGCCAAGGCCGAGAACAGCCAGCTCACGCGGCCCGGCTTCACGCTGGGAACCCCGTTCTATATGGCTCCGGAACAGGTGCGCGGCCAGGAGGTCACCAGCCGCGCCGACATTTACGCCTTCGGGGTTCTCCTGTTCGAGCTGCTCAGCGGCACTCGGGCCATCGAGGGCGATACCGTCGAGCGCATCTTCTACGAGATCCTGTACAAGCCGCTCGACCTGAAGCCTCTCGAAACCGCCGGCGTGCCGCAGCCGCTGCCCGAACTGGTGGCGCTGTGTACCTCTAAGGATCCCGCCCAGCGCCCGCTGAGCTTCGGGGACGTCTGTGCCACCCTGGAGCGGATTCTGCGGCGGCTCGAGCGGGGGCCTGTCACCACTCCGGGCGCCCCGGTTCCCGCGGTTCCTGCGGCTCCCGCGGCGAAGCAGCCCGCGCCCGCTCCGGCCGCCCCCATTCCTCCAGCGCCGGCACGCCCACAGGTGGCGCCCACCCCGGCGCCCGCGCCGGCGCCGAGCCCGGCGGCTCCCGCCCGCCCACCGGTACCGGTGACCGCGCCCACCACCGCCCTGAAGCGCTCGGACATCCTGCTGATCGTCGGCGCCGTGGTGGTGCTGTTGCTCCTGGTGGCTTTTTGGCTTTATCTGCGTAGTTCCCGTTCCAGCCCCGATCCCCGGACTTTGCAGTCCACCCTGACGACTCCTACGGGCGACATGGTGCTGGTTCCCGCCGGGGCGTTCCTTTCCGGCAGCGAGAAGGAGAGCGTTACCCTTCCCGCGTTCTACATTGACAAGACCGAGGTCACCAACGCCGCCTACCAGCGTTTCTGCACTGAGAGGGGCCGCACGCTGCCGGAGAGTTTTCCCACCGGCCGGCCGGGCTACCCCGTGGTCAACGTGTCCTACTTCGAGGCGCACGCGTTCGCGCATTGGGCCGGCAAGCGCCTGCCTAAGGCGATCGAGTGGGAAAAGGCCGCGCGGGGCACGGACGGCCGCACCTTTCCGTGGGGCGATCCGCGCGACCCCTCGCGCGCCAACGTGCGTGATAACCCGCAACGCCGCCAGCCGCGGTTGATGCCGGCCGACTCCATGCCGCTGGGAGCGAGCCCACACCAGGCGCTCAACATGGCCGGCAACGTCTGGGAGATCGTCGACGAAGAGGTCGCTCCCACGCCGGCCGCCCTTCAGGCCTTCGCCCACCTGCTCACGCCGCCGCCCACCACCGAAGAGCAATGGTGCGGCATCCGCGGCGGCTCCTACGACCTGCCCCTGCTGGACGAGGCCCTGTGGGACGACAACATCATTCCGGCCCGCCATCGCTCCTATAACATCGGCTTCCGCTGCGTCAAAGACGCGCCCGACATTGGGCAATGACGCGCGCCTCTTCTGCTGGTGGGCTCTTCGCCGCCGGCCTGGCCGCTGCAGTCGCCGCGGTGCTCATCTTCGCCTGGCTCGCCGAGCACGTCGCCCGCGGCGCGACCATGGCCTTTGACGACGCGGTCCGGGCCTCCGTTCACCAGCACTCCTCCCCAGGTCTCACGGAGTTGATGCGCCTTGCCAGCGGCCTCGGATCGCCGCTGCTGGTGCTGGTTCTTTCGGCCGCCGCAATCGCGGTGCTGCTGGTCGCACACTCGAATCGCGCGGCGCTGTTCTTCGTGATCGCCATGGCCGGAGTCTTCATCCTCGATGCAACGCTAAAACTCGCTTTCCACCGCACCCGCCCCGTTCCCTTCTATGGCACGCCGGAGCCCCATTCGTACAGCTTCCCGAGCGGCCATGCACTGTTCGCGGCCTGCTACTTCGGCATCGTCGCCGCGTTCCTGACGGCGCGCATCGCGAACCGTGCCGTGCGCATCCTGATTTGGTCGGCCGCCGCGGCGATTGCGGGTCTGATCGGCTACTCGCGCATCTACCTTGGCGTGCATTACCCCAGCGACGTGATCGGCGGCTACGCCGCAGCTATCATCTGGGTGAACGCCGCGGCCCACGCGGACCGGCTTTGGCAGCGGCGGACCGGCGTCGCCGCCCTTCTCGTTCTCCTGTTGTGCTCTTCCCTGCCCGTCTCGGCGCGTACCGCGCCCCGCGTCGATCGCGTCGAGGTCTTCAAAAGCAAGCACGAGCTGGTTCTGCTGAAGGACGGCAAGACGGTGAAGACCTACCGCGTCGCCCTGGGACCTTCTTCTATGGGCAGGAAGGAGCGCCAAGGGGATAACAAGACGCCCGAAGGCAGTTACGTCCTCGACTGGCGGAATCCGCACAGCAAGTTTCACCGCTCGATCCACATCTCCTACCCCAACGCGGACGACATCCGGAACGCCCGCAGACTTGGCGTGCAAGCCGGAGGCGACGTCTTCCTCCACGGCCTGCCCAATGGCGCCGGCTTCATCGGCGCCGCTCACCGCCAGATGGATTGGACTGCGGGCTGCATTGCGGTCACCGACGAAGAGATCGACGAGATTTGGAACCTGGTGCAAGACGGCACGCCGATCGTGATCCACCCATAGACGCTACAATGGCCACTGGAGCCTGCCGGATGGGCAGTCGCCCCTTCGGGGGAGGAAAGTCCGGTCTCCACAGGGCAGCGTGCCGGCTAACGGCCGGGGGGATTCGCTCAAAGCGGATTTTACGGAAAGTGCCACAGAAAATATACCGCCCGTTTACGGGTAAGGGTGAAAAGGTGCGGTAAGAGCGCACCGCGGCCGGAGCAATCCGGCTGGCAGGGTAAACCCCACGCGGAGCAAGACCAAATAGGAGGGGAGGAGCGGCCCGCTCCGTTCGACTCTCGGGTAGGTCGCTAGAGCCTGGCAGCAATGCCCGGCCCAGACGAATGACTGTCACCCGCAAGGGTACAGAAACCGGCTTATAGTCCGACAGGCTCCATTTTAGTAGCCGTCAGCGGTCAGCCATCGGCCATCAGCGGTCAGCTACCGGCCATCAGCCATCGGCTGTCAGCGGTCAGCCACTGCCAGATGCTCCGCGAGCGAGCTGGGCTACCCGCCCTCTCCGCCGCCTTCGGCTGACAGCTGATGGCCGATAGCTGCCTACTGCCCCGCCGGCAGCGTCCCTGCCAGAAACAGCGGCTGCCACTGGCCCCCGCCGTTCGGCCCCTGGCCGGCGCTACGCATCACCTTGAATGCCACCGGCTGGCCCGGCTTCAAACTGCCAGCAATCCGCTTAACGTCGGCGGGCGAGCCGATCGCCTGGCGGTTGATGGCCATCAGCACGTCTCCGTGCTGCAGCCCGATGTCCTCGCCGAACGAGCCGTTCTCCACGTCGGTTACCAGCACCCCGCCGCTCTCCTGGAAGTTGATCGAGTCCCGGTCCTCCGCCCGCAGCGCGCGCACCGATAAGCCGAACTTCACGTTCTGGCCTTGCTCGTCGCCTTCCGCGCTCTCCGGACCGCTGGCCGGTCCGCCATTGGCGCCCTTCATGACGTCCATGCGGTCGGCCACCTCGATATTCAGGTTCAGAGTCTTGTCTCCGCGCAGCACGGTGATAGGAACGCGCGAACCCACCGGCGTCTCGGAAACCCGCGCCACCAACTCGTCGCCGCTCGCGACCGTCTTGCCGTTGAACGAGGTCACGATGTCGCCTTCCTTGAGCCCCGCCTTGGACGCCGGTTGGCCCGCTGTCACCTGGTCGACGAACACGCCCGAGGTGGCGCCGTAGGCCTTCAACAGCTCCGGCTTCTGCTGGCGCTGGAAAAGGATGCCGATCGCGCCGCGCGAGACCTTGCCGCTCTTGATGATCTGGTTGTAGGCGCTCACCGCCATATTCATCGGCAGCGCGAAACCCACGCCGTCGCTGGCGCCCGAACTGGTGGCGATCATGGTGTTCACCCCCACCACTTCGCCGCGGATGTTGAGCAACGGGCCGCCGCTGTTGCCCGGATTGATGGCCGCGTCGGTCTGCAGGAAGCGCTGGAGCTGGTGCCCCTGCGAGCCCAGGTCGCGCCCCTTGGCGCTGATAATGCCCGCCGTCACGGTCTGCTCGAGTCCGAACGGCGATCCGATCGCCACCGCCCAATCGCCCACCTGGATGGCGTCGGAGTTACCGACCTTGACGGGTTCGAGCGCGTGGCCGGTCTCGATCTTGATCACGGCCAGGTCGAGTTCAGGATCCGTGCCGATGACCTTGGCCGTGTACTCGGTCGAGTCGTCATGCAGCTTCACCTGGATCTTCGAGGCGCCGTCGACCACGTGGTTATTGGTCAGGATGTACCCGTGACTATCCACCACGAAGCCCGAACCGGTGCCCTGGCTCTTGAACGGCCGCTGGGGCCCTTGATTGTCGCCGCCGCCGAACGGATCGCCGCCGAAGAAGCGCCGGAAGAAGTCATCGGCATCCGGCTGGCCGCCTCGCTGGCCGCTGCGACGCTGGACTACCTTCTGCTCGATGGTGCTCGTCACCTGCACCACGCAGGGTTCCAGTTCCTTGGCCAGCTTCGAAAAGGAATTCGAAAGCTGCACCGGGTCGGGAATGGTCAGCGGAGTCGCGTCCGGCGCGCCGGTTGGAGAGGCCTTGGTGACCCGCGTTTCTTGGCTGAACAGGACTCCCGCTACGAGTCCCACGATCACAACCAGGAGCGCCAGGCTCCTGTGAGTCTTCAGAGTCTTCATACCTTCCTCTTCTCGATTTCTAAGTGCGGTTCAGTGCCGGATTTGGGATCTCGTGAACCCAGAGTATCCGGATCCATCCGGCGTCCCCGCCGTCAACATAGACCACGTAGAGCATCATCGCGGGGGCGGGCGCCGCTGGGAGCGGCGCGGTGCTTCGCGCCGCCACCGTGGCAGGCGGGGCCGTGCTTCGCGCCACCACCGTGGCCAGCGGAGCGGTGCTTCGCGCCACCACTTGCTCTTGCTCCGCCCTGCGCCTGTGCACCCGCGCCGTTTTCACCGCCACCGCCGGCTGGGCCGCGACCGCAGAGAGCGGCGGCGACAGCACAGGCCGTGCCGCGACCACGGGGAGCGCCGGCAACGCCACCGTCACGGGCGCCCATGGAGCCGCCGCGAATGCCGCCATCGCCAGCGTGGCTGCCGCTGCCGCCAGCGCGCCTCTGGAGGAGCGCCGTCTCCGGTCGCGCCCGCCTTCGAGGAGCGCCTCGACACGAATCGAAAGCTGGGGCCTGCGTGCCAGCGCCCCCGGAGCCAGTTGCGGCGTCGCTCGATGGATCACCGCCAGACGCGTCAGGCAGGTGGCGTAGGGCCGCGCCGTCCCCATCAATCCCACCACCCAATCGTCGCAGGCGATCTCGCGCTCGAGGGTCAGCCGCCGTCCAATCCAGATCACCGCCGGATGGAAGAACAGCAGCGCCTCGACGACTTTCTGCGCCAGGTTCGTCCAATCGTCCCAGCGGCGTATGTGCGCCAGTTCGTGCGTGAGCACCTGGTCGAGCTCCGCCTCGGACAGCTCTTCCACCAGGAACGCCGGCAGCAGCACTGCGGGCTTCATCACTCCGGCAGCCATCGGCCCGGCGACCTCGTCCGAGACCAGGACGCGAGCGCGACGGCGGCCCGGGCAGGCCCGCATGATTCCCTCAAACCGCTCGGCAAGCTGCTCCGGCGCGGCCGAAGCGCGCCGCTTCAACCCGCACAACGCGACGAAACCCCAGGCTACGCGCGCCATCAGCGCCAGGCTCCCCAGAGCCCAGGCCCCCAGCACCCAGATCAGCCATGCGCCTGCGGTCAGCGTCAGTGCGGCGCTGCCAGGCCCGCTTCCGGTTTCAGCCGGCGCTCCCAAACGCGGCAGCCAGCCCTGCGCCATCGGCAGCACCGCAACAAAGGCCAGCGCCAAGCCGCAGAGCGCGTACCGCGTCGCGGCGGCAGCCTTCGGCGTCAAACGCAGAAGAAGCCAGAGCAGGACCGACAGGGCCACACCTTCGACGACCCCGTTCGCGACCGCCCCGGCAATTTCCGCCCCTAGCCAAGCCGTCATCGTCTCCTCACTCTTTGCCGATCAAACCGCGCAGGCGGCCGATCTCCTGTTCGTCGATGGTTTCGTCGTGCAAGAGGTTTAGCACCAATAGTTCCGGCGAATCGTTGAAGAAGCGGTTGAGTAGCTGCCGGACCGCTGTCCGGCTCGCTTCCCCACGGCCCACCACGGGCTGATAGACGAAGGCCCGCCCATCTTTGGTATGCTGCACATACCCTTTTCGTTCCAGGATTCGCATGAGTGTGAGGACGGTGTTATAGGCCACCGCCCTGTCCTTCGACAGCCCCTCCGCCACGTCTCCCACCGTGGCCACGCCCTTGTCCCAGAGCACTTCCATGATGGGGAGTTCCGCTTCGGTCAATGTCTGCGATTTCTTCCTGGCCACCTTCGCCCCTCAACTCTTAAGCATTTAATACTTCCAGTCCCTTTGTAGCGCACACCCGCCGTTCTTGTCAACTAATTTTTTAAGAGATGGTGGAGAGGGCCGGACGCGCATGCCGCCTTCAACCGATCAGAATGCGCTTGAGCAGATCGTGCATGCGCCCGTAGGGCGGCCTTAACAGGCGGCTGAGGCCGGGCCACCTGCGGTAGAACACGGGCTTCAATTTGCTGAACGTGTCGAAACCATACCGGCCGTGGTAGTGCCCTATCCCGCTCGGACCGATGCCGCCGAATGGAAGATCCTCCGCGACGATGTGCATGAGCGTGTCATTCACGCAAGCGGCGCCCGAGACGGTGCGCCTCAGGATGGTGTCGGCCGTGCGGCTCGATTTTGTGAAGAGGTACAGCGCGAGCGGGCGGTCGTGCTGGTTCACGTAGGCGATCGCTTCCTCGAACGCGCCATAGGTCTTCACTGGAAGGACGGGACCGAAGATCTCCTCGCGCATCACGGCAAGATCGTCCGGCGGATCGAGAATCAGCGTCGGGGCCAGGCGCCGCGAGCCTGCCTCGGCTTCGGGTCCGATGGTGACGACTCGCACACCCTTGGTCCGGGCCTCCTCGACATATCCGCGCAATCGCGCCAGGTGGCGTTCGTTGATGACGGAGGTGTATTGGGGATTACGCGCCGCCTCAGGCCAGTAACGTTCGACCTGCGCGCGCACGCTGTTGACGAAGGTCTCCAGCCGCTCTCGCGGCACCAGCGCGTAATCCGGCGCGATGCACGTCTGTCCCGCGTTCAGGAGTTTGCCGTACGCGATGTCGGCGGCGGCGGACTCGATGTCGGCGTCGGGCGCAAGAATCGCGGGCGACTTGCCCCCCAACTCGAGCGTCACCGGGGTCAGGTTCTCCGCCGCGGCGCGCATCACGTCGCGGCCCACCGCGGTCGAGCCCGTGAATAGCAGATGATCGAACGGCAGCGACGCGAAGAGGCGGCCGACCTGGGCGTCGCCCGTGACCACCGTCACGTGATCGGCTGGGAAAGACGCCGCGATCAGCTTCTGGAGGCAGTCCGAGGTCGCGGGAGTGAATTCGGACACCTTGACGATGGCGCGATTACCCGCAGCCAGCGCTCCGGCCAGCGGCGGTATGGTCGTGACCATCGGATAATTCCAAGGCGCGATGATCCCCACCACACCCACGGGCTGCGGCATGACCCAGGCGCGGGCGGGCTGCAAGGGCCAGCCGAGATGGCGCGGCCGCGGGGCCATCCAACTCTTCACGTGTTTGCGCGCGTGGCGCACGGCGCCGAGCGAAACCAACAACTCGGAGAACAGAACCTCCTGCTTCGACCGGCCCCCGAAGTCCGCATCCAGGGCGCGCGCGATCGCGTCTTGCGCGCCGAGCACCATTCGCTCAAGGCGGCGCAGGTGCTCGCGGCGTTCCTGGCAAGTGGGGTACGGGTTGAGGCGAACCGCCGACTTCTGCGCCGCCAGGATGGAATGGAGAGAAGCCGTCACAGCGTCCGAGCCCGTCATTTCCCACATGCTACTCCAAAAGCGACGCGGTCCGTGCCATCCGTACGTGCCGAAAGCGGGGCCGGGCACAGTTGGTCGATGAGGCGCGTGGCACCGTTTCATGTTGCACTGCGTGGCGCGCGCTTTTTTGCGCGAGGCGCGCTGTGAGGGGCGGAGAAAACGTCGAATGCTATAAATCCGCTTCGCCCTGCGATGGCGAGCATAGCTCGGCTGGAAAGCTCGGGGGCGGGGAAGGGCGGCGCATGTGTATGAGAGCGGGCGGAAAAAGTCTTCGGTGGAGGCGTGACTGAAAAAGGTTTGCCCGAAAGAGGCGGGGGAGAGGAGCCTGAGGGGCGCCTCGCGCCAGCGCGGCCGTCAAGGGCGCTGTTCTTTGCGTTCGTTCTGCGCGACCCTCGCCTTGACGATCTTCTTCAGTAGGGCCGCCGGCAGAGGCTTGTCCAGCGGGAAACGGATGGTGCCTTTGGACACATCGTAGGCCGCGAGCTCGTCCTTGAAGGCCGCGATCACGCCCAAGCTCATGGGGAACAGGCTGCAGTGGTTCTTAAAGGCGCCGAATGCAACCAGCGCGCCCTTGTACCGGAAGGTCGGAATCTGGTAGCTGAGGGCCTCCGTGGCCTCCGGCGGTACCGCCGACTGGATCACCGCGCGAATCCTGTTCAAGGTGCTGCGAGCGGGCTCCGGAACGGCTGCCAAGTATTCGTCTATGTTGTCGGGCTTGTGAGAAGATGGTCGCATGTTTCGCCTTGATTCCATTCTATTGCTCGCGCTGCTCGTTCTTGGAGTGTCGCTCGGAGCGGAGGACGAGCATCCGACGCTCGCCATTGGTTCGCCCGCGCCGGATTTCGCGTTGCCGGGGATCGACGGAAAGACCCACCGCCTCGCCGACTACTCCCGAGCCAAGGTGCTGGCGATCGTCTTCACGTGCAACCACTGCCCCACCGCCCAGCTCTATGAGAGCCGGATCAAGAAGCTGGCCGAGGACTACCGCGGCAACGGCGTCACGCTGATCGCCATCGAGCCCAACGATCCCGAGGCCGTCCGGCCGAGCGAGCTCGGCTACACCGACGTCAGCGACAGCCTCGAAGACATGAAGATCCGCGCCGAGTACAGGAACTTCAACTTCCCGTACCTGTACGATGGCGCGACCCAGGCCGTGGCGCGGGCATACGGACCCAAGGCCACGCCGCACGTGTTCATCTTCGACGAGCAGCTCCACCTGCGCTACGAGGGGCGCGTGGACAACAGCCAGCGCGAGTCGCTGGTAAAGACCCAGGATGCGCGCAACGCCATTGACGCGCTGCTGGCGGGCCAGCCCGTGCCGGTTCCGCACACCGGGGTCTTCGGCTGTTCGACGAAATGGAAATCGAAGCACGCGGGCCGTATGGAGGAGCTGGCGAAGATCGAGGCCGAGCCGGTGAAGCTCGAAGCCGCGTCGGCGGACGACCTCAAGAAGCTGCGCACCAACCCGACCGGCAAGGTGCTGCTGGTGAACTTCTGGGCCACGTGGTGCGGGCCCTGCGTGAGCGAATTCCCCGACCTTGAGACCACCTACCGCATGTATCGCGGGCGAGACTTCGACTATGTCACCGTCTCGGCCAACCTGCCCGACGAGAGGCCGGGCGTGCTGCACGCGCTCGAGAAGCAGCACGCGACCAGCCGCAACCTGCAGTTCGCCTCCGAGGACACCTACGCTATGCAGGCGGCCTTCGATCCGAAGTGGGAAGCCGGGGTGCCGTTCACGGTGCTGCTCGCGCCGGGCGGGAAAGTGCTGTACCAGAAGCAGGGCGAAGTGGACATCCTGGAGTTGCGGCGCGCGATCCTGGCCAACCTTCCCGACCCGGACTATCTCGGCCATCGCGCCTACTGGGCGACGAAGTAGTCGTGCGGCGGCTCCTGCTGGCGGCCGCGATGGCCGTAGTGGCCCTGACGTCCTGGATCGCCTTCGAGCGCGTCCGTGGCCCTGCGGCGGAGCCCATTCCATCGGTGCTCCCGCACTGCGCCCGCCGCCCTCCACCGCTCCGCGCCCCGTTCCCCACCGCGAAAGCAGCCGCCAATCCGGCCGAAGAAGTGCGGCGACTGCACGCGCGCGGCATCACCGGCCGCAACGTGGGGATCGCGATCATCGACCGGCCGCTGCTCACCGAACACCGCGAGTACGCCGACCGCCTGCGTTGGTACGACGAAATCGACACCGTTGCAGGCGAGCCCGCCGGATGGCACTCGACCGCGGTTGCTTCGATTGCCGTGGGGAAGACCGTGGGCGTCGCTCCGGACGCCGATCTGTATTTCATCGGACTGGGCATGAATTGGAGCGGCGAGCCTCTCGGGAACCTGTTCGTGGCAGCCCGGCGCGCGGCGCACACCGGCATGCCGCTGTCGCTCGCGATCCGGCGAATCCTCGAAATGAACCGGCGCCTGGAACCGGGCCACAAGATCCGGGTCATCTCGATCTCGATCGGAGGCGGGGCGGAAGGCGCCATCGCCGAAGCCCGCAGCGCCGGCATCTTCGTTTCGGCCCTCGACCTCCACCCGGCTCCCAGGGGTCCCGTCACCATTGCCAGCCCGGCGGGACCCGAGGCGTACACAACCCACAAGCGGCCGGCCGTCAGTTGGGCGATTGCGTGGTGGGCCGGCCGCTACGCGCTCGCTTGCCAGGAAGATCCTTCCATGACGCCCGAGCGATTTCACGTCCATTAGCGCGGCCGCTCCCCGCGGTAGTCACGGTCGCGATCGCGGTCACGGTCGCGGTCCCGGCCGCGGTCGTGGTATCGGGGCGCCCGGTAGCCTTCGCGCCAGTAGCGAGGCGGTCCGCAGCCGGCAAGCAGGAAGCTTCCGGCGAGCAAGCCAGCAACCAGGAATCTGCTCTTCATTGCCTTATCCCTCCCTTCGCCAAATTGCGCATGCCGCGGCACACCGCGGGGCGACTCTTAGCGCCGCCAATCGCGGCGGAAGTCACGGCCGCGATCGTGGCCACGGTCAAAGCGCTCGACGCGGTATCGCGGAGGCGCCCAGTAGCCGGCGCGCCAGAAGCGGCGCGGTCCGCTGTAGTCCCAGAAGCCGGCGATCCACGTGTACCCGGGACCGGGGCAAGGCGTGGCATACGCCACGACCGGTGGAGGCGCGTATCCGCCGATTCCCACGAAGACCCGCGTGCCCGCAAACAGCGAGCTACCGGCGAGTAACCCAAGCACCAGCAATTTGCTTTTCATTTCTTTGTTCCTCCTGTCGCCAGAGAGGAATGCATGCCGGTTGCCAAAGTGCAATGCGCTGATTACTGGTTACTTACTCGCCGCAGCCTGAGTGGGTGGCGGCTGAGAACCACCAGGGCGTCCGAAATCGGCCAGAATCACCCGTTCGCCCCGGTACGCGACCACTTTGTCGGGGTTCCCGGTAGTTTCCAACCCTGCGCCATGGCCCTTGTCCACGAGGACGACTTGGAACGTGCGCGCCTTCAACATGCCCGGGAAGATTCCTTGCCGGGCATCGATCGCGAGCTGGCGCTTGGCGTCATCCCAGTGGAACGCGATCGTAGCGTAAGCGCCCTTCTCATAGTTGTAGTTGTCGTTCTCGTCCTCATACAGCGTGAAGCTGCCGTCGGCGCCGGGATAGATTCGCAACTCGATCGGGTCAGCCGGTTTCTCGGTGGAGTATTGAACGAAGGGGCCCATCGGAACGATGGACCCGGCCCGGACCATGAGCGGGATCTTATCGATCGGAGCATCGGCGACGACGCTCTGGCCGCCGGCGAGCGTCTCTCCGGTCCAGAAATCGATCCACGGATTCCCGGCCGGCAGATACACGGTTCTGGTCTTCTGCCGTGGCTCGACAACCGCCTCCCGGGCGAGAATCTCCGGAGTCTTCCAGAACATCTGAGCCCGGAACGCGCCTAGGACGGCGTTCGAGGTGTCGAAGGCGAAGTCATATTCTTTTCCAGCCTCGAGCGCCACGGGAACGGTATAGGAGGCCATGGAGTCGTAGTTGTGAGGAAGTTCTTTGCCGTCCAGATACACTCTCCTCGGCCCGAAGCTCTTCATGTTGAATCGATAGTTCCCGGTTTGGTCCGGAATGAGCTTGCCTTCCCAGCGCATCGAGAATTTGGGACCGGTGATGAAGCCAGGCCAGCCCGTGTACCAATACAGGTCGATATCCGGCTCCACGCCTTCGTGACACAGCGTCTTGAACTGGTCGTCGCAATAGTATCTGGCGGTCAGGCCCGGCTTTCCCTCCTTCGTCTTGAAGTGCCCGGGCGTAATGAGGATGCTGTCCTCCGGGGGCCGGTGGTACATGTACTCGGTCACCGGGGAGACCATGATCGCGGGGCCGAACAGGAACTGGTCGTCGATCGAGTATGTCTTCCGGTCGCGCGGGAAATCCATCGGCAGGCCGCGCATGATCGAATACCCATCGTGGGTGACCTGCCAGCCCAGCGAATAGATGTAAGGCAGCAGCCGGTATCGCAGCTTGTCGAACTTTACCAGCGTGTCGCTATACTCGCCAAACTCCCAGATCTCGCGTGGAGTTTCCGAGCCGTGGGACCGGAAGATGGGAGAGAAAGCCCCCAACTGGAACATCCGGGTGTACAGTTCCTGATACGCAGGATCCTTGCCGCCGTTGGAGAAGACGCCCCCCTGACAGCCGAGCGAAAACGCGCCGATGTCGAAGGTCCAATAAGGAATGCCGGCCATGCTGTGATTGATGCCCGCGGAGATCTGTTTTCTGTAGACGCTCCAGTCCGCGCCGATGTCTCCGGACCAGGTTGTTGCCGCGGCCCGCTGCTGGCCGGCGAAGGTGGACCGGGTGAGAATGTAGACGCGTTTCTGGTCGGTCTCCTTGCGTTGGTTGTTGTAGACGGCCTCGGTGGCGAGCAGCGAGTACGGGTTAAGGTACCTGGCGAAGGAGCCGAGATGATTGTTCTCCATCCGTTTCATCTCGAACTCTTCCGCTTCCTTCGTGAGCGCGTTGACGATGTCGGGTTCGGTCGAATCCATCCACCATCCGTCAATTCCCTTGGAGAACAGCCCCTTGCTGGCGTATTGCCAATACAGGTCGTTGGCCGCCGGATTGTAGACATCGTAGTACTTGAACCCGGCCCACCCCACGGGCGAATACAGATAGCCCCGGCGTTCCATGTCCTTGTAAATTGGCGACGCGGGCCCCAGCCCGCACCAGATGGAAATCATGAGGTGGAAATGCTCCTGGTGAAGCTGGTCGATCATCTCCTTGGCGCGGGGGTATTTGGTTTCGTCGAAGAACATGCCCCCCCACATGTCGTTCCCACCCCAGTAATTCCAGTCCTGGACGAGGTTGTCGATGGGAATGCTCCGCTTGCGGTATTCCTGCGCGATGCCAAGCAGTTCGTCGCGCGTGGCGTAGTGCTCCTTGCTCTGCCAATAGCCGTAGGCCCACTTGCCGTACAGGGGAGCCTGTCCGGTGAGCTGCCGGTATCCGGCGATGGCTTGATCCATGGTAGGGCCATACAGGAAGTAGTAATCCACGTTGTCGGCCACGTCGGACCAGAGCGACATCGCATCGGTGTTGTCGGTGAAGACGGTCTTGGAGTAGTTGTCCCAGAAGATCCCGTATCCGGCGGTTGAGACCAGCATGGGCGTGACCGCTTCGGTATTCGACTGCACCAGCTTCACCGTTTTCCCGCGGTAGTTCATGTAGCCGGAC
>Ga0265316_10001929_pt1 | contig 21771 bp, 19 predicted proteins | sample 4522metaG_FD_202092 | JGI IMG/M metagenome (GOLD analysis project Ga0265316, IMG submission 202092) | Rhizosphere microbial communities from Carex aquatilis grown in University of Washington, Seatle, WA, United States - 4-5-22 metaG | ecosystem: Host-associated > Plants > Roots > Rhizosphere >... | reverse complement strand
TGGCCGACGAGCTTTCTGAAAGCCTCGCATTCCTCGAAGGCTGCCGTTCCTGCGATCAGGGACAGCACCAGCGCGAGTGCGGCGGCTGCGGCCGATCGGACCACGAGGTTCCTTTGCTGGTGGACGGAATCGCGAAACGCTGAAACATGGCTCCCAAACTTCCTATCTACATGGACAACCACGCGACCACCCCGGTGGATGCGCGCGTGCTCGACGCCATGCTGCCGTACTTTCGCGGGGATTTCGGCAATGCCGCCAGCCGGTCGCATGTCTTCGGCTGGAACGCAGAGCGGGCGGTGGAACAGGCACGCGAGCAGGTGGCAGCGGCGATCGGCGCTTCGGGCCGCGAGATCGTTTGGACCTCGGGCGCTACGGAATCCGACAACCTGGCCATCAAGGGCGCGGCCGACTTCTATCGCGACCGAGGCAACCACATCATCACGGCCGTGACCGAGCACAAGGCCGTGCTCGACACTTGCAAGCGGCTGGAGAAGTCTGGCTTCGATGTGACCTACTTGCCGGTGGAGCGAGACGGCCGAGTGAACCCGCAGGCAGTGATCGACGCCCTGACCGACAAGACCATCGTGGTTTCCATCATGCTGGCCAACAACGAGGTGGGCACCATCAACCCGGTGGCTGAGATCGGCCAGGCGGTCAAGGCGCGTGGGGCGATCTTTCACATCGATGCGGTCCAGGGCGTGGGCAAGATCCCCTTCGACGTTGCGACCGCCCACGCCGATCTGGTTTCCCTGTCGGCCCACAAGATGTACGGTCCCAAGGGCGTTGGCGCGCTCTACGTGCGGCGCAAGCCGCGTGTGCGTATCACCCCGATCATCGACGGCGGCGGGCACGAGCGCGGCATGCGCTCGGGAACGCTGAACGTGCCGGGCATAGTGGGGTTCGGCAAGGCTGCCGAGATCAGCGCGTCCGAGATGGCAGAAGAGGGCAAGCGGCTGTTGGCGCTACGCGAGCGTCTGCGCTTGGGCATCGAGGCGCGGGTCAGCAACACCGTGTTGAACGGCTCGCTCGAGCACCGGCTGCCAGGCAGCCTGAACATGAGCTTTGCCTACGTTGAAGGCGAAGCCCTGATGATGGCGCTCAAGGACATCGCGGTGTCGTCGGGTTCGGCGTGTACATCGGCCTCGTTGGAGCCTTCGTACGTGCTGCGCGCAATGGGCGTGCCGGTGGAGATGGCGCACACATCAATTCGCTTCGGTCTAGGCCGATTCAATACCGAGGAGGAAGTCGACTACGTGATCGACTTGGTGGCACAGAAGGTCAAGAAGCTGCGCGAAATGTCGCCTTTGTGGGAGATGGCACAATCCGGTGTCGATATAAACGGCATCCAATGGGCAGGACAGAGCTAGCGCTCGAGAGAGTAGTACAAGAGGTAATTCGTCATGGCGTATAGCGGAAAAGTGATCGACCACTACGAGAACCCGCGCAACGTGGGCAGTCTGGACAAGGACGCGCTCAACGTAGGCACCGGCTTGGTGGGCGCGCCGGCTTGTGGCGACGTGATGAAGTTGCAGATCAAGGTGAGCGACGCGGGCGTAATCGAGGACGCCAAGTTCAAGACCTTTGGCTGTGGCTCGGCAATAGCGTCGTCGTCATTGGCGACAGAATGGATCAAGGGAATGACTCTTGAGCAGGCGATGTCCGTCAGAAACACCCAGATAGTCGAGGAGCTGAACCTGCCGCCGGTCAAGATCCACTGTTCGGTATTGGCCGAGGACGCCATCAAGAGCGCGATCGCCGACTATCGCAGAAAGCATAACGGCGCGCAGGTACAAGCGGGACAGGCTTAGGAGAAAACCTTGTCTATCGAAGTCACAGAACGAGCGGTGGAGGAGATTAGCAAGGCCGCGGGCAAGCGTCCCTCTCCGCCCAAGGGCCTGCGCGTGGGAATCCGCGGGGGAGGGTGCACGGGGTTTTCGTACCTGTTCGAGTGGTCGGACGTCGAGGCGCGGGCCGAGGACAAGGTGTTGGAGCTAGCGGGCGGCCAAGTCAGAGTTTTCATAGATCCGAAGAGCTATCTGTTTCTCGATGGATCGACGCTGGATTACGCCAGCAGCATGATGGCCCGCGGGTTCAAGTGGACCAACCCCAACGTCAAGGCAACTTGCGGCTGCGGCGAGAGTGTGCAGTTCTAGCCGAGGCCAATGATCTGCTGGTCCTGTGAGAAGAACGCTGGTGACGGCATGTTGTGCGCCGGGTGCGGAGCCGTGCAGCCGCCCGATCGCGCCGCAGATCACTTTCGCGTGTTCGGCCTGCCCCGCAAGTTCGACCTGGATCTTGCCGATCTCGAACGGCGCTACAAAGACATGACCAAGATTCTGCACCCGGACAGGTTCGCACGTGCGGACGGCCGGGCGCGACGCGCGTCGCTGGAACGGTCGGTGCAGCTCAATCTCGCATGGCGCACGCTTTCCCAGCCGGTGCCGCGCGCGGAATATCTGCTGGCACTGGAAGGCATCGAAGTGGGCGAGCCCTTGGGCAGCAAGAGGTCCGGGGAGGCAGGCGACCGGGCGACCCAGCCTGTGGACACGGCGTTGCTGATCGAGGTGATGGATCTGCGCGAGGCCCTGGCCGAGGCGCGTGGCCGCGGCGACCGCGCGAAGGTCGCCAAATTGATCGCAGACGTGCAATCCCAGCACGACAAGGAGATGTCAGAGGTGGCCGCGGGGTTTGCGGCCGCGCAGCCCAGACTTGCCGCCATCGCCGCACGCATGGTGGCCGCGCGCTACTACCGGCGTTTTCTCGAAGAAGCGCAGGCGGATCGTGAAAGAGAAGACGGCAAGGTCACCTAGGCGAGAAGATCGGACATGCCAGTAGAAGCGCTGTTCGACATTTCCGAGCCAGGCGAGGCGCAAACCAAGGAGGTTTGCAAGGGACGCGCAGTGGGCATCGACCTCGGCACCACGAATTCGCTGGTGGCCGTGGTGCAAGCCGGCCAGCCGACTTGCCTGCGCGACGAGCACGGCTCGCTGCTGCCGTCGGTGGTGCACTATGCGGCCGACGGTAGCGTCGTGGTCGGCCAGGTGGCGCGCGAGTTGGCGGCCCAGGCACCACAGGATACCATCGCCTCGGTCAAGCGTTTCATGGGGCGCGGGCCTCGCGATGCCGAGGCCACTCGCCGGTTGACGCCGTACCAATTTGCGCCGGGCGGTGACAGCGATGCGGTGGTTCGTTTCTCGGTGCTGGGCGGCCAGCGCGCGGTTACGCCGGTGGAAGTCTCGGCTGAGATCTTGCGCGTGCTCAAGGCGCGCGCCGAGGTCGCGCTGGGGGGCGAGCTGGATGGCGTGGTCATCACCGTGCCAGCCTACTTCGACGACGGTCAACGCCAGGCCACACGTGACGCCGGCCGCCTGGCAGGTCTCGAAGTCATGCGGCTGCTCAACGAGCCCACGGCTGCCGCCCTGGCGTACGGCCTCGACAAACAGGTCGAGGGAACTTTCGCTGTGTTTGATTTGGGCGGCGGCACGTTCGACATTTCGATCCTGAAGCTGGAGGGCGGCGTGTTCGAGGTGAAGTCAACCGGCGGCGACTCGGCCTTGGGCGGCGACGATTTCGATCGCGCCCTGGCAGCGCATTTACTGAAGATGATGGGCCTGCCCGTGGACGGGGCTGGCGACCGTTACCTTACCCGCCGCGTGCTCGATGCGGCCAGAGACGCGAAAGAGGAGCTGACCAAGCTGACCGCTACCGAAGTCGCCATCGAGCGGCGGCCCGGCGACATCTGGCGGGGGCGGCTTGCGCGCGAAGAAATGGAAGCTGTGGTCAAGCCAGTGTTGGATCGTTGCGAGCCGCCGGCGCGTCGGGCACTGCGCGACGCCGGCTTGGAAGCGAAGCAGCTTTCCGGCGTGATTCTGGTGGGCGGTGCCACACGCATGCCCATCGTGCGGCGTCTGGTCGCCAGTATCTTCGGACGCGAGCCTCTGGCCGACATCGATCCCGACGAAGTGGTGGCCCTGGGCGCGGCGGTGCAGGCCGACCTGCTGGCGGGCAACGCGCGCAAGGACGTGGTGCTGATGGACGTGGTGCCGCTCTCGCTGGGCCTGGAAATGATGGGCGGAGTGGCGGAGAAGTTGATCCACCGCAATACCACCGTGCCTTGCGGCGCTGTGCAGACCTTCACCACCTATGCCGACAACCAGACCGGGTTCGATCTGCACGTGGTGCAGGGCGAGCGCGAGCTGGTGGCGGACTGTCGCTCGCTGGCGCGCTTCAAGCTGACCGGGATTCCTCCCATGCCGGCGGGCATGGCGCGCTTGCAGGTCACTTTCCTGGTCGACGCCGACGGCTTGCTCAGCGTGTCGGCGCGTGAGGAGACAACCGGCAAGGAGTCGTCCATCCGGGTCAAGCCGAGCTACGGGCTCACGGACGACGAAGTCGAGCGCATGATTCGCGATTCCTTCGCCCATGCCGAGCAGGATGTGAGCGAGCGCCTGCTGCTCGTGGAGCGCGTGGAGGCCGACCGAATCCTGCAAGCGACACGCGCGGCCTTGGCTGCGTCCGCAGATCTGTTGGCCGAGGGTGAGCGGGCCGGCATCGCGGCGGCGATGGACACGCTCGAGAAAAGCAAGGCCGGTCGCGATCACCTAGCCGTGCGAGCTGCGATTCAAGCTCTCGATGCGGCTTCCAAGGATTTCGCCACCCGTCGCATGAACCAAGCGCTTGCGCAGGGGCTGCGCGGTCAGGACATCGGCGCGGTGGAAAGCAAGGTGGGCAAGTAGGCCATGCCCAAGGTTCGCTTCGAGCCTGACGGAATCGAGATCGAGGTCAAGGCGGGCACGACGATTCTGCAAGCTGCGGAACAGGCTGGCGCGCTCCTCGGGTCGGCTTGCGGCGGCGTGTGCGCCTGCTCGACCTGCCATGTCTACGTCAGCGAAGGGCTGGACGGCCTGTCGGAAATGGGCGAGGGCGAAGAAGACATCCTGGACAAGGCATTTGACGTGCGCAGTAACTCGCGCCTCGCCTGCCAGGCCCGCCTGCAGGCCGAGGGCCGCACCGTCGTCACCATCAGCAGTGCGAGCCGCCAGACATTCTTCGACGAGCACCCGGAACTGGGGCGCCGGTAGTTACTCGTCTTCTTCGGCCGCCATCTTTGCGTCGGCGACGACTTTGTCCATCAAATTGCTGGGCAGTTCGTCGTAGTGGGAGAACTCGAGGGTGAACGAGCCGCGACCGCCGGTCATCGAGCGCAAGTCGGACGAGTACTTGAGGGTTTCGGACATGGGCACGTGCGCGCGGATGACTTGATCCTTGCCATTGGACTCCATGCCCTCGACCCGACCGCGGCGCTGATTGAGATCGCCGATGACGTCGCCCATGCAGTCGTCCGGGCAGGTCACCTGGATCTTCATGATTGGCTCAAGTAGGCACGGTTTGGCCAACTTGAAGGCGGCCTGGAAACCCTTGGAACCCGCGATCTCGAAGGAACGCGAGTCCGAGTCCACGTCATGGTACTTGCCGTCGAACAGGCGCACCTTGACATCGGTCACGCGATAGCCGGCGATAACCCCCCTGGCCATGCGCGTACGCATCCCCTTTTCGATGGCCGGGATGAACTGGCGTGGCACGGCGCCGCCCACGATGGCGTCCTCGAATTCGAAACCGCTGCCACGGGGCAACGGCGCGATGTCGACGTAGCAAACCCCGTACTGGCCGCGGCCGCCGGTCTGTTTCTTGTGCTTGCCCTCGACATTCTTGGCGGTTCCCTTGATGGTTTCGAGATACGGGATCTTTGGCGGCAGAAGATCCACTTCGACGCCCATCCGGTGCAAGCGATCGACCGTGGCCTCGATGTGCAACTGGCCGGTGCCACCGATCAGGATCGCCTTGGACTGCGGATCGTGAGTGACCTTGATGGCAACGTCCGAGTCGATGATCTCGTTCAGCTTGACCGCAACCTTGTCTTCGTCGCCCTTGGTCTTGGGCTGCAGCGCATAGGTGATAAGCGGCGCGGGAATCACCGGCTTGGGCACGGCAAAGAGAGAGCGCTCCTCGGCCAGCGTGTCGCCGGTCTTGGTGGTCTTCAGCTTGGCCACGGCGACGATGTCGCCAGGGAAGGCCTCGGCCACCTGCTCGCGCGCCTTGCCCTGCATGACGTAGAGCTGGCCCACACGTTCCTTGGAGTCGTGGTTGACTGAAATCAAAGCGGCGTCGCCGGTGAGCTTTCCTGAAATCACTCGCATGAGGGACAGACGACCAATATCCGAGGTGCAGGTCTTCCACACGTAGGCAGCCACCGGCGCCGCGGGATCGGCGCTGCGCTCGGTCGGCTCGTCGCCGATCTTGCCCTTGCAGGCCGGCCGGTCCGTGGGTGCCGGGAAGCAATCGACGATGAAATCGAGAAGCGGCTGGATGCCGACGCACACGCCTGGCGCAGCGGCCAGCACCGGCACGACGGCTTGACGTCGTACGCCCGCAATCAGACCCTGGCGCGCCTCTTCGTCGGTCAGGGTGCCGGTTTCCAGATACTTCTCCACCAGGGCATCATCGGCCGAGGCGATGGCTTCCAGCAGGACTTCGCGCGCTTGCTTCGCTGCCTCGATCATGTCGGCTGGGATCTCGCCCTCTTTCACGTCGCGGCCCTCGCCTGAGAAGCGGAATGCCTTCATGGAGAGCAGATCAACCACGCCCACGAAATCGGCTTCCTGACCGATGGGAAGCTGCATCGCCACAGCCTTGGTGGACAGCGTTTCGCGCACGTCATCGAGCGCGCGCTGGAACTCGGCGCGCTCGCGGTCGAGCTTGGTGATGAGCACACAGCGGGGCAGCCCGAGCTCGTCGCACATGGCCCATGTCCGCTCGGTGTACACCTGCACGCCGTCGTTGGCTGATACCACCACCACGGCCGCGTCCGCCACATCAAGCGTGATGCGCGTGTCGACCAGAAAGTTCCCATTGCCTGAGGTGTCGAGGATGTTGATCTTGTTCTTCTTCCACTCCACGTGGCCCGCGGCGGCGAAGATGCTGGTCTTGCGTTTCTGCTCTTCGGGCTCGAAGTCGAAGTTCGACGTGTCGTCGTCGACGCGACCCAGCCGCTGGGTCGACTTCGTCGTGAAGAGAATGGCCTCTCCCAGCGTGGTTTTTCCAGAACCACCGTGACCGACCAGTGCAACGTTTCGAATCTCGTTCGCCGCGTAGCTCTTCATGCATGACCCTTTCAGGTGAATCGCGACCGCCCCTGCAACGTCCCCGGAGTCTGGCGCTTATAAATCACCTGACCGAGGAAGTCGAGGCGGTCATTCAACCCATCTGCAGGTCATTCGGGACGCGGCGCGATGGTGGCGGGGGCTGGCCGGTCAGTTCTGGCTGGGATCCATCACGCGGCCCATGAAGAGGATGGCGCCCGTGGGCTGGTCGCGCAGGAAGTAGAGGAAGGGGCGATTTGCGTTGATGAGCAGCCCGATCGGTGCGGCGCTACCCGACATGACGACGCCAGTGGCGGCGGCGGCCTCGGTGCCCTTTTCCGCGACGTTGATGAAGGCCTTGTGGATGACGTCCCCGACGAAGAGGTTCTGCGTGCCGTCCATCCCAGAGAAGTCGGCGATGCCCGGGGTGAAGGCCGATGTCATGCCCAGGGCCGTAAGGAGGTCCTTCAGAGCCGTCCCGGTTTCGATCCTAAAGCGGGGAAGGGCAAGAATTACCTGCTGGCTGGTCAGCCCGGCCACCAGAGTGCCCAATGCGGAGGCGTCGAACGACGACTCGACCTCGCTGAACTTGCCCACATCCGGCAGCACCACCACCAGCGAGAGCCGATCATCGGCGTAGGGGAGAGCCGCAGCCACGAAATCCGTGCCCTGCGCGGCCGGGATGTTGGGAAGTTCTGCGCCCATGAATTTCGCGGACACGCTGCTGCCGTCGAGGAGTGTGAACGAGCCGTCGTAGGTAACGTTCGGATCGAACGGGGTCTTCCAGGCGGCATTGAAGTAGACCGCGTCGGTCAGGACCAGTTTGGTCGAACCATCGACAGAGCCTTGCGGCAGCAGATCCTGGATCTTGTTGTTGGTCTGCTCGGCCACCCACGTGTTGATAGCCAGACGCGATGGATCAGGCGCATTGATGAAATCGAGCAGGTTCACGTCCGCGCCATAGTTCGCAGCCAGGGTATCGAGAAAGTCTGACCTGAAGGTGTAGGTCTTTTCGGCCCAGAGGGCGTTGACGATGTTTACCTGCATGGGGCCGCCGTCAGCGCCCAGCATGCCTTGACCACGCGAGGCCAGAGCCAGGTCCAGGGCATCGAACGCCGGATGCAACTGCGCGGGCGGCAGGGTGAAGTGAAGCGTGCCGGCCATCTCGCTGGCCGTGGTTCCAGCCGCACCGGCGTAGGTCATGGCCAGGGCAATGGAAATGCTGGCCGGGGAAAAGATCACATTGTTGTTCGCGAGGATAAGCCGTTTGTAGACGTCAAAGGCGAAGGCAGCGTTGTCGGAAGCCAACTGGGTACTGTCGCTGGCAGACACCTGGGGATCGACCACGCGCTGGAGTGAGGACTTGGCGGTGTCAGGCTTCGGGACGGACTTCTCAGAGTCTTCGCAGCCAGCAAGCGCGACAGACAAGAGAGTTGAGAGAACGAGGGTAGCGGAAAGTGAACGAGTCATGGGAGCCTCCAGGTTGCCTGCGATGACGAAAAGCAATTTCGGGGCCAGGACCGAGTTGGCGCTCAGAACCCGCGAGCAAGCCCGATCGCGGGTGCGCAGCCTCAGATTTCTGAGGCTACGAGGGCGGCTCAGTCGCAGAAAGGGCGGGTAGGGCGGAAATGCATCGACCGCATGACAGCCATTCGGAAGGAAAGTGATAGCGATGCGGCATCTTCCGCCGGCTGCTGGCATCAAACCGATTGAATGGGGCCGAACCCGCAGAAGCTGCACTTCCAGAGGCACAGATACCTGTTGTCGATGGCAGGCGGGCTGGCGGATGTTTGGGCTAATGGAAGCGAAAAAACGTTCACGCACAGGAGAGCAACATGGCAGACCTAAAGACCACATATATGGGTGTCCCTCTCGCCAATCCGATCGTGGTGGGATCCTCGTCACTGTCGAAATCCATCGACAGCATCAAGAAGCTTGAACAGGCTGGTGCTGGCGGTCTGGTGGTGAAGTCGCTCTTCGAGGAACAGATCCAGTTGGAGGAGGAGGAGTTCCGCACCCGCTTGGGAGAACTCGAGCCGGGCTTTGCCGAAGCGGTCAGCATGTTCCCCAAGATGGAACACGGCGGACCCAAGCAGCACCTGTTCTGGGTCGAGCAGGCGCGCAAGGCAGTGAAGATGCCGATCTTCGCCAGCCTGAATTGCGTGAGTCGGGTAGCCTGGGGTGAATACGCCAAGCGACTTGAAGACACGGGCGTGAACGGGCTCGAGCTCAATTTCTATTCGCCAGCCCTCGACCCGGAGGTGGCTGCCTCCGACATCGAACGGCGCGAAATCTCAATACTGGAGCACGTGCGCGCGGCGGTTAAGATCCCCATCGCGGTCAAGCTTCATCCTTACTACACCAGCCTTATGAACGTGGTGTCGCGCATGGAGACGGCCGGGGCGAACGCCTTCGTGCTCTTCAACCGGTTGCTCCAGCCCGACATCGATGTTGATGCTCTGACCAGGCATTCCGCGGTCGGCCTGAGCGCGCCGGGCGAGTCATTGCTTCCCTTGCGCTGGGTGGCCATCCTGCGCGACCGAACCATGGCTGACCTGATTGCCACCACCGGAATTTGGACCGGGCGTGACGTGGCCAAGATGGTGCTGGTGGGAGCCAAGGCTGTCCAGGTGGTCAGCGTGCTGTATCGCGAGCAGCCCGGTCACATCCAGAAGATGCTGAACGAGCTGTCTAGCTGGATGGACGCCCACAATTTCGCCAACCTGGAAGCGTTCCGCGGCAAGCTAGGCCAAAAGCAAGGCGTGGACGCCTGGTCCTTCGCCCGCGGACAGTACATCAAGGCCTTGGTTGGAGTGGACTAGCAATACTATTTCTAGCTACGCCGCCCGCTTGTGAAAACGCAAACTGGCGATAGCCAGCAATGCCAGGCCGAAGCCGAGCAGGGCCAGCAGGCGCCACCAGATGTCGACCAAGCCGGCTCCCTTGAGCAGGACCGCGCGCAAGACCTCCACGTAGTAGCGGACCGGATTGAAGAAGGTAACGACCTGCAACCAGATGGGCATGGCGCGAATCGGGGTCATCACGCCGGAAAGCAGGATGGCCGGCATGGCGAAGAGAAAGCCGGCGAGAAAAGCCTGCTGCTGAGTACGACTGACCGTGGAAATCAGGAGGCCGATGCCCAGCGTGGACAGGACGTAGAGCACAGTTCCAGTTGCCACGAGCAGCAAGCTGCCGTGCAACGGCACACCGAAGATCCATACCCCTGCGGTCAGCACCAGCAAGACGTCGAAGCAGCCGATCACCAGGAATGGCGTCATCTTGCCGACGAGAAGAAGAACCGGCCGGATGGGCGTGACCAGCACTTGCTCCAGCGTGCCCATCTCACGCTCCCGTGCAAGCCCCATTGCGGTAACCAGGGTCGTCGTGATGACGAGCAAGATGGTCATGACTCCGGGGATCATATAGGGCGGCGTCTTGAGGCCGGGGTTGAACCAGATGCGCGGCGTGGCCCGGATGAGCGGCGGCGGCGCGATTCCACGTGATGCCAAACGTTCCTTCACCATCGCTTCGGCGGTCTCGCCGAAGTAGCGCGAAGCGGCTCCGGCCACAACCACGGCGCGGTTGGGATCGCCGCCGTCGAGGATAACCTGCACCTCGGCAGGGCGCCGGGCGTAGAGGGCGCGCGCCATACCCGCAGGCAAGACCAGGGCGGCAGCCGCATCGCCGGTTTGTAGTTTGCGCTGGACCTCGCCGAGCTCAGTCGCATGGCCGGCGTCGCGCAGGGTTCCGTCGGCAAGCAGCCGGCGAACGTGCTCGCGGCTCTGAGCGCTGGCATCGTGGTCCACCACCAGCGTGGGCACATGGTCGAACTGGAAGTCGACCGCAAAGCCGAAGACCACGGTCTGAAGCAGCGGCGCGACGATGAGCATGAACATGATGCGCCGGTCGCGCACGGTCTGGCTGACCTCCTTGCGCATGATCGCGCGTAGCTGCACGGTCCAGCGTGGCCTTGCAATCATGCGAGCCTCCGTCGGAAGCGAGCTGTGGCCAGCACGACGATGGCCACGGCGAAGATGGTCAGCGCGACCAGATCGATCCAAAGGATCGACAGGCCGCTGCCCTTCAGCATGATCCCGCGCATGGCGTGGACGAAGTAGCGGGCCGGGATGATCGATGACAAGGTCTGCAGGATGCGCGGCATATTTTCGATAGGCACCAGCATTCCTGAGAGCAACAGCGACGGCAGCAGCGACGAGAGCGCACCGGCTTGCGTGGCCACCAGTTGACTGCGCGCCACCACCGAGATGAACAGGCCCTGGCTCAGCATTCCGACGAGGAAGAGAAAGCCGGCGAGGAAGAGCAGGGCGGCGCTGCCGCGGATAGGAACGTCGAAGATCACCGCTCCGACCGCAACCACCAGAAGGAGCTGCAGCATGCCGAGCCCGAGATAGGGCAGAAGCTTGCCCAGCACGATCTCCAGGCGGCCCACCGGCGAGGCAAAGAGTTGTTCCATGGACCCGCGCTCCCATTCCCCGGACACCGTGAGCGCAGTCAACAACACGGCGGCGATGGCGAGCAGATACACGGCCAGGCCCGGAACCATGAACAGGGCCGAGCGGGCCTCGGGGTTGAACAAAGTGAACACCTTCACCTGCAAGGGCGGCTCGCTAGCCAGGTCGATGCGCCGCAGACTCTCGGCGCGCGCCAGGCCGTCGATCTTGCTCAGGATCTGGTTGGCCACCACGCCGTCAGCACCGTCGACGATGAGCTGCACCTCGCCATCGCGGCCGGCGGCAAGCTCGCGTTCGTAGCTGGCGGGAATGGCCAGCGCGGCCAGGGCCTGGCCCCGGCGAATCATGCGCAGGGCAGTGGTCTCGTCGCTGTCGGCCACGACGACAAACTCGTGGCCCGCGGTGATGGCGCGGACCAGAGCGCGCGAGGCGACGCTGCGATCGCCGTCGAGCACCACCAAGGGAATTCGGTCCATGTCGAAGCTGACGCCGAATCCGAAGATGAGCAGCATGACCACCGGCATCGCCAGCGCCATATACAGCGTGCGCGGATCGCGTCGAATGTGCATGACTTCTTTGGAAGCCATGGCGCCCACGCGAACCAGAAAGCGCGTCGGCTTGGTCATGGCGCGTGTGTCTCGCGAGGCCGCGCGACGACGGCCAGGAACACGTCTTCCAGGGTTGGCTCGCCGGTCTCGACTTCCACGGCTTGCGCGCCTGCGCTGGTCAGGGCGGACGCGACCGAGTCCGCGCTCCAGTCGTCGGCCGCCACTTGCAGGTGCAGTCCGGCGCCAAAGGGCTCGACGGCAAGAATTCCAGGGCGGCTGCGCAGGCTATCCGCAGCCGAGGCCAAATTGCGGCCGCGCACCGCCAGCACCTGACCAGGCACGTAGCGCCGTTTGAGCGCGGCGGGCGTGTCGAGGGCAACCAGCCGGCCGTCCACCATGAGGCCGATGCGGGCGCAGTATTCGGCTTCGTCGAGATAGTGGGTGGTGACGAAGATGGTGGTGCCTTCGCGAGCAAGACGGCGAATGAGGCGCCAGAAATGGCGGCGGCTGACCGGATCTACGCCAGCGGTAGGCTCGTCGAGAAACAGCACCGCTGGCCGGTGCAGGATGGCGCAGCCCAAGGCTAGACGCTGTCGGATGCCGCCTGGGAGAGAGCCGGTGATCGCATCGCGCTGGTCTTCGAGATCGCACAGACGCAGAACCTCGTCGGCGCGGGCCGCGAAGTCCGGCCCCGACAGCCCGTAGGCCCCGCCGAAGAACTCGATGTTGGCCCGCACCGGCAGGTCGAGATACAGCGAGAACTTCTGTGACATGTAGCCGATGGATGCCTTGACTGACTCGGGCGCGGTTTTTACGTCGAAATCAGCCACGCGCGCCACGCCGGCCGTGGGCGCGAGCAGCCCGCACAGCATGCGGATGGTGGTGGACTTGCCGGCCCCGTTGGCGCCCAGGTAGCCGAAGATTTCGCCGCGGGCCACTGAGAACGACACGTCGTCGACCGCCAGGAACGATCCGAACCGGCGCGAAAGATGAACCGCTTCGATGGACGGCTCGCTCATGCGGCCTCCTGGCGAACCCGCGCCAAGAAGAGATCCTCGAAATTGGGCACGACTGGACGAAGCGATGCCGCCAGCGGCTTGAGTGCAGCGCCCACGGTGCCGGCCGAGCCGCGGGCCACGGCGATGCGCAGGGTCGAGCCCGCGGGGGAGGCGGCGTGGACCTCGGCGAGGCTGGCCAGCCGCTCGTCGACTTGCTCGCGCTGGCCGCCCAAAACCTCGTAGGTTTCGTCCTCCAGGCCGGCAAGTAAAGCGCGCGGCTCGCCGGCGAGCAAGAGCCGGCCGTGATGGATGAGACCCACGCGATGGCAGCGCTCGGCCTCGTCCATGTATGGTGTGGACAAGAGAACGGTCATGCCGTCGTGGACCAACTCGTGCAGGAGAGACCACAGCTCGCGGCGACTGACCGGGTCCACGCCATTGGTGGGCTCGTCGAGCAGCAGCACCTCGGGACGGTGGAGCAGGGCACAGGCCAGGGCCAGCTTCTTGTACATCCCGCCTGACAGGGCGTCGGCGCGGCGGTCGACAAATGGCTGGAGGCGCGTGATGTCGAGCAAGCGCGCAGAACGCTCGCGGAAAAGGGCGCGCGGCAGGCAGTAGAGGCGGGCAAAGAAACGCAGATTCTCGGCCACCGAAAGATCGGGATACAGGCTAGCCTGTTGAGGCATGAGCCCGAGCGACTCGCGCACGGCGGCCCCGCCCTTGGCCGGATCGCGGCCCAGAACCAACGCACGACCTGAATCGAGAGCGATCAGCCCAGCCAGCGCGCGAATGGCGGTGGTCTTGCCCGCGCCGTCAGCGCCGACCAAGCCGAAGAGCTGGCCGCGAGCAACGGTGAAGCTGAGACCGTCAAGCGCCGGCGTGGCGCCGAAGCGGCGCACCAGCGCCTGCGCCTCAAGTGCGGCGCCGGCCTCGAACCCAAGATTGGGCCCACCTGGCGTGGCAGCGGGCGCCGCGCTCATCAACGGCGCTCCGTTCCTGGCAACCGGACCTGCACGGGCATGCCCGCGCGCAGTTTGCCGGCGGGATTGGCCAGCACGATCTCGACGGGATAGACCAGCCGATCGCGATCGCTGCGCGTCTGAATGTTGCGCGGGGTGAACTCCGCCTTGAAAGCCACGGTCGAAACCCGGCCGGCAAACTTCTCGTCGGGATAGGCATCCGCGACAGCCAGGGCAGGCGCACCCAGCTTGACCGCAGCCAGCTCGGCATTGGGTAGATAGAAAGTGGCGCGCACCTCGGAAAGGTCGAGCAGACGGACCAGCGTGGCGCCAGGCGCGATTAGCTCACCCTCTTCGTGGGGCAATTCGGTGACCCAGGCGTCGCGGGGCGCTGCGATCTCGCACTCGTCGACCAAAAGGCGCGCCCGGGCTGCGCTCGCCGCGATGGCTCGCGCGCTGGCGTGGGCGGCCTGCGCCTGCGCTGCGGATGCCTTCCACGTGGCACCAGCGGCACCGACCTGAGCCTGACTGGCGCGAGCCTGGGCGTGCAGGGCGTCCACCTGGTGGGAGAGGCCATCGGCGCTGGCGCGGGTCTGGTCGCGGCTGGACAGCGCCACGTCGTCCGTCAGCTTGTCCAACCGGCTGGCTTGCCGAAGCGTGGCGTCGCGCTGGGCTGACAGCGACGCTGCCTGCGCCTCGGAGGCGACGCGGGCGGCGCCGGCTACTTGCTGCGTGGCGCGGGCTGCGCCGATCGATGCCTCGGCCGCGCGGGCCTGGTCCTCGGCCGCTGTCAGGCGCTCTTGCGCCTCGGAAAGAGACGCGCGCGCATCCGCGCAGTCGAGGCTGACCAGCAGGTCGCCCTTTTTCACTGCCGCGCCCTTCTTCACATGCAGCCGGGCCACCCGCGCGCTGATGCGCGATGAGAGGTCGACCTCGGTGCCCTCGATCTCGCCTGAGCCGCCCGTGGGCCCGCGCAAGGCGCGCTCTTGCATCCTGAGGCGCGTAGCCAGTAGGGCAGCGAGCGCGAGCACCAGGACCACGAGAACGATGACAACCCTTCGCATGAAGACTCCTTGCTGGCTCGGAAGTCAGCAAACTTCATGCCCGATGGCTTTGAGCCTTTCCGCAGCTGGCGCAGGAAGAACTGTAAGGAATTCCGACACTAAGTTCGGCTTTCCGACGGGAAGAAGAATGCTTCTTCACCACAGAGAGCACAGAGGACACAGAGATTGGAAGTGAAGAAGGGGCCGGACGAGATAGCAGCCAACCCTTCTCGTTCCCTTCTTCCGATCCGGCTCTGTGTTCTCTGTGTTCTCTGTGGTGAAAACAGCACTCCTATTCCGGCATCAGTTTTGCTCTCCAAGGCGGGCTGAAGACAAAATGAAATCGAGCAGGCTTGTTGGCACCTTCTTGGCTCCGGTCTTGTGCTTGACGCACGTCGCATGGGCCGAGGATGATCGGCCGCTCAGGGCTCTGACACTGGAACAGGCGCTGGCCGAGCTGGATAGCCAGAGTCCAACTTTGGTTCAGGTGCGCAGCCGCGTGGCAGACGCGCGCGCGCTTGCCACACAAGCTAGGGTGCCGCTGATTCCGACTGTCGTGGCGACGGGCGGGTACACGCGCAACAGTGCCGACGCGCGGGTCGACTTCACGGGCACGCCTCTGGCCGCGCTCCACCCTGGGGCACTGGTCATTCAGCCACTCGGCGTGTGGACCGTTGCCGGCACGGTGCGCGTGCCCCTGATCATTCCCAATGTGTGGGCTGACTGGTCGGCGGCCCAGCGCGCAGCCGACGCGGTTGCGGCCACTGCGGAATCGGCGCGTCTGCAACTGCGCGCCTCGCTGGCCGAAGCCGCATGGGCCGCGGCCGCGGCAGAGGAGATCGTGGCAGTGTCGGAACGCGCGGTGACCGTGGCAGAAGAACACCAGAGAAGTGCGGCACGCAGCGTGACCGCTGGCACCGAAGCGCCGTTGTCAGTGCTGAAAGCCGAAACAGAAGTTGTCAAACGCCAGAGCGATCTGGCCCAGGCCCGCGCCAACCGCGAACGCAGCCACCTGGCGCTGGGCGTGCTTGTGGGCAAGACCGAGCCGATTCGCGTGCTGCTGCCGACTGAGCCGGGCAGCGAGGCTGCGCGCGATGTGGAGAGCCTGGTGGCCGAGGCGCTGCAGAGTCGGCCCGAAATCGCGGCACAGGCGGCGCAAATTCGCGCTGCCCAGGCGCAGGCGACCTCGGCACGCTTGCGCTGGCTGCCGCAAATTTCGGGCAGCGGCGCGGTATTCGCCGCGGACGTGCCGTATCCGACGGGAAAGAAAGAGGGCTGGCGTCTGACATTGGACGCGCTGTGGCCGCTGTACGACGGCGGGCTGGCCTTCGGCAAACACGATCAAGCCGAAGCAGCCCTGGTCGCGGCGCGGGCTGCTGCTGAAGCGCAACGGCTCAACATCATTCAGGAGGTGCAGGACACGCGCCGTGATGTCTCGGTGGCCAAAGAACGCCTACGTCTGGCTGAGCAGCAGCGGGATCTTGCCACGGCGGCGGCAGCCTCGGCGAAACGTACATTCGAGGCAGGCGTGGCCAGCTCGCTTGATGTGCTGGATGCGAACGACAAGTTGTATCAGGCCGACGTGGCCATGGCCGACGCGCACGGCAGGCTGGGCATCGCGCGCGTGGCGCTGGTCAGGGCGCTGGGGCGGATGCGCTGATGGACCAGCCGTCTTCTGCCCAGCCCGCCGAGAGCGCGCGTGTCGATGCTGGCAGTCCCGGCTTCGACGAGATCGAGCGCGAGGAGCAGTCGCGCCTCTTCGGCCGCATCGCCTGGGCACGCGTGGCGGTGCTGCCGGCTCTGGTGGGTTTGGTCATCTGGCTGCTGGCCACCGACGAGACGCCCTGGCGGCGCTGGGTGTTGGGCACGCTCATCGTGTTGGCGTCGGCGTTCTTTCTGGTCGAAGCCAGTCGCCACCGAGGAGAAAGCTTCCGCCGCGGCACGATTCGCATCAACCTGACATTCGTGGTGCTGGCGCAGGCTGCTGCCACCTTTGCCACTGGCGGCCTGGGCAGCCCGCTTCTGTTCGCCCTGTTTCCCATCGCCATGGTGGTGGCCATCACCACTCGGCCGCCGGCGCCGTTCGTCCTGGTTGCCTGGCAGGTTGCTTCTCTGTGGGCAATGGCGCTGGCCGAGGCAGACGGGCTGGTGCCCAACCTGAATCTGGTCGCCTTCGGGGGCGGCCCGCGTGCGGGCTGGAGTGACACGCACCTCTTCATCAACGCAACCTTTGCCAGCGGCGGCTTGCTGGTGGTCACGGGCCTTGGCCGAGTTATTCGCGGCGCTTTCGACGCGATGATTCGGCGTGCGCTGCGGGCGCGACAGGAATCGGTGTTAGCCCATGCCGAGCTGTCGGCGCTGTCCGGTGAGATTGCGCACGAGTTGAAGAACCCTTTGGCCAGCGTCAAGGGCTTGGCCGGACTGCTGGCTCAGGATGTGTCTGCGGGCAAGTCAGGCGAGCGACTGGCTGTGCTCCGGCGCGAAGTTGACCGCATGCAGGGGATCCTGGAGGAGTTTCTCAATTTCTCGCGTCCGCTGGTGCCGATCGCGGCGGAGAAAGTGGACCTCGATGTCCTCTGTCGCGAAGTGGCGGCGTTGCACGAGGGCATGGCACACGAACGCGGCGTCTCGATCAAGGTCCGCGGTGCAGACACGACCGTGATGTGTGATCCGCGAAAAATCGAGCAGGTTCTTCTCAACCTCGTGCAGAACGCGCTGGAGGCGAGCCCGACGGGTACCACCGTGGAGATCGAAGCCAGTTGCGACGGTGAGAGCGTGCAGGTTTGCGTGTTGGATCGAGGTCCGGGCGTGGCGGCGGAACTTGCTGCCAGGGTGTTCGAGCCGGGCGTGACCAGCAAGGCGCAAGGATCGGGCTTGGGCCTGACCATCGCGCGCGCGTTGGCCCGCCAGCACGGCGGCGATCTTGAACTTGTCGGCCGCGAAGGCGGCGGCTGCGAGGCTGTGCTGCGCTTGCCGGTCTTCAAGACGGACGAGAGCTAGCTGTTTCACCACAGAGAGCACAGGGAACACAGAGGTCGGAAAGGAAGAAGGAATTCGGACTGCGCTGGGCACAACCCCTTTCCCTCCGATCCGGCTCTGTGGCCTCTGTGCTCTCTGTGGTGAAAAACTCTTCAATCGGGACGCGCTGGAAATGAGGTGGCGATCGCGCGTACCATTGCCGCCATGGTCGACCACAATACCCACTGCGACCGCGTCCTATGCTGAAACCGCGCGTGCTGGTGGTCGACGACGACGATGGCGTTCGCTATACGCTGCGCGAGATCCTGGAGTCGTCTGGTCTGGAGGTGGACGTTGCCTGCGACGGGGTCGAGGCGCTGGAACGACTGCAGCTTCAGCCGGCGCAGTTGGTGGTCACCGATCTGCGCATGCCACGCATGGACGGCATGGAACTCTTGCGCAAGCTCATGGCGCAGAACCCGGCCTCGCGCGTGGTGGTGATCACGGCCCATGGTTCGGAACGTCAGGCAGTCGAGGCCATCAAGGCCGGCGCGCTCGACTACTTTCGCAAGCCATTCGAGGCTGACGAGCTGGTCGCGGTCATCAAGCGGGCCACCGAGACGGCGCGCCTGGCACTGGAGAACGAGCGGCTGCGGGGCGAGCTGGCGCTGTCGCGCACTCTGGTCTTTGCGTCCGATGCCATGAGCGCGCTGGCCGTGTTGGTGGGCCGGGTGGCCCCGCGCGACAGCACCGTGTTGATCACCGGCGAGAGTGGCACCGGCAAGGAGCGGCTGGCCGAAGCCATCGTGCGGGCCTCGCGGCGCGCGGCCAAGCCCTTCGTGCGCTTCAATTGTGCCTCGCTGACCGCCGAGCTGGCCGAGGCCGAGCTGTTTGGTCACGTGCGCGGCGCTTTCACCGGCGCCGTGCGATCACGCGGCGGTTTGTTCGGAGAGGCCGACGGCGGCACCGTGCTGCTCGATGAGGTGAGCGAGCTGGCGCTGCCGCTGCAGGGAATGCTTCTGCGGGCGCTGCAAGAGGGCGAGATCCGGGCGGTGGGCGAGGATCGGCCGCGCCACGTGGACGTGCGCGTGCTGGCAGCTAGCAACCGCGATCTGAAAGCCGAAGTTGCGCGCGGCGCGTTCCGCGAGGATCTGTACTGGCGTCTAGCCGTGGTGGAATTGCACATTCCGCCGCTGCGCGAGCGGCCCGACGACGTTCCCGTGCTGGCTCGCCACTTTCTCGACCGAGCCGCTGAGCGACTGGGAGTCGCGCCGTTTGATCTGTCGGACGCGCTCCTGTCGCGCTTGGCGGCGCACAACTGGCCCGGCAACGTGCGCGAATTGCAGAACGCCATCGAGCGCGTGGTCGCGCTGTCTCCCGAGGGCGAGCTGGATCTTGCGCTGCTGTCGCCGGGCCGGGCTTCGCCTTCATCGGAGGACCCGTCGCGCTTGCGCGAGAAGATGGACGCCTACGAGCGTGGCCTGATCGTCGATGCCTTGCGCGCCTGCGCGGGCAATCGCAGCGAGGCCGCGCGCCAGCTCGGCATCTCGCGCGTGACCTTGCACGACAAACTGAAGAAACACGTAATCGGCAACGACGTGTAGGCGTCGAACGGGCGATGGACGGGCGACCGCAGGTCGCCTACAGGTGGTCGTCGCTGCCATGTCAGTTGCCTGACCACAGGCTGGCCTGGTTGCTCGGACGCCTACCACGCCCTATGATCTGCATCATGGAAGCGCTGCTTGACCGTGCCCGGCGGGAACAGGCTGAGTGGGAATCCCTGCGGAGCAAGGTGCGCGAGGCACTGCCCGCACTGGTCGCCGTGCTGGTCCGAGAGTACGGGGTCCGGCGGGTGACGCTCTTTGGCTCGCTTCTCCGGCCGACGCCGTCGCAGCGGCCGGACATTGACCTGCTGGTCGAGGGGCTCGATGCAAGCCGGCGGGCAGAGGCGCTGGGCCGCCTCTTCTTGCTCGCCCCGCTGCCCGTGGACCTGGTGCCTCGGGAGATGGGGCGTCCGGAGATTGTCCAGCGAGCCCTTGAGGACGGGGAGATTCTATATGCCGCCTGAGCACCGGACCGTCATTGAGCTGCGGCGCCTCCTGCGTGACAACGAGGCAGACGCCGGGATCTTGGATGTGCTGCGGGCCGAGATCTCGGTTGTGGTCAATCGCCCAGAACCGCTCGGACCTGAATCTGCCGCCTACCTGGCAGTGAAGTTGCACGCTTGGTACACCGCCTTTGAGTCGATCCTCGAGAGAATTGCGCGCGTGGTGGAGGGTGGCCTGCCAGGAGGACCGTCATTTCATCAGGACCTCTTGCGGGGCATGGCCCTGCCGCTCGCGGTGGTCAGGCCCGCGGTGATCGATCGCACGCGTTTGGGAGATCTCTCTGAGCTGCTCGCGTTTCGCCACTTCTTCCGCCACGCCTATGCTGTTGCCCTGGACGAGGCCGAACTGAGGAATCACGCCACCCGACTGGAACGAACGCACCCAGGCGTTCGTGAGGATCTGCGCGGCTTCGAGCTGGTCGTTCTCGGCTGGATCCAGAAGCTGGAAGCCGTCGACGAGTCGTAGTGTCACTGGCCGGTGGCCCCTGCGGTCGCCCCGCCGTTGTGCATTTCCTGTTACTATGCTGCCCCGTCACTTGGATCGAACCATGCCAAGCACAACCAGGACTTTCCTTGCTCCTTCGAAGCTTCGTGTGGTGAGCCTCTAGGATGGTCACAATGCGAATTCGATTTGGCGTTTTGACCGTGATTCTCTCTTCGATTCTTGCCGCCGGCTGCTACACACTCAACCCCAGCGACTACGTTGCCCCAGACGGCGCGGTTTCGCTCGATGGTCCGGCAACCCAGGGCGCAGACGTTGCTTCGCCGGATGCACCAATGGGTGGCGAGGGCGGCGGTGGCAGCGGTGGTGGGATCGGCGGGACAGGAGGTACGGGTGGCGCGGGCACCGGCAGCGGCGGCCCGGGCGGCGGTGGCGATGCCGGCGTGCTGGATGCCACGGGCGCTCAGCCGGACGTTCCAGTGGGCGGCTCGGGTGGCATCGCGAGCGCAATTGGCGGCTCGACAGCCAGCACCGGCGGAACGACCGCCGGGAGCGGGGGGGTGGCTGGCGCGGGTGGCACAACGACGTCGGGTGGTTCGACCGCATTCGGTGGAAGCATGGGCGGTGTGACCAGAGGCTCGCTCCCTGGCGGAAGCAACGGCGGGACTGGCGGCACGACCGGGACTGGCGGCGCGAGCGGCACTGGCGCAGCCAGCACGCAAGACGCGGGCGGAAGCGACGCCCCCATCATCCTTGACGGGACCTGCGCTATCAACGGCAGCCCGGCGCGCGCAGGAACCGTGTGCCGGGTGGCCGCCGGCGTCTGCGACGTCCCCGAAATCTGCGACGGCATCAGCGCCGCTTGTCCCCTCGACCAATTCATGCCTTCTACACAAGTTTGCCGGCCTTCCGCGGGCGACTGCGACGAGTTAGAAGCGTGCACCGGCACCTCCGCAGCCTGCCCGCCCGACCAGTTCTTGCCCAAGAGCGCCGTATGTCGGCCAGCAGTGCCAGGCGGCTGCGACGTAGCCGAATACTGTGATGGTTCCCACCCCGCGTGCCCGGCTGATGTCATTGTACCCTCCACCATCCCATGTCGAGCCTC
>Ga0265316_10001927_pt1 | contig 21783 bp, 13 predicted proteins | sample 4522metaG_FD_202092 | JGI IMG/M metagenome (GOLD analysis project Ga0265316, IMG submission 202092) | Rhizosphere microbial communities from Carex aquatilis grown in University of Washington, Seatle, WA, United States - 4-5-22 metaG | ecosystem: Host-associated > Plants > Roots > Rhizosphere >... | reverse complement strand
CGCCTGGACGACCACCAACCCGACCGCCAGCCAGGCCACCCGCCGAAGCGGGCGAAGCCCAGGCGCGCGAGCGCGCTGAAAGACCAGGGCCTGCACCAGGGTCAGGATGGTGACCGCTCCGGCCGCCAGTCGGTGGCTGTGCTCGATCGCCACCCCCCCCTCCATCTTCGGCAACATGGTCCCGTAACAGGTCGGCCAGTCGGGGCACGCCAGGCTGGAGCCGGTTCCATGGACCAGCCCCCCGATCAGGATCAGGGCATAGGTCGCCACCGCAGTCGCCAAGGCGAATCGCGGCGCCCACGCGCCGTCAGGTTTTACGTCACGAGCCACTGCCGTCCGGACCTGCATTCGGGCCGGTTTATAGCGCGAAATCGCCGGAGCCGATGCCGAAGTTCCGAATTCCGCCGCTCCCCGGGCCGGCGGCCCACCCGAGGTGTCCTGCACCCGCGCCCAAGGGACTCGGAAGCGGAGTCGGAAGGCCCGTCGAAGGGAGTCAGCCGGCGTGGCTGGTGGCCGCGCGTTTGCGAGAAAATTGCCGGCTGACCGAGTAGCCGATTCCCACGACGCCGATGACGCTGGCGGGAAAGAACAACGTGTCCACGCCCAGCACCCGAAACCCGAGCGCCCCGAGGATGCCGCCACACACGAAGCCAGCGACCAGCGTGAGGTGCAGGATGACCCGTCGGTGATCCACGACCTCCCGGCGCAGCGCCAGCCCGGCGGCGATACCGAGATCGGTGACGAGGCCCGTGATGTGGGTCGTCCGGACAATCGCGCCGCTGTAGGTCGTCGCGAGGGCATTTTGCAACCCGCAGGCCGCCGCCGCCAGGTAGTCGCCGTTGTTGCTGCCCGACCGCAGGAAATGGGCCGCCGCGAAGAGCAGGATCGACTCGCACGTCAAGGCCACCCCGTAGCGTCTGCCCATCTGCAGGACACTCTGGCGAATGATCACCCCGCTCAGCGTCGAGCCGAGAAAGAACGACATCAGGACGAACGCCGCGTGCACGGCCAGCTCTCCCCGTCCCTCTCCGAGGTCGGTGCTGAACGCCGTCGCGGTGCCGGACATGTGGCTCAACGCCTGGTGGTGGATCCCGAGGAACCCGACCGCGTTGATACAGCCGGCGGAGCAGGTCAGCGTCGCTCCGCCCACCAGGACCCACGCGGGGATTCCCCGGCTCAGCATGACCGCCGTGCCGGGCGCCGGGTGGTCGAGATCAGAATGCGAATCCCAAGCAATTTCAACACGGTCACCGTCCGGGAAGGAGTGGCGAGATTATGACCTACTTCGTTCCGCTGCCAACTTCGCCGGTGGACGGAGGCGGTCGGCGTCTGGCGGCCCCCGAAGCCCTACCGGGATCGGGGCGACGTGCGCCCCGACGTGCGCGGACGCGGAAAGGAGCGATCTTCAGGGTCGATGTGGAGGCAAGAACGATTGTCGGGCAACCTACCGCCGACCGCGCCCCTGCCCCAACGGCCTGAAGGACGAAGAGGACACACCCACATGAATCGAATCGTGATTGCCACCGCGCTGTCGCTGCTGATCGGCGCTGGCTGCTCCCAGAGCCCCGCACCGAAGACCGCCACCGGGACGGGAGGGCGCGGAGCGGCTGGAACCGGAGGAGCGACCGGAGTCCCCGCGGGCTCGGGCGGCGCCGTCTCCAGCGGGGGCGTGCCGGGGAGCGGTGGGGCGACGACGACGGGCTCCGCCGGCGCCCCTGTCGCCTCGTCCGGGGGGACCGGCGCCGGAGGCTCCTCTCCGTCTGGCCAGGCTGGAGCCACCAGCTCGAGTGGCGGTGCACCCGCCGTGGGCAGCGGTGGTGCCGCGGGCGGGCTCGGAGGACCCGGAGCCGGCGGCGCCTCCGCGGTCGGAGGCGCCGCGGGGACAGGGACGACGTCGACCGGGGGAGCGACCGTCGCGTGTCAGGCTCCGCTGCCCGTGACGGGCACGGCGGCCACCGTCACCATCGATGGCTCCGCGACCCCCATGGCGACCGTGGGTCCGGACCTGATGGGCATCCACACGGCCGTCTACGACTCGAGCATGCAGCTTCCCACCACCCCCGATCTCCTCAAGGCCGTGGGTGTGACCTCGCTCCGCTATCCCGGGGGCTCCTACGCGGACAGCTATCACTGGGAGACCCACACCGCCACGTTCGTCCCGACGTCCAACTCGGACAACAACACCATCTACGTCGCGCCCGACGCCGATTTTGGTCACTTCGTCTCGCTGCTCAAGAACGTCGGCGCGAACGCGATGATCACCGTCAACTACGGCATGAACTCCGATGCCACCGGGCCTGGAACGCCTCAGGCGGCGGCGGCCTGGGTCGCCTACGCCAACGGCCTGCCCACCGATACCACCTCGATCGGGGCCGATGCCGGCGGCAAGGACTGGAAGACCGTCGGCTACTGGGCCAGCCTGCGCGCCGCCGATCCGCTGGCCGTCGACGACACCCAGAACTTCCTGCGCATCTCGCACCCGGCCCCGGTGGGGATCAAGAACTGGGAGGTGGGAAACGAGCTGTACGGAAATGGGTACTACTACGGTGGATGCGGCTGGGAGCCGGACATGCATCTGCCCTATCCCTCGCTCGCGCCCCTGACCGCGTGCTCCAACCGGCAGAACAACCCGGCCCTCTCCCCGGCGGCGTATGGAACGGTCGTCAAGGCCTTCGCGACCGCGATGAAGGCGGTGGATCCCACCATCAAGGTCGGGGGCATCGTGCACTGGCCCTACAGCGAGTACGCCGACTGGAATCGCAGCATGTTGCCCCAGGCCTGCGCCTCGATTGATTTCGTGGTCAACCACTGGTACGCGGGCTCGACGCTGGCGAACCTGCTGACCTCTCCGCACTCGGACATCCCGATGATGTTCAAGGATCTGCGGACCGCCCTCACCACCTCGACCAACGGGTGCGGGGCCAAGGGCGCGACCATGCCGCTGGCCGTGACGGAGTGGGGGCCGAACACCAACAACGACGGCGATCTCAAATCGGCGCTCTCCCCGCCGAGCGGCACGGCGGTCACCCACACCCAGCTCCCCGGGATCTTCGCGGCCGATGCCTACGCCAATTTCATGGAGCAAGGCGCCCTGTCCGTGCACTGGCTCGAGCTCCACAGCGCGACCTATCTCGGTGGGGACGATACGCCCTCCTGGGGCTATCACGGCGCGCAGATGGCCCACGCGCTGGCCGCGGTGGGCGATGCCCTGATCCCGGCGACCATCACCGGCGCCGCGGCCACCTCGCTGCAACCCCACGCCTCGAAGCACGCGGACGGGAGCCTCAGCGTCATGCTCACGAACACCAGTCCAACGGTGACCGCGGCGGTCACCATCAACGTGACGGGCGGCGCCCTCGGCTGCGTGGGGACGCGCACCGCCTACACCCCGGTCATGTCCGACATGGACGGGACCGTCGCGAGCGCCCCGATCTTCGCGGCCGCCAGCGGGGCCTCGGCGCAGGTGGCGGTGCCCCCCTACTCCGTGGTGGTGGTGGCGTTCCCCAAGCGATGACCGCGGTCCCGCCCGCGGTCGCGACCTGACGGCGCGACCTGGCGGCGCGACCCTGACAGAATGATCCGAGGTATGGTACAGGCAGCTCGTGGGTTCGAAGACAGCTCGATGAGGGAAGCGACGCCGAGACCGTTGCAACGTTTGCCCGCGGGGGCAGGTGGCGCCTTGCAGGCTCACCGGGTCTTGCACCAGTTCCCGATGTCCCCGTATTGCGAGAAGACCCGCTGGACCCTGGACATCAAGGGCCTCGACTACACCACCCGCAATCTCCTCCCTGGGCGGCACCACAAGATCAACCGTGGGCTGGCCGCCGAGTCGTCGGTACCCTTGTTGATGGATCGAAGCATGACGATCCAGGATTCGAGCGCGATCGCGATGTACCTCGAGCACACCTACGCGGGCCCCCGCTTGCTCCCAGACGACGATGGACTGCGGTCCCTGGTCCTGGCGCTCGAGAACTACTTCGACATCTCGGTCGGGCCGGCGGTCCGCCACTGGTGCTACGGCCAGCTGCTTCGACGTCGTGGCATGGCGACCCGCTTCTTCTTCGCGGCCTACGATCGCAGGACGCGCTGGCTGGCTCGCCTGGCGCGGCCGCTGTTCGAACGCAGGCTCGCCGCGGCCTTCTCTCCGGACGAGGCGTCGATGGATTCGGCGGAGCGGACGACGCTCGATGGCATCGAGCGGCTGGAGAACGTCACCGAGCACGATCCCGAACGCTACCTGGTGGGCGAGTCGCTCACCCTGGCGGACATCACGGCGGCCGCGTTGCTGGCTCCCATGGTCGGTCCGACCAACTCTCCCTGGGGGGACTCGGACCGCCTGACCCCCGGCATCCTCGAGATGCGGGCGCGGCTGCGGGCGCGGCCTGGAGGCCAATGGGTCCTGCGCCGCTACGAACGCGACCGAGACGCCAGGCCGGTCATCCCGGTCGCGGTGGGGTGAGCCGGGGGGCTCGGACGCGGCCGCTTCAAGCGGGCCTCGGGTCGGTCATTTCATCGCACGTTGCGCCGGCGAGCGTTCGAGGAGCCCGACGTAGTCGGCGAGGATGTGCTCGGCCTCCTTCAGCAGGATGTCTTCTCCCGCGCCCCGACCGACGTTCTCGAGACCGTCGGCCTCACCATTCGCGCTCGAGCCTCCACCGCCGCCGGCGGTGGCCCCCCCTGCGCCGCTGGGAGCCGGAAGCCCGGGGAGCACGGCATTCCTCACCGTGATGTCGTAGGTGGTTGGCCGCGCGGTCTTCAGCGATCGCGCCACCCGATCGCGCTCGGACAGCCGCGCCTTGGCCTGCGCCATCTCCAACCGACGTTCCTCCTCGTTCAACGACACCGACTTGCTCACCAGGCTCTTGCGCAGTCGAGCGATCTCCCCCCGCAGCAGATCGAAGTCCTGGTCGGCCGCGACCCGTGCCCGGGAGCGCTCCTTGAGGCCGGCCAGGAAGGGCTGCACCTCGTTGAAGTTCTCGTAGTGTCCCGCCGGGACGGCATCCCACGGCAGGGGATCGGTCAGCGAGGACTCGCTCACCTCGGCGAAATCGCTGGTGGAGGGCAAGACGATGTCGGAGGCCACCCCGCGCAGCTGGGTGGAGGCACCGCCGGGACGGTAGAACTTCCGGATCGTGACCTTGAGGGCGCCGGGATCGTAGGCGTGGCCGAGCCCGCTTTGATCCATGGCCCGGGCCAGCGGCAGCACGTTCTGGACCGTGCCCTTCCCGAAGGTCGACGAGTCACCCACCAGGACGGCGCGCCCATAGTCCTGAAGCGCCCCCGCCAGGATCTCCGACGCCGAGGCGCTGAAGCGGCTGGTCAGCAGCACGAGGGGCCCCTCGTACAGGATGCCTGGGTCGGTGTCGTTTCCCTGCTCGATGCCTCCGGCCGGGTCCCGCGTCTGCACGACCGGGCCCTTGCGGATGAAGAGCCCGGTGAGGCTGATGGCCTCCTCCAGCGAGCCCCCACCGTTCCTTCGCACGTCGAGCACGATGCCCCGCACGTGCTCCTGCTTGAGCTTGCCCACGAGCCGCGCCACATCCGCGGTCGCGCTCCGGTGTATCGGGCCGCCTCCGCCTCCGAAGTCGGCATAGAACGATGGCAGCTCCACGATCCCGACGCGCAAGAGGGCGCTGGCGCTGGCGCCCGCGCCTGCCGCGCTCCGGCCGTCGGTCGAGGGACGCCCTTCGGAGGGGGCGTCGAGCGGGAGGTCCAGGATCCGCGCCTTGGCCTGCTGATCCTCGAGCTTGATCTCGTCGCGGACGAGCGCGATCTTCCTGGGGACCGCGCCCTCCGCGGCACCGGCCGGCAGGATCGTGAGGGTCACGGTCGAGCCCTTCGGCCCGCGGATGAGCTCCACCGACCGGGAGAGCGGCATGTTGACGATGTCGACCGGCTCCTGTCCCTGCTGGGCCACGGCGACGATGCGGTCGCCCGGCTTGAGCAGGCCACTGCGGGCCGCTGGCCCCCCTGGCACGAGCTCGCGGATCGTGCAGTAGCCGTCCTCGGTGTCGAGGGAGGCCCCGATCCCGAACAGCGACAGGTTCATGGCGATGGACAGGCTCTCCATCTGTTCGTGGCCGAGGTAGTCGGAGTGCGGATCGTAGACGTGCGCGAGCGCGTTCAAGTAGAGCTCGAGGACCTCGTCACTGTGGAGCCCCTTCATGGTCTGCAGCTGTTGCTCCTGGCGACGCCGCAGGGTCTTGATGATCTTCGGTGCGCGCGGGTCACCCCCGTCGCTCTTGCCGGCGGTCGGGCCGGGCTTGTCCTGCCCGGGCTTGTCTTGCCCGAGCTTCTCTTGCAAGTACTCCGCCCGGAGCTGCCGCCACCACAGGTCGTGGGCCGCGGCGGCATCGGATGGCCAGGGCGCATGCTCCCGGTCGAAGGAGTAGCTGTCGTGTCCGGTGAAGTCGAACTTCGCCGAGGCGAGCGTCCTGGTCACGAAGTCGACCCGCTGCTCGAGGCGCTGCAGGAAACGGGCAAAGATGCTGTGGGCGGCGGTCGTGTCCCCGGTCTCGCGGGTGATCCGGGCCAGGCTGCTTCGATAGGCCGCGAACTCGTCCACGTCGGACTGAAGGAACAGTGAATGCCCCCCGTCGAGGGCGTCGAGATAACGATCGAGGAACTTGCCGGCCAGCTCCCGGTCGAGCGGGTGGTGGGCGAATTGCGAGTGCTCGAGCAGGGTGGTCGTGAACCGGGTGATGTTGGCCTCGGTGGTTCGATCGTCGACCGTGGCCGGGGCGGGGCCGCGCTGGCCGCACAGGCCCGCCGTGGTCAGCACGGCCGCCAACCCGACGGCGCCAAGTGAGAACAAGAATTTGAAACGTGGGGTCTTCATGGCTTCACGCGGGAGTTAGGGGGCGCGCGAACGGCGAAGCCCAGATGGGCTCGGCCGGCCGCGCACAGGTGACTCTGTTGTCGATGCGCAACCATACATTGAATCGGGGACGTGGCTCGCTGGCGCTCGCAGGTCCCCGCGCCCCCCTCGCTTCGCGCGGCAAAGCCGCGCTACGCTCGCATGGGGAGCGGGGGGTGAACAGAGGGAGGGGGGACGTGGCTGGCTGCCGCTCGCCGTCCGCGCGGGAGGATTGAATCGGGGACGTGGGCTCGCGCCGCTCGCCGTCGGCGCGGGGCGATCGGATCGGGGACGGTGGCTCGGTGCCGCTCGCCGTCGGCGCGGGGCGATTGGATCGGGGAGGTGGCTGGCTGGCGCTCGCAGGTCCCCGCGCCCCCCTCGCTCCGCGCGGCAAAGCCGCGCTACGCTCGCATGGGGAGCGGGAGGTGAAGAGAGGATCGCCCCACTTCCACTTCCTTCAAGGCGGCAGGAAGTCGGTCAGGTTGGTCTTGCCGTAATGGCTTGCCGGGATGGAATCGTGCACGGCCTTGGCGATGGCCCCGAGGAGGCGCTTGACCCCGTCGGTCTTCTCCGGGTCGGTCGCGGGCAGCAGGCGGACGGTGATCTGGCTCCCTTTCTGGGAGAGCTGCACGAAGAACGACCTGGACGCGCTGCCGGGCTCGATCACCACGCAGTCGAGCAGGGCGGCTCGCCCCGCCTGGTTCACGAAGACGTCGAGCAGCCGCAAGATCTCGCCCCCGTTCCGCTGGGTGAACGGCACGAGTGAGCGGCAAGCCTCCACCAGATCGGGGGCGTTCTCGATCACGACATGCGGCATCGGTAGCCCCGAGTGTGGCACCCCCGGGGCGAGGTGCCAGACCCATTTTCCTCGGCTCCGCCGCCCTCAGGCGCGTGGCGTTCGCTTGAGGCGCAGGTATCTCCGGATGAGGTGGTTGGTCGAGCTGTCGTGGGGGAGCTCCACCGACACCGTCCCCGATCCAGGTCCGTCCTCGAGCTCGGGGACGATGCGCGCCGCCAGGACCTTCCCGAGCTCGACGCCCCACTGGTCGAAGGAGTCGATGTCCCAGATCGCACCCTGGGTGAAGACGCTGTGCTCGTAGAGGGCCACCAGCGAGCCAAGGGCTTCGGGGGTCAGGCGCTCGACGAGCAGGGTGCTCGACGGCCGGTTGCCCGGGAAGGTGCGGTGCGGGACGAGCGCCGCCGGCGTGCCTTCCGCGGCCACCTCATCCGCGGTCTTTCCGAAGGCCAGCGCCTCCGCCTGCGCGAACACGTTGGCCATCAGCAGGTCGTGGTGCCGACCGAGGGCGTGCAGCGGGTGAACGAAGCCGATGAAGTCACACGGGATGAGCTTGGTTCCCTGGTGAATCAGCTGATAAAACGAGTGTTGTCCGTTGGTGCCCGGCTCACCCCAGTAGACCGGGCTGGTCTCGTAGTCGACCTCGGCGCCGGCGACCGTGACGCGCTTGCCGTTGCTCTCCATGGTCAACTGCTGGAGGTAGGCGGGGAAGCGCTTGAGGTACTGCTCGTAGGGCAGCACGGCCACCGTCTGGGCCCCGAAGAAGTTGTTGTACCAGATCCCGAGCAAGCCCATGAGCACCGGCAGGTTCCGATCGAATGGCGCGCTGCGAAAGTGCTCGTCCATCTTGCGGAAGCCCTCCAGCATCTGACGAAAGGCCTCCGGACCGATGGCCAGCATGGTCGACAGGCCGATCGCCGAATCCATCGAGTAGCGGCCACCCACCCAGTCCCAGAACTCGAACATGTTGGCGGTGTCGATCCCGAACTTAGCGACCTCACTGGCGTTGGTCGATACCGCGACGAAGTGCCGGGCCACCGCCGCCCGATCCTTCAGGGTCGCGAGCGACCAGGCGCGGGCGGACTCGGCGTTGGTCATGGTCTCGAGCGTGGTGAAGGTCTTGGACGACACCACGAAGAGCGTCTCCGCGGGGTCGAGACCGTACACCGCCTCGGCGAAGTCGGTCCCATCCACGTTGGAGACGAAGCGAAAGGCGAGGTCCCGCTGGCTGTACTGGCGGAGGGCCTCGTAGGCCATCACCGGGCCGAGATCCGAGCCTCCGATCCCGATGTTGACGATGTTCCGGATGGGCTTGCCGGTGTGGCCCGTCCAGGCGCCGCTGCGAACCCGGGTGGTGAAGTCCGACATGCGATCGAGCACGGCGTGCACCCGCGGCACCACGTTCTCGCCACCGACGACGATCGACTGCCCGGGGGCGGCGCGCAGGGCGACGTGCAGCACGGCCCGCTTCTCGGTGACGTTGATCTTCTCCCCGGTGAACATGGCCTCGATCCGGGCGCGAAGGTCGCAGGACTCGGCCAGTTGCAGCAGCAAGCGAACGGTCTCGTCCGTGATGCGATGCTTCGAGTAGTCGAGGTAGATGCCCGCGGCCTCAGCCGTCAGGCGCTCGCCGCGCTTCGGGTCGTTCTTGAACAGGGTGCGAAGGTGGAGGTTTCGAACCTCGAGGTAGTGCCCCGCAAGGGCCTGCCACGCTGGGCGCGCCGTGAGCTTCATGTGCGATCTGCCTCTCTGTACCCGCTTGGATATCCGCCCCCGAGTCTAGGGTCGGCGAAGGGGTTTGTATACCCGGACGAGCGGCGGCTCCGCCAACCCGATCGCCATTCTGTGCCGTGATGTGGGCCGGTGATCGGCCTCGCTGGCAGCAGCGGGCGCGGTCGTGCGGGGTCGGGAGTGGGCGCAGAAAGAATCGAACTTTCAACAAACGGATTAAGAGTCCGCTGCTCTACCAGTTGAGCTATGCGCCCGGATGTTATTGAGTTTTCAGGTGCCGTGCGCCCGAGGTGAGTCGAACACCTAACCCTCGGCTTCGAAGGCCGATGCTCTATCCAGTTGAGCTACGGGCGCTTGGAAGGCTCGGTATGATGTGGTTGCGGGTGAGGGCTGTCAAGCCCGGGGGGGTGGGTTTTTGCGAAGGGCGGCGGCGTGATCCAGGTCGAGCGCGCCACCCGCGGCGCTGTCGTCAGGGCCGGGCCGCGGGGATCGGGGCGGCCGGGGCCGGGCCGCGCGGCTTCTTGATCCAGGTCGGGTGCAGCCCCTCGAAGATCCGGTCCTTGGCGAGGGCCGGGTTCTCGCGCATGTCGATTCCCTTCACGCGCTCGAGGGTGTCGTGGAGGAGCTGCAGGCGGGCCCGCGGTGCCTCTCCGCAAGGAGCGGGCGCTCCGGGGGCCTGCGGGTGGTCGTCGGCGCCCGGTGGTCGCGGCGGGGAGGCGGCAGCCTCACGCCCGCCGGGCTGGGCGGGAGGGCCGGCCTCGCACAGCTCCAGCGCCCGGGTCGCCGCCTGGAAAGCCGGGGCGGCTTCGAACCGGTCGGCGTAGGCCACGGCGCGCGTCGAATGGACCCGATAGTCGGCGTCGTACTGCGGCAGGGCCCGGTTGACGGTGGCGAGGGCCCAGTCGGGGCGGTGGGCGTCGAGAAAGAGATCCGCGAGCTCGAGGCGCGCCGTGAGATCGCCCGGGGTGCCGAGCAGGTGGGCTTGCAGCTCGGCGACCCGCTCGCGGCGCTCGGGCCCGAGTGCGAGCGCCGGCTTCACGGTCACGCTCGGCCGGGGCATGACCACCAGGGTCCCGAGGAGCAGCAATACCAGGATGTCGAGCACCCGTGTCACGCGCATCGCCTCGACATTACCAGGCGGTCACGCGGGTGTCTGGCACCTGGCCGCCAGCACCTGGCCTCCGCCCGGGCGTCTGGCACCGGGGCGGCGCCGCGTCGACGAAAAGGTCGGGCGGTTCCCCGAGGGCGCGGATCTTCGGTATCGTCGGGCGATGACGAGCGGAAATGGAACGCGAAGAACTGGAGGCACGGGGTTCGCTGGACGCGGTCACCCCGGGAGCGGCGCCCCCGAAGCCGCCACGGCCATGGCCACGGCCATGGCCATGGCCATCGTGCTCGGCGGCCTCGCCGCGCTCGGTGCCGGATGTGGCCTGCGCCTCCAGATGGTCGACGCCTCGGTCCGCAAGCCTTCGAACGTGGCGGTCTACTTCACGGTCGACAGGTCCTCGGGGCAGCCGGTCGCGAACCTGACGCCGACGGATTTCAACATCCTCGAGGACGGCAAACCCGTCTCCACGCTCGAGAGCCAGCAGACGATCCTCCAGGAGGAGGTCGCCGCAGTCCATGACACGCTCCTCCTCGTCGACATGAGCGGCAGCGTGGTGGGCTCGGGACAGTTGCCCGCGCTCATGTCGGCCGCGGCCTCGTTCGCGGAGCGGGTCGGGCCCTACCAGAAGGTCGCCCTTTACACCTTCGATGGGAGCCCGCACATCAACCCGGTGGTCCCGTTCGGGGGGAACGTTCGGGCCGGTGTCACCGCCCTCGGGCGTTACCGCCCGCGTGATCCCTCGACCAACCTGAACGGCGCCATTGTCGAGGCGGTCAGGGCCCTGGCGCGCCAGCTCGAGACCGCGCCCCAGCCGTTGCGCTTTGGCACCCTGGTCGTGTTCACGGATGGAACCGACCGGGCCCATCGCGCCTCCGGCGACGAGGTCAAGAAGATGCTCGATGCCGCGGCCTTCGACGTGTTCGCGATCGGGGTGGGCGCCGAGGTGGACACCCGCGAGCTCTCCGCCATCGGCCGGGCGGGCACCTTCGCCTCGCAGAACCGCGACGACATCGCCAAGGGATTCGACGAGGTCGGCCGGCGAATCGAGGACGCCTCCAAGCGATATTACCTGCTCTCGTACTGCTCGCCCTCGCGGGCCGGCGAGCACGACGTCGAGATCGAGGCGGTGGCCGGCGCCCGACGCGGCCGCCTCAAGCACCACTTCAACGCCAACGGGTTTGGCCCCAACTGCGATCCGAAGCAGAAGCCGGCCTTCGACGTGCACCACCCGCGCGTCCACGGGGAGGCGCACACGGGCCTGGCTTCGGAGCGCCGGCCCGTCGGCGCTCCGCCCCCCAAGGGCCACGACAAGAGCCACGACAAGCACCGCACCTTGGCCCAGGGCCCGGCACGAAGCGGGGGTCCCTGAAGGGGATCGCGCTCCCGATCGCGATCAGGCGGCGATGGACGATCTGACCGTCGAATGAATCGGGGACGTGGCTCGCCGGCTGGCGGTCGCGACCAGCGGGGAGCTACTTCGCCCCGCCACCGGCGGAGCCGCCGCAGGTGCCGTTCTGGCAGGGAGCCAGGAATGTGCACAGCTGGAGGTTTCCACCAGCGGAGCAGGTACCTCCGTTGCAGGTCTTGGGCGCGGTCGCGGTCAGGTTGAGCAACCCGCAGGTCCCCGGGGCGCAGACTGCACCGTCGGCGAGCTTCGGGACGCAGGAGGCGCCTCCCGCCGCGCAGGTGCCCTTGTTGCCGCAGGGGTCCGTCTGGGCCGCGCAGGCGCTGGCGCAGCAGATGGCCCCGCCCGCATCGGCGGTGACGCAGAGGTTGCTCATGCAGGCGCTTCCACTGGTGCAGGTGGCCCCGAGCGGCGACTTCGGGGTAGCCGCCCCGCCGGTTCCGGAGCCGCCGGTCCCCGAGCCGCCCGTGCTGGCGCCCCCGGTTCCGGAGCCGCCGGTTCCCGAGCCGCCTGTGCTGGCGCCCCCGGTTCCGATCTTGCCGCCAGTTCCCGCGCCGCCAGTCCCCGCGCCGCCGGTTCCCGCGCCGCCGGTTCCGGAGCCGCCGGTTCCAGTCTTGCCGCCCGTTCCCGTCACGCCTCCGCTTCCGCCACTGCCACCAGAGGTGCCGCCGCTCGATGCCACCATGAGGCACGAGCTCCCCTGACAGGTGTAGCCCCCGATGGCGTTGCAGTCGGTGTCGGTCGACGAGCACTTGGTCTTGCACGCCCCGCCGCTGCACTGATAAGCCCCGCACGCGATCTGATTGGTGGCCGGCGTGCAGGTCCCGGCTCCGTCGCACATCCCGGCCGGAACCCTGGCGACGGACTCGGTCATGGAGACGCCACCGACGCTTCCGTTGATGCTGCCCGCGCAGCTGGCACTGCCGCACGCGGTGCCGATCGCCGCCACCTGGCACCCACCGTTCCCATCGCACTTCGCGGTGTTCCCGCAGGCGTCTCCCTTCACGCACAGGCTCGCGTCCCGCGGCGTCCCGCCCGCGGCGATCGGCGCGCAGGTCCCGAGCATCTGGACCACCGTGCAGCTCTGGCACCCCCCCGTGCAGTCGGTGTCGCAGCACACCCCCTCGGCGGTGCAGTGTCCGCTCGTGCAGTCGGTGCTGGCCTTGCAGGACTTGCCGTTCGGCAGCGTCGTTCCACATTGGTTGCCAGCCAGACAGGTGAGTCCGGCGGCGCAGTCGGCGTTCTTGGTGCAGGTGGACGTGCAGGACGGGCTCGTGGTGCTGCAGATGTAGGGATCGCACTTCGAGGTCGTCGCCGCCGGGCAGGTCCCTTTCCCGTCGCAGCTGGCGGCCGGCGTGAACACCCCCCCGGCGCAGCTCGCCTGCCGGCACCCCGTCGCGGTGGACCATGGCCGACACGCCCCGGCGCCGTTGCACGTTCCATCGCCGCCACAGTTGCCGAGCGCGGCGCTGGTCGCCGTGCAGCGGCCCTTCGGATCGGCGGCCCCCGACACGACCGGCGCGCAGGTGCCCACCTTGCCGGTCACCTTGCAGCTCTGGCAGAGCCCCGACGTCCCGGTGGCATCGCTGCAGGCCGAGTTGCAGCAGACCCCCTCGGTGCAGAACCCGGTCGAGCACTGATTGGCGGCGGTGCAGGCCGCGCCCGCGGGCTTCTTGCCGCAGGAGTTGCCGACGCAGGTGTTGGGTGACACGCAGTCCGAATCCGTCGCACAGCTGCTGCGGCAGGAGCTCTTGCTGCTGTCGCAGGTGTAGTTTCCGCAGGCCTGATCGGACGGCGTGGTGCAATTCCCCTTGCCATCGCAGGTGGAGGACGGCGTGGCCGAGGTGCCGTTGCACTTGCCATCCTTGCACTTCTGTCCGCTCTGCCAGAAGGCGCAGGCGCCCCCCTTGCACGAGCCGGTGGTGCCGCAGGACGCGCTCGAAGTGGACGCGCAGAGGCCCTGCGGATCGGACTGCCCATCGCGGACCGCGGAACAGATGCCGGTGGAGCCGCTCAGGTTGCAGGCCGTGCAGGCCCCCTTGCACGCCGAGTTGCAACAGATCCCCTGGGCGCAGAAGGTCGACTGGCACTCGCTGCCGGCGCCGCACGATGCCCCGGCGGGCTTCTTGCCGCAGGAGCCGGCGATGCAGGTATTGGGGGCCTGACAGTCGGTGTCCTTGGTGCACGCGCCGAGGCAGGCGGTGCCCGAGCACACGAACGGGCTGCAGGTGCGCGACGGCGGGGCAACGCACTGCCCGGCCGCGTTGCACTTGGGGTTGTCCGTGAAGACCCCGTTCGCGCAGGTCTCCGGGCCACACTCGGTGTCGACCTTGTACTTCTCGCAGGCGCCCGTGCCGTCGCACAGACCGTCGGTGCCGCAGGACGCGACGCCGGCGTCCTTGCAGGTCCGGTGCGGATCCGCGGCGCTGGCCGCCACGTTCTTGCACTGGCCAGGGGATCCAGGGAGGGCGCAGCTGCGGCACGCGCCGGTGCACGCAGACTCGCAGCACACGCCGTCCACGCACTGGCTGGACTCGCAGTCGGTGGCGGCCGCGCACTTCTGTCCGTTGCCGAGCTTGCCGCTGCAGCGGCCGACGCTGACGCCACCCACCGTGGCCTGCACGCAGGGGTGGCTGGGGGCGCAGTCCGCGTCGGTGGCGCAGGTTGCTCCGCAGGCTCCGTTCGCGCAGCGGAAAGGGGTGCAGTCGATGAGCTGGAGATCCCCGCAGACCCCGAGCCCGTCGCAGGTGCGCGGAACGCCGAGGGCGGTGTCACCGGCGCAGGACGGCGCGCTGCACAGGGTGTTGGTGGGGTAGTTCGAGCACGTGCCGAAGCCGTCGCAGAGGCCGGTCGTGTCGCAGGTGCTCCTGTCGGTCACGGCACAGAAGGCCGGGTCGGGCAGGCCGGCCTCGATGAGACGGCACACGCCCTTCGAGCCGACCTGGTCGCAGGCCATGCAGGCCCCCGCGCAGGCCTCGTTGCAGCACACCTTGTCGCTGCAGAACCCGGAGGCACAATCATCGGGCCCCGCACAGCCCGCGCCGTTCATCTTCTTGCCGCAGCTGTTGGCCTGACACTTGATGCCGGAGGAGCACTCGGCGTCGGTGATGCAACTCGCGGCGCAGGTGCCGGTCTTCGCGTCGCAGGCGTAGGGGTAGCAGGAGGTGGCCGGCCCCGGTCCACAGCTCCCCTTCCCGTCGCACACCAGAGCGCCCGAGATGGCCTCCCCATCACAGGTGCCAGCCTTGCACGGGGTCTGCGAGGGGTAGAGGCGGCACTTGCCGGCGCCGTCGCAGGTCCCGTCGGTGCCGCAGCCCTTCGGGTCGGTGACGGTGCACTCGACGGGATCGGTGGGGGTGACGCCGGCCGGAATGGGGGTGCAAAGGCCGAGCGCGCTCGGCAGACCACACGACTTGCACGTGTCGGTGCAGGCCGATTCGCAGCACACGCCGTCCACGCAGAACCCGGACTGGCACTCGTCGTCGCAGCCACAGGCCTGCGACTGGGGCTTGGTGGGAGAGGCCCCCGACTTGGTGCAGTGGGGGGGCGGCGGGGCGCTCGTGCCGTCGCCCGACCGAGCCGTGTCGACGGCGCCGTCGGGTGGCGCGGTCGCCCCGTCGAGCTTGCCGCCGGAGCCGGCCTGATCGAGCCCGCCGGCATCGGCCACCGCACGCGGCGTGTTCGAGCCGTGACACCCGGCTGTCGTCAGGACCGGGACCAGGAAAAGAAAGGGGAAGAGGAGCGGGGACAGGAGACCGATGATGGTTCCCGTGGGGGCGTCGGCGGGAGCGGGTCGACCTGCCGCGAGCGCGCGCTCAGGGAGAGATGCAGTACCCATACTTCGTTCCCCAGTTCGTGACACAGTGGGTTCCCTGCGCGCAATTGTTCGTCGCCACATCGCAGATCGGGTGGCAGACATTCGCCCCAGTCACGTTCCCAGTTGGGCACGTCCACCGCGGGAAGCAATCGCGCGCGGACATACACGGTTGGTTGTTGCCCAACGTACCCGGCGCGAACTCGCACACCGTTCGATCGGCCTTGGTCGTGGGATTCGGGGTGTAGAGATAACAGTACGGCCGGTTGGCGGGACAGGACGACGTCTGGGCCTGTGGATCGCAATCGACGAAAGGGACGTCGCACACCTTGGCCATGGGCGTATGCTGGAGGGCGTCGGTTCCTCCGATGGGTCGCTCGACGCAGGCCGAACCGTAGGGAACCGTGCAGTCGTCGTCGTTTCTGCAAAGGGGGAAGCAAAAGTCCCCCGAGCTTCCTGGCCCGCCAGGCCGCAGGCAGATGTCCCCGGGGGTACACGTGTCGTTCTGGTTGGCCTGATCGTAGTACTGGATCGTGCACGGATTCCAGGTCGTCGCGGAGCCCTGCAGGGGGAGGCAGGCGATGGTCTCATCGTGGGCGACGGAGCACTTCTTCGGCACGCTGCCGCAGCACCCCACCTGGCAAACGGGATCGCAGCCGCTGGTCGTCTGGGGGGTGCAACCCATCACCGGGAGGACGCAGATCGGGCCGTCGCCGGAGCCGTCCGACGGCGGCTTTTCGGCTGGGTGGTCCGAGGGGGGCGTATCGGTCTGTCGGTCTTGGACCAGGTCGGGGACCGCCGCGTCCGGCCGAAGGCACACCGTGCCGACGCAGGTGAAGCCGTCGGGGCACGCGCTCGTGCCGGTGGCGCAGAGGAGCCCACCACTGACGATGTTCGGGCTATAGCACCCCGCCGCCGCGGCCAGCAGCAGACCGACGAACCGACGGGCAAGCTCCCCCCGTGTGGGGATCATCGACCGCAGGGGCTCTGGCGTCGGGGCCAGGGAGTGGCTCGCCTCGCGGTTGGCTCGTTGCACGAAGGTCGGACGTCGCACCAGTTGGGGCCCTCACGGCAAGCTAGGAGTGTTCCAGGTATCCCGATGGGATCTCGTGCACGGGCCGAGCCACACCGATCCATCCACCGCGGCCGCGAACGAATTCCGAGCTCTCAACTTACTCGAAAGGTTTTGTAGGCGAAAGCGGCCATTTCGGTCGACCACGGCCCCGCCGGGGCGCGCGCCGCGGCACCGGGGCGGGAGCAGCAGCGATGGGGGCCGGCGAGCGTCAAGGGCCCGCCGGGGGCCGGGGGATCGGACGGCGGGGCCGACGCGCCGGGCCCTCGCCGCCGCGTCATCCCCCGAGGATCGGCCGCCCGAGGAGGCGATCGGCCAGGTGGAACACGTCGGCGAGCGTGGCCAGGAGAAAGATCACCGAGACGTAGCCGTTCAGATTGAAGAAGGCCACGTCGAGGCGCGACAGGTCGTCGGGCCTCACGATGGCGTGCTCCCACACGAGCAGCGCGGTCACGGCGCCGACCCCGAGCCAGTAAGGAAGGCCCAGCGCCGCGATCGGGCCGAGTGCCGCCAGGGCCACGATGGTGACGACGTGCAGCCCGGCGGAGGCGAGCAGCGCGCCCCCGACCCCGAAGCGACCGGGGATCGAGTGCAGGCCCGCGGCGCGGTCGAACTCCCGGTCCGAGAGGGAGTAGAGGACGTCGAAACCGCCGATCCAGCAGGCGACCGCCAGCACCAGGAGCCCCGGCACCCGGGTGAAGTCCCCGCGCACCGCGATCCAGGCGCCGGCGGGACCGGCCGCGATCGCGAGGCCGAGGAAGAGGTGGCAAAGGGCGGTGAAGCGCTTGGTCAAGGAATACCCGAAGAGCAGGAGGAGCGCGACGGGAGCCAGGGTCAGGCAGAGCGGGCCGAGATAGGCGGCGGCACCCACGAAGATCGCGGCGCTGACGGCGGTGAGCGCCCATGCGGCCCGCACCGAGACGGCCCCGCGCGGCAGCTCGCGCCCCGCGGTGCGCGGGTTCCGGGCATCGATGTGGCGGTCGACCAGGCGGTTGAACCCCATGGCCGCGGTCCGCGCCCCCACCATCGCGACCACGATGCCGGCGAGTCGCCCGGGTGGAAGTCCCACCCCGCGCGCGGCGAGGGCCGCCGCGGCCAGGGCGAAGGGGAGGGCGAAGACGGTGTGGCTGAGCTTCACCATCCGGGCGAAGGTCGCCACCGAGGCGGCCACCGAGGCGGTCTCGGCGGGGTGTTTCGCCCCGGCGGCCCGAGCCGGGGCCGGGGCCGGCGACTCCCGGGTTGGGCCGTGTTGGGCTTGGGGGACGAGCCGCGGTCGGTTGGCGGGCGAGGCGCCGGGCGGGGGGGCGACGTTCATGTTTGGACCATCCAGGTGATGTGGGGGGTTGGGTTCGACACGAGGGCGCGCTCGATGTCGGTGGCGGTGGCCGCTGTGCCCGAGACCAGGCCAGGGTCGAGCTCCACGTCGAGCACGCCCGGACGGGCGTCTGGCACCAGGGCGCCGAGAGCACCCGGATAATCGGTCGCCTCCGGCCCCCCCCGAGGCACGTGCCGTTGCCCGGGATCGAGGGCGAGAGCCTCGGCACCGCCGAGGGTGGCGGCCCGCAGCCAGACCGCGGGGGGGACATCGGGGAAGTGGGCGGAGAGAACGGCGAGCTCGTGCCACAAGGAGAGATCCGGCGTCGACGCCAGGCTGTCGGTGCCGAGGGCCAGCCGGGCTCCGGCGGCGTGCATGGCAGGGACGGGAGGCAGACGGCCACCGATGTGGAGGTTCGAGCGCGGGCAGAGGACCACCGTGGCGTTCGCCGCGCGCGTCCGGGCGAGGTCGGCCGGGCTGGCGTGGACCATGTGGACCAGCAAGGGAGGCGGCCCGCCGGACGAGAAGGCGCCAAGCCGTTCCAGGTACGCCGTCGCGCCGAGGTGGGGCGTGCGCTCGCCTGCCGGGACGCCGAGCGCTTGCAGGATGGGGACCCATGCGCCGGTCCCGTGCTCGAGGAGCTCGAGCTCCGAGGGATCCTCGGCGAGGTGGATGCTGGTGGGGTGGCCGGCGCGAGCGGCCGCGGTGAAGATGCGCCGCATCAGGTCGGGGCCGACCGAGTAGGGGGCGTGGGGCGCCGGCACCGCGGGGATCGGAACCGTGCGTGTCTGGTACCCCGCGTCCTGGTCGGCGGAGGGCGTGTTGGCCCGCCCGCGCTCGGCGTCGGCATCGGCGAGGGCGTCGCCAGTGGCGCGCTCGCGCGTGCCCACGAGCTCGTGGAAGAAGAGACCGCGAAACCCGAGGGACCGCAGGGCGAGCCAGCCGGCGATCCCGTTGCCGACGTCTCCGATGGCGGCGGTGCCGAGCGCGCGGGCAGAACAACCGGCCGCCACGGCCGCCGCCGCCGCCGCCGCGGCAGCGGCCGGGCTCGGCGGGCTCGACTCGAGGCTCGGGCGACGAAGCGCCATGAGCGCGCGCGCCCAGTCGACGAGCCCCCGCCCACCCGGAACCGGTCCCTTGGCCTCCCCCGCCAGCGCGGCAAGCTCGAGGTGGGTGTGCGCGTTCACCAGCCCGGGGAGGAGGGCCCCACCCGCGCGTCGCTCCGGCACCTCGGGAAACGACCGCCGCAGGTCGGCCCGCGCCCCGCACGCGACGACCGTCGCGCCCCCGGCGCCGCCCATCACGACGGCGCCGTCGCGGATGGGCGGCCGGGCGATCGGCAGCACCCAGGCCGCGCTCAGCATGCACAGGGACGACACGGGCCCGCCTCCGCCGCCTCAGGCTTCCGGCAAGAGCTCGTAGCGCATGTTGCGGCGGCGCGGAACGAACCCCGCGCCGCGGACGTACCGCTCGATGTCGGCGGCGCCGAGCTTGAACACCGCCCCGGCCTGCGAGACCACGTTCTCCTCGATCATGGCCGACCCGAAGTCGTTGCCGCCGAAGCGCAGGCCGACCTGGCCCACCTCCGGCCCCATGGTCGGCCACGACACCTGCAGGCTCGGGACGTTGTCGAGGTAGAGGCGCGCCAGCGCGAACATCCGCAGGTAGCGCACCGCCGTGGTGTCGTCGCGGAGCTTGAGGCGGGTGCCCTCGGCCTGGAAGGGCCAGCAGATGAACGCCGTGAACCCGCTGGTCTGGTCCTGCAGCGCGCGCAGACGCTCGAGGTGGTTCACGATGTGCGCGGGCGTCTCGCCGAAGCCGAACACCAGCGTGGTGGTGCTGCGCAGCCCGAGCGCGTGCGCCTCGCGCATGACCTCCATCCAGGTGTCGGTGGTGCACTTGAGGGGCGAGATGGCGTGCCGGATCTCGTCGTCGAGGATCTCGGCGCCGCCGCCCGGCACCGAGTCGAGGCCCGCCGCCACCAGCCGCTCCAGCACCGCGCGGATGGGCAGGCGCTCGAGCTCGGCGATGTAGCGGATCTCCTCGGGCGACAGGCCGTGGATGGCGAGCGGGAAGTTGGCCTTCATCCAGCGAAACAGGTCCTCGTACCAGGCGAGCGGCAGGTTGGGGTTGAGGCCACCTTGCAGCAGGATCTGCACCCCGCCGAGGTCCACGGTCTCCTGGAACTTCTGGGCCAGGACCTCGCGCGACAGCGTGTAGCCATCGCCGCTGGTCGGCGGCCGATAGAAGTTGCAGAACTTGCAGCGGGTCACGCACACGTTGGTGTAGTTGACGTTGCGGTCGATGATGTACGTGACGGTCCCGTCCGGGTGCAGGGCCCGTCGACGGGCATCGGCGGCGGCGCCGAGGTCGAGCGTGGAGGCCTGGCCATACAGGTGCAGAAAATCGTCGGGCGACAGGCGCGCGCCGGCGGCGGCGTCGGACAGCAGCGCGTCGACCGATCTCGACGAGCCCGACGGGCGTGTCGAGCTTGCCCGGAGGCCGCTGCCGCCGTCGGCCTCGGGCTCCCCGACGCCCCGAGGAGGCGCGACCCGGAGGGCGCGCTCCTTGACGTAGGCCCCGTCGAAGAAGCGCAGCCGGGTCCGCTCGGACGAGCCCTCCACCAGGCGCATGCGCTCGAAGAACGCCCCCACGCCGGAGAGCTCCTCCGAGCCGAGCGCGTAGTGAACGTTGTCGGTGAGGTAGCGCTCGTAGGCCGCCGGATCCCCGCCGTGGGCCTCGGCCCAGGCGAGCGCGATCTGCCGGCGGTGCCCCATCCCCTGGCGGAGGCTCTCCTGCAACAGGTGCACCGTCTCGTCGTCGATGATCTCCGCGCGGCCCGCCCACAGCGCGAACACGAAGGGCAGGCCGGTCAGGCGCTTCCACTCGGCGCCGAGGTCATAGACGAAGGGGTGGGCCCCGGCCACCGTGAACCCCGCGTCGCCGATCACCAGGGCCCCGGTGGTCCCGTGGGCAGCGGAGGTGATGTGCTCGTGCGGGAGCTCGCTGAAGGTGGGGGCGAGCCCGCGCTCGTGACAGAGCACGCGCAGCAGCGCCGCCGAGCTGCGCGACGCCCCGTCGAGCGCCACCGCCTCCATCCGCTCCCAGGGCACCTCGCCCGCCAGCAGCACGGTGCGCACGGGGCCGCGGCTGCCGATGGCGATCCCGGGGACCGCGCGCAGATCGAGCCCGGGGTGGGCGAGCTGCAGCTGGCGATAGGCCGCGGTGGGGATGAGCGCGATGTCCGCGTCCCCCGAGCCGATGCGGGCGGCGCAGCGGCTCGGCAGGTCGAAGGTCAGCTCGAAACGGTCAGGACCTTGCCCGAGGCCGCGCTCGAGCGCGTAGGTGATCGGGCGGGCGTTGAGGAACGAGACCGCGGCCAGGCGAATCTTCGGCGTCGGCGTCACGGCACGATCTCCAGGCTCTTGCGCACTTCGCGCCGGAAGGGCTTGTTGCCCCCGAGGGCCTCCCCTTCGGCGACCACGTTGTAGAGGGTGTCGCGCTCGACGGGCTCGCGGCCGGCGTTGCGGATCAGGCGCACGATCTCGCCGGTGGTCAGGGCCTGCGGGGTCTCGGCGCCGGCCATGTGGTAAATCTTCTCCTCCTGCACGGTGCCGTCCAGATCGTCGGCCCCGAACCACAGCGCGGTCTGGGCGGTCTTGATCCCGAGCATGATCCAGTAGGCC